>Ga0193728_1000002_pt1 | contig 118025 bp, 88 predicted proteins | sample U1c1metaG_FD_143037 | JGI IMG/M metagenome (GOLD analysis project Ga0193728, IMG submission 143037) | Soil microbial communities from a riparian zone of the East river system, Colorado, United States - U1c1 | ecosystem: Environmental > Terrestrial > Soil > Riparian zone | place: USA: East... | reverse complement strand
CGCATTGAACGCAGTATGGCTGTGTAAGTCATTCATTCTTGACTCGATATCGGCTGCATCCTTGCCTTTCCATAAGCCGGCAAAATCCTTTCCCATTTCAAAACAGGTAGCCTGCGTTTCGCCGGTGATCATCGGAAAGGCAGAACATTCTCCTACACCATAGATCCCCGCGTCCGTATGTATCCTGATGAAGAGGTTTTGCGCATAGTGCATGGTTCCCGTTGCAATAGTAAAGGGATGCATTGGAATGCTGAATTTGTATATCGCTGTATGGGTTATCTTCATGGAGGAGTTGATAGGTTGATTGGTTGGCTGCCGCGGATGGGTATACGCTGTTATTTAGGGGCCAGTTTTTTTCCATAGCCGGGGCCGTAAACTGCTGTTCCTGGTTTTGCGCCGGTATGATTGCCATTTTTTAATACCTGCTTACCATTGACAAATACATCTGTGACCCCGGTGGCCAGTTGATGAGGATTTTCATAGGTCGCATTGGATCTGATGATAGCCGGATCGAATATAGTGATGTCGGCATAGTTTCCGACTTTCAATCCACCTCTTTTTTGAATATGGAGTTGGCCGGCCGGCAGTCCGCTGAGCCGGTAAATGGCCTCTTCGAGTGGAATGATCTGTTCTTCTCTCACATATTTACCCAGCAGGTTCGCAAAATTACCATAGGTTCTTGGATGGGCGCTGTTTTTCAGGAATATTCCCTCGGGCGCCATGCTGCTGGCGTCGGAACCAAAACTCATATAAGGTAATTTGATTTGTTTTTTTACATTGTCTTCACTCATCAGGAAATAAATCACTTCCACGCGCGAATGATCCTGAATCACCAGGTCGATGATCGTTTCTTCAGGGGATTTATGTCTGAGCCTGGCAATCTCGCTCAGTCTTTTTCCGGTCAGATATTTCAATGAGTCCTGTCTGAAATCGGTGCAGATGATATTGTCCGCTCCTGCGCCGAGGTAGAGGTTCTCCCATTCATTGCTGGGCGTCACCATGTCATGCAATACTTTTTTTCGGATCTTAGGATCTTTCAGCCGGGCGATCCATGCATTGAGTCCGCCTTCCTGCACCGCAGGTGGCATGGAAGCATCGAAGCCGGTAGCGCCGGCAGTATAGGTGTACATGCATGCCGAGATGTCGAGCCCGGATTTTTTTGCGCTGTCGATCTTGGCGATCAAGGCATCCATCTTGTACCAGTTGTTTTTGCCTGCTGCTTTGAGATGATAGAAAATAGCAGGGATTCTTGCTTCGCGGGAGATCCTGATCAGTTCATCTCCGCCTTCGAGCAAACGGTTTCCTTCGCTGCGGATATGAGCAATGTATGCGCCGCCATAAGATGATGCAACTTTGCATAAAGCGATCAACTCATCCGTTTTCGCATAAAAGCCGGGTGCATAGATCAATGCAGCGCCAATGCCCAGGGCACCGTCTTCCATGGCCTGTTTTGCGAGGGATCTCATCTTTTCCAGTTCGGCCGAATCAGGCGCCCGGTTGACATCCCCCAATACATACTCACGAAGACTGCTGGCACCCACGAAGGATGCGATATTGGTGGACACGCCTTTTTTCTGAAGAAAGTCCAGGAAATCTTTCAGGGTATTCCAGGTTACTTTGTATTTAATGTCCCGCTCCTGTTCTTCTTCAATTTTTTTCATGCTGTCGTTGACCGGACCTTCGGAAGAACCCTCGCCAAAAACTTCCAGGGTCACACCTTGTTTGATGGCGCTCATCGAGCGGCCATCAGCGATCAGCGTGATCATGGATTGGCTTTGCATATCGATGAAACCGGGACTGACCGCTTTGCCTCTTGCATCGATTTCATTTTTTGAGGATGCATTCTTCAGATCACCGATAAAAGCAATGGTATCTCCCAGGATAGCGAGGTCTGCAGCGAAGGGCTTCGACCCGGTTCCATCATAGATCAATCCATTACGGATGATGGTATCGTATGTGGGTTTGTTGTCGCAGGATGTCAGCAGAAAAAAAAGCGTGGCTGCGCATGCGGAAAATTTCAGCATAAGAAAATATTGAAACCGAAAGTAAGGATTTATGCGATAAAAATTTCCTTCATACATTTGTCACAATACCATCTTAGTTTGTATGCATGAACCACAAAGCGCCATTTCCTTTGACAATACAGAAAATGCCTTTGAGTATAAGTCCGACAAAGAATTAAAAAAAGCCCGTTTCCTTTTTGCTTCCATGGGGTATGGTTTCCTGGTCAAACTGGGAACCAGGATCACGCCATGGGCCATCCGCGCCGGCTTGCCTGTGAAAGGGATTATCCGAAAGACCATTTTTTCACAATTTGTCGGGGGTGAAACACTGGAAGAAACCGCCGCCGTGGCCAGGAAACTGGGTCAGTACCATGTGCAGGTGATCCTGGATTATGGCGTGGAAGGTGGGGAAGAAGGAGAAGAAGGATTTGAGCACGCTTGTAGAGAATTTATCCGGGTCATTGATTACGCAGCCACCCAACCGAATATTCCGTTTATGAGCATTAAGGTGACGGGTTTTGCGCGTTATGATTTATTGGAAAAACTGGATCATTCTGTTGAACTTAACCCTGGCAGCCTGATGAAACGGTATGCCCGGGCAGTCGAGAGCCTGACGGAAGAAGAAAAGCGGGAATGGCAACGGGTGCAGGAACGCATGCTACGCATTTGCCGGACGGCTGCCGAAAAAAATATTGGCGTATTGGTCGACGCGGAAGAAACCTGGATACAGGATCCCGTGGACGTACTGACCATCCTGATGATGCAGCATTTCAATAAAGAAAAAATCATCGTCTACAATACGGTTCAACTCTACCGCCATGACCGCTTGCAATTCCTGAAAGACTCCCTGGAAGCGGCGGAATCCCGGCAGTTTTTGCTGGGCGCCAAACTGGTCCGTGGTGCTTACATGGAAAAAGAGCGGAAAAGATCCATTGAAAAAGGATATCCATCACCGATACAACCCGATAAGGAATCCACGGACCGTGATTACAATGCCGGGCTCGAATTCTGTATCGAACATCTGGATAAGATCGGTCTTATTGTAGCTTCCCACAATGAATACAGCAACCTTTATGCGACCCGACTGCTGCAGGAAAAAAAATATTCCCCCGATCACCCGCATATCCATTTTTCGCAGTTGTATGGAATGAGCGACAACATCACGTTCAATCTGGCCAAGGCCGGTTGTGCCGTGAGCAAATACCTTCCGTTTGGTCCCATTGATGACGTGATCCCCTATCTCATGCGCAGGGCACAGGAAAACAGTTCTGTGAGCGGACATACCGGCCGGGAGCTGGGATTGATCAAAAAAGAAATAGAGCGTAGGAAGTTATCAGAGAATAGTTAATATTCTTTTGTCATCTTGATCTTTTGCTCGCCATAGGTGTTGACTTCGAGCTCAAAGATCAGCGGTTGGTTCACACCCTGTTGGCTATGCGCATAGCGGATCGCCATGCCATTCGTGGCGGTCAGGTATTGTTCGATTTCCTTTTCAGCGCCTATGATTTCATTTTCCTTCGAAAAGATCCGGTCATTGGTTTTTTGCAGGTCGTCGTATTTTTCTTTCAACCTTTCCGCATTGAAGGAATCGATGACATTTTCTTTTTGAAAAAGCCTGAGTTCGTTGTTGTATTGCTTGTTCGCCTGAATGGTTTCTTTCTGCAATTCTTTCAATTCTTCCTGCAGGCGGATGTAGTCGTTAAATATGCACATATTGGATTTTTTGGATTTGAAAAACAGCGCGCGTCCCGATCATTATTAACGAATTTTCAAAAAGGATAGTATGCCGGGAGGCTGCGCCGATATGCCTGTAAATCAGGCAATATTTGGTGAATTCTGATCTTTCTGCCGTATTTTTATCCCCACAATAACCTCTACTAACATGAAACGCTTTCCGGCCTTTTTTCTCATTCTTTTACTTCCTTTTAGCTTGTTTGCGCAAAAACCAGCGCAGAAGAAAGACAGCACCCTGATCAAGATCGATGCCTTCATCAAACAAATGACCCTGGAAGAAAAGATCGGCCAGATGACGCAGGTGACCCTCGCCGTGATCGCGCAAAACGGCTGGGGCAACCAGGATGGCAGTATTGATACGGCAGCTTTAAGGAAAGCGATTCAGGATTACAAAATAGGATCTGTGATCAATACCACCGCCCATGCATTGTCTGCCGAAACCTGGCGAAATATCCAGGTACAGATCCAGGACGAAGCCCGGAAAACGCGCCTAAAGATCCCCGTTATCTACGGGCTGGACGGTATTCACGGCCAGACCTATACGCTGAACTCAACACTGTTTCCGCAAAATATCGCCATGGCCGCCACGCGCAATACCGAACTGGCCAGGGCAGTAACCAAGATCACCGCAAAGGAAATGAGGGCCTCGGGGGTTCGCTGGAATTTTGCACCCGTACTGGACTGTGGCCGTCAGCCCCTCTGGTCGCGCTTCGCGGAAACCTATGGCGAGGATGTGTATATCGGAAAAACCATGGGTGCGACGGTGATCAAAGCCTACCAGGAAGATGGTCTGGCGAGCCCGACAGCTGTTGCTGCCTGTATGAAACACTATCTCGGCTATTCGGCCTCCAGGACCGGCAAGGACCGCACACCCTCATATATACCCGAAATTGAGTTAAGGGAATACTATCTGCCACAGTTTCGCGAAGCCGTGAAAGCCGGCGCCGCTACGATTATGATCAATTCAGGCGAGATCAATGGCACTCCCGTGCATGCCAGCAAATATTTGCTCGAGGACGTGCTCCGGAAGGAATTGGGATTCCAGGGACTGATCGTAACAGACTGGGAAGACATCATCCGCCTGCATACCCGTCACCTGGTGGCCAATACGCCGCGGCAGGCGGTGGTGCAGGCCATCAATGCCGGTATCGACATGAGTATGGTGCCTTCTGATTTTTCATTTTTTGACCTGTTGAAGGAAGCCGTTCAGAAAAAAGAAGTGCCCATGGGCAGGATTGACGACGCCGTTCGCCGCATCCTGCTGTTAAAAATAAAACTGGGATTATTTGTATATCCCTATCCCGAACCGGATGCCATCAGCAATTTCGGATTGCCGGAGTATCAGTTCGTCGCGCTCAGTGCGGCGCATGAAGCTATGACGTTGCTTAAAAACCAGGATGGCGTATTGCCGTTGGGGAAAGATAAAAAAGTATTGATTGCCGGTCCCGCGGCGCAAAGCATCAGCGCCTTGAACGGTTGCTGGTCCTATACCTGGCAGGGAAAAGAAGAGCAGTGGTATCCCACCGACGGCAAGACGATTGCCCAGGCCATCAGTGAAAAATTGGAAGGCCGCGGCGTAACCCTTGTAGGAGCAAAAGGATTTGACAGTCCCGAAAATTACAATGTCGACAGATTGAAAACAGCTGCCTCGGGAGTGGATGCCATCATCCTCTGCCTGGGAGAAAATGCCTATGCCGAGAGTCCGGGTAACACAACGGAGCTGGCCCTTCCGGATAACCAGCTGGCATTGGCGCGGGCAGCGGCCGCAACAGGCAAGCCGGTGATATTGGTTTTGACAGAAGGTCGTCCACGATTCATCACGTCGATAGAACCCCAGATGAAGGGTATTCTGATGGCTTATTGGTCCGGCAAGAAAACAGCCGAAGCCGTTGCGGACGTATTGTATGGCGATTATAATCCCGATGGCCGTCTGCCCTTTAGCTACCCGCGCAGCATGGGCGAGATGGTATTGTATGACAGGAAGCATACAGAGGATGTGCGGGAAATATTTAATGCAGATATGACCTGGGATGGATACAAGCCCTTGTTCCCATTCGGACAAGGATTGAGCTATACCAGTTTTGAATATGATGACATCACGCTAAGCACGCGCATTCTCCGTGGCGCCGCCAAACTAACGGTAAGCATCACCGTAAGAAATTCCGGTAACCGCGATGGCAAGCACACCTTGGAGTTATATTCGCACGAGCAATATGCCAGCATAACGCCCAGCATGCAGCGCCTGAGGGCATTCAAAAAGATTTCCCTGAAAGCAGGGGAGAGCCAGACCGTTAGTTTTGTGATCGACAAAAATGACCTGGCTTTTGTGAATGCATCGTTGAAAACAGTGACGGAGTCCGGGAATTTTGACCTTATGATTGGCGACAAAAAAGCTACATTTGCGTATCAGCCGTGAGGGATCGTTTAGGTGCGAGGGCGTGTTGGTGGCCGTTGACCGTTGGCCGACTTATCGGTGAACTCGCTCATTAAATGCCGGCCAACGATCAACGGCCATCGGCCAACATTTTTCGAGGACTGTTAGCTCAGTTGGTTCAGAGCGCTGCTTTGACAGAGCAGAGGTCACTGGTTCGAGCCCAGTACAGTCCACAAGCCTTCCAGACGTTTTTAGAAAATCAATGATACCATTTCTGATACCAAAATACGTATAAGTTCCTTAACAAAAACAGTTAGGTAGCCTATATTTTGGTTGGGAGGAGGAAGAATAGTGAGATAGCATGTATTTTAGGGATTAAGTGGTTTAGAGAGGTAAAAGGTACTGATTTTTATAAGAAAACCGTCACTTAGTTACTAGTTTTGAAGGTAAGATTCACCAATAGAAAGTCATTCACTTGAAAATAAATCATGTAGAAATTCATCATTAAAATCATTTAAAAGGGTTCGATCCTGGCCTTTTTCATAATATAAACTTAACCGACCTTTCTCTCCACTATTTCCAATAGCTTTTACGCCATCCAGCACGCATAAAAACCCAAAAATACTGGTATTCACAGATTCTTTTACCACCTGCAATACCATATTCTGATCTTTTTTGCTCAGTTTGTTATACCAGTCAGATAATGCAAGTAATTTTATGTTAGGGCTTCTCCCAGGTGGTTTTATTAGATAAGTTTCAACTGATTTAACAGCGCTGTTTTCAACCGCAACCCTTATAGCATTAATAAATTCCTCCTGATTCATAAGTGTATTTATTGTTTTTTAAGTTCGTCCGGGCATACTTTTCCATAAAGTACCCATTTCCAAAGATGTTTTCCTTGGGCAAAAATATTTAAAATAAGCAATAGAGAAAGAAAAATTGGCTGTAAAGAAATTATTGAATAACCCACGTGATTTTGAACGGAAATCTACAGGTAGGCCAAAGGGTTATAGGAGGCTATATAAATGAAAAAGCATTGCTGAGTCCAATGCTTTTGCTATATTTATTTAACTTACTCGTGCTAGTTAGGGCTTACCTAATTTTCTCCCGTCCACCAAAAAGGGCTATTTTAACGGTTACCCTCATCCTATCCAGGGTATCTATCCTTACCGCTCCCAATACTTCTATCCTTAGGTCATCTGTGGTATAAATATAGCAATTTTGGTTACTGGTATCCAGTAAATAGTTATTATTCATTGGACTGAAATTTAGGACTACATTGGGTCTTAGGACGCTATAAATGCAAAAATCATCCCTAACACTCACTATTTTAAGAATTGAAAATTGAGAATTAGGCTATATGCAATAAAAACTCTTTAAAATCTTTACCGCAATACTCTAATTCGTCAGCCAATTCGAGAAACGTGGATTTGAAAAATGAATCATCATCCTTTTTAATACCATAGGCTGTTCCTCCTCCATTTGAGCCAATTATGAAAACTTTTGTAGAAAAATCATCATCCTTATAATAAGGATTTAATTCTATTAAATCTTTAATTCTCCACAATAATAAATATGAGCCCTCGCTAATAGTACCCTCTGCCCCATCATATGTTCTGATGAATTCTAAATAATCTTTGTCTATTTGGAAATTAATTTTTAACATGAGACTTTGAACCAATTGATTAGTAGGCGCCTCATTTTTCTCCAGTTTACTTAACATTTTTTCAAATTCCGTTGCCATCTTATCTTCTATTTTGTTTTTGCTCTTGGTTACTTGTTTCCATCAAATGGTTGTTATTCATAGGGCTGAAATTTAAGTCCATGATGGGTTATAGAGGATTTCAAAAACAAAAAGGCATAGCTGGTTGGCTATGCTTTCACGAAAAATTCTTGCCTTAAAATTATTCTTGTTGTCGAATAAATTTCTTTATAACTTTCCTATTCATATCCTCATCAGGCCATATTTCAATCCGGTAATAATCTTCACCTTCATCCCCATGGACAGTGTTTAGTTTTGAAGAGTAAACTCTTGCTCGGTAATTGCCCGGCTTGACTTTTACTTCTAACTCTACATTGAAATTAGGACAGTCTAGCACCTGAATAACTCCCGATTCAACGTTAAGCCCTCCCTCGACAATGTGATCAAAAAGAGAAGAATCGATTTTAGTAATGCAGGTATCTAAAATATCCAATTCGCCTCTAACTTGTCCGTAGCATTCAATTCCCACTCCAAGGATACCCATCCCTAACCCTAGTCTATCCTCGTGTGCTTCTTCAGTCCAAAAGTCATTGGCGGAGGTATTTTTAGTTGACGTCTGATCGGCAACAAAAAACTGCCTGTATTGGGTATAAAAATCTAGCTTATACATCACCACGTGATTTATTTGATTATCCCTGTTTAAAACTAAAAACAATAAAATGTAAATCAACGAACAAAATCTCATGTTTAAAAATAGTATCATTTTTGGATTAGAACTGTTAATTGATTGAGTTCCGATAAAGATCATTCTTTCGAAATATCATGGGATTGGTATTAGATTCCTTGACACAACAGAAAGATTATCAAAGAACACATTTTGATAGGGTTTCGCGTGGGATATAAATATTTAAAATTAGCTTGGGAGGAGGGAAAAATAGTGAGGTAACAGGCATTTTGAACGTAAAGTTGCTTGGGAGGAGGTAAATGATGGGAATTTTTAAAAGAAAATTGATGCCTAACCCATGCTTAATGGCGTGGGACTTATTAAACCCTTCAACGCTGAAGGGAAAAACAATACTGTACGATACTATACTTTAATGAAAAAAAGTAATCAATTGACCTGGCTAATATCCAATTCTTTTAATTTTTTGGCCAACTTGAATACATCTTTTTCCGTAAGAAATGGGATAAATTTCTTGATTAAGGACGAAATACCATCAGAATCAAGCTTTTCCCATTCAAATGGATAAACTTCATGAATGAAATTCCTTTTCAAGTCATGAATTCGGAGAATACCTCCAATCATTCTTAGCCTTACGTAAGAAGGCGATTTTAAATGTATCATATTTTTTTTTGTAAAGCTACAGTCCACACATTATTATGGATTGAGAAAATCTTCACTCAAAAAAATACATACTTATTGGAATCTTCCAACAAACCTAAATTGATGCAAGACATTTAATGGGATTAGCCCTTGCGGCTTTGAAAGAATGAAAACTAATTGTCGCCAGCCCGATTATCAATGCAACAAACGCACTGGCAGCAAATGTCCACCAGCTTAGTTCAATTCTGTAGGCAAAATCCAGTAGCCATCGGTTCATTATCCACCAGGCAACAGGAATAGCAATGAGAATTGCTATCGATATTTTAATTGCGAGGTTTATAACCAGCGCTAACACAATTTCACTGGTATTGGCACCTAACAGCTTTCTGATCCCAATCTCTTTTGTCCTATTTAAGGCATTGATGGACGATAAGCCAAATAGACCCATCGCAGCGATAAGTACAGCGAAAAAACAACTCGCATTTACTGTTTTTTCCCAGCGGTCCTGAGATTCATACATTTTATTTATAGACTGATCAAGAAATTTGTATTCAAAAGGATAGCCCGGGGAATTCTTTTTCCAGACATTTTCAATTTTCGTAATAGCTGTTTGCACTTTTCCAGGGGCGATTTTAAAAATGAAATGTTCAAAATACCTAGTCATCAGGATGTGCATTTGCGGTTTTATTTTACTCATCAGATTTTCGAAATGATAATCCGACGAGACTCCTATGATTATTGCATTGATTGGTTTGCAGAATTCACCAACCTTGGCGTTGTTTCCAAGCTGCTTATATAGCGTTTCATTTACAACACAAGAAACTACACTGCCTGACCCAGGTATTGGCCTCAGACTGTCAGAAGCAATATCCTTTGAAAATGATCTGCCCATCTGGATTTTGATTCCGAGGGTGTTGAAATAGTTGTAGTCAACTCCTGTTTCAATCACCCATTGTTGAATACCATCCAAAATAAACCCATTTACATTTGAGAATTCACCGGTCAAACCTCCCACGCATGCTGTAAAATTTACTATTTCAGGATCGCTTTGGGACGTGGATGTGAAATTTGAATACAACTTTTTGATTAAATCATAATTAGTCGTAGGACTTTCGACAATCAGAACCTGCTCCCTATCGTAGCCAAGGGGTTTATGGCTGATATAGGACATCTGAAGATAAATGGTCACAGCTGCCACAATTAGAATGGTACACACTGCGTATTGAGTTACTACGATAATAGCTGCCAATCGTGGATTTAGCTTCAGGGTCTGGAATGATTTCATTCTTTGGGAAGGTTGACCTTTGGAAAGAAGCTTCGCTGGATAGTATCCCGCGATTAAAGCTAAAAGCGCGCAAAAAACTAACATGGCTGTCAAAACTTCTACTACGGAAAGACTTCGCAAGCTGACTCCGGACCCAATAATGTCTCTGAATGGCGACAAAAAAACGAATGCGAGCAGCAAACCAAGGATTGCCGAGATTATCACTGTAAGTTGAGTTTCAAGCCAAAATTGAAAAGTAATGCTGGCTTTTTTGGATCCCAGAACTCTTCTTACGGCAACTTCTTGCGATCTGGATGCTGAATTGGATATTGTAAGGAGAACATAGTTGAGAGCAGCAAGACATAAAATAATAATGATGAGGCTGGACAACTGATAAATGTTTTTAGTATCTGTATAATGACCCCAAGGAGCCGATATATTATAGTGACAATCGATAAATGGTCTCAAAGACCATTTCATTTGATTGGGATTGAAAGATTTGTAAGTGCTTCCGTTAGCGGCAAAAAATGGGATTGTAAAATAATTCTTCACCCAGGCATTCATCTTTGCTTCAAAGCGACTTACGTTAGCGGATGCTTTTAACTCAAGTATCACAATGCAATTCATATTGTCAAAGCCCCCTTGCAAATACGTGTCATATTGAGGAGAAGCAGCAAGCGGCAACAAGAGACCATATTGTATGCTGGAGTTTTCGGGGGCATTTTCAATAACACCGGTCACTTTAAATAGCTTGTTGCCATCATTAGGAAATTCTATGATTTTGCCGAGGGGATTTTCACCTCCAAAGTACTTCGCGGCAATGTCTTCGGAGATGACCACACTTTCTTTGGAATCCAAGAGGGATTGGACATTACCAGCCTTAACGTGAAAGCTAAAATTTGCGAGAAAATTGCTATCAACATATAAAACCTTAGGTTCTTTGAAGATGCGGGTTCCTGTTTTTATCAATTGAGGGCCGCGCTGAAAGACTATATCCCTTATCCTGGTCACGCTTTTTATCTCAGAAAAAGTTCGCTGTAGGTCGATCCCGGCTATAAATGGGAAATTTATTTGGTTATTATCACCTCCATTTTGTCCAAATATCTTTAACACGGACTTATCATTTTCCTTGTCGTTATTCCATAACGCTGTCATTTCCAATCGATACAGGTGGTCTTTCTTCTCATGAAATTTATCAAAAGACTGCTCATACCTGATATGGGAAAAGAGAAGTATACAAAACCCTAACGATAATGACAGGCCCAAGATGCTTATTATGCTAAGCATCTTATTTTTTAACAGATTTCGCCATGCGACTTTGAGAAAGTTAATAATCACTTAAGCATCTTTAAGGGAGGACAGATTTGTAAGGGAAAGCTTTGGTAAATGCGCCGTTTGCTTAAAGGTACATCTTTCCGAAATCGCTTATCCAGTGCTATATACATCATTTCAGTACCCTTTGGATCAACGTTTATGCGGTGAATAGTCCTAGATGCATCTTCGATGCTACCTCAATGCCTCCTCATTGCCTCCTCGGATTCCGAGGACCCAAAGAGGACCCACAGAGGACCCAAAGAGGAGGCAAAGAGGAGGCAAAGAGGAGGATCCGAGGAGAAACTGTCGTTCGTACCAGGTTTTCCCGAAGCCCGTCCCAGGTTTTGTCGAAGACCGTCACATTTTTGAAAGGATGAGGCGGCGGCTGATATATATTTGCTTTACCAGTAACTGCCAAGGGATTTTCGCTCAGGGCTAACGGTCTCGCCATTGGCGAGATCCCCGGCAGGAAGTGGTATAGTAAATCATATTCATTCACAATTAAATCCGGTATTTTATGGCAAAGGCTAACAACAGTGTCATAACAGGTAAATTGAGAGGAACCCTCGGAAAAGAGCTCGTATTTCGGGGGTGGGAGGCAAAAACAGTAGTTGCTAAGACACCTAATGGCAGGGATGGGGATTCGACTGCTTACTTTTGGCTAGCGGGTTTATATTAACCAGGGCGCAGAATCCTCTAAGCTCTTTCTCTGGCCGCTGATGCCCATTTTTCAAGGATCCTCAGCAACTCTTCAACCTTAATGGGTTTACTCAAATAATCATCCATACCGGCCCGGAGACATTCTTCTTTATCACCCTGCATGGCATTCGCGGTCATGGCAATGATCACCGGCTGGATTATATTTTGTTTCCGGATCATGCCGGTCGTCTCTAATCCGTCGATTTCGGGCATTTGCACATCCATCAATATAACATCGTATGATTTAGCCTGTATGCTCTCCAGCACTTCCCTTCCGTTTGAAACAACATCTGGCTGGTATCCCAGCTTGCCAAGTATGATCAGGGCCAGTTGCTGGTTGATTTCATTGTCTTCTGCAACGAGTATCTGCATCGGGTATTTCATAGAAAAGTTTTCAGGAAATTGCTGAAAGCCGTTGGGGTCCTCGGTTGGGTTATTCATCGGCTTACCAAAATTTTGAAAGATGTGTTTGTATAATATATTTTGTTTGATGGGCTTTGTGAGCACAGAACAGAAAATATCCTTATGATCTTTAGAAAGTTCATCTCCCATTGAACTTAACAGCATGATGGGCAGATGCGGATATTGTGTTCGGATTGAATTGGCCAGTTCAGTGCCATCCATTTCAGGCATGTGCATATCGGTCAGGACCAGGTCAAACCCGTTCTGGGTCGATAAAATATGCAGGGCCTGCTTTCCCGAACTAGCCAGAACAGGCTCCAGATTCCAGTGTTCCAGCTGAACTTTGAAAATGTTCCGGTTCGTCAGGTTATCATCAACGACTAAAATGCGTTTGCTTTCAATCTCAGATAAGTGGTGCGTCTTGGTCTGCAAGGATTGAACGCCTGCCTTTGTCATGATATAAAAGTGAAAAACAGAACCTTTGCCTTGTTCACTTTTAACGCCGATTTGACCGCCCATCAGCGCGATTAATTTTTCACAAATAACCAATCCTAAACCGGTGCCTCCGAATTTGCGGGTCGTAGAAGAATCGCCCTGTGAGAACGCCTTAAAAAGCCGGTCTATTTTATCCCGGCCAATGCCAATACCGGTATCCCGTACTTCAAAGTTTAATGTTATATTTTCGTTTTGATCGATGCTACGGAGGGTTACCACGATGAAAACTTCTCCCAGCTCCGTAAATTTGATAGCATTGCCAACCAGGTTAATGAGGATCTGTCTCAATCTCGTGGCATCCCCGCTGATTTGTGGGGGAACGTTATCATCGATCTGGTAAATCAGGTCCAACCCGGCGAGTGAGGCTTTAGTCGCAAAAACATCCAGTACCTCTTCAATGCAGTTTCGCAAATCAAAATCTTTTTCTTCCAGCTCCATTTTACCGGATTCAATCTTGGAAAAATCTAAAATATCGTTAATTACTGTCAGCAAATTCTCTCCGCAGGTCTGTATGGTCTCTGTGTAACTGCGTTGTTCAGTATTTAAAGGTGTCCGGGTCAGGAGGGAAGCCATTCCTATAACACCATTCATAGGCGTGCGTATTTCATGGCTCATAGTGGCAAGAAATATACTCTTTGATTTGTTGGCTTCTTCGGCTTCGTTGCGGGCCTTTCGCTCTTGTTCCGTCAACCTGGCCAGGCTTTCTGTTCGTTCCTGTACGCGGTGCTCCAGCACTTTTTTCTGGGCTTTGATGCCCCTGACGCGGAAATGATAAAAAAGCATCGCGATTGCTACTGCACTGATGATCATCAAACTTCTAAACCACCAGGTCATCCAGAAAGGAGGTGTTATGGACAAAATGAGGTTTATGGCAAGGGAAGACCCGTTGTTGCCGCTGACCCCTTTTACTTGGAGCACATAGTCCCCCGGGTTAAGATTGGTATATGTTGCCGTACGTTTGGTACCAATATTATTCCAGGTCTTGTCAAAACCTTCTAACTTATACGAATATTCATTTTCAGAAGGCGCGGTAAAATTTAACGTAGCAAACTCAAAGGATATGACTGAGTTTTTATACGGCAGGGTTATTTCTTTTGTTTCGGAAATATCTGTTTTTAAAGGGGAAGGATCTTCGCCGTTTTTGGCGATGGGAACCTGTTTGTTGAATATTTGAAAATCAGTGAACACTAGTGGAGAATGATATGAATTTTGCTTTATGTTTCCCGGGATAAATTCATTAAACCCATTGAGGCCACCGAAATACATCACTCCCGATGAGCTTTTGCAAAAAGCCTGTTCTTTAAATGCATAAGACTGCAGGCCATCAGCCACGCCAAAATTTTTAAAGGTTTTGGTCGTCAGATTGAACCGGGATAACCCCTTGTCGGTACTGATCCATAAATTGTCATGCTGGTCTTCCAGGATCCCAAATATGGTATTGTTGGGCAGCCCGTCTGCAATGTAATAGGTGGTGAATGAATTGGTTTTTGGGTTGAAATAATTTAACCCCGACATGGTTCCTATCCAAAAATTCCCCTGCTTGTCTTCATGTATTGAACCGACGCTGTTATTGCTCAGGCTGTTCGCATATTCATTATGTACCAGGTGCGTGAATGTTTTTGTTTTTTTATCCAGGATATTCAGGCCGCCGCCATCGGTGCCTATCCACAAACGAGCTTTGTCGTCCTCGAAGATGGAATGTATTTTATTGTTACTAATACTGGAACTGTTTTTTTCGTCATGCTCAAAACAGGTAAAGGAATCATCATCCGGGTTGTACAATTCCAAGCCGCCGCCATAGGTACCGATCCAGATATTTTTATCCCTTTCCTCAAATATTGTCCATACATTGTTATTGCTTAAACTGTTGCGATTGGCAGGGTCATGCTTAAAATGTTTGTAAATATTTTTCCCGGGATTAAATACGGTCAGTCCATCCGCCCAGGTTCCAACCCAAATATTGCCCTTGCTGTCTTCGCAAACATTCAGTACGTAATTCCCGCAAATGCTATTGTTATTTCCAACTTCGTGTTTATAATGGGTAAATATTTTTGTACGGGGATCAAACAAATTCAAACCACCTCCATCGGTGCCGACCCATATTCTCTTTTTGGAATCTTCTGTAATGCACAAAACATTGTTGTCGCTAAGGCTTTTTATATCCGATGTATGTTTGTAATGGACGAATTTATTCGCATCCCTGTTCATAATATCAACTCCGCCTGAAAATGTGCCGACCCACATATTTCCCTTGTTGTCTTTATATGTGCTGTAAATAGAGTTATTGCTCAGGCTGTAGGGGTCTATCTCGTCGTGTGAATAATTGTAAAATCTGCCCGTTACAGGATTAAAAATATCCAAACCACCGTTTTCGGTGCCGATCCATAAATTTCCATCATTGTCTTCACCCAATGAATACACTGCGTCATTGCTCAGGCTATTGTCATTATTCATGTTGTGTTTGAAATGGGTAAACTCCATGGTTTCACGGTCCAGCTTTTCTAAACCTCCTCCATCTGAGCCAATCCAGAGATTGTGGCGGGTATCTTCAAAAATGTCTCTTACATTGTAATTGCTTATTGATTTAGCATCTTTGTCACTGATGTGGAAAGAGGTAAAGGTCTGATGTTTTCTATCGAACAGATTCAGTCCGCCCTGATTGGTGCCCACCCACAAATTGAGCCTGCTATCCTCAAATATTTTGGTAACAAACAAATCGTTCAGACTTTGGCCGTCATGTTCAACGGGAGCATAGCGTTTGAATTGATTTAATTTTGGATCGAACCTGTTTAATCCGCCGTTTTCGGTACCAATCCACAAATTCCCTTCGCTGTCCTTTGTAAGGTTCGTCAGGATATCACTCGAGATGCTGTTGATATTTTTTTCGTTGTGCTTAAAACGGATAAACCGGTTCTTGCTTCTGTCGAACATATTTAGTCCGCCGCCCCAGGTAGCGATCCAGATATTCCCTGCTGAGTCCTCCAGCATATCCATGATAAAATTATGGCTGAGGCTATTTTGATCTCTCAGATCATTTCTATACCAGGTGAAGGTATAGCCATCGTACTTGTTCAGACCGTCACGGGTTCCAAACCACATAAAACCCAGGTGATCCTGTAAAACACATAATACGTTATTTTGGGAGAGACCTGCATTAATGCCCAGGTGCTCAAATTTTAAAGTTGGTTTTTGAGCGGATGAGGAAAATGCCATCGCCAGTTGAAATAGCAAAACCAGCAGGCAGCGGGATAAGGGTTTTTTGATGGGTTTCATAGTTTAGGCAGCAAGCCCGTAAAGCGTTATAGGCGTTTACGAATGGTTAACGCTTTCTTAAGCCGGCTATTTTGCTGCCAGGATGATTTTTATCCTTTTAGTAGATTATGCTTATGCCTGTGTTCGCTGGCGAGTGGCATGTCTTTCGGACAAATTGCGATCTTTTATTTTATATCGTTGTAATGCATTAGGTATCATCTTGTTATTGACTTCATGGACCTGCATCCCCTGGCTTCGTACAATCCCGATGCCAATATATTCAGGCATTGCCCGTTAATGGTTGCCGATCAATTCAATGACAAGCTAACCTCTTACACCAGAAGAAACTTTACTCATTCTTTGACATTTGACCTTTTCTAAATAAAGGTTAACCGGTGAACATCAACATCAATCAAAAGCTATGAGTAAAATTTCAATTATGGTTGTGGATGATCACAGCTTGATCAGGGAAGCATTGGTTCATTTACTTAACCTGGAAGAAATCTTTGAAGTGATCGCTACAACGGGTGATTGTGATAAAGTCATTAAACTAGCAAGGGAAAAACGTCCTGACATTCTGCTACTGGATATAAATATGACGCCGCTCACCGGGTTTGACCTCATTAAATTGCTGCGCAAAAATTCTCCGCTAACCAGGGTCATTGGTTTGTCAGTGCATTCCCAACCCACCTATGTAAAAAAAATGCTCCGGTTGGGAGCAAAAGGGTATCTCACAAAAAATTCAACTTTAACGGAAATGAAGGAGGCGATCATGGCAGTTCATGGAGGGCATGCTTTCATTTGCAATGAAGTTAAAACTATTTTTTCCGAACAACTTTTACAAGATGACGAGGAAAAGATTGATATAAACCTGCTTTCAGAAAGAGAGCTTCAAATAGTGGGATTATTGAAGGATGGACAATCTTCGAAAGAAATTGCGGGGGAACTGCAAATCAGCAGCAGAACAGTTCAGGTTCACCGGCATCACATTCTGAAAAAATTAAGACTGAAAAATACCATTTCCATGATCAGTTATCTTAATTCCACCGCATACGATTTCTAGCAAATGGCGCTGAGCGGGTGCGGCAAAATATATTTTTCAGGAATACGCATATTTGCTTACGGAATAACATCAACATGACTTACTCAGGCAAACTAATCGGATAACTGGTACTTTTTTTATCGGCGTTCCCGTTATCCCTTCTAAAGAAGGACCTTCCCCCGATTGCCCCTTCAAACCTTAAATAGCATATTCCAGTACGCATGAAAAGCAAATTGTTATCCCAAGGGATTTCCATTTTTCTCACGGTAGACTCACAAACCATTGAAGAGTATTTTAATGCGCATGATCCTGCACCTCTATATAAACGGCATTTAAGCCACAAGTTCGAACAGTACATCATGTCCTCCGTCATTGCATCAAAAAGATATTCTACCATCAAATACAAGTTTATCTATAAAACGGCCATCGATGAGCAATATACAGAGCCACTTATTTTAGCCATCCGCACCCATTTTGCCGAAAAAAAAAGGCTCAAAGAGATGGAATTTGAAAAATTTAAAAAACGCGGCTGGGCTTTGCTTGTCGTTAGCATGGTGGTGATGATGGTTTTCAAAGGAGTGGAATCGCTTTTGAAATCCAATGGGCTTGAGATGCAAAGTACTCTTAATAATGGCATGGATATTTTCAGCTGGGTCATTTTGTGGCGGCCTATTGACGTACTCATTTTTAATTGGAACCCTTACCTCAAAGAAATTTGCCTGCTTGATAAATTAAAAAACGCAGAAGTAATCAGGATACAAAATGAGAACTAGCCTTTTAATTGTGATGGTATTGGTGTGGCCAAATGGGATGGCAGCTCAACCCTGCGCAGGATTTGAACAATATTTCTATGCAGACCGGTCCGGACTGCAGGCCGTTGTGCCGATTGTATATTTTCAAAACAAACAAAATTGGTATATAGAATCACATGTAAATTATGAAGGCCTGCAGACCTTTTCCACGTATGTTGGAAAAACCTTTTCGGGAAATAAGGCGTTTTCGTATTCCGTTACCCCGATGATCGGGGGAGTCGTGGGGGCATTAAAAGGGGGAGTACTGGGCTTTAATACAGAACTGAAATACAAAAATTTTTTTTTCAGTTCTCAATCCCAATATATTTTTTCACTTGAAAATAGCAATGTTGATTTTATGTATAGTTGGATGGAACTCGGATACCAGGTGATCGGACCGGCACTTATTGGTCTTTCCATACAGCATACTATGCTCAACCCGACAAATGCAAAACTCGAAACGGGGCTACTGATCAGGTTTAGCGTAAAGAAATGGCTTTTCCCGATATATTGTTTTAGTCCTGCCAGCAGGGACATGTATTTGGTTTTGGGTGTGGCCAGGGAATTCAGCTTTCCAGTAAAAACAACGAATCATGTGCCAAGGGTTAATCCATAAATAATAAGAGGATTTATGAAAAAAAATTATTTTCTTTTGATCATGGTGTCTTTGTTTTTTCTGACACTGACTTATTTTTCCATCTGGTGGATTGTGCTTGCCATCCTGGTTGGACTGGTATGGATGGCTTACCGGTTTCATCTTAACCGGATCAATGTAAGAGATGCCCGCAATATGGAACTGCAACTGGAGCTGGCAGAAAAGTCTGAACAAATTGAAAAAGGGATTCGCCTCGAAAAAAATATGCGACGCAAAATCGAAGACATTAGGAAATCAAAAACGGCCGTTTTAAATAAGATCAGCCATGAGATGCGAACCCCCATGAATGGCATGATGGGCATGGCGTCCCTGCTGGGACAAACCTCCTTAAATCCCGAACAAGGAGAATACCTCGAAACCATCCGCAATTGCGGTAAAAATATGATCACCACGATCAATGACATCTTATTAAAAGACATGTTGAACTATTCTGTCGGCGAAGCTGGCAAAACAAACCTCGAACTATTGGACTTTAACCTTCGGGACTGCATCGAGGAGGTATTGGATTTCTTTTCTGCAAAAACCGAGAAGGCAGGCATTGAATTGATGTATAAAGTCGGGTACGATGTCCCGGAGCAGGTTACCGGAGATGAAGGCCGCCTGCGTCAGATTTTACTGAATCTTATTGAAAATGCGATAAAAAATACCATAACGGGTGAAATTTTTGTCGGGATCACGCTAAAGGACCTGGCAAAAAAGGGGGAGATCAATCTCTCTTTTGAGGTAAGGGATTCGGGGTCGGGAATGACTAAGGACAAACTCGATAAGATCATGATGAGTTTATCACATGCGGATCCATCCAGTATGATTCCCGCAGAGGATGCCGGATTAGGATTAATCATCTCGAACAAACTGGTCAAGATGATGGGAGGAGAACTTTTGCTTTGGAGTAAGCCGGAAGAAGGCACCAGGGTTTTATTCAATATTATTGTAAGCTATTCAATCATTGCGCAAAAAAGGAATCAGTTGGATGGCGCTGTGGGGTTGGAAGGGAAGAAAATATTACTTGTTGTTAACAATTCCTCGAATGGAAGCATTATCGTCAGTCACCTGGAACACTGGAAGTTAGTCCCCACTCTTTCAAAATCAGGCAAACAGGCACTGGACATCTTATCAGCAGATCCAGCGTTTGATCTGTTGCTAATCGATGCCAAATTACCCGATATGGATGGAATTCTTCTTGCGCAGAAACTCCGCCAACAATATCCGCAGCTGCCATTGATATTAATGAACAGCTCATCAGATGAACCTGATCAAAAATTCCCGGGGTTATTCAAATCCATTCTGCCAAGACCTGTGCGGCAAAATATATTGTGCAGCCAGCTGTTAACATCGCTCATCCCCCGTGATCAAAATATCTTAAAAGAACCTAACGGTGCTTTCTTATTATCAGATAAATTTTCAGAGAAATATCCGCTGCGTATTCTTGTTGCCGAAGATAACCCCATCAACCAGCAATTTGCTGTAAAGATCCTTAGCCGCCTGGGATATAAACCATCCGCGGCAAACAACGGACAGGAAGTCTTAGAAGTAGTAAGTCATGAAAAGTTCGATTTGATTTTGATGGATGTGGAGATGCCCGAAATGGACGGACTGGAAGCCACCCGGATGATCCGCTTATGCCTGGAATTTCAACCCATCATAATAGCTATGACTGCCAATGCGATGCAGGGAGACCGGGAAATATGCATGCAGTCGGGGATGAATGATTATTTAAGTAAACCAGTTGAGTTGGAAGAGTTAGTCGGAATTCTTGAGAAGTGGGCTTTGGCGGGAAAAGAGAATGGGTAATCATTCAAGTATTATTATTCGGTTATGGTTTATGCTTATGCTTTATACCAGTAACCCTTTAAGAAGAAAACAGTCATCCTAATAACAACCGGCATTATACGTTATTCTGAATCATACAATCCAAACCTTTAATAGCATGAAAAGCCAACTTATCCTTTGTTTAGCAAGCCTCTTTGTGATCAATGCATATTCGCAGGTCGGGATTGGTACGGTTTCCCCGAACTCGACTTTAGATGTACGAGGATCCTATGCTGGTAGTTACCGGTCATTTGCGGCAAGCACTGTCGCCTCTTCCTCAGACTATACCCTGGTTTTTACGGGCGCTGCAGCCTCTGCGGTAACCTTACCGGACGCAACAACCTGTGCGGGGAGAATGTACATAATAAAAAACGCAAGCGCCACAGCGCCCCTGCTAACCGTTAATACCACTTCTGCACAGACCATTGATGGTGTGGCTACCTGGTTATTGGATGTGGCTTTTGAGAGTGTTATAGTGGTAAGTAATGGTGCCAACTGGCAGGTATCAGCGCAGACAGCGTCCGCCAGTCTGGGTACCGCCTGGACTTTGGGCGGGAACAATACCGTTGCCTTGCAAAAATTTGGAACCATCTCGAATTTTGATATCCCATTTATTACAAACAATACTGAAAAAATGCGCATCAGCGCCACGGGTAACCTGGCAGTGGGGGTATCGACCTTTAATGTGGCCAATCCTGAAAAATTTATTGTAGATGCAGGTACAACTTCTTCTGTGAACGCCATCGTGGGCAAGGGTAATATCAACAATTATCTTCAGCTGAATATTCAAAATATTAATGCCGGACTAAACGCTTCATCTGATGTTGTCGCCACTGCAGACAATGGCAGTGAAACCACCAACTATGTGGATATGGGTATTAATAGCAGCGTGAATACGCAGGGCATCATGGGCTTGGCGAATGATGCCTACCTATATAATATAGGCCAGAATTTTTTGGTGGGTACAGGTACTGCGGCGAAATCCTTAGTATTTATGACGGGGGGAACAACGCAAGCTACCAATGAGAGAATGAGAATTGATGGAACGGGGAAAACGGGTATTGGCACCATTACCCCTTCGGAAAAACTGGATGTCAATGGGAATTTTCGTTTGAGCGGGGCATTTATGCCTGGCAATACTGCGGGTGTTGCTGGAACCTTTTTAACATCAACCGGTGCCGGATCAGCGCCATTGTGGATTGACCCTACGTCCTATTTAGACAACGTTGCCTGGTTATTGGGCGGAAATAATGTGCCATCCGTACAAACCATAGGGCCCACGTCAAATTTTGATCTTCCATTCATTACCAATAATACTGAAAAAATGCGGCTCACGGCCACGGGTAACCTTGGCCTGGGGACCTCAACTTTTACCGCAACATTTGCCGAAAAATTATTAGTAGATGACGGTTCAACCGGGAATACAAACTATCAGAATGTAATTGTCGGAAAAGGAAACACTAACAGCTATGCTCAATTAAACATTCAAAACAATAGCGCAGGTACTGGGGCAAGTGCTGATGTTGTCGCCACGGCTAACGATGGTAATGAATCCATCAACTTTGTTGATATGGGTATAAATAGCGGCGGCAATACCTCAGCAGGTGTGTTGGGCGGGGCCAATACCGGGTATTTATATGCTACCGGGAATGATTTTGTCATTGGCAATTCAACAAATAATAAAAATTTGATTTTTTTTACCACCTCTGTCAATGTCCAGACCGAACGTATGCGGATAACGACCGCCGGTTTAATGCCCGGCGCTGATAATACCTATACGCTCGGCGCTACAGGCATCAGGTGGAGCGCGCTATGGTCCGCCAATGGCACTATTCAAACTTCAGACAGCAGGTTGAAAACAAATATCCATCCCCTGCCATATGGCTTAAAGGACGTAATGAGAATGCAACCGGTAAGTTACAAATGGAAGGATAATGCTACGATGCAAAAAATTGGATTGATCGCGCAGGAAGTAAAGAAAATTATACCAGAGGTGGTTATCGGTGATGAGAAGAAGGAAATGCTGGGGATGAATTACGCTGAACTGGTACCGGTATTGATCAATGCCATCAAAGAACAACAACAACAACTGGAAGACCTGAAAAAGGAAATGACTGAAATGAAAAAAGAAGTGAACAAGCTTAAAAAATCATAATTGCAAATAAAAGAAGCTGCATGAGAATTATTGCATTTTTAATACTGTTCATTGGTGGCTCCTCCATGGTCCGAGCGCAGCACAATGTATTTTCAGTAGGTGCTGCCAGTACGCTAACCATCTTAACTGGCACTATATTCAGCGCCGACAGCCTTGTGCTCATACCCAGTAGCAATTTTACTGTGGCTTCAAATGCTTTGCTGGAAACACCGGTAGCCGTGACAGGTGGCCCATTCAACAGCATCAACCGGGTATATTACCTCAACAGTCCCATTACTTTTTCGGGCACTATTAAGATATATTATGCCCTTTCAGAATTAAATGGTAACACCGAAAGCCTTTTAAAATATGCGGATTCTACGACGGGCGCTGTATGGCTGGTATCAGGATCCAGTGCTGTAAACCTGGTCACGCATTTCGTGCAACAGCCGGCCACCAACCGGATATTCATCGCAGCTACTGCTATGAATACATCCGGATTGCTTGCTCTTAAGTTACTCTCCTTTACAGGACACTGGAGTGGAGATCATGTCTTACTGGAATGGATAGTTGAAGAAAACGAACAATCAGCGAGCTTTAGGGTAGAAAGCAGTCCTGACGGGCGAACCTGGAAGGAAGTCGTACAGATTCCGGGTTCAATGGTTTCCGGCCAGTACAAGTACCGGTACAATGATCAGGATGGAGCGTTCACTACCAGACTATACCGGATAAAAACGACTGAATTGTCTGGTCAGACATTATATTCTTCTATCGTTAGAGTAAGCAAAGTAAGTGCCGTAAATGATTTATATGTTGTTGGAAGAAATAGTGGAGCGACAGTTTATTTTACCGGGATGCAACCCAAGGCTGTGCGCCTCATCAATGCTGTAGGGCAAATAGTCTGGTCGGATAACTCTAGTCGCCAACAATACGACGTGAATGGTTTAATGCCAGGAGCATATTTTGTTCAATACGAATTGAACGGACGTGTAGGTGTAAAACAGTTTATGGTGCAGTGAGGAATAGGATTTGTCTTGCTAACCTTTAAGAACACTCAGAATGCTGAAGGGCGAACTCGATGCTGGTTGCCATTCGCCAAATGGTAGAGTTAGGCTAAGGCCTATTTTCGGTGTATTTATAACGAAGGAATAACGAAGGAATATCGAAGGAATATCGAAGGAAGAATGTATTTTTTAGCTCAGCTTCGGGAAGAAAAAGGTAACAATCGGAATGAACATGGGTTACAGACCTTTAAAAAAAATACTTTTTGTAGTAAGTTTTCCCACTTGTCTGCTAAAATAGCTTCCAAAAATCAGGCCAAAGCAAGACAGCTTTTTGCCGCGCAAAAACAGGCAGTTTCCTTGACCGAAGCCAGCTCCGGGCGGTAAGTCAAATACACAACAACAGCATTTACCAAAAAAAGATGCATTTTCCGAGTTGCCATCACCAGGCATCCCTTGGAACCAGCCCATGTATATATCCCTAAATTGAAAGAACAAAATGGGGCAGAGGCACACTAATAATAGGCTCAAGGTTGAGTAAAAATGGGCTCACAAGCATCAAATTATCTAAATAATGGGCTCATGGAGCCCAATAATAGGCTCATCCACATAAAGCTCCCGGACCTCCTCATCGTATTCAAAACCTCCGCCTTCCAATAAGATCGATATCCAAAAGAAACGAAGAATATGAAATGATTAATCCGCCTAACCAAATTTGCAAAAAATGTTGTAGATTCCTGGTGAAATTAAGCTTACTTTCGAAAAGTAATTTGCCTACCGGAGACCGATTCAAAATTTTCCAATTCCCCAATTCCCCAATTAACCAGAAAGATGAAGCAATTACTGTTAATCTTGCTATTATTCCTGTGCGCCTCCTGCTTCGCGCAAAATGTCATTAATGTCAGATTATATGGCGGAACAAACCCTTTCAGGAATAGCCAATGGAACAATTGGAATGTTGGAACCGGCGCAAAAACCAATATCCCTTCCGGTTTCTTCAATTATGCTAATGAAACCAGCAGCCCCGTGAGTGCCATTTTGAGTGGGCAGGATGGACTTGCCGATAACGGAGCAGCTTACACGAAAAACGCGGTGATTTGTCCTGATACTGTTTTGCGCTACAGCAGCTATGCATCGAGTGCGAGAACCCTGACCATTAGCGGACTCGACAATGGCCAAAAATACGATCTTGAATTCTATGCGAGCAGGCTGAGGAATGACGGCCAGAAAACACTGTTTACCATCGGCACCCAGACGATAACCGTGCCGACGGATAACAATTCTACGAACGTGGCCAATTTTTCTTCCATTGCTCCCGTGACTGGAAAAATTACCATAAAGATGGTTCGGGCATCCACTTACAATTATATTAGTGGTTTTAAGATTAGTCCAACCATTGTCATGAACACGGGACACAAAAAGATCGGTGTGATGGGTTCGTCTACGGCAGCTGGGTTTTTCAACAATCTTTGGCCTGCAGATTCATCATGGGCAAGGCAATTGTTTCATTATTATCAATTTAACACGGTTGATACCTTATATAACCTGGCACAGAGTACAACAAACATTTATAATGCCATGCCGACAGGTTATTCTGCCGGCGATACCCTGCAGCCGTTGGCAACTTATGCAAGTGATCCAGCAAGAAATATCACAAAGATGATCAGCCTGCATCCGGATGTGATCCTTTGCCATTATCCATCTAATAATTATGATTACCTGACAACGGCACAGGTCATGTTTGCCATGCGGACAATCAAGGCGGCGGCTGACAGTGCAGGCATCTCCCTGTTTTTTGTCGGAATCCAGCCAAGGGGTAGCGTGACAATCGCGGAACACAAGAACCTGATCAACATCAACGATTCAATGATCATGGAATTCGGCGCCCGAACGATATCCTATTATGATTCTGTAGCCAAGACAGCTCGTTCTTTCTATATGAATCCCGTCTTCTGGCTCGACAATGACAGCATTCACATGAATCCAAAAGGGCATGATGTTATACTAAGACAAATCATCAAAACGAATATATTTTCTTCAAACCCGCTCATCGTGAGTGCAGGCAACAACCAGACCGTTACGCTTCCGGCTAACTTCGCATCGCTTAGCGGAAAGATTATCGGTGGGTCAGGGAACGTGGTCGCAACCACATGGAGTCAGTTGAGCGGTCCTGCTGCAGCGAACATCGGCACTCCGGCTGCCCTGGCAACGCAAGTCTCAAACCTGGTTCGTGGAACTTATGTGTTTAAGTTATTAGTTATCGATAGTTCAGGAACTTCCTGGACATCGACCGTGCAGGTCATCGTTAACCCTGTTCCACCGCCCACAGTCAGTGCCGGCGGCAATAAAGTGATCATCCTCCCTGTGAATTCTGTTACCCTTTCCGGAACAGCAACCCCTCATGGCGGAGGCCCCATTGTTGCCATCAAATGGACACAGATCAGTGGTAACAGCAGCGCTGTCCTGTCTACTCCCGGATCACTGGTAACCGAAGCGAACGGTTTGAGCCTGGGCAACTACACTTTTAGCTTAACCGTAACCGATAGTGCGGGCACCAGCGGAAATGATAGTGCAGTCATCACAGTGGCATCCAGTGCCTCGATCAATGTAAGATTGTATTCAGGGATAAATCCTTTTTTGAACAGCCAGTGGAACAATTGGACTGTAGGGACGGCTATAGGAAATAACATCGCATCCGGCGTTTTGAAATACCAGGATGGTTCCATCAGCACGGTCAGTGCCGTGCTGAGCACTCAAATCGGTTCGGCAGACAATGGTGCGAACTATACCTCTGGAGCAAGCATGTGCCCGGATACGGTACTGAGGTATTGCAGCTATTCAACGGGGACGAGGACCCTAGTATTGAGCGGCCTGGACAATTCCAGGATATATGAACTTGAATTCTATGCGAGCCGCTCCAGGACCGACGGTCAAAAAAGCAGCTTTGCGGTGGGAAGTAAGACCAGTACAGTATTGACAGATACTAACTCGTCTACTCCTGCGCTGCTGTCCAGTGTTTCTCCAGTCAATGGAAGCATTACCATTACGATCACACGCGGTTCGGTCTATAATTATTTGAATGGATTTAAAATAACGCAGGTCAACGTCCATGCCGCCAATACAGATGAAACGATCGCTATAGGCCAGGCCACTGAAAAAGCAAATGAACCGGGGATCAGTATATATCCAAATCCGGTGTCAGAGAGCCTAACTATATTGAATCATGGAAGCGATCAGTTGCGCATCGAAATATATGACATGACTGGCAGAAGAATAGTCGCATTCAGTGAACTTTTCACTAAACGACAAATTGGTATGTCCCGATTGGCCGCCGGTACCTATATCGTTGTGGTAACTAACGAAAAGACAAGAGAAATATTCAGAAGGACCATTCTGAAAAATTGATGCAGGCAGGCAAAAAAAAGGTTGGCACCTGGCCAACCTCATCTTACAATTCGGTTTTTATTCGCTTACAATTTCGAAACAGCGTTTCTGTTTTCAGCAGACCTCTTGTTCACTGACAAAGAACGTACGACTTCCTGGTCATCTGTCTGGATAATGAACGTCGGGTGAATGTGATTTTCTTCAACATCCAGGTAGATGTTCTTGTCGAAATTCACAGTAGAGAATTGCTCCTGGTAAACAACATCACCAACGTCGTTCTTAATCAAAAGAGAAAAGGTTTCTCCCTTAATGTTGTCGAAGGTCAAATGAAATACAACTGTCTTTGCGTTAGAACCAGTATATTTTACCGACACTTGTCCGTCGATCGGTTGGGTGATCTTTTTGTCTTTAACGGGGCTTGCAAAGCTGTTTACGGGATTGCTCACTAATAAAACAACTGCTGTAGCGACTACGGATACTGATTTCGTGGCGAAATTTACAAATTTCGAGTTCATGGTTTTACATTTTAAGTTATCAAAAAAAATCTTTGCCGGCAGGCAATCATCTTGGAGAAGAAAGAGGGAACAGCGTTTTCATTGTACTGCGATCGTTTCAATCTTCACGGTGTAAAAGTAGATCGCTTTCGCCCTTTATGCAAACGATATAAAGCATGATTCTATGACGGCAAACTATGCGAAGCATTATGTAATGTGCTGATAATCCGCTCGCAGTGTGTCTTTCATTCATGACAACCAAGCATGATGACAACCGAAATTATAGGGGTATTTTGAGTGGCCTTTAACAGTTTCCTAACATGAAAAAAAGGAATTGCGGTTCAAAAGAGATGTTTTTTAATTAGCAGCTGGGCGTTAACGTTAGTAAGGGACCCGCATATTAGAACCCGCGCAGATCTACCGCCAGCTTAAATTCTTTAAGCGTGCCGGGGTCCCCGACCTCATCGGGCGATCCTGCCCACCATTTACCATTTGATTTTTTAAAGACGCGGAGAGGGGTGATGTCGCCCGAAGGATGCTTGATCTTTCCTTCGTATTTGACGATTTTTTTTGGTCCCAATAATAAACGAACGAGTAAAAAGCGGTTCTGTTTGACGGTCTCACATTCAAATTCGGCTTTTTTTCCAGATTGCAGATTGACATGCATTCCCATATGGCAAAAATTAGGCGATGAGCTCATCCCAAGTTATTTATTTTTTTTGATTTTATTTAGTGCCGGGAATTATTTTTTATTCAGAGGTTGTTGACATTTCGTCTTGCGATGGGAAATATACGGTCTGCCGTAGTTGATGTCCTCATCAGGTGCTAAACCAATGAAATGGCTTGCCTCTGCGAGAACACCGACAACGGCAGCAGATATCTTGGAGATGAAAGTTTTATAAGAGCAGTGACAATCATCCATAAACGTAGTTTCAATCGAATTATTACTAAGTAGATTCACTTATTTTTCGAAGCCCGGGAAGGAAGGGCGCGGGCCATCAATGATGCAAGCGCCGCGATGGATCCGTCTACGTGTTTTTAGATTCCTGAATCGTTGTTTTACGCTTGACATTGATCCTGTTTGGTATTATAATTGTAATTAGAAGCTGCTATCCCGTTAATGTCTTTGTTCACTAAATATGTATTATAGCGTTTGTCCGATATCCTAAATATTTTTTAAAACCATAATACCAATATCATGTGGAAATCCTTGAATCCAGGTGAAAGCGTATCGCTCGGCGATATCATCCGGCACATCTCATCCCATGCCGTTTCTGCTTTTGGAGAAAAAGCCTATGAAGTGGTCAGATCAGAACTCCATTATTTTGAAATTGCACCCAAACCCGAAAGTGAACGGGAGAAAGAACCTGAACGCAGGATCATCAAATACATCGACATCGGGTATCATCTCGGACTTGAGGTGTGGTTTGACCAGTTTCAGATGAAAAATGCATTTTAGAAAGTTGATCAGTTGACTGGTTGACTAGTTGACAGGCTGATTCGTTTAACGATGCTGGTAACGGGAAGATGCGATCAGCAAGACAACCAATATCAGTAAGATAGGAATGAATAGCATAGCTCTGGCAGGTTGGTTTGTGAAGTTATTGGATTTTCCTATATAATAAACGATTGACCGATATTTTCTATTGTTGGTAGATCCCCTGGCAGTTTGTCTATCCCCGACAGGGTTTTCCGCAAATACAAAGCCCACTGTCTTCAACGAATGATTTTTCACATCCTGCTATAAATCACTAAATTGATGCCCGTTAATTCAAACAGGTATGAATGAACCACTGAAGATCCCCCTGCATTTCCCGCACAGGGCGGAATTGCAGGAAAGATCCGTTTTTGTGCTGGCAGGCGATGTGGGCGGTACCAAGACCAATCTGGCCCTCTATCAGGCAGATGCCAGCCAGCCCAGGCTGGTACTGGAAGCAACCTATCATTCCGCGGCCTATGCCTCTTTTGTCGATATTTTGCAACAATTCTACAACGAACACCCGGACCAGAAGCCAGAAAGGATCTGTCTGGGCGTGGCGGGTCCCGTCTTTCGGAGGAAAGTGGAACTAACCAACCTCAACTGGAACATGGACGCCGGAGAGATCGCGCGTTTTGCCGGTATTCCCGAAGTTTCCCTGATCAATGACCTCGAGGCTACGGCTTACGGACTCGCAGGGCTTACAGCGGATGACTTCCTGAGTATTCATGAGGGCGTGGTGGATATCCCCGGCAATATGGCTATTATTGCTCCTGGCACCGGATTGGGCGAGGCCGGGCTCTATTGGGATGGTCAATGCTATCATCCTTTTCCTACCGAAGGAGGACATACGGATTTTGCTCCGCGTACCAAACTCGACGTGAAATTGCACGACTGGCTGGCAAAAAAGTATGGGGTGATCAGCTGGGAAAAGGCCATTGCCGGACCGGCTATCTATGATATTTACCGGTTTCTGCTGGAAGTGAAAAAAAGAAAAGAACCCGAATGGCTGAAAGAAGCCCTCCAAAAAGACGACCCATCGGCAACCATCAGCCTCCTGGCGATTGAGGAAAAAAATCCCGTCTGCATCGAAACCATGCATATTTATATCCGCTACCTCGCGCGCGAGACCTCTAACCTCGTGCTGAAAATGAAGGCGACGGGCGGACTTTTCCTCGGTGGAGGCATCCCGCCAAAGATCTCTTCTCTTCTGCAGCAGAATATTTTCTACCACAACTACCTGGATTGTGACCGTATGCAGCATTTGCTCAACAAAGTTCCTTTAAAAATTATTTTAAATAGCAAAACGGCGCTGCTGGGTGCGGCCTGGTTTGGCGCATACGGCTCACCGGCGTCTTAATTCGCCGGATCGTTTGCCTGCTTCGTCTGATTTTAGATTTGTTTATTGTGTAATTTCATCCGCTAAACGAAATGCTATGCCAACAAGACGTGTTTTTCTTCAACAGGCTTCCCTGGCTTCAACGGCCATGCTGACGGACCCAACTTCATGGTTTGCTAAAAAAAAGCAGCTCATCGGGATCCAACTATACACACTGAGAAATGAGATCAGGAACGATGTCAAAATTCCGATCTCGAAGATCGCGGCCATCGGGTATAATTCGGTGGAGGTATTTGGATATAATGCCGGTAAATTTTTCGGACTTACTCCGGAGGAATTTTCTGCCGTCATCAAACAAAACAACCTCAAGACACCCAGCGGGCATTATTCCCTGCCCAATTTCCTGATCAAGGGAGATGAAGATGAACTAAAAAAAACCGTGGAAGATGCCAGCAAGATGGGCCATGATTTTTTCACCGTTCCTTACCTGACCGACAAAATGCGGACAAGCCTCGATGATTATAAAAAGCTCGCCGAAAAATTGAACAAGGCGGGTGAAGCGGTCAAAACTGCCGGCATGCGGCTGGCATACCATAACCATGACTTTGAGTTTAAGGACTGGGGTGGCGGCCAGACGGGGTTTGATGTCTTCCTCAAGGACACTGATCCCAAACTGGTGAACTTTGAAATGGATATCTTCTGGATCAGCAAGGCGGGAAAAGATCCCATCCAGTTTATTAAAGACCATCCGAAACGGATCAAAATGTGGCATGTGAAGGATATGGACAATACGCCGGACAGGTCTTTTACCGAAGTAGGCAGTGGCATCATCGATTACAAATCCATCTTCAAACACAAGAAAGAATCCGGAATGGAATACTTTTTTGTGGAGCAGGATGTGGTTAAGATCCCTGTTTACGAGAGCATCACCAAAAGTTATGAATACCTGAGGAAAAATATTCTCAGCTAACCAACAGTTTTTTTACCTTCGGTACACACAATTTATACCTCAACATCATGGCCAACCGTCGTTCGTTTCTTCAACAATCATCAGCATTGATTGGAGCGGGAGTAGTGCTATCCGCTTTTGACAATAAAGCATTTGCGAAGTTCAAAAAACTGGTTTCCCCCAGCGACCAGATCAATATTGGCGCTATTGGCATCAACGGCATGGGCTGGGCGAATGTGCAAGCCGCCATCAAAGTGCCGGGCGTTAACCTGCTTGCATTATGTGATGTTGATAAAAATGTGCTCGACAAAAGAATGGCCGAGTTGCCTAAAATGGGCGTGGATGCCAGCAAGGTAAAGACTTATGGCGATTACCGCAGGATCCTCGAACGTAAAGATATCGATGCGATCATCATCGGTACCCCCGACCATTGGCATGCACTGATCATGATGGAAGCATGTGCCGCGGGCAAGGATGTCTATGTTGAAAAGCCGGTGGGTAATTCGATCGGGGAATGCAGGGCGATGATCGCGGCAAAAAATAAATACAAACGTATCGTACAGGGCGGACAATGGCAAAGAAGCCAGCAGCATTTTAAAGATGCCGTTGATTTCGTATACACGGGTCAGTTAGGGAATATCCGTACCGTTAAAGTATGGTGTTATCAGGGCTGGATGAAGCCGGATATTGTGCGGCCGGATACCGCGCCGCCCCCGGGTGTCGATTACGATATGTGGTTGGGCCCTGCGCCGAAGCGTGCTTTCAATGCCAGCAGGTTTCATTTTAATTTCAGGTGGTTCTGGGATTATGCGGGGGGACTGATGACCGACTGGGGCGTGCATTTGTTGGATTATGCCCTGCTCGGGATGAAGGCCGATAGTCCAAAGAGCATCACTGCGCTTGGCGGAAAGTTTGCCTATCCCGATCTTGCACAGGAAACACCCGACACGCTGATGACTTTATATGAATTTGATCATTTTAACCTGCTCTGGGACCATGCCATAGGGATTGATAACGGCTCCTACGGGCGGGATCATGGGATCGCCTACATCGGCAACAACGCCACGCTCGTGTTGGATCGCGGCGGATGGGAGGTGATTGAAGAGAAGAATGGCGCGAAAAAGGTGAGCAAACCGCTGGCCAAGGCCTCAGACAATGGCGTCGAAAAACACTGGGTGAATTTTATCGATGCCGTTCGTTCACGAAAGGCCGAAGACCTGCATTGTTCCATCGAAGCCGGGGCGCATGTGGCCACCGTAGCCCAGATGGGAAACATCACCTTCCGGAGTGGCCAGCGCGTCATCTGGGACAGCGCCGCCGAAAAATTCACCGACGACGCCATGAATAAACAATACCTGATGAAGGAGTATCACAATGGGTATAAGTTGCCGATTGTTTGAGTGGCTGAAGGAAATAAGAATAAGGAATAAGAAATTAGAAAGTATTTTTTGATCACTACTTCCTAATTTCTTATTCTTTATTTCCTATTTCGACTCGGTTTGTTCCGTGGAAGAAGGGGAATGGTAATGACGTTTTTCCCCCTGCGGATATTCTTTCGGAGTACAACTCCAGGTAAATATGGCCAGAATACATATCAGGATAATGGTCAGTTGTAGCCGGGTTTTCATCGTCGTGAGTTTTAAATTAAATGATATTCATTAATTGCAAAACAGCTTCGGAATCTTATATTTAAGTCGGATTTAAACGACCGTATATTGAAACGACTTTTTTCTTTCTTTATTTCCCTGGTTTTTCTGCACACAGGCATTGCACAGCTATCCATCCCCCGGGAAACAACAATCAATTTTAATGCCGGATGTAAACATCTCCTCCTCATCCTGCTTTTTTTCATGCAAGGCCTGCATGCACAAACGGTTGACATCATCAATAATCCTGAATCGCTAATAGTAAAATGGGGCGGCAAGGAAAGAGTGGCGGGGGGCAAGATCGTGTTGAAAAATGAATTTACTGATAGCCGTCCGCACATCCTGTCCCGGGCGGTAAATGAGGTAGCGATTTTATCCATTGGATTTGATAAACCGGTGGACTGGGGAGCGGATGATTATGGCGGAATATTTTTTGACAACCAGCCGGAATATAAGCAGGGCGTTTGTCTATGGAGGTATAAACCCTGGAACAGCTGGACCAAACCCATACCCCTGGATTCAGCTTCGGGTATGCCTGACTGGGATGTTCAATTTTTTTACTGGCAGTATGGAGATGGAAGCTTTGGAGCGGCGCTTCCTCTAAGTGGCAACGGTTGCAGAACGACGCTGGGCAGCGAGGCAGGGCATTGGGGCAGCAAGGCGATGACTTATGCGCCAGCCAATGGGTTAAAGGCAGTTCCTGCACTGGCGGTGGCTTTTGGCAAAGATCCGTTCGAATTGTTTGAAAGAATTTATCGCGCGGCCATGGAGGCCATGGGCAGACCGGCAAACCTGCAATCCAGGAAAAAATTCCCGGAACCGTTTAACTATATCGGTTGGTGTACGTGGAATTCTTCTGACAACGGCAGAAACCTCAACGAAAAAATGGTCGTTGATGCAGTCAAATCATTCACCGATCATCTGTTCCATCTCGGATGGGTCCTGATCGACGATGGCTGGCTCCAGCAAAAAGATCAGCAATTACAATCCTTCTATCCCGACCCCGTCAAATTTCCCAATGGGTTCAAGCCGATGATCAACCGGTTGAAAACAGATTTTGGCATACGCTATGCTGGCGTGTGGCATGCTTTCAATGGCTATTGGAATGGGATTGACCCAGAAGGCCCGCTGGGTAAAAGATACGCCGGACAACTATTCGAATGGGCACAACAAAATGGAAACGAAATAAAAAAATATTCTTTCATCAAACCCGGCAGTGATTCTCTGAAGAAATTTTTTGATGCGTGGTACCATTATTTCAAAGACCAGGGATTCGATTTTATCAAGGTAGACAATCAGCTGGTCAGCGAAAGAATGGCCATGAACAATTATCCCATCTTCCAGTTAGCGGATTCTATTCACAAGGCGCTCTATCGTTCGGTGAATAAATATTTTAACGGCGCTATGATCAATTGTATGGATATGACTGCTGATGCCTACCTGAATTTCGACAATTCAGCAGTGGCGAGAGGGGTAGAAGATTATTTCCCTTATAAACCGGATGAGACCTACAACCTCCAGGCTGGTAACGCGGCCGCGCATGTATTGCAAGCCGTGTACAACAATATTTATTTCTCTCAAATGGTTTTTACTGATTTCGACATGTTCCAGTCGCACCATCCCAATGCTGTTTTTCATGCCATCGCCCGGGCCATCAATAACGGCCCTATTTATATCACCGACATACCGGGTCAGCAAAAATTTGAGATCCTGGATAAAATGGTTTATTCTGATGGCAGGATCATTCATTCACAAACCGCCCTGTTACCTACGGCGGATTGTTTGTTCCAGGTGCAAGCAAAAAAGCCCTTCAAGGCCTGGTCTAAAGTCCGCAACACGGTGTTGTTGGGCATCTGGAATGCAGCAGACAGCAATAAGGTAACCGGATCGTTCAGGCCTGCCGATATTTTCAACCGACCCGATGAACAATTCGCCTTATATGAGCATTTTTCTAAATCAGTGCAACTAGCCCTTGGTGAACAGGAAATACCGGTAAGCCTCGACAGGCTGGCTTACCAATTATATTATGTAGTGCCGGTATTCAGGGGGTTTGCCGCCTTTGGCCTGACAGAGAAATACAATGCGCCGGCAACCATCCTCAAAGAATCCTGGGACTCACATGGGGTCAACCTCTCGCTGTACGAAGGAGGTTTGTTTACATCCTATTGTGTGGAAAGGCCCGCGCATTTCCTGGTAAATGGAAAGGACCAGCCATTTGATTTTAAGAACAACCTGGTTACCGCTAATATTCCTCCCGGCAGCAACCTGCTGGTGCGGCTTGAATGGTAAGATGGATTACCGGTCAAAAATAATATGACGACTATGCGCCGAAAAAAGTTGATGCTGTTTGTTTTCCTGTTGTGCGTCCTTTTCGGCGTACAGGCTTCTCCGTTAGCAAATTCCTGGGAATATGAAGACGGGAACCTGAAATTTTCGTGGCACCTGGATTTGGACAGGGCGAAGGTCACGAATACGGTCAGGTCGGCCACTGTTTGGGAGGGAAGCCTGTTGCCCTCGTTCTGGCTCCTTGATCATATGGGCAACAAGCATTATGTACATGCGCAGGTTGATTTGAAAAGTTCTGTCGTTGACCCTGCCCATCTTAGCCTGGCCTTATCACTGGGTGAATGGGGAAAAGGAAAACTCCTCGTTGAAAGAAAAGATTGGGGAATAAATTTTACACGGCTCGAAATCCAGTGGGCGTCGCAGGTTCCCGCTATCATCGAAATGTATTTTGGCAGTTCGCCGCTTGAGCAAAATGGATTGGTTCATCCGCTGTCCGATTATCCCTTTAAACCAGACTGGCAGGCCGCGGGTTTTTGTGTTCCGGGTGCCAAAGGCGGCACTGTGCAAAGTTTTTTCAGGAGCTGGGATTTCGGTCAGGCTGAAATTGCATTAGGGAATTTCGGTCCTTCGCTGGGAACACCCTATGGGGCTGCCTTTCCGCGTCCCTTTCTTTTTGCCGCGATGGGATCCAATGCAGGATGGATTTCGCTGGGCTCCGGCAGCATTCCGGATGCCGCTTTGTGTTTAAGAATTCAGTCGACCAAGGGCTGCTTTAAATATTTGTACCGCGAAGATCTCTGGGGCGCATCCACATCAACGGGCAGGATCTGGGAGGAGCCCTTGCGGATCAGTCTCGGCCTGCATGCGCTGGATGCTTTTGGGAAATATTTTGCTTCTTTTCCCGCGAAAAAGAATACCATCGTACCCAGATCATTGTGGAACACCTGGGGCATGTGGAGACTCAGAAAATTTCCCATGAAACCGCTGGCGGATTTTGCGGATAAGTTAAAGGCTGAGATATTTGTACTCGATGATTCCTGGGAGTCCTCCCAGGGTTCTGGAAAACCCCATCTTACGCGCTTCCCTGATTTTCAAAAAGACCTGGATGAGGTGCGAAGCAGGAAAATGGAGATCGGTGTTTGGGAAACGGTGGGATGGATCAGCGATACCATCCCATACGGTTTAGGATCTTCGGATCTGATTGTCGATCAAAAAGGGTTACCCTGCAAAACAAACTGGAATTTTGACGATGCCGGAGAATCCTATTATTGTCTTGATATCAGTTCTCCACGCGTGAAAGCATTTCTGCGAAACAGAACCATCGCAACCATGCAAAGCATGCATCCTTCCCTGCTCAAGCTCGATTTTGGTTACGCACTACCCAGCCCCAATATGGGTGTTCCCCGGGACCCGGCGAACAGGGGTGAGCGTTATTCCTTCGAACTCATCAAAATTATTTCCGATGCTGCGAAAACGGTTGATCCCAACGTGATCGTGATGAATTACGGGATCAGCCCTTTGTGGTTCTCCGTGACGGATATGATTTCCCTGGACGACCAGGGAGATCTGTGGTATGAGCTGCACCGAGGCCATCAGGAATGGAGCATATGGGCATCCCTGTTAGGGAGCAGCGGCATTGCCGTTACCGGATCTTCTTCATATAATTGGAGTGACGACGCAGAAGTACTTTTGAATTCCGCCATTATCGGGGTACCGGGCGCCAGCCTTGCCTTGACGCTTGACGAAGGAAAAGAAATCCCGGAGTCTTTTATCAACAGACGCTTCGCCCTGAATAAATTCTGCAGGAGAACAATCCTGTGGAAGCCGGGTTGGTTCAACAGCCGCAAAGGCGATTTAAACGGTCCGCCCAAATTGAATTGCTGGGGCAGGGAAGAAATATTCAATGGCAAGGTCGTGCTTAGTGCGCTTGCGCTCAGGGAAGAAGAAAGGGAAAGCATCAAAGATTCAATCCTTTTAAAAGCAAGCTGGTCCGGCGATTGGTGCCTGATCGCCCAGGACAACCAAGACGTCATGTCATCTCGCCGGTTGGCTATCATACCATTTTCTCCTGGCAAAATATCCATTCCGTTCTGGAAGCGGCCCAAAAAAATCACAAGAGAAAATGTCGATGGCCCCTTGCCATTCACGGATTGGACCTGGAAGCGCGGGGTATTATCGTTGAGCATCCCGGCTGCGATTTTTGCCAAGACGGGAGCGGTGGTTGTTGAAGCAGAGGAGTAGGAAATAGGAAATAAGGAATGAGAAATAAGGAATAAAAAAGTATCGGTTCATTCACTTCCTTATTTCTCATTCCTTATTTCTTATTTCTTATTTCCCATGGCGTACTGAATCCCGCCAAGAATATGCTTCAGGTAAACCGGATCGGCATAGGACGCGTCGGTATGGCCGAGCGCAGTATAGAAAGCTTTTCCGCCTTCAAATTCCTGGTACCAGCATACAGGGTGGTTATCGCCATTCTCTCCTCCGGTATAGGAGCTTTCATCGAGCTTCATCAGTACAGTTACTTTCGGACTCAGGTCTTTGAAATTATACCATTCGTCAAAACGTTCCCAGGTATCGGGAAGGAATTGTGTGGCCGGATGATTTTTATTAACCACCAGCAATTTAGCCTGCTGTTGTTTGGGATGTGACTTGAAATAGGCACCCGCCAGTTGCCCGTACCAGGGCCATTTGTATTCGCAGTCCGTCGCGGCATGAATTCCCACATATCCGCCACCGTTATGGATGTATTCCTGGAGCGCTTTCTCTTCTGCCGGTCCGAAAACGGTGCCGGTAGGACTCAGGAACAGCAATACCGCATATTGTTTGAGCGTCGCGCTATTGAACCAGGTGGAATCTTCAGTGGCATCAACGTCGAATCCATTCTCAGCGCCCAGTTTCTTAATGGCGGCAATGCCCACCGGTATGCTGCTGTGGCGAAATCCGTTTGTCTTGGAAAATATGAGAATTTTCGGATTGGCCTTTTTGTGCATAAAACCTGTCAACATAAAACAGGTACTGAGAATGACTAACGCGAATAGAATTTTATTTTTCATGACATTTTATTTGAAGAAAGTATGAATTCCACATCAAAGTTTCCGAATCTTAATATTCCTATACCAAACATCATTGCCATGATCCTGCAAAGCGATATGGCCTGTTTTGAATTTAGAAAAACCAGGCATGGCGCTGAATTTGCTTCCTTTGACGAGATTCCACCAATGATCGTCCCACATGGTCGTGGAAACAACGTTTACCCCATTCATGTAGACATCCAGTTTGCCCTTATCCAGCCTGATCTCTGCCTGGTTCCATTCGCCCACGGCTTTTACCGGTTCCGAAGAAGAGGAAATGAGATCATAAAGATCACCCGCACGATGTTTCTTGATCTTTCCATCGGGGTGGCCATCGTTGTCCAACACCTGCACTTCCGGGCCGGTATTCCATGATTCTTTGAATTCAGGAGATTCATGCACAGAGAATATAATGCCGCTGTTGCCGTTTTTGGAGATCTTCCATTCTACTTTCAAATCAAAATTGCTGAACTCGTCATTTGTTATGATATCTCCTGGTTTCTGGGCAGGGTCGAGGTGAAGCGTTCCGTCTTCAACCTTCACTGTTGAAGTGGCCGAAGGTTTGCCGTAAGGATGCCAACCCTTGGTAGAGCTGCCATCAAAAAGCAACTCCCATCCGTCTTTTTTTTCCTGTGCGCTCAACGTATTCCTGGAGGTTTGTTGCGCAATGAGGCCATTTGACAGCAGTGCTGCCGTTATGAATAAGCATGCAAATCGTTTGATCATGTGAGGTAGATTATTTGAGCGTTAAGATATATTGAACCATTTCCTTTACATCGGCTTCTGGTAAGGTCGGGTGGGGAGTCATCGGCGTGGTTCCCCAAACGCCGGAGCCACCGGAAATGACCTTTTTTACGAGGCGGTTTACCGTAGTATCTGCGGCGGGAGCATATTTCTTAGCCACATCGCTATACGCGGGTCCGATGGGTGGCGTGCTGCTGGTGGCCGACTTGTCGAGCTTATGACAGGTAGTACAGTCACTGGCACCAATAAGTTCCAATGCTTTTTCGCCAGATGCCGATACAGTTGGCGGCGCGGCGGCTGAATCCTTTTTTGCTGTTGTCGACTCTGTAGAATTGCCGCAGGCAAAAGCCACCAGGGAACAGGATAAAATGACAAAAAGTTTTTTCATGATGTTAAAAAAAATAAATGAATGAAAGAATAAGTCAATGAACCGGGCGATAAAATTCGAGTATTATTCAGTGCAAACCTAAAACAGAGCGGTTAAAATTTTCGTCCGATCCGGTTCCCGCAAAGTCATCAAATGCTTTATCGGTAACCCGTATGATGTGGTTTTTGATGAATACGGATCCTTCTTTGGCTCCATCTTCCGGGTGCTTGATGCAGCATTCCCATTCCATAACCGCCCAGCCTTTGAAATCATAGGCGGTGAGTTTGCTGAATATGGATTTGAAATCCACCTGGCCATCGCCCAATGAACGAAAGCGGCCGGCACGGTCGATCCAGCTTTGGTAGCCCCCGTAAACACCTTGTTTTCCTGTTGGGTTGAACTCCGCATCTTTTACATGGAACATGCGGATGCGTTCATGGTAAAAGTCAATATAGCTCAGGTAATCCAGGCATTGCAGTACAAAATGGGAGGGATCGTAAAGGATGCAGGCCCTCGAATGGTTGTTGGTGTGCTTCCAAAACATTTCATAGGTTATACCATCGTGGAGATCCTCACCGGGATGGATCTCGTAACACAGGTCAACACCGTGCTTGTCAAACACGTCCAGGATCGGCAGCCAGCGTTTAGCGAGTTCTTTGAATCCGGTCTCTACCAGTCCGGCCGGTCTTTGCGGCCAGGGATAGACGTTAGGCCACAGCAGGGCACCGCTAAACGTGGCATGGGCATTCAATCCCAGGTGACGCGATGCTTTGGCGGCATATTCCAGTTGCTGTATGGCCCATTCGGTCCGGGCCTTGGGATTGTTGTGAACGCTGGCCGGGGCAAAGCCGTCGAAAAGCGTATCATAAGCCGGATGCACCGCCACCAGCTGCCCCTGCAGATGGGAGCACAATTCGGTGATCTGCAGACCGGCTTCCTGCACAATACCGTTGATTTCATCGGCATAGGTCTTGCTTTCGGCAGCTTTCTGCAGATCAATGCAGCGGCTATCCCAGGTGGGGATCTGCACACCAATAAAACCGATGCTTTTGGCCCATTGGCAAATTGATTTTAGCGAGTTGAACGGCGCTTCATCGCCCATAAATTGCGCAAGAAATATTCCTGGTCCTTTGATTGTTTCCATCTCGTTGCTGATTAATAATAATTACACAAGTCACATGTCGAATGCAGTCCACTTCTCCTTACTGGACCCGCTTTTCACCACATGATCAATAAAGGCCATGCCGCGAATACCCTCATCCACTTTGGGAAAATCCAACACTTCTTTGGAGGGCTCCCTGCCATCCATTTTGGCCGACAATGTTAAGGCAAAATTGCGGTAAATATTTCCGAAGGCCTCGAGGTATCCTTCAGGATGTCCCCCCGGCGTGCGGCAATTATGTGTCGCATAGGTGGATAAGCGGTCACCGTAGTTGCCCCCGGCCCTCAGGATCTGCGTAGGTTGATCCAGCCACTTGACGAGCAGGGTATTGGGTTCCTGCTGCGCCCATTCCAACCCACCCTTTTCTCCGTAAATCCTGATCTTCAGCGCGTTTTCTTCACCAGCAGCAACCTGCGAAGCCATCAGCACGCCCGCGGCGCCGTTGTCGAACTTCAATAACACATTTCCGTCGTCATCGAGTGCCCTTCCTTCAACCATAATATTCAGGTCAGCGCAAAGATGGGTGATCTTCAACCCGGTAATATATTCTGCCAGGTGCGCGGCATGTGTGCCGATATCTCCCATGCAGCCGCTCTTGCCCGATTTTTTCGGGTCCGTTCTCCAGGCTGCCTGGGCATTGCCTTCTCTTTCTGACAGTTTGCTCAGCCAACCCTGCGGGTATTCGACCCATACTTTCCGGATCTTGCCCAGTACGCCATCCCTGACCATACTTTTTGCCTGCTTTACCATGGGGTAACCGGAATACGTGTGGGTCAGGCATAAGATCAATCCGGTTGCTTCTACTTTCTGCTTTAGTTGTTTTGCTTCATCGATGGTGAATGTGATGGGCTTTTCAATGACTACATTGAATCCTTTATCCAAAGCCATCATCGCAGGAGCAAAATGTGCGAAGTTGGGCGTAACGATGGTTACGAAATCCATTCTTTTATCGGCCGTGAGCTTGCTTTCTTTTTCGATCATTTCATCAAAGGTCAGGTAGGTCCTGTCTTCGGGCAGGAATAAAGATTTGCCGGAGTCTTTGGCAATTTCGGGATTGATGCTGAGCGCTCCGCAAACCAATTCAATAAGGCCATCCATATAGGCGGCATGGCGGTGAATAGCGCCGATGAAGGCATCCTTTCCTCCGCCCACCATGCCCATTCTTAATTTTCTGTTCATGTTTTGTTGTTTTAAGAACTTTAATACAAGTTTACTTCATGTTGACTAAACGCGAAGCCAATGGAAGAAAAAAGAATAATCTCTAAAAAAATGTCAACTTAACAATTGTTTTATCAATTTTTAAAAATAAAAATTACATTTACGAATCAATTTATTATAATTGATCGGAGAATCAACGGGTAATAAAGTTACGTTGCTTCAATAAGGCTTTGAAAATAATATTATTTCTAACGATTCCTTTACACAAAACCGACTTGCCATGTCACTAACCATTCAACGCAACAAACTTTTTTGGGCGAGTTGCCTTGCCCTGCTGGTCACGTCGCTTTCCTTTGGCATCCGTGCCGGAATTCTTGGCGATCTGGGCGTAAAATTTAATCTTACCGCGTCAGAATTGGGAACGATTGCCGCGACAGCCTTCTGGGGTTTCCCGCTCGCCATCATCATCGGAGGAATGATCGTCGATATCATTGGCATGAAAAAATTGCTGGTATTGGCCTTCATCTTTCATTTGGCCGGCATCGTACTGACCATTTTTGCAAATGGATATTGGACCCTCTTTATCAGTACCTTACTGATAGGGATTGCAAATGGTACCGTGGAAGCCGCATGTAATCCCCTGGTTGCTTCTCTTTTTCCGGAAAATAAGACGACAAAACTGAATCATTTTCATCTCTGGTTTCCCGGAGGGATTGTTATCGGAACGCTTATTGTGTATTTCCTCAATAAGGCTGGCATGAGTTATCAGGTTGAAGTGGGTACCATGCTGATTCCTGCCTTGATTTATGGATATCTTTTTTCTAAACTTGATTTTCCTGTTACCGAAAGGGTGGCTGCGGGGGTTTCAACCCCGGATATGTATAAGGCGCTCGTGAACCCGCTTTTTCTTTTTATGATCATCTGTATGTTCGGTACTGCCATAACGGAATTGTTTACGGGCCAGTGGATAGACGTATTGCTGAAAAATGTTACTGATAATGCCCTGCTGATCCTGACGCTGGAAACCGGCGTGATGGTTGTAGGGCGTGGTTTTGCAGGACCCGTTGTTCACCGCTTATCTCCACAGGGCGTTTTGCTCGGATCGGCAATATTAGCTGCCCTGGGTTTGTATATCCTGGGTCATTCAACGGGCAATATGATATTTGTTGGAGCGCTTGTGTTTGGCATGGGCGTTTGTTATTTCTGGCCCACCATGATTGGATTTGTGGCCGAGAACCTCCCAAAAACAGGGGCGGTCGGGTTAAACCTCATGGGCGGTGCAGGCATGTTCGCTGTGTCGATCTACATGATTTTTATGAGCAAACATTATGACCAGTTGGTGGCTGATAAATTGCCGGCGGGCGCTGATTTCGGCGCATATAGTTCCGCACCGGCCGGATCGAATTTTGCTACGCTGATGGCGGAGGCAAAGAAAGCTGCCGGCCCCGAAGTCATCAATTTTACGCTGATGATCCCGATCGTGCTGATCGTCGCTTTTGCAGGATTGAATATTTATATGCGGGGCAGAAAAAAACCAGAATTGCTAAAGGCCATGAACGCCTGACCCGGAGCCCGCTTGAAGAAAAACCGTTTATCCTTTTTCATGATTTTGAATGATAACATTTAGTATATTTCTCCATTAATGTTTGCACCCATGTCTGAAAAATCCTCCCGGCGTACCGCCATCAAGAATTTTGTTGCGGGTTCCGCGGCCCTGGTTGCGGGAACAAACAGCTTATCTTCTTTTTCACCAGCTGATAAATCTGACCATCAAGTGAAATTCAAAGGCAACATCAATCACTCCGTTTGCCAATGGACCTACAACTTTATTTCAGTCGAAGAACTTTGTAAGGTTGTAAAGGATATTGGCTTCAATGCCATAGATCTCATCGCGCCCAAGGACTGGCCAACCCTGCAGAAATATGGCATCTACAGTTCTATGTGCTATCATGGCGGCACGGTGAGTTTAACCGATGGGTTCAACAACAAGACATTTCATCCCCAATTGGTAAAAGATTATCTCGACGTCATCCCCCTGATGGTAAAGGCCGGCTATAAAGACGCGATCTGTTTCAGCGGAAGCCGGAGAGGAATGGATGATGAAACCGGTCTGAAGAATTGCATGGAAGGACTGCAGAAAATTTTGCCACTGGCAGAAAAAAACGGCATTACGATCCAGATGGAACTGCTCAACAGTAAAGTGGATCACAAGGACTACATGTGCGACCGGTCTGTATGGGGCGTAGAACTGTGCAAACGGCTGGGATCAGAAAATTTCAAGCTGCTTTACGATATTTACCATATGCAGATTGACGAAGGGGATGTCATTCGCACGCTTCGCGAAAACGTAAAATATTTTGGACATTATCATACCGGTGGCGTTCCGGGCAGGCACGAAATTGACGAGTCGCAGGAATTGTATTACCCCGCCATCATGAAGGCAATAGTAGAAACGGGTTTCAAGGGATATGTTGCTCAGGAATTTATTCCCGCGGCAGCAGATAAAGTAAGTTCGTTAAGAAAGGCAATTCAAATCTGCGATGTTTGAGGAGGCTAGTGGGAAGTGGCTAGTGGCTAGTAGTAGTTCGATTTCACTAGCCACTAGCCACTAGCTACTCGCCGTACGAAAAAACAAACTTTAAATCAAATACATGGCTGACAACACTTATGACGCGATTGTAATCGGATCAGGAATCAGTGGCGGCTGGGCTGCCAAAGAATTGTGCGAAAAAGGATTAAAGACCATCATGCTGGAACGGGGTCGTAATATCGAGCACATTAAAGATTATGTCAACGCCAACAAAGAGGCATGGAATTACCCGCACCGCGGCCGCCGTACCCAGGAGATGATCAAAGATTACCCGGTATTGAAAAGGGATTACCCGCTCAATGAAACCAACCTGGACTATTGGGTAAAAGACTCTGAAAGTCCCTACGTCGAGACAAAACGGTTCGACTGGTTCCGCGGGTACCATGTGGGTGGACGTTCCCTCATGTGGGGCCGACAAAGCTACCGCTGGAGCGATTTTGATTTTGAAGCCAATGCAAAAGAGGGGATCGGTGTTGACTGGCCTGTCCGCTACAAAGAAATTGCGCCCTGGTACGATTATGCCGAAAAGTTTGCCGGCATCAGCGGAAACAGGGATGGACTGGCGCAATTGCCCGATGGACAATTTCTGCCACCCATGGATATGACCTGCGTGGAAAAAGATGTGGCCGCAAGGATCAAGGAACATTACAAAGGCAAACGCGCCATGGTCATAGGCCGTACCGCCAACCTAACGGTGGCGCATGAGGGAAGAACCAATTGCCAGTTCAGGAACAAGTGCTGGCTGGGTTGTCCGTTCGGGGCCTATTTCAGCACGCAGTCATCAACACTTCCGGCTGCGATGAAAACAGGCAACCTGACGGTCCGCCCCTGGAGCATCGTGACCCGGATACTGTATGATAAGGACAAGAAAAAAGCCACCGGGGTCGAAATTTTGGACGGCGAAACCAACAAGACATATACTTACAACGCGAAAATCATTTTTGTCAATGCCTCTACGCTGAACAGCGCCTGGGTACTGATGAATTCAGCTACAGACGTCTGGCCTGGCGGACTGGGCAGCAGCAGTGGGGAACTCGGCCATAACATCATGGATCATCACCTGGGTGTAGGTGCTTCGGGTATTGTTGAGGGATATGATGACAAATACGTTTTTGGCCGCAGGGCCAATGGCGTGTACATCCCGCGTTACCGGAATTTATTCGGAGACAAAAGAGACTACTTGCGAGGGTTTGGCTACCAGGGTGGCGGATCAAGGCAGGGGTACAGCCATTCTGCAGAAGAACTTTCTATTGGCGCCGACCTGAAAGAGGCCTTGACCGAACCCGGGAACTGGACCATGAGCATCGGCGGTTTCGGTGAAACGCTTCCCTATCATGAGAACTTTATCACGCTCGATAAGAACAAGAAAGATAAATGGGGTTTGAATGTGCTCAACTTCGATGTCGAGTACAAGGACAATGAAAAGAAAATGCGCAAGGACATGAAAGACGATGCCGTGGAAATGCTGGAAGCCGCAGGTGTTAAAAATGTGAAAGGTCGTGAAGGCGACGGCACCCTCGGACGAGGCATCCATGAAATGGGATCGGCACGCATGGGCAAGGATCGCAAAACATCGGTATTGAATAAGTTCAACCAGGTCTGGGATGCGCCCAATGTCTATGTGACCGATGGCTCATTTATGGTTTCGGCAGCCTGCGTGAATCCATCATTGACTTATATGGCATTTACTGCAAGGGCCGTAGAGCATGCAGTCAGTGAGTTGAAAAAAGGGAATATTTAGGCGAGTAGTGAGTGGCGAGTGGCTAGTAGCAAGTAATAAGTGGTAATCAAGAACTAGCCACTCGCCATTCTCCACTAGCCCATCGCTTATCAACAAGAAACATTAAACAAACATCACATGGCAGACAATGTATATGACGCAATCGTCATTGGATCAGGAATCAGTGGCGGCTGGGCTGCCAAAGAATTGTGCGAAAAAGGATTGAAGACCATCATGCTGGAGAGAGGGATGAATATTGAGCACATCAAAGATTACAAAGAGGCAAATAAAGAGGACTGGAACTATCCTCACCGCGGTGGCCGAACGGTGCAAATGAGCAATGATTATCCCAAATTAAAAAGAGATTATCCTTTAAATGAAAGAAACCTCTCCTGGTGGGCAAATGATAAAGATTCTCCCTATACGGAGGTGAAAAGATTCGACTGGTTCAGGGGTTATCATGTTGGCGGACGCTCCCTGCTCTGGGGACGTCAAAGTTACCGTTGGAGCGATTTGTATTTTGAAGAAAATGCAAAGGATGGCATCGCCATTGACTGGCCCGTTCGTTATAAAGACATCGAACCCTGGTACGAGTATGTTGAAAAATTTGCCGGTGTGAGCGGATCCAAAGAAGGTCTTCCTGAATTGCCTGATAGTCATTTTCTTCCCCCGATGGAAATGAACTGCGTGGAAAAAGATGTAGCCGCCAGGCTCAAGGATCATTATAAAGGGATGCGTAAAATGATCATCGGGCGGTGCGCGCACGCAACTGTTCCGCTCAATGGAAGACAGTGCCAGTACAGGGATAAATGCTGGTTTGGCTGTCCCTTTGGCGGCTATTTCAGCACACAGTCAGCCACACTGCCGGCTGCGATGAAAACGGGCAATCTTACGCTCCGGCCATGGTCTATCGTAACAAAAATTTTGTACGATAAGGATAAGAAAAAAGCTACCGGTGTGGAAGTACTCGATGCAGAGACCAACAAGACCTACACCTTTACAGCAAAAATTATTTTCCTGAATGCCTCCTCGCTCAACAGTGCCTGGGTGCTGATGAATTCAGCCACCGACGTGTGGCCAGATGGATTGGGCAGCAGCAGCGGAGAGTTAGGACATAATGTGATGGATCATCATCTGAATGTGTATGCAGGTGGCACAATGGAAGGGTATGAGGACAAATATTATTTCGGACGAAGGGCGAACGGCGTTTATATTCCCCGTTACCGCAATTTCTTCGGAGACAAGCGCGACTACCTCAGGGGATTCGGCTACCAGGGTGGCGCTGGCCGGGAAGGCTGGAGCCATGATGTGGCAGAATACAGCATCGGTAAGGAGTTCAAAGAAGCCCTGACCGAACCGGGAACCTGGAGTGTAGGCATGGGTGCTTTTGGAGAGACGCTTCCTTACCATGAAAATAAAGTAACGCTCGACAGGAATACAAAAGACAAATGGGGACTGAATGTGTTGTCTTTTGATTGCGAGTTAAAAGAAAATGAATTGAAAATGCGCAAGGATATGCTCAACGATGCAAAGGAAATGCTGGAAGCTGTTGGTGCAAAAAATGTACAGGGTGGCGACAGCAATCCATACCTGGGCAGAGGGATCCATGAAATGGGAACGGCCCGCATGGGGAAGGACCGGAAAACATCTGTATTAAATAAGTGGAACCAGGTCTGGAATGCGCCAAATGTTTTTGTGACCGATGGCGCTTTCATGGTCTCCGCCGCGTGCCAGAATCCTTCATTAACCTATATGGCATTCACCGCCCGCGCCGCCGATCACGCCGTCAGTGAACTGAAGAAAAACAATATTTGAAATGTAAAGGCATTGACCAATCATTAATAATATCCTTACCATGCCCGGAGATTCCCTGAATGTAAACGGCAAAGCAGTAAAACAAAATACTTTCGATGCCATTGTCATCGGCTCCGGGATCAGCGGCGGCTGGGCCGCCAAAGAACTCTGTGAACACGGTTTGAAAACCCTGATCGTGGAAAGAGGCAGGGACGTGGTGCATCTCAGGGACTACCCCACAGCCACCAAGAATCCATGGGATTTTCCGCACCGCGAACAATTGCCTCTTGCTACCCTTAAGGAAAACCCCATCGTTAACCGCTGTTATGCATTCAATGAGACCTCCGAGCATTTTTTTGTAAAGGATAACGAGCATCCTTATGTGCAGGAAAAGCCTTTCGACTGGATCCGGGGTTACCAGGTCGGCGGTAAATCTCTTCTGTGGGCCAGGCAAACGCAGCGCTGGAGTAAATTTGATTTTGCCGGGCCGGGCCGCGATGGGTTCGCTGTTGAGTGGCCTTTTCAATACGAAGAACTGGCGCCTTGGTATTCGCATGTGGAACGTTTTGCGGGCATCAGTGGCAACCTGGATGGGCTGGAGACCCTGCCTGATGGCGAATTTCTTCCGCCCTGGGAATTGAATTGCGTAGAGAAGGACGTGCAGCAAAAGATCATGGCGAACTATCATCAGCGTTATGTGGTCGTTGGACGCTGTGCGCACCTGACCAAACCCAATCCCATCCATATCGAGCAGGGACGAACGCAATGCCAGGCGAGGAGCCTTTGCGAGCGCGGTTGTCCCTTTGGCGGCTATTTCAGCTCCAATTCAACGACCATTCCCTGGGCCGCCAAAACAGGTAACCTTTCGCTGCTGACCAATGCGGTTGCCCATTCCGTGGTCTACGATAATAAAAAAAATAAAGCCGTGGGCGTTCGGGTTATTGACGCCCACAACAAAACAGCAACAGAATATTATGCAAAAATTATCTTCGTTAATGCGGCATGTCTGAATACCAACCTCATCTTATTGAATTCTACGTCTGATCGGTTTCCGAATGGCCTGGGCAATGACCATGATCTGTTGGGCCGCTATGTCTGTTTTCACAATTATCGCGGTAATGTATATGCGTCGTATGACGGTCCTGCCGACCGGTATTATTACGGCAGAAGACCTACGCAGGCCATGATGCCGAATTTCAGGAATGTGTATAAACAGGAAACAGATTTCCAGCGTGGGTATATGGTGCATTACAGCGCCGGACGTGGTCGCTCCAACCCCCCCGAAGGCCAGCCGCAAATTGGCGGTGCCTTTAAAGATTCCATGACAGAAGCGGGGGATTGGGGTGTGTTTGCCATGATGCAGGGCGAGACCATACCCAAAGCCACTAACCATGTTCGGCTGAGCAAGGATAAAAAAGATGCCTGGGGCATTCCACAATTGATCACTTCTGTTGGATATGATGACAATGATGAAAAGGTTCTGAAGGATTTTCTGAGCCAGACATCGGAGATGCTTGAAAAAGCAGGATGTAAAAATATCAGTCCGAACGACAGTAAGCAGGCACCCGGACTGGACATTCATGAAATGGGCGGATGCAGGATGGGAAAAGATCCGAAAACTTCCCTGCTCAACAGATGGAACCAGTTCCATAACGTCCCGAACGTTTTTGTAACAGACGGCGCATGCATGGTTTCTACCAGCACACAGAATCCATCGCTGACCTTTATGGCCATTACTGCAAGGGCGGCAAACCATGCGGTCGACGAACTGAAGAAAGGCAATATTTAATGAATGTGCGGAGACCGAGTTCCAATTCTAAGAACATCAACCCAACACAAAACGATTTTCATGCCAGGCGATTCACTACTGATCAACAACAAGGCAACAGCCCGGAATACCTATGACGCGATTGTAGTAGGTTCCGGTATCAGCGGTGGTTGGGCTGCCAAAGAGCTTGCAGAAAGGGGATTGAAGGTGTTGATGGTGGAACGCGGCCGCAATTTTGAACACGTTAAAGATTACCATTCCGCAGGGAAAAATCCCTGGGAATTTGAACACCGGGGCACGGCGACCAGGGAAGAATTGAAAAGGCATCCGATCATTGCCAGAACCTGGGGAAAATATGAACCCATTATTGATTACTGGGCCAATGATGCAGAGGCGCCGTATACCGAGATCAAACCATTCAAATGGTGGCGCGCCTATCAATTGGGGGGCCGCTCCATTCTGTGGGGAAGGCAGAGCTACCGCTGGAGTGATTTTGATTTTGAAGCCAATGACAAGGACGGCATCGCGGTAGACTGGCCTATACGTTACCGTGACATCGAGCCATGGTATGATCATGTGGAAAAATTCATCGGGGTCAGTGGTTCCCTGGAGGGCCTTCCACAATTACCAGATGGACATTTTCTTCCCCCGATGGACCTGACCTGCGTCGAAAAGGATGTTTCCGCCAGGCTAAAAGATTATTATAAAAGCCAGCGTCACCTCATCATCGGCCGCAGCGCAAATCTTACAGCACCCATTCCGGGCAGAACCCAATGCCAGTTCCGGAACCGTTGCTGGGAAGGCTGTCCCTACGGCGGATACTTCAGTACGCAATCCTCTACATTGCCGGCTGCAATGAAAACAGGCAACCTGACCGTCAGGCCCTGGAGCATTGTCACGCGCGTGCTGTATGATAAAGACAAAAAGAAAGCAACAGGCATCGAAGTACTGGATGCAGAAACCAATAAGACTTATCATTTTTATTCCAGGATCGTATTTCTCAATGCTTCTGCGCTCAACAGCTCATGGATCCTGATGAATTCTGCTACCGATACCTGGCCCGAAGGACTGGGCAGCAGTAGTAGCGAATTGGGCCATAATGTCATGGACCATCATTACAACCTTGGCGCTTCGGGTACAGTTGAGGGTTATGAAGACAAATATTATTACGGGCGAAGGCCAAATGGTTTTTATATTGTACGTTTTGCGAATTTATTTGGCGACAAAAGAAATTTCCTGCGCGGATTCGGTTACCAGGGTGGCGCCAGCAGGGAAGGATGGAGCCGTGCTGTCGCGGAATTGAACGTCGGTGCAGCATTTAAAGAAGCGCTAACAGAACCCGGTGAATGGACCATCGGCATGACGGGTTTCGGCGAACTGCTGCCGCACCATGAAAACCGGATTACGCTTGACCACAACAAAAAAGATAAATGGGGATTGCCCATTCTTGCAATGGACGCCGAACTGAAAGAGAATGAATTGAACATGCGGAAAGACATCGTCACCGAAGCAAGGGCCATGTTTGAGGCAGCAGGAATAAAAAATATCAGGACCTGGGATGCTGGCCATGAGATCGGGGACGGCATACACGAAATGGGTACGGCCAGGATGGGCAGGGATTCCAGGACTTCGGTACTAAACCCGCACAACCAGGTTTGGGATGCACAAAATGTTTTTGTGACCGACGGCGCCTGCATGACCTCTTCTGCATGCCAGAATCCTTCCCTCACTTATATGGCGTTGACGGCGAGGGCCGCGAATTATGCGGTAGATGAACTGAAGAAAGGAAATCTTTGATTAGAAAAAATTCAAAAAGAAAGTTAGAATAAAAATCATTCATCATGCCAGGCGATACAGCAAATATCAATGGAAAAGCAATCAAGGAAAACACCTACGATGCCATCGTTATCGGTTCTGGCATCAGCGGAGGCTGGGCCGCCAAGGAGCTGTGCGATCATGGTATCAAGACCCTGGTGCTGGAAAGAGGGAGGAATATCGAACACATCAAAGACTACCCGACGGCAACAAAAAATTCATGGGATTTTCCGCATCGCGGCCGCATGCCTGAGCACGTAACCAAGGAAAATCCTGTGATCAGCAGGTGCTATGCTTACGGCGAGGATACAGAACATTTTTTTGTGAAGGATAAGGAACACCCCTACGTGCAGGAAAAACCTTTTGACTGGATCAGGGGATACCATGTAGGCGGCAAATCGATCATGTGGGGCCGTGCCTGCCAGCGCTGGAGTGATTTTGAATTCACCGCACCGAAAAGATATGGCTATGCCGTGGAATGGCCGATTGGATATAAAGACATCGCACCCTGGTATTCACATGTAGAGCTTTTTGCCGGTATCTGCGGAAGCAGGGATGGATTGGAAGCGCTTCCGGATGGTGATTATCTGCCGCCATTTGAAATGAACTGTGTCGAAAAAGACATGCAGAAAAAGTTAAGTGGCCGGTACAAAGACCGGTTCATGGTGCACGCACGCTGGGCGCATCTGACTGAGCCCACGGAACTGCATTTAAAACAAGGCCGGGGAAAATGCCAGGCCCGGGACCTGTGTACAAGGGGTTGTCCCTTCGGGGGTTATTTTAGTTCTGTATCGTCCACATTACCCTGGGCGCAAAAAACCGGAAACCTGACTATTCGCCCGTTTTCCGTCGTTCACTCTGTTATTTATGATGAAAAGAAAGGAAAGGCAGTTGGTGTCCGGGTCATTGATACCAACAGCAAAGAATCCATAGATTATTTTGCCCGGATCATTTTCGTGAATGCCGCCTGCCTGAACAGCAACCTGGTGCTGTTGAATTCAACGTCTTCCCGTTTTCCCAACGGATTGGGTAATGACAGCGGTTTGCTGGGTAAATACATGGCCTTCCACAACTACCGCGGATCAGTAGGCGGGACCGTGGAAGGATACGAAGACAAGTACTTTTTTGGGCGGAATCCGACAAGTCCCATCATCGCGAACTACCGGAATTTGCACAAACAGGACACCGATTTCCTGGGCGGATATTTGACTTTTGTAGGCGCGAGCCGCCGGGGTATTTTCAACCGCGCAGCGGCTGATGATGGCATTGGCTCCGCGTACAAGGAGGCCATCACGGAACCTGGTGTATGGCATGCGGGCATGTACATGCAGGGCGAAACCATCCCGAAAGAAGCGAATCACGTGCGCCTGAGCAAGGACCTGAAAGATCGCTGGGAGATTCCGCAACTGGTCACCTCCATCGGGTACGACGACAATGATGATAAGCTGGTAAAAGATTTCCTGGAACAGAGTTCAGAAATGCTCGACGTTGCCGGGGTAAAGAATCTTCATCCTCATGATACAAAACAGGCCCCGGGCCTTGACATCCATGAAATGGGCGGTTGCAGGATGGGCAAGGATCCCAAAACTTCGCTCCTGAATCAATGGAACCAGCTTCATCATTGTAAAAATGTATTTGTAACCGATGGAGCCAGCATGACGACGACCGGCAATCAAAGTCCGACGATTTTCTACATGGCCATCACTGCGCGCGCGGCGAACCATGCGGTAGAAGAACTGAAAAAGGGGAATTTGTGATTCCTGTGCGAATGTGCAGATGTAAATAATTTTACTTGAACAAAATATGCGAACGCAATAAATGCCAGGCGACACACTAAATATCAACGCGAAAGCCATCAAACAAAATACCTACGATGCCATCGTGATCGGCTCAGGTATCAGCGGAGGCTGGGCCGCCAAAGAGCTGTGCGAGCACGGCGTGAAGACCCTTGTCCTGGAACGCGGCAGGAATGTGGTCCACCTGAAAGACTACCCGACCGCTACCATGAATCCCTGGGATTTTCCGCACCGCGGCCAAATGACCCATAAGTTCAGGCAGGAAAATCCATTGATCACCCAAGCTGCGGGATTTGGTGAAGACACGGCGCACTTTTTTATAAAAGATAACGATCATCCCTACGTTCAGCAGAAGCCTTTTGAATGGATCCGCGGTTACCAGGTGGGCGGCAAGTCGCTGATCTGGGGAAGGGCCTGTCCCCGGTGGAGTCATTTTGAATTCACTGCACCTGCGCGTTATGGTTATGGAATAGAATGGCCCATCGGATACGATGACGTTGCTCCCTGGTATTCGCATGTGGAACGTTTTGCCGGCATTTGTGGAAACCGGGACGGCCTGGAATCCATGCCCGACGGGGAATACATGCCCGCTTTTGATTTCAATTGCGTGGAAAAGCAACTGCAGCAACGCATCAGTAAAAAATATCATGACCGGTTCATGATACAGGGCCGTTGGGCGCAGCTGACACAGCCCACTGCACTGCATCTTGAACAGGGAAGGGCAAAATGCCAGGCCAGGGACCTTTGCATGCGTGGATGTCCTTTTGGCGGCTATTTCAGTTCAGTATCGTCAACCCTGACCTGGGCAGAGAAAACAGGTAATCTGACCATCAGGCCTTTTTCGGTGGTTCATTCCATTATCTATGATGAAAAGAAAGCAAAAGCCGTCGGTGTTCGTGTTGTGGATGCCAATACGAACGAATCGGTCGATTATTATTCCAGGATTATTTTCGTGAACGCATCTGCACTCAACAGTAACCTGGTGCTGTTGAATTCAACTTCTTCGCGTTTTCCAAACGGGCTGGGCAATGACCATGGGCTGCTGGGTAAATACATTTGTTTTCAGAACTACAGGGGTTCAGTGAATGGGGCTGTGGATGGGTTTGAAGATAAATACTATTACGGACGCAGAACCGCCGAATGCATGATGGCCAATTTCCGGAACCTTCACAAACGGGATGCTGATTTTGTCGGAGGATATATGGCTTTTATGGGGGCGTTGCGGGAACGTGGGGCAGGCGAACAGGTTGCGGACCAAATCGGCGCGTCGTACAAAGAAGCCATGTCGGAAGCGGGGGGCTGGCATGTGTATATGTATATCCAGGGCGAAACAGTACCCAAGGAGATCAGTCAGGTGAGCCTGAGCAGGGATCAAAAAGACCAATGGGGGATACCCCTGCTCGTTATGAATGTGGGATATGACGCAAATGATGAAAACATGCTCAGGGACTTCCTGACGCAGGGTTCGGAAATGCTGGATGCGGGCGGAGTGAGGGATATCCGGCAGCATGACAACCACTGGGCTCCGGGACGCGATATCCATGAGATGGGCGGGTGCAGAATGGGCAAGGATCCCAGCACATCACTGCTCAACAAGTGGAACCAGTTGCATCAATGTAAAAATGTTTTTGTAACCGATGGCGCCTGTATGACGAGTACGGCCAATCAAAGTCCCTCCATTTTATATATGGCGTTGACGGCAAGGGCGGCGAACCATGCAGTGGAGGAGATGAGGAGAGGGGATCTTTGATTGCATTAACCATTTACTAAAAAAAACGTTTTTTTTAAAAAGAAACATTAATTTCAAACCATAAACATCTAAAGTATGAACAGAAGAGAAGCATTATCCAGCGTGGCGCTGTTGCTGGGAGGTACCATTCTGGGAGCGGAAGCTTTTTTGTCGGGCTGTACCAATGCCGACAGGAATATCGGGGCGGCGGGAATTAATTTCTCAAAAGACGATATCGCCTTTCTTGATGAAGTGGGTGAGACCATCATTCCTGCTACAACAACGCCCGGCGCCAAGGAAGCCAAAATCGGTGAGTTTATGAAAACAATCGTTACAGATTGCTATGAACCCAAGGATCAGCAGATGTTCACCGAAGGCATGAAAAAGCTGGAAGACGCAAGCAAAAAGAAAAACGGAAAATCATTTCTTGACAGTACGCCGGAGCAAAGACACGATCTGCTCGTAGAACTCGATAAAGAACAGAAGGACTACATGGCGAAGAAAAAACCTGAGGATCCGACGCATTATTTCCGCGCGTTTAAAGAGCTCACCCTGTGGGGTTATTTTACTTCTGAAGTAGGTGCGACTAAGGCTCTCCGTTATGTTGCCGTTCCGGGAAGATATGAAGGTTGTATTCCGTATAAAAAAGGCGATAAAGCCTGGGCCACCTAGACGCAAAGTCCTGAACGCGAAACCACTGAAAAAATGAGCACTGTAATGAATGTGTTTGATATACACATTAGTCAATAACTTAAATAATGCGAAGAAATTGTTAAAAAAATATTATTTTTATTTCAGCTTATGTGTAAATTAGCCTATTCTTTTAATTGTTTTTAATCATCATTACTAAACAACTATCCTGCTTATGCCATTCAAAACTAACGCACTTGCCTGCTGCTGTGCTGTATTGCTATTACTCGTCAGTACTAGCCTGTTAGCTCAGAAAACAGTCAGCGGAAAGGTGACCAGCAACGCTGACAAACAGCCGATTGCCGGTGCCACCGTTCAGGTAAAAGGCACAAAAATTGCCACCCAGACGGGTAACGATGGGGCTTTCACCATCACCTCCTCAAAGGACATTGGAACATTAATCATCACCGTGGTAGGGTTTGAAGCCTTGCAAATACCTGTTTCCGGCAGGTCGAGCATCGGGGATGTGGTATTGTCGTTGTCGGCCTCTTCGCTGAACGATGTCGTGGTGACTGGTTATACCGCTCAGAAAAGGAAAGAGATCACGGGTGCGGTTTCCGTTGTCAACGTGAAAGAAATGAAACAAATTCCTGCCGGTACGCCTGAACAGATGTTACAGGGCCAAGCCGCAGGGGTGAACATTACTACTTCAGGTAGTCCCGGTGGAAACAGCACTGTGCTGATCCGCGGTATCACTTCCTTCAACGGAGCTTCTCCGCTGATCGTAGTTGATGGAACGCCTTCAGCGCCAAACGACCTTTCTTCCTTGCATGATCTGAGTGCAAGCGACATTGAGTCTGTGCAGATCCTCAAAGATGCTCAGGCGGCCATCTATGGAGCCAGAGGTTCCTCGGGGGTAATCATTATCACGACTAAGAAAGGCCGCTCCGGCAAAACGTCGATTACTTATGACGGTTATTACGGTACGCAGCGTGTAAAACAAGGAAACGTTTGGCACAAGCTGGACACGAAAGGAATGGCTGATTTATATTTCCTCGCAGCGTTAAATTCCGGCCAGGATTCAGCTGGTATTGTTAACTCTCCACAATATGGCAAGGGAACTGCACCGGTAATCCCGGATTATATTCTTGCGGGTAATAAATCGGGCGTTTTTGCCGGCGACCCTGCGGCAAATCCCGACCTGTACAATGTTGACTATCAGAAAGGACCTATTTACCAGATCGTTCAGGCCAATAAAACCGGAACAGACTGGTATCACGAATTGTTTAAGCCAGCGCCCATACAGAGTCATGCGATCACAGCCCAGGGCGGAAGCGATCGTTCCAGCTACCTGTTCTCTTTCAATTATTTTGACCAGGAAGGTACGCTGATGAACACATATCTTAAACGCTATGCAGTTAGAGCCAATACGGTATTCAATGTAAAGAACAATATTCGTATCGGCGAAAATGCTTATATATTTTACAAAACGAATCCCAGGATTGGCAATAACAACGAAGGCAATGAAGTCAATGGAACGGCCTGGATGCAACCCATCATTCCTGTCTATGACATCAAGGGCGGATTTGGAGGAACATCGGGGAGTGAGTTAGGTAACTCCGGTAGTCCGGTTGCTTCCCGTGTAAGAGCCAAGGACAATTACGGTTACAACTGGGACATGCAGGGAAATGTATTTGCGGAAGTCGATTTCCTGAAACATTTTACCGCCCGTTCCCAATTTGGAGGGCAAACGGATAACTACTACTACAATGGCTATGGTTACCATACTTACGAAAATGCCGAAAACAATGGTTCCAATAGCCTGAACGAAGGTGCAGGATTTGGTACCAACTGGACCTTTACCAATACCCTGGCTTACAATAACGTGTTTGCTGAAAACCATTCTTTAAAAATTTTGGTTGGTTATGAATCTTTTAAGAGTGCCTACAGGAACATGAATGGTACCCGCCTGGGTTATTTTACCGATGATCCAAACTATCGCAGTTTGACCAATGGCGGCCCGGTTGGGCAGTCGGTATACAGCTACTACGGCCATACGGGCATCGCCTCCGTTCTGGCAAAAGTTGACTATGCCTACAAAGACAAATACCTGCTCGGTTTGAATGGTCGCCGGGATGGAGCTTCCGTACTGACTGAAAAGTTCAGGAACGGTCTTTTCGGATCTGTATCTGTTGGCTGGGTAGTTTCTCAGGAAGATTTCATGAGGGATGTTACCTGGATGAATAACCTGAAAATCCGTGGAAGCTGGGGTATTTTAGGATCGATTTCCAATGTTGGCCAGGAAAATGGATTTAACCTGTACGGCAGCCAGCCGGGAAATTCGTACTATGACCTCGCAGGTGCTAGCGGGTCAGCTAACAGTCCCGGTTTTTATCCAACCAACTACGCCAATGTATCAGGCAAGTGGGAAGGTGATGAGATCCTTGACCTGGGATTTGATGCAACGCTGATAGCAAATAAGTTAGACATCTCTTTTGACTGGTATCAGAAAAAGATCAATGGTTTGCTCTTCACTGACCAGGCTCCGGCTGTAGTCGGTGGTGGTAATTTACCGAAGGTAAACATCGGAGATCTCCGGAATACAGGAATTGACGTTTCGGTTACCTATCATGCTCGTATCAGCAATGATTTCCGCCTGAACCTCGGCGCAAACGTGGGCGCCTACAAGAGCCTTGTGGTTAAAATTCCCGGAACTGCCGGCTTCTTTACTGCGGCAGGCACACACAATACCGGTGACCAGGTTAGAAACCAACAAGGTCATCCGGTGAGTGCTTTCTACGGATACAAGATCGTGAGCATTTTCCAAAGCGCGGATGAAGTGACCAAGTCGCCCACCCAGCAGGATGCCGCTCCCGGCCGTTTCAAATATGCTGATATTGACCATAACGGTAAGATCGATGATCAGGATAGAACTTTCATCGGTGATCCCAATCCCAAACTTGTTTATGGGATCAACATAGGGGCATCGTTCAAGGATTTTGATTTCTCTATGATGATTTATGGAACCTACGGAAATGATATCATGAATTATACCCGTTATTTCCAGGACTATGTTGCATCGTTCCAGAATGCCAAGAGCATCAAGACCCTGACGGATTCCTGGTTACCTTCAAGGCCAAAAGCTTCTTTCCCCATTGCAGAAAACACCTCTACATTCAGTACGAATGGCGTGATCAATTCTTTCAATGTGGAAAAAGGATCTTACCTGAGGTGTAAACAAATGCAGATCGGATATACTATCGCACCATCTGCTTTGAAACACATCGGAGTTGACAGGGCAAGGGTTTACCTGCAGGCAGCCAACCTGTTCACCATCACAAAATACACCGGTCTCGATCCTGAATTAGGAACGCCCGGAAATGACACCAATAACAATGCGGCATATGGAGTTGACTATAGTAGTTATCCTCCTGCAAAAACATTCCTGGTTGGCATTAGCTTGACATTCTAAAACTCAATGCGATAAACATAAGATTATGAAAAAAAATAATTATAAAAATTCCAAAAAGCTAATAGTGGTACTCTCCAGCATGCTGTTGGTACTGATATTCGCCTGTTCTAAAAGTTTTCTTACTTTCAACCCGCCCAACAGTATTAGCCCGGCTACGCTGGCCAATAAGGTGGGTGTGGACGGCCTGCTCGTAGGTGCCTATTCCCTGATGGATGGCGAAGGCGGAGCCGGTGGATCCAACGGTCCATGGTCCCAGGCGGCCAGTAATTGGGTATATGGAAGCACGGCTGGAACAGATGCCCACAAGGGATCTGACCCCGGTGACCAGGGTTTGATCACACCTATTGAAACCTGGAATGTTAATTCCAGCAATACGTACCTGAATGACATCTGGAGCGCCCGTTTTGACGGCGTTCAGCGTTGCAATGAAGTGTTGCGCGTGATGACGCTTGCCAAAGACATGACAGATGCTGACAAAACGGAAGATGCTGCAGAAGCCCGCTTTTTACGCGGTCATTACAATTTTGAACTCAGAAGACTTTTTGGAAATGTTCCCTGGATCGACGAAACGATTTCATATAGTGCGCAAAATTTCCTCGTGCCGAATAACACGGATATTTTTCCAAACATCGAGGCTGATTTCCTGTTTGCATACACCAATCTTCCGGAAACGCAAGGACAGATCGCCAGGGCTAATAAATGGGCTGCGGCTACCTATCTTGCCAAGACCTACATATATGAAAAAAAATGGACTGATGCAAGAACCCTGCTGACAACAATTATTGCCAGTGGAAAAAATCCCAAAGGCAACGCCTATGGATTGCTTAAACATTATGCTGATAATTTCAATCCTGCGACCAAAAATGGGGTTGAGAGTATATTGGCTGCGCAAAACTCCGTGAATGACGGGGCAGGTGCAAACAACGCCAATTCAGGTGACGTGCTGAATTTTCCATATGGTGGTCCCGGCGGCTGCTGTGGTTTCTTTCAGCCATCTTTCAGCCTTGCTAATGCTTTCAAAGTGGATGCTGTTACCGGTCTCCCTTTGTTAGATACTTATAATAACGGGACTGATCTTAAGAATGATCAGGGTGTCAATTCCAGTGCTCCCTATACACCTGATAATACAACACCGCTTGATCCACGCATCGATTGGACCATTGGTCGCAGAGGGATACCTTACCTGGATTGGGGTCCCATGCCAGGGAATGACTGGATCCGTAACCAGGCAAGTGCCGGTCCTTACGCGCCAATCAAGAACGCGTACTACAAGAGTCAGGCGGGTTCTTTGACTGATAATTCATCATGGACTCCGGGCTATACCGCCAATAACACAAACCTGATTCGTTATGCGGACGTTCTATTGTGGGCTGCAGAAGCCGAAGTGCAGGGTGGTGGAACCCTTGGGCAGGCCATGATTTATGTAAACATGGTTCGTAGCAGGGCTGCCGACCCTACTGGCTGGGTGCAAGGATCGCCTGCTGTATACAAGATCGGCCTTTATGCCTCCTTCCCCGATGCAGCCTATGCCCTCAAAGCCATCTATTTTGAGCGTCGCCTGGAACTGGCCATGGAAGGACATCGTTTCTTTGACCTCGTTCGTTGGGGCACGGCTAAAGCAGAACTGGACGCTTATGCGCTCCATGAAATAGCCAGCGGATATACCCTGATGAAGAATGGAGGTGTTCCAGCGACTTTCACTATAGGTAAGAGTGAAATAATGCCGATTCCCCAACAACAAATTGATAAGAGCGTTAAAGCCGGTAAATCTGTTTTGGCTCAGAACCCCGGGTATTAATTGTCATAACTTTCTTTAATAGCAGAGGTAGAGTTAAAAAACTCTACCTCTTTTTATTTCAATAAGACATTAACAAATTCTCCAGATTCAGCATTGGTTTTTTTACTACTTTGAATGTTTTAAATTTATCCGGAATGAAACGATTGGGAAGTTTTCTGGTCATCATCTGTTTGTTCCTTATTTCCTGCCATAGCAATAATTCCCTTTTCCAGCTTGTATCCTCAGACCATTCGGGGATTCATTTTAATAACCAGATCGTCGAAACGGATTCTGTGAATGTGTTGGATCTTTCCAATGTGTACAACGGGGGTGGGGTAGGCATCGGGGATTTCAACAATGACGGATTACAGGATATCTATTTCACCGGAAACCTGGTATCCAATAAACTTTACCTGAACCAGGGCGATTTTAAGTTCCTTGACGCAACAGACAGCGCCGGTGTGGGAGGAAATGGAAAATGGTGCAGGGGCGTGGCCGTAATAGACATCAATAACGATGGATGGCTCGACCTTTTTGTTTGTGCAACAATCAAAAAAAATCCCGAACAAAGAAAAAACTTATTGTATATCAACCAGGGTGCTGATGAGCATGGAATACCTCATTTTAAGGAAATGGCAGCGGAATATGGTTTCACTGATACCTGTCATTCCACCATGGCGGCATTTTTTGATTATGACAATGATGGCGACCTGGATATGTACCTGGTCGTGAACGAGATCCTGGATCCGCATACGCCCAATTATTTTCACAAGCTCAGCACGGACGGCTCCCTTCCAAGTTCCGGCCGGCTCTATAGAAACGACTGGAATGCATCCCTGGGGCATCCGGTGTTTACCGATGTTTCCAAACAGGCTGGCATTGGCACAGAGGGTTATGGCCATAGCGTAGATATTGTGGATATCAACAACGACGGATGGAAGGACATCTATGTCGCCAATGACTATTTGCCTAATGACCTGCTCTGGATCAATAACCACGATGGCACGTTCTCTGAACACCTGTCTGATTATTTTAAGCACAGCTCTTCCAATTCCATGGGCAGTGATATCAATGACATCAACAATGACGGATTAATGGACCTGGTGGTGCTGGACATGAACCCGGAAGACAATTACCGTAAGAAAATGATGTTGAATCCGGGCAGCTACCTGACCTATCAAAACAGCGATCTTTTTCATTATAATTACCAGTATGTTCGAAACACCCTGCAACTCAACCAGGGTCCCCGTGTGAACCAAAATGATTCCATTGGCGATCCGGTGTTCAGCGAGATCGCCTTTTTTGCCGGAATGGCAGAAACGGACTGGAGCTGGACGCCCTTCCTGGTTGACCTGGATAACGATGGTTACCGCGACCTGTTCGTGACCAATGGCTTCCCCAAAGACGTGACAGATCACGATTTTGTGGCCTTCCGCAACAAATTGTATAACCTGGTTTCCAAAAAAGACCTCCTCAAACAAATACCGGAAGTTAAGCGGCACAACTACGCATACAAAAATAATGGCAGGCTGGGTTTCACTGACGTCTCTGATTCCTGGGGATTCGGCCAGCCGACCTTTTCTAACGGTGCCGTCTATGCGGATCTTGACAACGACGGAGCATTGGATATCATCGTCAACAACATCAATGACGAAGCCATGATCTACCGTAACCTTTCCCGGGATAAGCGAAAAGATGATAATCATTATCTGCATATTGTTTTTGCAGGAGACAGCCTCAATAAAAATGGACTGGGGGCTATGGCAGCATTGTATTATGACCATGGTAAACAGCAGGTATTTGAAAATACACCATACCGTGGCTACCTGTCCAGCCTGCAAAACTTCGCCCATTTCGGACTCGGCAGCATTGAAACAGTGGATTCTGTCGTGATCAAATGGCCGAATGGAAAAATGCAATTGCTCAAACAGGTAAGGGCTGATCAGGTTGTCCATGTGAACGAAAAGGATGCGGATCTGCGCTATTCCTTCAAAAAAGATGTGTTGGCGGTCAACGCCCTGTTCACGGATGTCACAGACGCTGTCAACATTCATTATAAACAGGACCAAAAAGACTATATCGATTTTAATGTCCAGAAATTGTTGCCTCACAAATTTTCTGAATACGGGCCATCGCTTGCGGTAGGGGATATCGATGGCAATGGCCTCGACGATTTGGTGAGTGGCGGGGCCGCTTATCACAGCGCACAGCTTTTTCTGCAGCAGCCTGATGGCCGGTTCATTCAGCAAGCGCTGCTGCGTGAACATGATTTGACCAATAAAAAAGGCGACGATCTGGGCATCCTGCTTTTTGATGCCGATGGCGACGGGGACCTCGACTTGTATATTGCCTGCGGGGGATATAGCAATGAACACAACAGCAGGTTCTACCAGGATGGCCTATACGTAAACGACGGGCATGGCCATTTCTCACTCGATTCACTCGCTATTCCTCAAAATTTCACCAGCAAATTTTGTGTGCGTGCCGCAGATTTTGATCATGATGGCGACCTTGACCTTTTCATTTCCGGTCGTGTGGACCCTGGCAACTATCCCAAGCCGGTGAGCAGTTTTATTTACAGAAATGATTCAAAAGGAAACAATATCCGGTTTACCGATGTAACCGCTACCGTGGCCAAGGACCTGCTGAACATCGGAATGGTTTGCGATGCAATATGGACCGATTTTGACAATGATGGCTGGCCCGATCTGATCCTTGCCGGTGAGTGGATGCCCATCAGCTTCCTGAAAAACGAAAAAGGTGTTTTTAAGAATATCACCGCGTCCACGGGCGTCAGCGGCCAAACCGGATGGTGGAACAGCATTGTGGCAGGAGATTTTGATCATGACGGGGATATCGACTATATCGTAGGCAACCTCGGGACCAATTCTTTTTACAGAGGCAGCGAGACCTTTCCGGTCCGGGCATATGCGAAGGATTTCGACAATAACGGGATCTATGACATGATCCCGTCACTGTACCTGCCGGACCAGCAGGGAGTAAAAAAAGAATTCCCTTCTGAAACAAGGGATGACCTGTTGCGGCAGGTAAATGGCTTACGTAAAAAATTTCCTACTTATCAGTCCCTCGCCGTGGCTGATATGAGCGTGGTACTTACACCGGAAGAACGCAAAGGCGCCCTGGTAGTTGAAGCCAGGGATCTTCGAACAAGTTATCTACGGAATGATGGCAATGGTAAATTCACGCTCTCGCCATTGCCCGCCCAAGCGCAGTTTTCCGTGATCAATGGAATGGTTGCAGAAGATTTCGATGGGGATGGAAACCTTGACCTCGTGCTGAATGGAAATGATTATGGTACGGAAGTATCGACGGGGAGATATGATGCACTGAACGGATTGTACCTGAAAGGAAATGGGAAAGGTGAATTTACGCCTCAGTCCATTCTCCAGAGTGGGATCTATATTCCGGGCAATGGGAAGGCCCTGGTGGAATTGCGCAGTGCAAAAGGCAAATGCCTGCTGGCCGCCGGTCAAAACAAAGGTCCCTTGAAAATCTTCGAGCTCAGGAGAAATACCCGGCTGGTTCCTTTGCAGCCTGCAGACGTCAGTGCCATCATAAAATACAAATCGGGCGTTTCCCGTAAACAGGAGATCTATTATGGCGCATCTTTTCTTTCGCAATCAGGGAGATTCCTTGATCTCGATGAACAGGTCGTTTCGGTGGAAATAACTGATGAGAGCGGGAAGAAGCGGACGGTGAAGTAGAAAATAGAGAATAGGGAGTAGAAAATAGGGACTAAGAATAACTTTAGAGAATGAGAATAGGTATTTTCTATCCCCTATTCTCTATTTTCTACTCTCTATTCTCTACTCTCTACTAATCTAAAACAATGAATTACTACCACACTCTTCAATGCATGCGCTGGTTCGGACCAGATGATCCTGTTAGCCTGGCAGATATCAGGCAGGCGGGTTGCACGGGCGTCGTCACCGCGCTTCACCAGGTGCCTAACGGTGAGCTGTGGCCGACAGCGGAGATCAGGTCAAGAAAGGAAATGATTGAGCTGGCAGGATTGGAATGGGCTGTGGTGGAAAGTGTTCCGGTTCACGATTCAATAAAAACGCAGTCTCCGCCGTCCAGGACCCATATCGCAAACTACCAGCAGACCATTCGTAACCTTGGCGCCTGCGGCATTCAAACCATTACGTATAACTTCATGCCGGTACTGGATTGGACCAGGACCGACCTTAATTTTTCTATGCCCGACGGTTCCAGGGCCTTGCGTTTTGAACAACTTGCCTGTATTGTATTTGATGTTTACCTGCTCAACAGGAAGGGGGCAATGGATGAGTATCCGGCGGCGGCCCTTGCCGTGGCCAAAAAAAAATTTGAGGCCATGTCCGGAAAAGACAAAACGCTGCTCCAGCGGAATATCATTTCGGGACTTCCCGGAAGCGAAGAAAGTTTTACGCTTGGCCAATTTCAACAGGCGCTCGATCACTACGCGCAGATCGATGGCAGCAGGCTCAGGGCTAATCTCGTCGATTTTCTGGAACAGATCATACCCGTGGCCGAGGACAGTGGAGTCAGGATGGCGATTCATCCCGATGACCCGCCGCACCCTATTTTTGGTTTGCCCCGCGTGGTCAGTACTGAAGCTGATTTGGACAAAATATTTGATGCCGTTCCATCCCTGAACAACGGTCTTTGCTTTTGCACGGGATCACTTGGCGTTCGGCCCGACAATAACTTACCCGCCATGATCCGTCGATTCGCCAACCGGATTCATTTCCTGCACCTGAGAAACATCAGGCGCAATCCTGCCGGCGATTTCTTTGAGGACAATCATCTGGATGGTGATGTAGACATGTATGCCGTCCTGAAGGCAATACTGCTTCACATGCAGGAACGAAAATCCAATATACCCATGCGGCCCGATCATGGCCACCAAATGCTGGATGATTTGAAAAAGAAAACAAATCCAGGCTATTCTGCCATTGGCAGGTTAAGAGGATTGGCGGAACTTAGGGGACTGGAACTTGGGATTTTGAGGGGAATGAAGGAATGATGTGCGGATTTGTAAATTTGTTACGCTAAACATGATCTATGATTAAGGTACAACCCTGGTTAATCTACGCACTATTGTCCGCTTTTTTTGCGGCCCTGACAGCTGTATTTGCGAAAGCAGGTTTAAAGAATGTGCACGCTGATCTGGCAACGGCCATCCGAACGGCGGTAATTCTGCTGATCACCTGGGGTATTGTTGTTTTCAAGGATTTGGCAAAGGAGATCCCTGCCATTTCCGTAAACAATTGGGTGTTTCTTGTTTTATCGGCCATCGCCACTGGCCTTTCCTGGTTGTTTTATTATCGCGCACTTCAGTTGGGCAAAGCATCTGAGGTAAGCGCTATTGACAAAGGCAGCATCGTTTTTACCATCTTACTGGCCTTCGTCTTTCTCAAAGAACCACTCAGCCTCAAACTGGTAACAGGAGCCGGATTGATCCTCGCCGGGATGATGGTCCTCGTATGGAAATAGAGGTTAAAAAGTTATCTTCGCCCAATTGTAGGCAGACACCTGCTTTTTATTAAATTCGATTTTTTTATTTTTTTAGTTCCTGAACCTGCGCAAACACATATTAAGAATTTTACTTATCCGGGAATCCGAAAGCAAGATGATCTCCCGGCTGTTTATTTTTGAATTTTTTCAGGGTGCAGCCATCGCCACCTATTTTTTTTCGGCGATGACCTTGTTTGTTCACCGGCTTCCTGCAACAGAATTACCCAAGGTTTTTATTCTTTCTTCATTTTTGCTCTGGTTCTTTGGATTTATTTACAGCCAGCTCGAACACCGCCTCCGCACGAAACAACTGATCTATTTTGTATTGATCTTTAACGCGCTTATTATCGTGCTTTTTAGGATTTTCATCGACCTGCACGAGGGAGAATGGTTCCTGTATATTTTCCTGGCATCATTCAATATCCTCTACCTCCTGAATAATCTTGAATTCTGGGGGCTGGTAGCGCTTTTATTTGATGTAAGACAAAGCAAGCGTCTATTCGCCATCGTGAGTGCCTGGGATGGTCCTGCCCGGTTGACCGGTTATGCAGTCTCGGGCGCTTTTGTTATTATCAACGGGAAGAACGATATCGTGACTTCAAAAGACTTGCTCATTATCGCATCCCTTTTTATGCTTGCTGCGCTGATCTTCTTTATTCCCATGGCAAGATCAAAGGAAATGCGGAATATTGCTCCCGTTGATCATCATCATTATGCTACCCAGACCCTGCAACATATTCAGGCATCCTTAACAGGAAGCAAGCTTATCCGCAACGCGGCTTTTGTTTCTTTCTTTTCATTTTGTTTTTACCTGGTCACCAACTTTGTGCTCTATGGCTATATAAAAAAAGACATAGACAATGATAAATCGCTCGACCTGTTCTTCTCGGTATTCCTTATCGTTAGCCGGGGCCTCACCCTTATCGTAAAACCTCTTTTTATTAACAGGCTGCTGGACAAAATCGGGCTCCGCAAATCCATGTTGATTTCGCCTGTGACTTTCGCGATATTAAGTGCTGTTGCCATTGTGTTCAGCTTTCAATCCACAAAAACGGGGTTTTATTTGTTCCTGATCATGGCGGTCAGCATTGACATCATGAGATCTGCCATCCAGTCGCCGGTACTGCTGGCAACCCTTCAACCCCTTCCAACCCAGCAAAGACTGAGGGGGCATACCATCATTAAGGGTTTGATGGATCCTTTTGCTTTTCTGGCATCTGGGATCTTGCTGCTCAGTATTACCACCACGGGTCAGGACATCAACCTCTCGCTCCTGAGTTGGGTATTGTTTTCCATAGCGATAGTCTGGATCTTTTTCGCTTTTTCAGTGGACAGCAATTACCTTAAGATGCTGACTGCTGCTGTGCAAAAACGTATTCTGAACGAAAGGGATATTTCCATTACCGATGTAAATTCTTTGAATTTCTTATTGAACCGAATCGAAAAAGGCAACGAAGAAGAAGTGCTGGCAGTGTTGAATGTGGTAGCATCCCAACCGGTAAACCGCGAGAAGTTTTTTATCAAAGCCCTTCATCACAAGTCCGCCAAAATAAAACAACAGGCGCTGCGGTATATCCAGATACAACAATGTTTTGGTTGTTTGCCCGAATTAAAGAAAATGCTGGATGAGGAATCAGTTCTTCCCGTGCTTCCCCAGTTATTGCTCACCATTGCGGTGCTGGACAAAAATGAAGACCTGTCCGCATATTTCAATCACGAGAACCGGGATGTTTCCAATGCAGCTGTAATGGCCTGGCTTTCGCAGGAGGACCAGGAAAGAAGAAGGATCGCCGAAGACCACGTGCGCAAACTCTTTGAATCCGGTCAGCTAAAAGAAATCACGAACGCGCTGCGGATCGTCGGGGAACAAAAATCGAAGAAATTTTCCGAACATGTAGCCGTGCTCATCAACCATGAAAATGAAGACCTCCAATTTTGTGCTATCCGGGCTGCAGGAAAAATAGGAAACCTGGGATTGATTGATTGTCTGCTCAATGCCTATGTGAAGACCGCCGATGATAAACTGATATTGGAATCCCTACAGCTCGCCGGGGAAGCGGCCATACCCCAGATCCGTCAGGCTGTCCGCAGCAGGAATTTCAATCGGGCGAAGCGTGTGAATCTTTTTACACTTACCGGCAGGATCGGTGGCAAAGATGCAGCCTCCCTGCTGGAGCATTGGCTGCAGCAGTTTCCACAGGACAGTAATCTGCTGCTTTCGATATTGTACCAGTTGCGTTTCAAATCCGTGGATGGCCATGCGTTTTACCGGAGATTGATCTGGGAGTCGTTGGCACTGGGCGCCGATCTGCTGTATACCCTGCATTACCTTCAAAATCACTCCGAAAAATATGCCATGATCATTCATGCAATGGAATTGGAATTAACTGCACTTAAGACAAAATGTCTATGGCTTTTTTCCTTCCTGTACGATGGGGAAAAGATCCGGCGGGCGAAAAGCGGTTTTGACGTCAATACAAAGGATTCTATCGCCAATGCCTATGAGCTCATCCAAATGACTGTACCAAAAGAATATGCTTCGCCCTTTATCCTGCTCTTTGAGCAGGATGAACTGGCGTATAAATATGATCAGCTGAAAAAGTCCTATGAGGAGCCGGTCTTAAGCATTTCTCATATCATGAAGAACATGCTCGTGGACGAAGCGGCCAAATTCAGTGAGTGGACCAAAGCCTGTCTTTTATATGTTTTCAGAAATCAGCCAGGAGTATTAAAAAATGAATTCATTGAACCATACCTGGTTTCGGATAACCTGATCTTAAAAGAGGCGGCATTGTCCATAAACAGCCGGAATAAAGTATTTTAGCCTAACAGACCAGCCAATATGCAGGAAAATAAATTCTCTGGATTGATGCTCATAGAAAGGGTTTTATTGCTTAAATCACTTTCTATTTTTAGTGATACGCCAGAGAATATATTGGCAGAAATTGTTCATCTCATGGTTGAATCCAGTGTTGCTTCGGGTACACAAATTGTTAAGGAGGGTGAAACCGGTGATTGCATGTATATCATATTTGACGGAACCGTTAACATCTCCAAACAAAAACAACTATTGGCTAAACTGGGCTCTAAGGATTTTTTTGGAGAGCTCTCGCTACTGGATACGGAAACGAGATCGGCAACAGCTACCGCCACCAGTGATTGCATCTTATTCAGGATTGACCAGGAGCCATTTTATGATATGATGGAATCCAGACCCGAAGTGGTGAGGGGGGTAATAAAAATTCTTTGTAAGCGTATCCGGTCGATCAACCAAAAACTATTAGAACTACAATAATCAACTCGGTTAACAGATCAACTTATCAACCAATCAACCAATCAACTTATTCCAGTACTTCATACACGGTCATCTGCTGCGCTTTATGCTTGAGGCTCATTTCACCGACCTTGCTGCAGTTGAAAAATTCTTTCACTTTCTGGTAAGAGGTTTCGCTGATGACAATTTGCCCGTCTTTCGCAACACTTTGCAGGCGCTGTGCAGTATTCACAGAGTCCCCGATCACGGTATAGTCTAACCGACGCAGCGTTCCCGACCCGATATTCCCTGAAATCATTTCACCGCTGTTGATGCCGATGGCGAGTTTGGGCAGAAAGGCCAGGTTTTCCGGTTGTGGAAGATTGCCGATCTGTTTACGCACCTGGAGGCAGGCATCAATCGCCCGGTCAAGGTGATAATCTCCTTTGAAGACGGCCATGATCGCATCACCCATAAATTTGTCCACATACCCATTTTGGGCGATGATTTCCTTGACCATCACGTCAAAATAATTGTTCAATAGATTGACCACCGTATTAGGGGATTCATTTTCCGAGATAGAAGTAAAATTGCAGATATCGATGAAGGCAACGGTGGCTTCGATGGTTTCACTTTGTAGCAGGGAAGATTCAAATTCCTGCCGGCTCATGAAGTTGAGCACAGTTTCGTCGACATACATCCGCAGGATATTGTTTTCTTTGATCGCTTTCAAGGTGTCGCGCAACTGGCTTACATGCTTGATGGTTTTTTCAATTGTCAGTTCCAGGTCCTCGAAATTAACCGGTTTGGTCAGGAAGTCATAAGCGCCCCGGTTCATCGCGGTGCGGATATTGTCCATGTCACCATAAGCAGAAACGACGACGGCCTTGATCAGCGGGCTGTATTCATTCAGTTTGCTGATCAGGGTCAATCCATCCATTTCGGGCATGTTAATATCACTGAGGACCAGGACAACATCGGTATGTTCTTTCAGCTTATCCAGTGCGTCCTGTCCGTTCACAGCAAAAACAAATGCATATTGACGTTCCCTGATCTGCCTCCTGAATTTCTGCTTGATCAGCATTTCCAGGTCGGCCTCATCATCAGCCACCAGGATTTTGGTCATGCGCTATGTGTTTTAATTTTTCTTTCAAGAGGTTAAAATCCAGTGGCTTGGTCAAAAAGTCATCGGCACCCAGGCTCATGGCCAATTTGTAATTCTCGGAATCGCCATAAGCAGTAATCATCATGACAATGGGGGGTGGGGATTCAAATTTTGATTTGATCTGTTTAAGCAATTCGAAGCCATTCATGCCAGGCATGTTGATATCTGATAAGATCAAAACCGCTTCTGAAACATGTTGGGTAAGGTAAGCAAGCGCTTCCTCGCCTGAATAGGTAAAAATGAAAAACATCTCACCGCTCCTGATTTCCTTTCTAAACCTTTGTTCAAACAAGGTCTGTATATCCCTTTCATCATCGACAACTAATATTTTCATAATTCAGTTTGCAAGTTAAGATAGATTTTTTAGACGTAAAACCTCATTATTTGGTAAACAAATTCTCCCCAAATGACGGGCTCAGGAGTCGAGTGGCAATTGGATCACAAACTCCGCATACTCTCCCTCTTCAGACTGTACTTTTAATTGACCGCGCTGTTCTTTGGTGACAATATCGTAGCTCAGAGAAAGGCCCAATCCTGTTCCTTGTCCCACCGGTTTGCTTGTAAAAAACGGCTGAAATATCTTATCCAAAATCTTCTCGGGTATACCGTCGCCGTTGTCTTTCACTTTGATTTCGATCCTATCTCCGAGTTTCTGGCTACTGAGCCATACCGTTGGGCTGTATCCTTCCCCAAGCTTCTGCTTTTTCTCTGAAACGGCATAAAAGGCATTATTGAACAGGTTCAGCAATACCCTGCCCAGGTTTTGGGGAACGATCTGCAGCTCACCGACCGCTTCATCAAAATTCGTGTTCAGTGTTGCGTTAAAAGACTTGTCTTTTGCGCGAAGGCCATGGTAGCTCAGTCTCAGGTATTCTTCGGCCAATGCATTGACGTTGGTCGCTTCCTTCTGGCCGGTGTTTGTCCTGGAATGCAGTAACATGCTTTTTACGATGGAGTCTGCCCGCTTGCCGTGATGGCTAATTTTTTCCTGGTTCTGCCTGATATCCTGTGAAACCGATTTCACGTCTGCCAATTTTCCCTGGTCCAGCGCCTGGTTCATTTCGTCGATCAATTCCGTATTGATCTCAGAAAAGTTATTCACGAAGTTCAGCGGATTCTGGATCTCATGCGCAATACCCGCGGTCAACTCGCCAAGGGAAGCCATTTTTTCGGACTGGATGAGCTGGGATTGGGTTTCTTTGAGTTCATTCAGGGAATGGGTGAGCGCGGTCGTACGGTCTACGACCTGTGCTTCCAGCATTTCATTTTGGGCAGCGAGCATTTGTTGTTTCTCTTTTTCCCGGGCAAGATTTTCCTTTGAGAGCTTATTGATCTGATCCAGTTGAAGGAGCAGGTTCCTGCTTTTGCCTGCATATTTTGAGGCCACATAAATGGTGATCATGATGAAGCAGAAAAATGAATTGAAGAAAAGATAGACACCGGTAATATTAAAAGCGGTTAGTTCGGCAATAACAAAGATAACATTGAGCAGAATGCTGCTCGAGGCCACGATCCCAATAATGAAATTCCTCTGCCTGAAAGCCAACACCGCAAGCCTCAGGAACGCAAGGCTAAAGAGAGACCTCGCGATAATGCCTAAAATAAATTTTAATGGACCAGTGGCAACATAAATACTAATGAGGCTGTCCACAATCAGAACATACGATATCAGCAGGACCTCAAACAGACTAATTTTTTTCAATACCTCTATGGCAATAATGGACAGGATGAGCGCACCGCAGCACCTGTCAAGCATTTCAAGTGCGAAAACTGTCCATCCATAGCTACTCATATTGAGGTTGCCTTCCTGCAACTGCGAGAATAATACGGGTATAATGCCAAGGAAAAAACAGAACCCTCCGAAAAGAATATTGATCTTTTCTTTGGGAAAGAAAGTATAGAGCAGGATGAAGAGCAGTCCGAGCCCGATGCTCATGAAGGAAAAACCGATACGCATCCTGGGCCCGAGTAATGCGGCCTTGTAGTCGTTGAGTGCATTGGTCCATGGGCTGATCTTAACATATAACGGCAATGCACCGTCGCCGGGCAGCATCCAGGGCTTATAGGGGGGTGGACTGGCATAGCGGATCGCAAAACTGATGGTGTCTCCGCTCAGGCTGCCCTGGAATATAAACGGCTTTTCATGTGGATTGTTGGTCTCTACTCTGCCACCGGGGAGAATTCTCCCAAAACGGATCAGGAGTGCATTGTTGACATAAAAATCTGCGGCGCCCAATTGGGAAATCACCAGGGCAACCGGATTACTCCGCAGGGATGAATCCATCCAAAGCTTCAACCTGAACCAGCCAATGCCCTTTTTGGAAAATGCGCGCAGGTAACTCTGCGGGTGGCTGAGGTCTGCGGAGGGCCATTTGCTGTCATCGTAACCCGCATTCGCCCAACTACTGTCGTCACCCTCATGGAATTTCCAACCCTTATTCAATTCTATGCCCCGAGCGGGCAGACTGTCCATGCGGAAAACCGTCAACGCTGAATCCTGTGAAAAGCCGGCTGCGGACAGGAGGATGAGTAGAAAAAGAATTAAGGCAGGCAGGCTTTTCATGGAGAAAATTTACAAATGTTTTGGCGTTTTATAGTTAAATACCAGGATGTTCGCACTTCCTTCGGCGCCTTCATTGGAAATATACATATTTCCTTTTGCGTCGAATGCTATCCCTTCGGGTTGCCTGAACACGGCCGGATCGAGTTCATAAAACCCAATAATCTTCCACTGGTTATCGAGTACGATCAAGGCCTTGTTGACCGATGAAAGGATATACCATTGATGCGTGACCGGATTTTTTGACAGACCGGATGGATGAAACCTGACCTTTTTTTTCTCGCTGGTCAAAGCCTGCCCGGATACATTCACCTTAAACCGGTCGGTAATGGACAACCGCCCGGCGGCATTTTTTCGCAAAGCAAATATCGATACTTCTTTATGCTTATCGTCGGGACAGTTTTTACACATTGCGATCAGCCGGCCATCATCATCTGCAAAAAGGCCTTCGTATTCCCCGGGCGGCAGGATATTCGGGTATTCATTCGCGTTGTCAATTTTTTTCTCTCTTGCATTGAGCACCGGGAACGTGAAGAGCGAGCCGTCACTTCTCAACACCACAAATTCCTTGTCATCAAGGATCGTAACATCTTCATAGTCTCCTTTCTTCCCGAATTTGGTATGTCTGTATTCGGCATCGCCCAGGTGAAATGAAAATAGTTTCCCATCCTCATCTTCGATCGCATAAACCGTGTCGGCATTTCCATGCAAAAAAGTAATGCCCGAAATTTCATGCAGAGGCTCTTTCAAAACAAAGCGTTGTGGTTTTGCCAGGTCGTATGCAGCTGGACTCTGGTAAATAACGGGCTGACAGCCGGACGCGGCAGGAAAAAATAAATAGTAAAAGAGATAGAGGCAGGTCCGGGTAAAGAATTGGCGCATGTATACTGAATGAGTGAATGAATCCGGTTCCGTTTATTTGATAAAAATAATCGCCAGCGTATAGGCGACCACGGATATGGCAATCCCGTACATGAAGACACTGTATGATGTCCTCAGCAACCGGTATTTTTTTCCGAGCACAACGCCATGCCAATACATGTCGTTGATCAGACTTTCATACAGGAACTCCTTATCGTTCATCATGCGTTTCATTCCCCAGTCATAATCCGCATAGCCCATTTTGTAAAAATTTCCGAAAAAAAGCAGGTTGATGGATTTGGTCATCACCTGGTCCCTGGAAAAGTAGCCGGTTGGTATTTTTGGCCTGGTGGCTAACACGGAATAGATGATGGTGATCACATTCATCAGTAACAGGATGATTGTGGGCACAACCAGGTTCCGGTTTTCATCCAGTTTTCTCACAACAAGTCCCAGGGCCACGGATATGATGATAGAATTCACCGAGATCATGATATGCGCCTTATTATCTGCCATGCTGCTCAGCCGCTGGTGATTGGCAGATGCGATCCTAAACATGGTTTCGATGCTTTTCTCTGACCGCTTGGCTTTTTTTCCCTTGCCGCCCCAGGTTTTGAAATCACCTTCGGTTTCCGGTCTGATAGGCTTTGGGATGCCGGTATTAAAGGACAGCTTTTTTGTGTCGCCATAAGTCAGGTTCAACTGTACATCATTGTTCAAATCCGGCTCAACATAGGGTGGCGGGTGCTTGGATGCTTTCTCTTCCACTTTTTTCTTCAGTTTTTCCAGGTTTTCTTTTTTTCGTTGCTCGAGCACCAGTCTGCCGAAGTCAGTATGATAACGATGGGTTTCCAGCAGCCTGATGTTATTCAGTCTCCATTCATTATTGTCGAGCTGCGTGTTTTTGAGCGCTTCCGCTTCTTTTTTCAGCAGCTTGCTTTTTTCCTTGAATAATTCTGTTCCCAGATGATAGAGGTCCGCATCACCCACAATTTCTTCAAGCAGGTTAGAAGGGCCCTGTGGCAGTTTGGTCGCCATGATGCAACCTTTTATTTTCAGGATATCTTCTTCACTGACGCCAATATTTTTAAGAAACTGCTCGGCAATTTCTGCGCTTTTTGCTTCGTGGAATTCAGACTCCGAGGTCAGATAACCTACATCGTGAAACCATGCCGCAGCATACACGATAAAACCATCATGGTCATTCAGTTGGTAATGTTCTGCAATTTTTTTGCAGGCCTCCAGCATTTCCTTCGTATGTGCTATGTTGTGATAATACAATCTTTCGTCTGCATGATCCTGATAATACTGCTCAACATAATCGCTTACCTGGGTCAACTGGTCAATATAACGCATATACTCATGATTTGAACACACTTAACCCTGAAGTTAAGCCTCATCTAATTTATGCTTTTCTGAACACTTATTAATAGTTAGGGATATTTTTTCATAACTATTGGTCAGATCGTTAATTTTGGTAAATTTCCTTCTATGCCCAGACCGATTTGCAACCTTCTTTTTATTGCATTATTTTTTTCGGCAGGTTCCCAGGCACAGTCCGGCATAGTCCAGGAAAAAATCCCAAGACCCAAGCTGGTCGTGGGAATCGTGGTAGACCAGATGCGCTGGGACTACCTATACCGTTACTACGACAGGTACGCGCCGGATGGCGGTTTTAAGCGATTGCTGGGGCAGGGGTTCTCCTGTGAAAATACGATGATCCCATATATCCCGACAATAACAGCTTGCGGGCATACCTGCATCTATACTGGTTCGGTACCGGCCATTCATGGAATTACAGGGAATGACTGGTGGGATTATTCATTGAACAAGATCGTTTATTGTGCAGGCGACGATTCGGTAAAAACGGTGGGCAGTAGTACGGAACTGGGGAAAATGAGCCCTGCCAATTTATTGGTCACGACGATCTGCGACGAATTGAGGCTGGCTACTAATTTTCATAACAAAACTATTGGGATTGCCATAAAGGATCGCGGCAGCATATTGCCCGCCGGGCACAGTGCCAACGCAGCCTACTGGTACGACAACAAAACAGGCGACTGGATCACGTCTACCTATTACATGCAGGAACTACCGCCCTGGGTCAAGGAGCTCAATGCAAAAAAAACGGTTGATAAATACTATGCCCAGAATTGGAACACGCTATATCCTTTGAGTACGTATACACAAAGCACCGATAATGATAAACCCTACGAGAATAAACCGCTGGGACCAGGGTTCCCTTATAACCTCGAGCGGTTTGCGGGCAAAAATTATGGACTCATTCCGCTTACACCATATGGAAACACATTCACCTTCGATATGGCCAAAGCCGCGGTTAATTCCGAACAATTGGGCACCAACGGGCAAACAGATTTCCTGGCGATCAGCCTTTCCACGCCGGACTATATCGGACATACATTCGGTCCCAATTCCGTGGAGGCAGAGGATGGATTCCTGAGGCTGGACAGGGACCTGGGTAATTTTTTGAATTTCCTGGATGAAAAAATAGGCAAGGGCCAGTATTTGTTTTTTTTATCCGCGGATCATGGCGCTGCACATGTTCCGGGATTTCTCCGGGAACATAAAACACCGGCCGGTCATGTAGATGGACAAACGGCGAATACTGAATTGAACAAAGGAATAAAAGAAAAATTTGGGATAGACCAGGCCGTTATTGGCATTATTAACTACCAGGTGTTCCTGAATCATAACGCGATCGATGCCAAGCGAAAATCCGACGAAGGCGCGATCAGGAAATGGATCATAGATTATATCGTGAAGCAGCCCGGCGTGGCCAGGGCCTTTGAATTAGATGAGCTATCCGCCACCACATTAACGCCCAAACTTAAGGAAGTGGTTGCCAATGGATATTTCCCGGGCAGAAGCGGGGATATCCAGATCATTTTGCTGCCTCAATGGATCGATGGATTTCCAAAGGCCGGCACCACGCATGGCTCCTGGAATCCTTATGACGCACACATTCCCCTGCTTTGGTACGGTTGGAATGTGAAGCCCGGCAAAACCAACCGGGAGACTTATATGACGGATATTGCACCCACCCTGGCGGCATTTCTTCATGTACAAATGCCAAGCGGATCGATCGGGAAGGTGATTGAGGAGGTTACGAAATAAATCCGAAATATTGATTATATTTCTTTCCTAAACCTACTATTATGATGAAGTCACTTCGCTGGACGCCTCTTGTCTTGCTGTTTGCATTTAGTACAACCGTCCGGGCCCAGACCCCTGCAGTCATTGACAGCATACAGTTTTTTGTCGAAGACAAGCCCATGGAAGTGACGCTTTCACTTGATCTGAAAGTATTGATTGGTGAAAAGCCGGAAAAAAAGAATTACATACCTGCAACTTTTACGACAAAATTTCCGGACAGCTCCACTGTCAGCGAGCAGATCCGCGTGAGTACGCGCGGAGCCATCAGGCGCAAGATCTGCTATATGCCGCCACTCAGGTTGAATTTTCATAACAGTACTTCCCCCCGGCTTTACCCGCTCCATACCCTCAAGATGGTTTGCGGCTGTAAAACCGGTGCTGATTATGAACAATATGTTCTCAAAGAATTCCTCGCTTATAAAATATACAACCTGATCACGGAAAAAAGTTTTCGGGTTCGCCTTGTTCATGTGACATATGAGGACAGCAAGGGCAAAAAGAAGCCTTTCAGCCAATATGCGTTCCTGGAAGAAAGTATTGGTGCGCTGGCCAAACGCAATCATTCCAAGGAATGGAAGGGCGCCCGCCTAAACCAGGAAAGCACGGACAGGAAACAGATGACCCTGGTGTCTGTGTTCGAGTACATGATCGCCAATACGGATTGGGCTGTTCCTGTCACCCACAATATCAAACTGCTGTATGACAAAAAAGATTCGAACTCCATTCCCTTCGCTGTGGCTTATGATTTTGATTACGCAGGATTGGTCAACGCGGATTATGCTGTGCCGGAGCCATTGCTTGAAATTGAGAGCGTGACCCAACGGCTCTATCGCGGATTTCCCCGAACCATGGCTGAATTAGTGGAGGCTTTCAAGCCATTTAACCAGCAAAAAGAAGCTGTTTATACGCTCATCAGGAATTTTGAGCCCCTTTCATCCCGCAATAAGAAGGAGATGGTCTCCTATCTCGAAGACTTCTATAAAACGATCAATGACCCGTCGATGACCAGGGATGTTTTCATCGCCAATGCAAGAAAGGAATAAGTGGCCAGGCCGGGCATAAAAAAGGTTACTTTTCAGTAACCTTTGTAATATTGTTTACGGTAGGTTTATTCTTAATATTAACGGCTGCCATAACCAACATATCCCTGCGTAGCCTTACAACCACTTCTTTCTGTGCCTCTGTAACTTGAACAGGATGTCATCAATGCTGATACGGTAGCTACTAGTACGAAGATTAAAATTGTCTTTCTCATTTCTGGGTATTTTAAATTTAAATTTTGCCTGGTACAGATAAACTAAAAGATTGCCAGGTGATTCAGAGGAACGGATGGAAAGACTGGAAAATTTTCGGCAGGATATCAGAGGGAGGAACAGGACAAAATAACAACAAATATTCTATATATGCAAGGGCCTGAACAGGATAAACCAGATATTTTTGCTAATGCCCCCCGGCTGGGATATTTTTAACTATAAATTGAGAAAGGGTGTATGTACATTTTATTGCTGTCGGCGGTAGCGTAATGCATCAGCTTGCCATTGCACTCAGGAGAAAAGGATATACCGTTACGGGAAGCGATGATGAAGTTTTTGAGCCTGCTTTATCCAACCTGTCGAATGAGGGCATTTTGCCTCCCGCTTTGGGATGGTTTCCAGAAAGAGTTAATAATCAATTAGATGCAGTGATCCTGGGGATGCATGCCCGGGCGGATAATCCTGAGATCCTAAGAGCCCGGGAGCTTAGCCTGCCCATCTATTCTTTTCCTGAATACATTTTTCAGGAAAGTAAAAAAAAGACCCGCATCGTGATCGGCGGCAGCCATGGAAAGACGACCACAACCTCCATGATCATGCATGTACTGAGGGAATCGGGTAAGGCCTTTGACTGGCTGGTAGGCGCAAGACTCGAAGGTTTTGCCCAATCGGTTCAGATCACCGATGCCCCACTCATCGTTTGTGAAGGGGATGAATATCCAGCCAGTGTAATCGAAAAAAGGCCCAAATTTCATTTTTTGTTCCCGCACATCGCCATCATTACAGGCATCGCCTGGGATCATATCAATGTTTTTCCAACCTTCGACTTCTACCTGGAGCAATTCAGGATCTTTATTGACTGCATTGACCCGGGCGGTTTATTGATCTATAATGAAACCGACCTGGTGCTCAAAAAACTGGTCGACTCACATGCTTCCCAGATTAAAAAAATCGGCTACGGCATCCCGGCCCACCGAATTGAAAATGGCAAAACCAAAGTAGTGCTTGATGGCATCGAAGGCGATCTGAGCGTTTTCGGAGATCACAACCTGCTGAATATGCAGGCTGCCTGGCTTGCCTGCTCAGCATGTGGGATTGATGCGAAAACATTTTTATCGGCCATCGCCCATTTTAAGGGCGCTTCGAAAAGGCTTGAACTATTGGCAGAAAATACTCATTGTCATATTTACCGGGATTTTGCGCATGCGCCCTCCAAAGTAAAAGCGACTATGCATGCCGTGAAGCAACAATTTCCGGAAAGAAAATTGATTGCCGTATTGGAGTTACACACGTACAGCAGCCTTAATCAAGATTTCCTGGAAGAATACAGGGGGAGTTTGGATGAGGCCGATCTGTCAGTGGTATTTTATTCCACTCATGCCCTGGAACTAAAAAAGATGCCGGAACTTCCGAAAGAAAAAGTATACGAAGGATTTGGTAAACCTGGATTGCTGGTCATCACCGAAAAAGAAAAATTAGACCAATGGCTCAGGCAACAGTCTTACGAAAATGCTAACTTGCTGATGATGAGTTCCGGCAATTATGACGGCCTCGATATGCTTACCTTCGCGAAAGAAATTATGTTAACCCATAGCAACGATTGAATGATACAACTTACCAAGCCATTGGCAGTCATTGACCTTGAAACAACGGGCACCAACCTGGGATCCGATCGCATTGTCGAAATTGCGATCGTGAAAATGATGCCAGATGCAAAGAAAATCGTGAAGCATAAGTTGATCAATCCAGAAATGCCGATCCCACCTGCATCCTCCGAAATACACGGAATCACCGACGATAAAGTGAAGGATGCGCCCAGCTTCAGGCAGGTCGCCAATGAATTGAAACAATTCCTGGACAATTGCGATCTCGGCGGATATAACTCCAATCGATTTGATATACCCCTACTTGTGGAAGAATTTCTCCGCATCGGGATGGAGTTCGACACGAAGGGCCGGAGACTGGTGGATGTGCAACGGGTTTTTCATATGATGGAGCAAAGGACACTGAGTGCAGCATACAAGTTTTATTGCAATAAAAGCCTCGAAGGGGCTCATGGTGCGGAGGTTGATGCGACCGCAACGCTGGAGGTACTGGAAGCACAGTTGTTGAAATACCCCCAGCTCGGAACGGACGTGGATAGCATTCTTAAATTTACCGGTGACGAGGTCGTGGTTGATTTTGCGAGAAGATTTATCATGGAAAACGGTGTTGAAAAATTCAATTTTGGCAAGCATAAGGGACGCCCTGTGACTGATGTTTTAAAGTCCGAACCCCAGTATTATGATTGGATGATGAAGGGTGATTTCCCCCTGCATACGAAGCAGAAATTAACGGAAATCCTCAACAGAACCCTGTTAAAAAAGGGATAAATACGCTTGCAAAACTTGTTAATAATTCTCCTCTTCCAATAAATGTTTATTTTTGTATCTTTAGATAAATTCAATAGCCCTGTTTGGAAAAAATTGCTGTCATACCAACTTACAATGAAAAGGATAATATTGGCCATATTATTGAAGCCGTATTTCTCCTCGAGCAGGATTTTCACATATTGGTTATTGATGACAACTCCCCGGATGGCACTGCCGAAATAGTAAAAGCGTTACAATTAAAATATCCCAAAGCATTATTCCTCGAAGAACGTAAAGGCAAACTTGGCTTGGGAACCGCTTATATTCATGGATTTAAGTGGGCTTACAACAGGGGCTACCAGTATATTTTTGAAATGGATGCCGATTTTTCGCATAATCCTGCCGATCTCGATCGCCTGTATGAAGCCTGCAAAACGGGTGGTGCAGACGTTGCGGTCGGATCGAGGTATGTGGAAGGTGGCGGTAATGTAAACTGGCCCTGGGATCGTATTTTACTGTCCAAAGGAGCGTCTCTTTATACCCGCCTGATCACGACGATGCCAGTAAAAGACCCTACTGCCGGCTTTGTTTGCTACCGAAAAGAGGTACTAGAAACCATCAACCTCGATGAGATCCGTTTTGTTGGTTATGCGTTCCAGATTGAAATGAAATTTGCCGCCTGGAAACTGGGCTTTACCATCAGGGAAGTGCCTATCATTTTTAAGGATCGCAAATTGGGCGCGTCGAAAATGAACAAGGGTATTGTAAAGGAAGGCATCCTGGGTGTTTTGAACCTGAGATGGCAGTCCTGGTTCAAGAACTACCGTAAACGCGTTAAAAATACCGAAGCCAAGACCTTGAGTTCCTTCTCTAATGGAATTGCTGTTGAGAGCGAATGCCGGTGATCATCTCCAAATAACATTATTGTCTTCTTCCTCCTGCTACCCGCTGAGGAATTAAAAAGTTCCCTTTCTTTGCGGGCATGAAGAAATCTTTCATTCAGTTGCATATCGCCGTTTTTCTTGCTGGATTTACCGGCATATTAGGCAGGCTCATTACGCTTAATGAAGGGTTGCTGGTCTGGTATCGCCTGTTGATTAGTTCCATCACGTTATGGATAATTTTTTTCCTCCGTAGAAAGTCTGCAAGAATTCCTGCGAAAGATATCCTGAAAATAAGCGGGGTAGGGGTCATTGCCGCCCTCCATTGGGTGAGTTTTTACGGATGTATTAAAGTAGCCAATGTTTCCATCGCCCTGGTTTGTTTTTCTGCAATAGGATTTTTTACTGCGTTGATCGAGCCGCTTGTTTTCCGGGTAAGGCCAGACAAGGGAGAATTGTTTCTCGGCGCATTGGTCATGCTGGGCATTTATTTCATCTTTCATTTTGATCCGCATTATCAAACCGGCATCGCCATCGGGTTGATCGCTGCTTTGTTGGGAAGCATCTTTCCCATTCTGAGCAGAAAGCTACTGCAGCGGGTCAGTTTCCAGGCGGTCACACTGTATGAATTGACTGGTGGGTTGATTTCGCTGACCATACTTTTGCCATTCTATCTCCGGGTCTTCCCAACATCCTATTTATTTCCTGGTCTTTGGGACTGGATTTGGTTGCTCGTGCTGAGCTGGCTTTGCACGGTAGTCGCCATGAACCTGTCTATGAGCGCCCTGAGAAAGATATCTGCCTTTACGGTTAACCTGACCTATAACCTGGAACCCATCTATGGAATAGCGCTTGCCTTTGCTGTTTTCCGGGAGGACAAATATTTTGGCAGCGGGTTCTATGCCGGTTTTGCCATCATCCTGCTGGCTATCGGGTTGCAGATGCTGCGGATTGTCCGTCAATCGCGGCAGGCCATCTAACCCACACAATCGAATAATTACTACAGATTTATTATAAACACTTAGTGACAAATTTAAAAGACGACCAGACGTTAATACATTGTCGCATCGGGCACTAGTAGTATAACCATTGTTTGTGTTTACGAAGGCCCAAACCATGGTGTGAAGTAACCCATTGTACAAAATCTTGTTCGTTTTTAGCATTTGCATGATCCGGGACCTGCCGGATCTTCAGGCGCAGCAGTCTACGGACTATGCCGTAAAGGCGAATATTATATACCGGTTTACTAAATACATCGACTGGCCCGATAGCAAAAAATCCGGCGACTTTATTATTGGAATAGTCGGCGAAACAGGCCTGTTTGATGAATTGAAGATTTTTGTCTTGAATAAATTGACTGGTAGTCAAAAAATAGTTGTCAAAAGATTCTCAGCCTCTGCCCAGGTCTTCGATTGTCAAATACTCTTCATCAGCGAAGACGCAAGTGCCAGTCTGAAGAAAATTGCTGCCATCTCATTAAAAATGCCCATGCTGATCGTGTCAGAATCGGATGGTCTCTCGCATAAAGGATCCTGTATCAATTTCGTGATTATCCAGGACCGGCTGAAACTGGAGATCAATAAGAATAATATAGAACAGAGAAACCTCAGTATTGCCACAGAACTGCTGAACCTGGGGATCATAGTCAAATAACATAGGTTAAAATTCTGTACTGAATGATAAAAAATATAATCAGAAAAACATTGGCACTCCTTGTTCTTGGCGGCAGCGGAATGGCTGCATATTGCCAGGACGGCGCCGATAAATTGGAGCAACTGAGCCTGAAAGAGCTTCTGAACGTTAAAGTGACTACCGCAAGCAAGACCTTACAGGATCTTGGTGTGGTGCCAGCATCGATCATATTGATTACCCGCGAACAAATAAAGAACCGGGGCTACCAGTCCTTACTGGATGTCATGTACGATTTGCCTGATGTAAAAGTCGATGACAAGATCTATTCAGGGATGAGAAACACATTTACCATCCGCGGCACGCAGGGCGAAGAGAAATTGGTCATACTCATTGACGGAATCAGCATTTCTTCGCCGTCAGGTGAAGCTATGCCGATCATGGAGAACTATCCCGTTAATCTTGCTGAGCAGATAGAGATTGTTTTTGGACCAGCATCTGCCTTGTACGGGGCAAACGCAGTATCCGGTGTTATTAATATCATCACCAGGAAACCCGTTCAAGACAAAGGCCTGAATATAGAGGGGTCTTCGGTGGCAGGAAATTATGGATATACCAATTCCACCTTTTTTATTTCAAATAAAATCAATGAACATGTAAGTTTTATGGCGTCGGGGCAATATAGTTATGACAAAGGTGTTGATTATAGCAAATTGTACAAGGACGATCCATCACTAAGTGTTGCAACGTATGCCGGAGGTACGCTGAATACCATTTACGGTCCGATGACCCCAAATAAACCGGTTCGCCCAAATTATGAAGCTCCCCTGTCTGCTTTCAACCTGTATGCTGGTCTTCGGATAGATGATTTTTCCTTTACCTTTTTCATGAATCATTTTACAATACCTACTGCCTACGGAAGCAACACAAGCAATACCTTGTACAATAAGGATGCATTTATGACACAGCGCATCAGCATGGGTAATATTTCTTATAAGAAAGTGTTTGACAAGGTCACAACCAACACCTCCATGACGGCTTCGGAATATTACCTGGATCCGAGATCGAATTATCGCAATTTGTTTACCGGTATGGAACCCGCGTATAAGTATTCAAGCTGTTCCATGCTGAAAGCGGAGGAACAGATGGACTTCAGATCATCTGAAAAATTAGATATTACTGCAGGTGCAGGATATGAAAGCTACAATTCTATACCGCAGAGTGCCGACCTGGCCGGACCCGTAAATCCGAACGATTATATCCATCAAAGCTATGTCGGCACGGAGGCTTATTATCGCCCCGAAGGATTGCCGGCGCAGTTTTATTTTATCAGGTATCATAATATTGGCACCTACCTGCAGGCAAAATATTCGCCGGTACGCAAGGTTCACATCACCCTGGGAGCCAGGTATGATGTGAATTCGCGTTATGGCACGACTTTTAATCCCCGGCTCGGAATTGTTTTTGAGCCGACGACAAGAACTACCATTAAGTTACTCTATGGAAGTGCATTCATTGCCCCGCAAACCTCCGATTCATATGCACAGTATGGATCTTTTGAAACTCCCGATTCCGGAAGGACCTATCATTCCGTTTTCCTTCATCTTCCTAATCCGGGGCTAAAACCTATTAAATCATTCAATTCAGAAATAAATCTAAGGCAGTACCTTTCAGACAACATTATCCTTACTGTGGACGCGTATTACACGGTACTCACCGGTCTGCACAGCACGGCAGATGACAATGCGTCCACACACCTGTACAACAATATGTTCGACAGGATTCCTGTTGACTATGTGGAAGTATTCGTTAACCGGAACAGACAGGAGAACTACGGCGGCAGCCTGGAGTTGAGCTGGAAACATGCTTTCGGAAGGTTCCAGATGAATACGACGGCATCTGTAAGCTATGTGAATGGCATTATCAGCAACGCAGTTAAAGAAAGTGATGAAACGCAAAAGGACACAAGACTTGAATTCATTTCACCCTATATTTTCCATTTAACTACCGACTTGAAATTGGGCCGATTTTCCTGCTCGCCAAGACTGGTCATCATCAGCAGGCAAAATATCAGTGGGAACGCCGATACATCCGGAACGGTTGTTAAAAAGCAAACCATACCTGGCTACGCACTCCTGAATGTTTCATTGAGATACAATGTGGCAAAACGTTTTTCAGTTTTTGCAAATGTCTCCAATGCGCTAAACCAACACTACCGGAGTGTGAGTTTTAATATGGATCTCGAAAAGAACACAGATGGCTTTCATGGTCAAAGGGAGGATCCGATAAGGATTATGGGTGGATTTAGTTTTAATTTCTGACGTTGATAAATATTAAATAATGGTTACCATGATGATCAGCATCAAGTCGAGGATCTACTGGAGTTTTTTCTTATTGGTATTGCTTTTTGGAATCAATGCTGTTGTCACGATCAGTACATTGATCGGCAATAAAAAACTTTCAGCGCATATTGCTGAAGTGGTTGATCCCAGTCTTCAGACAATGGATGATTTTAGGAAAATGATGCTGGAATCAAAGATGTACACGACAAACTGGGTCTTTCTGAGATCGAACGAGGAGGATAAAAAACTATTAAAAAAAATCCATTGGGAAGATTACCGGCAGTTAAAAGCAACCATAACCCGGTATTTTGCTGAATTGAATAATAAGAAAATGGTCGATAGTGTGCAAATGATCTTCGCCGGTTTTGAGCAATTGCTGGGCATCGAGCAGGGGATCATGAATACATTAAAGGATTTCGAAGATTATGATGACCCGGTCGCAAAATTTGATGCGGAGCGCAAAATCGAAGATGAAATACTTCCCCGTACTGCCGCGTTGATCAGCGCACTGAATCGTATTGATGATAACGACGAGTTACTCAAGACGGAGGAAAACAGCAACCTGGAACGGTCTTCCATGTGGCTAAGACTGTATATTATTCTTTTGGCGGTAACAATCATTTGCGCCGGGGTATTCCTGTCCCTCTACATGACCCGTGTTATTCTCGGTCCTGTGAACAGGATCCGGCACATGGTCAATGAGCTTGGCAGAGGCATCATCGGAAAAATAGACTATACCACAAAGCAGGATGAGATTGGGGAAATGGCGCTTGCAGTAAATAACCTTTCTGAAAAACTGATGGCGACGGCGACTTTTGCAAGCGAAGTGGGGAACAGGAATTTTCTGATGCCCTTTGAACCATTAAGCGAAGAAGATACACTGGGGAAGGCGCTGATTTCCATGCGCGATAACCTTCAGGCCAGTGAACTGGATCTACTTTCCGTTTCTGCAGATCTCAATAAAAAAGATGAACTACTACAGGCAGTTGCCTCTGCCACGCATGAGCTCATCAGCAACGCTGACCTTGAGGAGGCAATTGGCGAATCCATCAGGTTCCTGGGTTTCCAGATGCGGGTGGACGGAGTAAATGTTTACAAATGCGACCCGAAAGATGCTAATGGTACATTGCCACCATTTCACGTGGCCGGGTGGGCGAGCAGCAGCAATAATATTGAATATAACCTTCCGCAATATGCTTATCTATCGAGCATGTTGCCTGCCATGCAAGTACTGAGCCGCAATGAAGTCTTCCATAGCCTGACTAAAGACGTATTGGAACCTGACCTCAGGAAACTGTATGAAGACAAGAATATAAAATCTGTCGTCAGCTTACCCATATTTGTAATGGAAAAATTTTGGGGTTTTGTGGCTTTTGCAGATTGTCAAACTGAGCGCAAATGGACACTGATCGAATTCTCCATCCTGGAATCCTTTTCGGTTACCCTTGGTTCTGCTATTGAACGTACCCTAATGGAACAGCAATTGATTTCGGCGAAAGAACGAGCAGAAGCAGCCAGCATAGCCAAAAGTGAATTTATGGCCAATATGAGCCATGAACTGCGTACGCCCATGAACGGGATCATCGGATTTACCGACCTGGTATTAACTACAGAACTTCAAAAAACACAGCGCGAATACCTCCAGAATGTAGGCAAATCAGCTCATAACCTGTTAAACATCATCAACGACATTCTTGATTTCTCCAAGATGGAGGCCGGAAAGCTGCTCATTGATCATCGGGTCTTCAAACTAAATGAGGTTATTGAGGAAGCGGTAGATATGTTATCCATCAAAGCGATGGAAAAAAACATCGAGATCGTTTGTAATATCGATCCCCGTTTTCCTTCGCAATTTGCCGGTGATGAGGTAAGGATAAGACAGATACTGGTCAACCTGATCGGCAATGCAATCAAATTCACAGAACACGGAGAAATCTTCGTTACGGTCCGAAACGCGAACGCCGCCTACGAAAAAGACGACAAAAAATTCCTTGACCTGGAAATCTCCATAAGGGATACCGGTATTGGCATTGAGCCTGATAAACTACTTACTATTTTTGAAAGTTTTACGCAGGCCGATTCTTCCACGACAAGAAAATTCGGGGGCACGGGTCTGGGTCTGACCATTTCAAAACGCCTCGCAGAATTAATGGACGGCAATCTGCAGGTAATCAGCACCCCCGGCATTGGCAGTCAATTTTCGCTTCTGCTCACGTTGGAGATCATTGACGCGCAGCCCTGTGTTGCGCCCATTGCAAAAGGACTTTTGCGTAGTGTACTGGTGATCGATGACAGCCTGACCAATTGCCAATTAATGGACGGTATTTTCGAATACCTGAATATTTCCTGCAGGTGCTGTTACAATGGTTATGAGGCACTCGAAATCATTAAGGAGGCCATGGAAAAGGGACAGCTTTTCGATCTGATCATAACCGATCATCAAATGCCCGGGATGGATGGCATTACATTGGTCAGCGAGATCAGGAAAATGACGCATGGCCCTTCTGAACCTTATATTCTAATGCTCTCGTCCCTGGAAAAAAACATGTTCCAACACGAAGCGGAGAAAGCAGGCATCCATAAGTTCCTTTCGAAGCCTGTTAAATTAAACGAACTGGTTAACCTGCTATCTTTTCTTTTCGAAAAAAGCTATGTCAGCAAAGGCATTCATCAAAGTATACCACGGATATCAAAATTTACAAAAAGCCTGAAAATATTGGTAGCAGAAGACAATCCGATGAATATGTTGCTGATCTGTGAAGTGCTGGGCAATATGGGTCACGAGGTCATCAAAGCCGGAAATGGCGAAGAAACCCTGGCAATGCTGGCCCTGCACGATCCCGCATTGATATTCATGGACATCAATATGCCCGTAATGGATGGATATGCCGCCACGGAAATGATCCGGGCTTTACCCTGGCCGCAATGTGATATTCCCATTATTGCCCTCACGGCTGATGCAATGAAAGAGGATAGGGAGCGTTGCCTGAACATGGGCATGAATGACTTCATTTCCAAACCCTTTCGCTTGAAAGAGATTGAACTGATCATCAAAACCTGTATCAGCAAAGGCTATGGATCATGGATAGCCGGCAGACGCCCAGCGTAACCGGCAAAAGATCAATAGAAAAATTCTTCGTAAACAATTTTTCCATTTTCCACCTTATAAACGCATATTTCTTCGAGTAATACCCTTCCGCGGCCCTTCATGGTCGCGTCCAATACCATACTCATGCTGAAATGATTACCAGATACGATCGGGTCACTGATAGAGCCCCCATGGCGTTCTTCGATCATGCTGGCAAATTTTTGGCCTTTCTCTGCAACAGCTTTCAATCCTGTCGCTTTTTCGGTAGGTGCTCCGGTGGGCTCGATGCTCACCATGGATTCACCGTAGAACTCTGATTGTGCCTGCTGGATCTGTCCCTTGCGGCAAAGGTCAACGAGGCGATTCGCAACTTCCTGGGTCGTCATAAAATGATTTTTTGAGATGATTAATAATGAAGAAATGTATTCCTGAGCTATGACGGACTGTTACAGGAGATTCAGACAATTTCCGGAACTTTATTTCTCCGGGGCGCCGCCAACTCAGATCTGTGGCATCCAAACATTTCCTAATTCAATACATCGCATATGTATCTGTTGAAATAATTCTTTTGGCAGATGATCGGGTACAGGAGGTAAATCCAAGGTTTGCGCAGCTACTCCAAACTCTTGGAAGACCGTTTCAAACCCAGCGGGTGTTATCAACAATAAAGCCTTGGCCGTGTCGCTTACCAAATCAAAACTATGGGGAATCTCCTTCGGTAATATAACCAACTCGCCGGCTGCGGCCCTAAACTTTTTTTCTCCAACCCTGAAGTCGATCATGCCGTCAAGTAAATAAAAGGATTCATCTTCATATTGGTGATAATGAGGGGGCGGAGTAAATCCTTTTCTAAAAAAACAATGGATGAGTGCATAAGCATTGTCGGTATCCTTACCAGTAGCTAAAAAAGAGAACGTGTGTGCCAGGTAATGCACAGTATTTTCGAGGGATGGTTTTTGACAGATTGAATCACGTATCGCGAGTGGCATCATTTTTAAAATTTTATTAAAGGTAATTATTGGTAATTCCCTTTATCTCTACCAAATGGTAGATTTTAAACGACCCATGCCAACTCAACTGCCTTCAGTATTGCAGAACTTCTGTTGACCACATTCATCTTCTGGTAAATATGGAGAGTATGGGTTTTAACTGTGCCCGCTGAGACGAATATTTTTTCAGCAATTGCTTTGTTGGACAACCCGGTTACCAATAAAAGCAAAACATCTTTTTCTCTTAAGGTGAGTTTTAGTAATATATTTTTTGATTTGGCGGGCAATTCGCTTTCATTATTCCATCTCCATTCTTTGCTTCTTCCATTTCCCTGAACAAATGGTGTCGAGGAGATCCTGGCTAATTCCATTGCCCTGATCACAAAGTTTCCAACTGTCTTTAAAAAATAAAGATGATGTGGCTGGTAAACATTCTTGTGTATCGATCGTACCACTACAAGGCCTGCCATTTTGTTATTTAACTTTAAAGGCGTGTACAGGGCTGCCTTGGGTTTTATGCCAGCGAGCGGGAGTGGTTTTATTGCCAGGTATTTGCTGTATTCCCGGTCAAAATCATTCATAAAAATGTCCTGCTCGTTACGGATACACCAGGATGCAAGGCGGCCTTTATCCAGAGCATCAACAGAAAAATCAGGAAGCGGCTTGCCATTTTCGATCATTCCCTTATAGTGTATCAAACCTTCTTTTTCATCGTAAATACCAACACAAAACTGGTAGGCATCGAGCAATTGGTTTACGTTTAGATAAATCATCGCGATAATTTCCTCCAGGCTATGCCTGGGAGTGATCAGATCCACGATATTATTCAATACGCGAAGCTGCGAGGTCCAATCAGCATCAGCATCCGGTGAAATATTGTTAGTCCAGGAAGAGAACTGCTGTTTGAAAGATTTTTTCAAGGTGTTATCATTGGTTTGATTGGCGGTTTCTAATTTACACAAATAAATGCAGGGGATATGCACTAAGACACGAAAGACTGTCAAAATTTCCAGGCTGAAGTCTATGCAGCCTGAGTAGAAATATATCGCACCAGGCTTCTCTTGGCTATAGGAAGAAGGGTTTCTTCTATGGGGAATTTAAGCGCTGTTTCAATGGAGTAGACTGCTGGATTCTGAATGTCAGTGCGCAGTTTGATCAGGTGCAGTTTGATGTGTTCGTAAGTATTGGTCATACTCCGCTTCCATGTATCAATATACTCTGTTCGGATGCTGCGGTATTTCTCATCGTGTTTTTCGAAGAAACTCAGGCGATACTGGTAAACGCGGGTGGCGGTGAATGAACCTTCACTCAAAAAGAAATAGCCCTCATTGATATCCAGCGGCACGATGCCCACAGGAAATATCTTCAATTTGTCTTCAACGAATTCATAGATCTCCGTTCCGCTGCTGATCGCGGTCTTCATGCATGTGGCGGAAAAATTGATGATATCTTCCAATTCCTGCATCAGGTCATCATCCTGAATGATCTGTTCATAGAGGACTTGTAGTTTTTCGATCTGAACCCCGGTAAGCTTTTTAGGAAATTGTTCCTGGAGAAATTTTTTGTTTTCACGAAAAGCAACGAGGTTGTTGTAGTGAAAAATAATGTCCGCCAGTTGCGGGTACAATTTATTTTCGTTAAAGTATTTGTCTACTTCCTGCAGGTAGGCGAGGAGGGTGTATTTTTTCAACTCAAAATCAATATAGCCATCGGCAAACCAGGTTTCGGACAATGTTTTCAAGGTGCTATGGGTTTAGTGATCGTTGAATTTACAAAAAAACCTGGTTACATAGATCCAATCTTACAAATTCCCTGATGATTGAGAGCCTTTCTATTGAGTTAACGTCTTATTAGCGGGTTTTATTATAAGTGAAAGTGGAAGCTTGTTATTCCTGGCAAAATACTAGCCACTCGCCATTCACCCCTCGCCTCTTTAATAACCTCTCTCCGGATTAAACCCTTCGAGCGTCTTCGCGATTTCTGTCAGGAAACTGGCACCCAGGCTTCCGTCGATAATACGGTGGTCATAAGACAGGGAGAGATACATCATATGTCTGATGGCAATGGCATCGCCCTGTTCAGTTTCAATAACAACAGGGCGTTTCTTGATGGCGCCTACGGCAAGTATGGCCACCTGTGGCTGGTTGATGATCGGAGTGCCCATGAGGCTTCCAAAAACGCCCACATTGGTCATAGTAAAAGTTCCGCCCTGGGTGTCTTCGGGTTTCAGTTTATTGTTGCGGGCATTTTCGGCAAGGCCATTTACCTGCTTGGCCAGTCCCACCAGGTTGTATTGATCGGCATTCCTGATCACGGGTACGATCAGGTTGCCATTCGGCAGGGCGGTGGCCATGCTGATATGGATGTCTTTCTTGACAATGATGTTATTGCCTTCCACCGAACTGTTCAGCATCGGAAACTTCTTGAGACAATGAACAATGGCTTCTATGAATAGCGGCGTGAAAGTGATCTTTGTGCCTTCTCTTTTTTCAAATTCCTTTTTAACCTGTTCCCGCCAGACCACCATATTCGTCACGTCGGCTTCGGTGAAGCTGGTCACATGCGGGCTGGTCTGTTTGCTGCGCACCATGTGATCTGCGATAAGCCGCCGCATGCGATCCATTTCGATGATCTCTGCATTCCCGTTGAAGGAGACTGAAGGGGATTTGTATTCGGTTGTGGATGGCTGTTGGCCACCGGCAGCAGCTTGCACAGTATAGGGTTGGCCGGTAGTTGGGGTTGAAACGCGTTTTCCGCCGCCCGATTTCCTATCCTGCACGTATTGGAGAATATCTTTTTTAGTAACCCTTCCCTCGTTGCCGCTTCCATGCAGCGATTCCAGTTCGGCGAGTGGGATACCTTCATTCGAGGCTATATTTAATACGAGTGGTGAGTAAAACCTGTTGCCCGTTCCGTTTGTAGCAGCGGGAGTATAATTTACAGAAGGCTGCTGGTAGGCCGCAGCAACGGATCCTGTTTGAGTGGCAGGTATTTCTTCCTGCTCCGTATTTTTTGTATCCTGTACTTTTTCTTTTGCTTCCTGGATCTTTTCTTCTCCGGCAGTACGGATCCTCGCGATGACCGCGCCTACAGGAACCACATCATTCACTGCAAACAGGATCTCTTCCAATATGCCTTCCGCCGTTGAAGGCACTTCGCTATCTACCTTATCTGTCGCAATCTCGAGCAGCGTTTCGTCCTGTTTTACATGCTCGCCAGATTGCTTGTTCCATTTCAGGATCGTCGCTTCCATGATGCTTTCGCCCATCTTTGGCATGACCAGGTCAACAAGAGCCATAGTATTAATTTTAATTGAATGCATAACCGCCAGGCAGTTATGGCACAATAAAATAATGTTCAATTTGGGATTTCGGGATATTGGAATTGGATGGACGCTTGTTACTTAGGTGTCAAAGGTAATTATTTCTTACTAATACGCTCTTATACGCCTAAACTGCTCCGGTAAGTATGAATTTTCTCAACAGGTTCAGTCCAAAAGTTGACGTCAGTTCAATATTCCGCTGGCGGTCGAACCTGAAATAGAATTGCTGGGCGACGACTTTTTGAGCATTTCCCACGGCCACCCAAACAGTGCCGACCGGCTTTTCGGCAGTTCCGCCGCCAGGTCCCATAATGCCGGAAGTCCCGATGGCATAATCTGTTTTAAATGCGTCCAGTGCTCCCCTGACCATTTCCCGAACGGTTGCCTCACTCACTGCCCCCGAGCTGGATAATATTTCATGATTGACCTGCAGAATATTTTCTTTGATGTCGTTGCTGTAACTCACCACGCCTCCCTGATAATACCGGCTGGATCCGGGTACCGAGGTAATGAGGTGTGCAATATACCCTCCGGTGCAGCTTTCTGCCGTAGAAAGGGTTTTATTTTTTTCGATGAGAATATTTCCAATCACCTGTTGCATGGAAAGATCTTCGTCAATGACCAGCCACTCGGCGACCAATACCCGCAATTGATCAAATTGTTCGTCGAGTTCCCGCTCCAACTTTTCTTTCTGGTTTCCGCTCGCTGTCAGCCGCAAACGAACCATACCATAGTTGGGAAGGTAAGCCAGTCTGATCGAATCGGGAAGGGCTGATTCAAAAAGCTGAATGTGCTCCGCAATAAAGGATTCGCCGATGCCGGCAACCAGCAGGGTTCTGTGGAGGATCACAGGTAAGGAAAATCGGGTCTTTAGCCTGGGTATTACATCATCCGTCATCATACCTTTCATCTCGTACGGCACACCCGGCATGGAGACAAATATCTTTCCATTTTTCTCGAACCACATGCCGGGAGCCGTGCCGCGCTTGTTTTGGATCACTGTGCTGTTGTCGGGCACTTCCGCCTGTTTCAGGTTTCTTTCGATCATCGGCCTTTTCAGCACCCGCTCAAAAATGTTTTTCACGTTGGCCAGCGCATCCGGATCAACGACCAACTTTCCTCCAAAATATTCGCAAAGCAGGGGTTTTGTGATGTCGTCTGCAGTAGGTCCAAGGCCTCCCGTTATCAGGATGATCTCTGCCGATGCTGCTTCCTGGTTGAGCGTATTCCAGATATTGTCCCAGTGATCACCAACGGCTACACGACGTTTCACCCAGATGCCCGATTTATTTAGTTCCTGCGCCATCCAGGCGCTGTTGGTATCAACGACTTGCCCGATCAACAGTTCGTCGCCGATGGTAATAATAGATGCCTGGATCATATGAAGCTGGTTTTGCCCGAAAAAAGCTAATTTGACCGCAAAGTAATCTCCCGGCATGAAAAAATATTGTTTCGCCTGTTTTTTTCTTCTGTTCATTTATTCGTTGTTTGCACAGTCGCAGCAGGAAAAGCTTCAAAAGGCCATCCGGACACTTGAAACCGATCCCCAAATGAAGCACGCCATTCTGGGTTTTAGTGTGATCGATGGCAAGACCGGGAAGAAAATCTTTGAGCGCAACCCGCAGGTTGGACTCGCACCGGCAAGCTGTCAGAAGCTGTTTATCAGCGCCGCAGCATTTGACCTGCTTGGACAAGAATACCGGTATCCAACCACGGCTGGATATGATGGCAAGATAGCGTCCGATACCCTCCATGGAAATCTGCATATCACAGGATATGGTGATCCTTCGCTGGGCAGTTGGAGATGGAAGGAAACGACAGCCGGCTTCTTTTTTAATGAGCTGATCGCGGCGCTCCGAAAAGCCGGCGTTCGAAATATTACAGGCGATGTTTTTATCGACGAAGCTGCTTTCTCTATGCAGCCTGTTCCAGGCGGATGGATATGGGAAGATATCGGCAATTATTATGGTGCAGGTTCCTGGGGAATCAACTGGCACGAGAATCAATACGACCTGACGCTGAAGGCCGGAAGGCAACTGCAAGATCCGGTTGAAATTGTTTCTGTCGATCCCCCACTTTACGCGACGTTGATCAACGAGCTCAAAACAGGTGCAACGGGTAGCGGAGACAACAGCATCATCTATTTATCTCCTTATTCGGAGTTTGCTTTTGCCCGGGGAACAATACCTGTTGGTGAAACGCATTTTTTGGTCTCGGGTTCCATGCCTTATGCCCCAATTGATTTGGCTCATGCCATGGAAAAAGCATTTGCTGCAAACCGAATCAGCTTGCAGGGAATATTCCATACAGCAATAGAAAAATGGCGCGGGAATACTAAATGGCCATCGGTCGGCGATAGCTTGTTGACCCATTACTCCCCAACCCTGGACAGTCTGAATTACTGGTTCCTGAAAAATAGCATCAACCTCTATGGGGAGGTGTTTGTTAAAACGATCGCTTACGAAAAGGCAGGACTTGGGTCTACAGAACAGGGCGTGGAATTGGTGAAAAATTTTTGGAAGGATCATGACATTGAATCGTCGGCGGTTAACATCATGGATGGCAGCGGCCTCTCGCCGCAGAACCGCGTAACCACCGATGCCCTGGTGAAAGTATTACAATACGCCAAAACGCGCCCCTGGTTCCATAGCTTTTACGCGGCCCTACCCGAAATCAACGGCATGAAAATGAAAAGTGGGTCCATTAGCGGCGCAAGAAGCTATGCCGGGTACCAAAGGTCCAGGAACAACAAGGAATATATTTTTGCGATCATCATCAATAATTATGACGGATCGTCTTCGGCCATAGTAAGAAAAATCTGGTCTTTGCTGGACAGACTAAAATGATCAGGCTATTTTCCGGTCAACCCATCCACGCTGAATTTTCCCGGTCCAACCAACAAAATGAAGCAGAAACCGGTAAAAAATAAAATAGCGTCTTCGAAGCGGCTGATGGGGTTATGTCTTTGATATAAAAAAATGGCAACGGCAAGATCGATGACCAACAGCAAAGCGGCAACGCGCGTAAACAATCCCAATACAAGGAACATCGACGCAAAAACCTCCGCAAAAATGCTCAGGATAAGGGATAACCGGCTGCCGATATGGAACAGGTTGTAAAAACTGTTCTGCCACTCATTGAAATTGGCAATTTTAGGTATACCATGATGGAGACACATCAAAAATCCCAACACACCGCGAAGTAAAAACGTGCCAATATTAAAAGCAGAATCAGAATAAGCAGTGGACAGAAATTTTTTCATTGTTGGTAATTTGGTTCAAATGTAAAGGATTTGAATTTTTGATCGGTCACAACACTAAAGAAATGTTAATCCTGATAGTTATCCACAGGTGTTTGGAACGATGTTTGGTTATGGATAAAATAAGTGGAAACTTTAACGCGTTAAATCATCATTTGGATATTGGATTTAAATGGTTTAAACAAGAACTGTTAATGAAGCGTATCATCATACTGGCCTGGCTTTTTGTGCTTTCTTCTACTTTGTTTGCCCAGCAGACTTTTTTTCTCAATGATCCACAGGCCGCCTTTAAGCAGGCAAAAGAATATTTTCAGAAGGAATACTACAGTCTTGCATACCCGCTTTTCAGGGAGCTCCAATCTGTCCAGCGCGAAGGCGAGGTGACCGAACAATCGGTCAATTCGCAGGAACTCAGATATTATACCCTCGTTTGTGGATTGAAACAGGGAGATTCCGGTGCCGCTGTGGGTGCCCGCCAATTTATCGACCTGGAAAACAACCAGGCCAGGGGTGAAATGATGAGTTTTCACCTGGCCGAGTATTATTTTCGTGAGAAGAACTACAAGGAGGCAGTGAAGCTATATGAAGCCGCGGGAATTGATAACCTCGGTAACCAGGAGATTGCAGACCTGAAATTTCACCAGGGATACTGCTATTTTACCCTGCAACAGTTTGACCAGGCGAGGCCCCTGTTCGATGCCATCCGGCAAATGCCTAAGAATCCCAATTACATCGATGCCAATTATTATTACGGGTTCATCAGCTTTTATAAGAAGAGCTACCAGGAGGCGCTGGATGCATTCAGGGTGGTGCAGGACCGGCCGGCTTATTCAAAAGTGGTAGCTTATTATATCGCCAACATTTACCTGATACAGAATCAGAATGATAAAGCCATCCAGTATGCCGCCGCTGAACTGGCCAAGGGCGGACAATATTATGACCTCGAACTGAGGCAACTGGTGGGGCATGGATACTATGAAAAACAGGATTTTCAAAAAGCGCTGCCCTACCTTGAGCAATATGTCAGCCAATCGAAAAAAGTATCGCGGGAAGCGCTTTATGAATTGTCTTATTGTTATTATCAAACTAAAAATTGGAACAAGGCGATTGAAGGATTTAAGCAATTGGGTGGCAAAGAAGATTCCCTGGCCCAGAATTCAATGTATATGCTCGGCGATGCCTACCTGAAAACCGGCCAGAAGGCTAATGCAAGAAATGCCTTCCTGTTTTGTTCCTCCAATAGCAGGAATAATATTCAAAAGGAAGTGTCCCAATACAACTATGCAAAGCTGTCTTACGAATTGGGCTACCAGGATGTGGCTTTAGCCGAATTGCGGGATTTTCTGCACAACTATCCTGCATCTGCCTATAATAATGAAGCAAAGGAGCTGTTGGTTAACGTGCTGACCAATGCCAACAACTACAAGGATGCACTATCGCTCATGGACAGCCTTGGATCATCCGGGCAAAACGCAAAAAAACTATACCCGCGCATCTTATACGGCCGCGCCGTGGAACTCATCAATGACGGTCTGTTGATCCAGGCTAACGATTTACTGGACAAGGCGCTCCGGGATGCCAATAGTACACCGGAACTTCCTTTCATCAATTTCTGGAAGGGAGAAACTTCTTACCGGCTCAACAGGATTGATGATGCCATTCGCTATTATTTCGAATACCTAAAAAGCAATGCTGTCAATGGCGAAGCAAATCCTACAAATGCAAAATACGACCTCGGCTATTGCTTTCTGAAGAAGGAGAATTTCAAGCAGGCTCAGGGTTATTTTGAGCAGGTGGCGAAGACAGCAAGGATCGACGCATCTTCACTTGAGCAGGACGCGTACCTGAGGGATGCCGACTGTTATTATATGGACCGCGATTTCAAAACGTCCCTGGCCATGTACAATAAAGTGCTGGAATATTCCTGGCCTTCCAGCGACTATGCAACTTTTCAAAAGGCCATGATTGCAGGGATCAATAATGGCAATGAAAAGATCAGCCTCCTCAATGGAATGATCCGAAAATTCCCCTCTTCAGGATTGGTGCCCGATGCCAATATGGAGATTGCCAATACCTACCTGGGTAACGAGCAATTCAAAGAGGCCATTCCCTATTTGAAAAACGTGATCAGTGCTCCTGGAAACGAAGCATTGAAACCCAGGGCCTACCTGAGGTCAGGCATCGCCTATTATAACCTTAACAGCAACAAAGAGGCGTTGAACCAGTATAATATTTTACTGAAACAATTTCCCAATTCACCCGAAGCACAGGAGGCACTGGACAATTCGAAATCCATTTATGTCGAAGAGGGAAGAAGCAGCGAATACGTAAATTTTGCAAAGTCACTCGGTGTGGATATTTCCTCGAACCAGGAAGACCAGCTCGCTTATCAGGAAGCCGAGGTTCAGTTCAACAACGGGAGTTTTGCCAATGCAACGCAACGCTTTGAAGAATATCTCAGTAAATTTCCCGACGGGAAATATTCACTTGAAGCGAATTATTATAAAAGCGAAATCTATTTCAACCAGAAGAACTGGACCAAATCCGCCGGCGGATATGAAGCGGTCGCCGACAAAGCCCCCAATAAATTTGGCGAGAAATCATTATTGCAGGCAGCCCGGATTAATTTTTTCTATCTGAAAGACTATGCAAAGGCGGAAAAATATTTCACCAGGCTAAAAGATTTTGCTTCATCGCAGGAAAACAAAATGGAAGCCATGCGTGGGCTGCTGCGCAGCCAGTACGAGTTAAAAAAATGGACCGATGCCGTCGCGAATGCCAAAGACCTGCTCGATCAAAAAGGGCTGAGCACAGACGACCGGATACTCGCCAATCTGTCTATTGCAAAATCATATCAGGCCAATAACCAGTGTGATGCTTCGTTGCAATATTTCAGAACCGTTGCTTCATTGAGTAAGGCCGCCTATGGTGCAGAGGCTCGCTATGAGACGGCCAATTGTCTCTTCCAGCAGAACCAGTTGAAGGAAGCGGAGAAAGTGGCTTTCGAAGTCATCAACAAATCAGGGTCCTACGAAGAGTGGGTGACTAAATCTTACCTGTTGCTGGGAGATATTTATTTTAAAGAGAAAGACTATTTTAATGCCAGGGCGACATTCCAGAGCATTTCAGAAAATGCAAAAATGGAAGACCTGAGACAACTCGCAAAACAGAAACTAAACCAGGTGGCAGACGAAGAAAGGAAGGGCAGTAAAATAAGTGGCGATAACTAACCATGAAATACAAATTCAGAACTGATCGTACAATGATGAAAAAAATATTTTTTTTATTGGGAAGCTTTCTCCTGCTGTCTGGAATTTTCGTGCAGGCACAGGACAGCACCAAACGCAAGACCATCAACATTACGTCCAGTTTCAAACCGGTATTAAGGGATGCCGCGAAGATCAATTTTAATGCAGCTCCCCCCATTGCAGACACAGCAAAACCGCGGCTTACTTATAATATTCCTTCGCAATACCTGTTTCTCACGTATCAACCGGCAGAATTGAGGCCTGTGGCGCTGCAGGCAGATTCCATGCTGTATATGCAAAATGACAACTACATCAAGGTAGGCATTGGTAACGTGCACCAGCCGTATATCAAGACGGGCTTTAGCTTTGGTGACGGGAAAAATACCTTGTTCAATGTTTTTGGCGATGGCTACAGTTCGAAAGGTAAGCTACCCTTTCAAAAAAACAACCTGGCCGCCGTTGCTGTTTCAGGTATCGTAAAAACGAAAAATAACCTCGAGTGGAGTGGTAAATTGGGCTTCAGGACCGATGGCTATTATTTGTATGGGTTCAATCCCGATACCCTGAAATACAATAAAGAACAATTGCTGCAGCGCTTTCAGAACTTCGAAGGAAATTTTGCTTTAAGAAATGTGGTGCCAACTGAATTCGGACTTACCTATAATCCGAATATCCACGTTTCTGTTTTTACTGACAACCATACCCCCAAGGCAACAGAATCAAATTCTGTACTGAATCTCCCTTTGGAAAAAACCATTGGCGAAAATTTCGCTTTCGATCTCGGATTTACGGCGAGCCTGACGAATTATAAAATTGGCGGAAATCCTGCGATCCAAAACAATTTGTATTATGTGTCGCCGGCACTATCGTATCACAATACCAACCTCAAGTTAAAGGCAGAGCTCACACCATCGTGGGACAACGGCATCTTTCACCTGTTACCGAACCTGCTTGCCGATATAACGACCAATGACAAGCGGTTCACCCTGCAATTCGGATGGATAGGATACTATGACAAGGGTAGTTATCAACGGTATGCTTCCATCAATCCGTGGCTGGCGCAACCGGTCAGACTGCTGAACACAAGAGTAGAAGAAGGTTTTGCGGGTTTCAGGGGTTCGATCAACAATCACTTTAGTTATGCCGCCCGGGTCGGACTTGTTCAATTCTGGAACATGCCTCTGTTCGTCAACGATAGTCTGGACGGGAAAACATTTCCTATCCGTTATGAGATCAACCTTAAGTCTGTGCTGATGCATGGAGAAATTACTTATGCCCAGGGAGAACAATTTACGGCGACTGCAGCGCTCACGATCAATCAATATTCTCCCAAACACGAAATGAAAGCCTGGGGACTGATGCCGCTGGAATTCACCACCACGTTGCGCTGGCAATTACTGAAAGACCTTTGGATCAAGGGCGACCTGTGGGCCTTTGATGGCGCGCCATACCTGGGCAAGGACAACAATACCCATAGCGGTCAGGGCGCCTTTGACCTCAATGCCGGCATCGAATTTCGCGTAGCCCGACAGGTCAATCTCTGGCTCCAGATGAATAATATTTTCAACAATCAATACGAACGCTGGCACCAATACCAGGCATATGGCTTCAACATCCTTGGCGGAGTTATTTTTTCTTTTGGACAAAAAACAAACTAACTCATTTGCACACTAATTTTGTATTTGCTCATGATAGAGATACTAAATAGTTATTTATTCCAGCATAAGAGCATCAGCATTCCCGGGCTGGGTACCATCTATATGGAAACGATACCAGCCAGTGTGGATACAGCGACGCATAATATGTTACCCCCGCTTTATTATTTCCGTTTTGATAAATATGTTGACGCGCCGGACAAACAATTCTTTTCATACCTGGCTGCCAGGAAGGAGATTGCCGATTATGAAGCCATCAGGATTTACAATGAATTTTCTTATGCCTTGCGGGAAAGTGTAGATCGAGAGGAAAAAGTGAAATGGGAAACCGTGGGGGAATGGAAAAAGAATGCGGAGGGGAATATTTTGTTTGAATCTGCATTAGACAATCCGGCATTCCTCCGGCCGGTTCCTGCAAGAAAAGTGATTCATCCGGATGCGAGACATGTATTGCTTGTCGGCGACAATGAACGCACCAGTGTTGAAATGAATGAATGGCTGAACCATGAGGCAGATGCAACTGAGGGCGGCAGACCCTGGTGGATCTATGCCCTAATCGTTGCGATCATCTCCGTTTTGCTCTTGTTGTTCCATTTTTCATACAACGGTTGGAACATCAATTCGGTCGGCAATCAACAAAAACTGGAGGTGCAAAAATAATGGTTCGATATACTGCCTGTCCTGTTTGCGGGTCCGGCAAATTAAGGCCGGTATTCAGGGTAACTGACTATGCGGTTTCTCATGAGCATTTTGAATTGGGCGCCTGCTCCGATTGCGGACTCAGGTTTACACAGGACGCTCCCGGTGAAGCCGATATCCAGCGGTATTATCAATCCGACGAGTACATTTCCCATAGCGATACGAATAAGGGACTTATCAATCGCTTATACCACATTGCGCGCAAGCGAACGCTGACCAGTAAGCGCAGTTTACTGTCCGCTGAGACCGGTTTGCAAAAAGGAACCCTGCTGGATATCGGCGCTGGTACAGGCGCTTTTGTTCAATATATGCAAAAAACAGGCTGGCAGGTAACCGGTCTCGAACCCGACGAGCAGGCGAGGAAAAAGGCCTTAGACCTTTACCAGGTTCATTTACTCTCGTTGGATAAACTATATGATCAGGATGAAAATAGGTATGACGTTATTACGCTATGGCATGTACTTGAGCATGTTCACAAATTGCATCAATACCTCGATCAGGTGAAAAAAATGCTCAAGCCCGCAGGGCGAATTTTCATTGCGGTGCCCAATTACACTTCTTATGAAGCAGGGGTTTATCAGAACTACTGGGCTGCATACGACGTGCCCCGGCACCTGTATCATTTTTCGCCGGCTTCCATGAAACAATTATTACGGATCCATGATCTGGTTGTACACGGCATCAGGCCGATGTGGTATGATAGTTTTTACATCAGCCTCCTGAGCGAAAAATATAAGACCGGTAAAGACCATCCCATAAAGGGATTTTTGAATGGAGCTGTGTCCAATGCAAAAGCATGCTTTAACATAGAAAAATGCAGCTCTTTAATTTATGTGGCAGGAAAAGCCTGAACCCTGTCTCACGGGTCAATTGAATTTTATCTCATAAATATTCGGCCACATTTTTCCCGTTACATAGATCTTCTTTGTGGCAGAATCATAGGCAATCCCATTCATGTCTATCGATCCGGGGTATTTATTTAGCGCCTCGTTTTTTATCGCATCGAAATTTGCTTTTGCCACAATCTTCCCGCTGGCCGGGTCAATTTTTAAGATATTATTGGTTTGATACTGGTTGGCATAAATGAACCCGTCAATATATTCCAGTTCATTCAGGTTGCCGATAAAACCATTGTTGTTGTTCACACCCAAAATTTTGATCAGCTTGAAATTGTTAGGGTCAAGGTAGCTGATGTTGCTGGTCCCATCTGTCATAATGAGGTAGGTACCATCGGTCGTCATGCCCCATCCTTCATTCATAGGGAAGGTGAACTCACCTATTTTCTTAAAGGTTTTTGCATCGTAAATAAAGCCAATTTTTGTGCTTAACGTGAGTTGGTAGACTTTTCCGTTCAGGAATACAATGCCTTCGCCGAAGTACTTGTTCCTGTCGATTTCAGCCTTGGGTTGAATTTTACCCGTTTTGGCATCCACTGTTCCGAAAAGGGATCGTGTGTTCGATTCATCTCCGGGGGGGTGGCCAGTGCTTTCATACAACTGTCCATCATGCACCAGCAAGCCTTCGGTAAAGGAGGCGGTATCGTGCGGCAGGACGTGCAAAACAGTAAAACCAAGCTCTGCAGGCGCATCGGTCCCGGGACTGGTGGACTGGGTCGAATCGGAGGTATGGTTATTGCAAGAAAACAAAAAAGCCAAAGCAATGATCATTAAAGCCTTCATCATAAAATGACACATAAACGGCAAAATTAATGTTCGCTGGCCTTAAATCATCGGAATACTTCTAAAAATTGCCTTAAAAATTTGGATTTACCAACAAAAATACATTGTTTTACAACAGCTTATCGTCTGAATATCACTTCTGCATCCATGTTCACCATAGGACTCTCCAAGTGTTATTCAAACTTCCTTATTCAATTGTACTGGTTTTGGCCTAACCAATCTCCTATAATCAACCAGAGAAATCTTGTTCGTTCCAGATTATTTTTGTGATGCCGTGCCGCATTTGTTTCCGGATTTCTCATCCGTTACGACTCCAATATCTGTAATTCTTTTTTTATCGTAGGTCATTCCCTGATTCAATCCCTCTGAACTCACCCCTCCAATCCTTTGAGACACTGATTGAAATTAATTTTCATGAAATCAGTTGTACTCTTCTTGTTGTTTGCCTGTTTTCGCTTCCTGGCCATCGCCCAGCAGGAATGTCGGTCGACGCCATATAAGGACGAACAGATCCGCCAGTTCCCGCAATTGGCCTCCAATATAGCTGCTATTGAATCTTTCACGCAGGATTGGCTTCAAAAACGAAAAACAGCTGTCAACGATATTCATTCGCCCGTGCATGATATACCGTTAATCACCATCCCGGTGGTTGTTCATATTCTATATAATACCGCGGCGCAGAATATCCCTGATGTCCAGGTACTTTCGCAAATCGATGTGCTCAACAGGGATTACCGGCGCCTGAATGCGGATACCGTGAGAACGCCAGACATCTTTAAGGAGTTTGCCGCGGATTGCGGAATACAGTTTGTCCTCGCCAAGGTAGATCCCGCAGGGCATGCGACCAATGGTATTGTCCGGAAACGCAGCAATATGCTCGCGTTTAATATCGATGATCACATTAAGTCCGCCGCAACAGGTGGCGATGATGCGTGGGAGGCTTCCAGCTATTTGAATATCTGGGTCGGCAACTTGTCGACGGGCATCCTGGGTTATTCAAGCGTTCCCGGATGCAACAAAGAAAAAGATGGTATTGTGATCCAGTATACGGCATTTGGAACGACGGGCTCCCTGATTGCGCCATATAACAAGGGCCGCACAGCAACTCATGAAATAGGACATTGGTTGAACCTCATTCATACCTGGGGTGACGCAGAATGCGGCGACGACCGGGTTGATGATACACCTCCGCAAAAAGGGCCGAATCGCGCCTGCCCCGGCGCCATCAGGATCACTTGCGGAACCGGCCCTTACGGCGACATGTATATGAACTATATGGACTTCACTGATGATGCCTGTCTGAATATGTTCAGCGATGGTCAACGCGAACGGATGCGCGCTTTGTTTGCTCCCGGTGGCCCAAGAAATTCATTGCTGAATTCTGCAGCTGCCACAGCTGCTTCGGGTTCTGCTCCGGTGGATTTGATTCCAACAACAGATAATGGCAATGGCAGTCTTCAGATCTATCCAAACCCTGCATACCAGCTTGTTTCCATACAAATCTCCGATTCATTGCCTGCCCCGCTTGTGTTGGGCATCTACAATGCGATGGGGCAGAAAGTCATGACTACCCTCCTCACGCAGCATCTTCAGCAGGTGAACGTGGAAAGACTCCCACAGGGTGTTTATTACATTAAAACAGAAAACAGCAAAAACAGGTATATTGCGAGAATGGTAAAAATGTAAGGCGAATTCAACAACACCCCCGACGGTCGCAGACCTGCGGGTTGCTATTTCCCAATCAATTTCTTTGAAATCATCTTCCCGATTTCCGGCGCCAATGCCACGCCCATACCTGCCATGCGTACGGCGCAAAAAATGTTGTCCTCCACTTTCCGGATAATGGGAATTTTTTCGGCACCAATGCCCATGATCCCGCTCCACCTGTGCTCAATGGAATACTGTTGATCCGGGAGGATGACGGTTTGAAGAAATTTTTCCAGTTCAAGCTGAATTTTTTCCGAAGTGGCCAGTTCATAAGTATGTTCTTCTTCGAATGCAGTGTTGCGTGCTCCACCCAACAAAATCCGGTCGCCGAGATTCCTGAAATAATAAAATCCTTCATTGTAATGAAAGCTGCCCTTGAGTCTGATCCTGGGGATGGGCCCGGTCACCAAAATCTGTCCCCTCGCCGGCTCAACGTCCAGGCCGGGCAGCAATTGCCTGGCAAACGCGTTGGTGCAGATCAGGAGCTGATGGGTTGATAAGTTGAAGGGTTGATTGGTTTGAAGCTCGATCTGTCCATTGATTTTTTCGAATCCTTTAATTTCTATATTGTTCAGGACCGTAACACCCATGGACTGCACCCTGCGCAACAAAACATCGCATAATTTTCCTGAATGAAGCTGTCCTTCCAGTTTGTTCTCGATCACATGTTGAACGCCGGAAAAGCCAAATGCGCCGATTTTCGCGTCGGCGAGGTAAAAGGCTTTGTTCGTTTTAATTATTTTTCTCAATTTCTGGTTAAGCCAGTCAATATTCGACCTCAGGATGTTGAGGTCCATTTCCTGGGCCGGGGTAATGAGTTCGTATCCGCCGCTTGATTCGTAGCCAATCTCTTTGTCACGAAACGTTTTCCTGATTTTCTGCAAGCCTTTATAGCGCATTTCGACGATGTCGAGCATATTGGCTTCGCCCATTTTCAGCGTGTCTGCAATCAGCTCTGTAACGCTTCCGAAACAGGCAAAGCCCGCATTTCGGGTACTCGCTCCCGTTGGAATGATGCCCCGGTCGATAATGCTGACCGACAGCCCCGGATGCTGTTTCTTGAGATAATAAGCGCTCCACAAACCCACAAAGCCGCTTCCGAGAATGGTTACGTCCCTGGGACCGTAGAAACTTTCCTTTTCCCAAATCGAAAGATCCATAGCCAATGAAATTGAAATGGTGACGTATTGAAAAAAGGATTACAAGTACTCCTTATAATCCTTTTAAAAGTTTTCATACTATTTATTCAGAGATGAATCGCTTCTCCGTAAGCCGCTTCAATCGCATCCTTGACGCTTTCGCTGATGGTTGGATGCGGGTGCAGGCTGTTCAGTACTTCCTGGTAGGTTGTTTCGAGTTTGCGCCCGAGAACCGTCTCAATAATGATCTCCGTTACGTTGTAACCGATCATGTGTGTACCGAGCCATTCGCCATATTTCGCATCGAACACCACTTTAATGAATCCTTCCGTATGACCGGCCGCAGAAGCTTTCCCTGAAGCGCTCAGGGGGAATTTTCCGACTTTCACCTCATATCCTGCATCCTTGGCTTGTTTTTCTGTTAACCCTACAGAAGCAATTTCCGGACTACAATAGGTGCAGCCGGGCACGTTGCCATAGTCGAGTGCCTCGGGCTGGTGAGCATATTTTTTTTCATTGAAGCCAATCGCTTCAATGCAAATAATGCCTTCCTTGGAAGCTACGTGCGCGAGCGCCTGGCCCGGGGCGCAGTCACCGATCGAGTAGATCCCCGGCACATTGGTTTGATAGTATTTATCCACTGTGATTTTTCCCTTGTCTGTTTTAACACCGAGGGACTCCAGTCCGATATTTTCAATATTGGCTGAAATGCCGATTGCACTTAAAAGGACATCGGCTTCGAGCGTAACTTCCCCGGTCGCCGTTTTGACTTTTGCCTTAACACCCTGACCACCCGTATCCACGCTGGTCACTTCGCTGTTGGTGTAGATCTCCATGCCGGCTTTCCTGTATAATTTTTCCAGTTCTTTGGAAATATCCTCATCTTCTACGGGAACGATCCGGGGCAGGAACTCAACAATAGTGACTTTGGTTCCCAGGCTGTGATAGAAATAAGCAAATTCAACGCCGATGGCGCCACTGCCGACCACGATCATGCTTTTGGGCTGGGTCGGAAGAGACATCGCTTCCCGGTAACCGATCACTTTCTTGCCATCCTGTTTGAGGTTGGGTAGTTCACGGCTACGCGCACCCGTAGCAACGATGATGTGCCTGCCTTCAACGACTTGGGTTTTGTTGTCGGAGCCGATGACTTCCAGTTGCCCTTTGGCCTTCAATTTCCCGTACCCCATGATCACATCGATCTTATTTTTTTTCATCAGGAATTGAACACCGCGGCTCATTTTGTCTGCGACCCCCCGGCTGCGTTTGATCACTGCGGGGAAATCCTGCTTTCCGCTGGCCTCGATCCCAAAATCCTTTGCGTGCTGAATGTATTCCATGACCTGTGCGCTTTTCAGCAATGCCTTGGTTGGAATGCAACCCCAGTTTAGGCAAATACCACCCAGGCTTTCTTTTTCAATGATGGCTGTTTTAAAGCCCAATTGCGAAGCTCGGATTGCTGCAACATATCCCCCCGGGCCGCTGCCCAAAACGACTACATCGTATGCCATAATGATTTTAATTTTACGAGATGCGAAGCTAACAATAAATGTGCAAATGTGCGAAAGTGTCCCGACCGGGGCGAGACACATTCGCACATCGGTACATTTCCTTTATTTTTGCACCCATGAAACTTGATATTCTCGCCATAGCCGTTCATCCGGATGATGTGGAACTCGGTTGCGCCGGTACGCTGATGATGGAAAAATCGCATGGCAAAAAAGTTGGGGTGGTGGATCTCACCAGGGGTGAACTGGGTACCCGGGGAACCCCGGAATTGAGGGCACAGGAAGCGGCCCGTGCTGCGGTCATTATGCAACTTGACGCCCGCGAAAACCTGGGTATGGCAGATGGGTTTTTTAAGAACGATGAAAAAAACCAACGTCTGCTGATCCGGGCGATCCGCAAATACCAGCCCGATATCGTACTGGCCAGCGCACTGAAAGACCGTCATCCCGACCATGGCAGGGCCGGTCACCTCATTGCAGACGCTTGCTTTCTGAGCGGACTGCGTAAGGTCGAGAGCGTGGACCAGGACGGCATGGCCCAAACACAATGGAGGCCTAAATACATTTTTCATTTTATCCAGGACCGCTACTACGAACCAGCTTTTGTGTATGATATCTCCCCGGTTTTTGAAAGGAAAGTTGAATCCATCAAGGCCTATTCATCCCAGTTCTACTCTTCCGAGTACAAGGAAAATGAGCCCCAAACCTATATTTCCTCGCCTGAATTTCTGAATTCCATCATTGGCCGGCACCAGATGTTTGGCAAAATGATCGGGGTGCCTTACGCAGAGGGGTTCATCACGGAAAAAATGATCGGAATACGGAATTTTGATGCATTCGTCCAACTCGATACTTAACTCCCCATTCTTTTTTCCACTTCTACAACAAACATGCAGTCAAGCCGTTGTATATTGGGTGTCTTTTAACAGCAGCGGCGTCTAAAAAAGAAGTAAATTGCATCCGATTTAATACTACATAATCCATTTTTCATGGCTATTCCAAAATTTGCAACCGTTCCCCATTCCTTTCATACTGAATTGAAACAAAGGATCGGAGACTATTTCGATAAACTGGGTAAATCCAGTACAGGCAATTTCAGCCTTTTCGCGAAGGCCGTCATCTTAATGAGCGTTTTCATTTTTCTTTATATTCATCTTGTTTTTTTTACACCGGGTATAGTGCTTGCCATCACGGAATGCGTACTGCTCGGATGTGTCGTTTCTGCCATCGGGTTTAACGTGATGCACGACGGCGCACATGGAAGTTTCAGCAAGAACAAAGGATTGAATCGTGCCGCTGCTTTTACACTGAATCTGTTGGGTGGCAATAGCTTTATGTGGAACATGAAACACAATGTTGTCCATCACGCCTATACCAATGTGGATGGATTGGATGATGATATCGACATTCAGCCCTGGATGAGAATGAGTGAAACGCAGAAAAAATACAGACTGCATAAATACCAGCACCTCTATTTTTGGTTCCTGTATTGCCTGCTGTATATTTTCTGGATTTTCCTGCTGGACTACAAAAAATATTTTGCCAGTAAAGTTGGCGGCGTTCCGTTGAAGAAAATGGAGCTGTCGGACCACTTTGTATTCTGGGGATTTAAGCTGTTGAACGCGTTTCTTTTCGTAGGACTTCCTGTTTATGTGCTCGGGTTCACGACCTGGGTGATCGGGTTCCTGGTGTTTACCTGTGTGGCAGGACTCGTATTGAGCCTGGTATTTCAGTTGGCGCATACGGTTGAGCATACCGCATTTCCGATTGCGAATGTAGAAACCAATCGCCTGGAAGATGAATGGGCCATCCACCAGATCAAGACAACAGCCAATTTTGCAACAAAAAATAAAGTGGTGAGCTGGCTGGTTGGCGGATTGAATTTCCAGATCGAACACCACTTGTTTCCAAAAATCTCACATGTACATTATCCTGCCATCAGCAAGATCATCCGTCAGGCCTGCCAGGAATACGGGATCACTTACCTCGAATATCCCCGCGTGCGGCTGGCCGTTGCCTCCCATGTTGCTTTCCTGAGAGAGATGGGAAGAAAATAGTTTCACGGTTCCGAAGAACAATGGGCCGAAAGAAGAATCCGCTTTGAAGCAGTTTTTTCTTTCGGCCTTTTCGTGTTTCTAACTTGCTTTCGAAAACGTATTTTTGCAAATCAATGAATTTGAACATGGATAAAGTAAACATTGGATTGGTACAGATGAGTTGCACAAAAGATAAAGCGGCAAATGTCCGGAAGGCCATCGACAAAGTGAAAGAAGCTGCTGCCAAAGGGGCCCGAATCATTTGCCTGCAGGAATTATTCAGCTCCCTGTATTTCTGCGATGTGGAAGACTATGAACAATTCAAATTGGCCGAGGCTATTCCCGGACCCACAACGGAAGCTTTTGCAAAAATAGCTGCTGAACACAAAGTGGTCCTCGTGGTATCCCTCTTTGAAAAAAGGGCACAGGGCATTTATCACAACACGACCGCCGTGCTCGACGCCGATGGAACTTACCTGGGAAAATACCGGAAAATGCATATCCCGGATGACCCTGCCTACTACGAAAAATTTTACTTTACTCCAGGCGACCTGGGATATAAGGTATTTAAAACGGCGTATGCAAATATTGGTATCCTGATCTGCTGGGATCAGTGGTACCCGGAGGCAGCCCGGATCACTGCACTCATGGGAGCTGAAATATTATTCTACCCAACAGCGATTGGCTGGGCTACAACGCAGGACGAAGCCACGAATAATGAACAATATGGCGCCTGGCAAACCATTCAACGCAGCCATGCCGTCGCCAATGGCATTCATGTTGTCAGCGTAAACAGGGTAGGACTTGAACAACATGGAGCGATGAAATTCTGGGGTGGCTCGTTTATTGCCAACCCGCTCGGAACCGTTCTGTACCAGGCTTCACACGACCAGGAAGAAGTGATTGTTCAGGAAATTGATACATCCAAGACAGACAGCTACCGCACACACTGGCCATTTATGCGCGACCGCAGAATTGATTCTTACCAACCGATCACCAGGCGGTTCATTGATGATGAATAAATCCTCCAAAAATATAATACTTTGAATAGATCGTCTTTGCCAGCTTCGGGCTTTTCTCAATCGACCATTCCAAAAGAACAAGGATATTATTTCCCGGCTGAATTTGCGCCGCATCGCGCGACGTGGTTAAGCTGGCCTCACAAGGAAGCCTCCTGGCCGGGAAAAATCGAAAGCATCTATCCATACTATGCTGCATTTGTCAAAGAACTATCCCTCGGAGAGCAGGTATGCATTAACGTGAATGATGAAGTCATGAGATCATCTGCCATGGAATGGCTGTCCCGCGCGGCCGTGGATATGAATGCCATCCGTTTTTATTTTCATCCCACCAATGATGCCTGGTGCCGGGATCATGGTCCGGCTTTTTTAGTTAATCCTGCAATGGAACAGCGAAAAATTATTGTGGACTGGAATTACAATGCCTGGGGCAATAAGTATCCTCCTTATGAACTAGATGACGTAGTGCCCACACTGATCGCAAAACAATTGGGTATTCCCGTGGTGTACCCGGGAATTATCATGGAAGGAGGATCAGTTGATTTCAATGGCGATGGAACTTTAATAACCTCGGAAAGCTGCCTGTTGAACAAGAACCGCAATCCACAGTTGAATAAGCTGCAGATCGAAAAATATCTGCAGGACTATTACGGTGTTGACCAGGTGCTTTGGGTAAAAGATGGTATTGTGGGCGACGATACAGACGGTCATATTGATGATACGGTAAGGTTTGTCAACGACGATACCGTGATCGCGGTTGTGGAAGATCATAAGCAGGATGAGAATTATGATCTTCTGCAAAAGAATCTGGCAGACCTAAAGACCATGCGTTTGCTCAACGGCAAACAATTGAACATTGTAGAACTGCCTATGCCGGATGAGGTCATTTACGAAGGCCAGCGCCTCCCCGCCTCTTATGCCAATTTCTATATTGCGAATAAGTCGGTGATCGTTCCAACCTTCAGAAGCAAAAAGGACGAGCAGGTATTGGAGATCATCAGCAGTTGCTTCCCGAACAGAAGAGTAACCGGAATCGACTCTACTGAAATCATCTGGGGCCTGGGAAGTTTTCATTGTTTGAGCCAGCAGGAACCGGAGTAGGCACACCCCACTAGCCACTCGCTACTTACTACTCGCTTTTTTCCCTATCTTTAACCAAACCCATCCCATGCAGGTAAGAGATCTCAGCACGGTTCACCAGCTTGTAGGCGATCTGTTTCAATGGCCGAAATCGGCTGAAGAATGGGAACAATATAAACTAACCAGGGAGCAGGTAGCATCCTATAAAGAAAATGGGTTTCTCGCTGGCGTCAAAATGCTTGATGACAACCAGGTTGCGCAGTTGCGGGAGGAACTTTCCGGACTTGTGGATCCAAAGCATCCCGGAAATGCATTGTTCTATGAATTTCACAGTAATGAATCTACTGATGCCAATACCATTTTATTCCATGCCCTTGGGGCATGGCGAATTACCACAGCATTCCATGATGTGCTCTGGAATCCGCGTTTTGTAGTGGCTGCAAGCCAGTTGTTGGATGACCAGCCGCTGCGCTTCTGGCATGACCAGCTGTTTTCAAAACCGGCCAAAAAGGGAGGCGTCGTAGCCTGGCACCAGGACTATTCTTATTGGACCCGGACCTTACCGCTCGCACACATCACCTGCTGGTGCGGGTTGGACGATTCTACCGAAGAGAACGGATGCCTCCAATACGTGCCGGGCAGCCATCGTTGGGGATTGCTTGAAAAACCTGCCCTGGCCGGCAGCCTGATGGGGATCATGGACTACCTGATTCCAATGCAACAAGCTCAGTTTAAGCCAGTGCCTGTTGAAACAAAAGCGGGTGAGGCCATCTTTCATCATCCTCTTGCCTTGCATGGTTCGGGTGAAAATAAAAGCGACCGGCCACGAAGGGCCTTTGTCATCAATGCCATCGCGGATGGTGTTCGGTCCGATACAGACGATTCCCTGCTTCAGGGTGTTCCCATCATTCACAAGGGGCAGAAGCTGCAAGGACAATTCTTCCCATTGCTGTTCAATGGTTGTTAAGAATGAATCGCAACGATGGGCACATGGCTATGATATGCCAGTTTTGAAGTATGGGTGGTTTTGAAAACATTGGTCAGGAATGAATGGTTTTTAGGTACAGTCAGGATCATGTCAATGTTTTTGTCCGTTACAAACTGGTTGATGGCGTCCATGAAATCATACAAGCGGATAAAGTAATATTCCGGACGATATTCCTGAAACATCTTATCCAGCTTGGCGCGCTCTGCTTTATATTCTTCGGTCAGCTCCACATAATGCTCATGATCCACGTTGACGATATGGAGACTCGGCTTAAGTAAATTCAACACCTCCTTAATCGGTGCAACGGGAATGGTTATGTGCACATCTTTCAGGTCGGTAATGAACATCACGTTCTTGATTCCGGTGTACTCTGCCTCGGGCGGTACAATGATTACCGGTGCGATCCTTCGGTTCACCACATTAAGGGTATTGCTGCCCATGAATATCTGACCCATACGCGTGGCCCCTGTAATGCCCATAATGATCAGTTGAATGTCATTCTTGCGTACATAAGAATCGAGCGCGTCCACAAAATGATTGTCCTGAACGGTGATGCAGGTGATCCGCGCAAAAGTAAGACCCGATAATTCGTTTTTTACGCTCTGCAAGGCAAGGCCCATCAATGACTTTCTCTCCTCATCATCGCTGTCCAACGGCGTCCCGTCGGTCCCGGCTTCGATTTTGTCGAATACATTGAATAAAATAATGTGTGCATCGTCTACCTGGGCTGATAAATGGGCGGCAAATCTTGCCGCATTTGTAGACGTTTCGGAAAAATCAACGGGAACGATAAAATTGTTCATAGACAGTCGTTTAATTTATAGGTTAATCGTATAATAGAACTGCTGCGGTTCAGCGCGGACGGACTATTTTTCGCTTGCCGTACCAATAATCTGCCAGCAATACAACGATCAGGATCATGAGGCCAAAAAATTCACGGGTCTCTTCAATCCAGGGTTTGGTTGCCTTCATCGTCCCGGCAATATTCTCACTATGATGGTAACGGATCCAGTCCAACACGCCATTGGCGCAGAAAAATTTGTATACAGCATAGACGGCATACAATGCAATTCCGGCCCAGGTAGCCAAAGGATAGAACCTGTTGCTGGCGGCCAATGCACAAAGCACCGCGGCATACATGTAAATCGGGATCCAGACATACGGATCCGGATCATTGTACTGCAAGGCCGCAAAAATAACAAACACAACGCAAAAGAAAATATTTAAGATTTTCATTAACATTATTAAATGTACTAATTTTCACAAATCTATATTCACTATACTTATAAAACTGCTGTATGAAAAAACTGCTAATTGTCACTTTGAGTCTATTGCAAGGCGCACAAATTTTTTCCCAATCAACCGCAGCGGGCATAGCAATCATCCCGGAGCCCGTGAAACTGGTAACGAGTCAGGGATTTTTTGTTCTTCCCAGGGTCAGTACGATTGAAATTTCTTCAGCTCCTGAATTGAAGGAAGTTGCCAATTCGCTTAAGCAGCATTTGTCTGTTCCCACAGGATATTCAGTGCAGGTCAGTGCCAATAACCCCGCAGCCAGTATCCGGCTGATCCTCAACAAGACTGCCGACAACAGCCTCGGCAATGAAGGATATACATTATCGGTAACGCCAAAAGCGGTGGTGATCAGGGCAAACCGGCCTGCAGGATTATTCTACGGCGTTCAATCGCTTTTGCAATTGTTTCCAAAAGAAATTGAGGGTAAAGCAGCGGTTAAGAACCAGGACTGGAAAATACCTGCTGTTGAAATAACAGATTACCCCCGATTCACCTGGCGCGGGTTAATGTTTGATGTATCGCGCCATTTTTTTACCAAGGAAGAGGTGAAAGATTTCATCGATGAAATGGTCAAATACAAATATAACCTGCTCCACATGCACCTGACAGATGATGAGGGTTGGCGCGTTGAGATCAAAAGCTTACCGAGACTTACAGAAGTGGGCGCGTGGAATGTGAAGAAAGTGGGAACCTTTGGAGAGTTTTCCGTTCCGGACTCTACAGAACCCCGCACCTATGGCGGATTCTACACCCAGGATGATATCAAAGAACTGGTTCAATATGCCAAGAGCCGTTTCGTGGATATCCTGCCTGAGGTGGATGTTCCGGGCCATAGTCTCTCCGCTGTGGTTGCATACCCGGATCTCTCCTGTACCCCCGGAGTCGAAAAATACAGGGTGCGCTCAGGTGAAAAAATCATGAATTGGGATGGTGGAATGACCGCACTTGTTGACAATACACTTTGCCCTGCAAATGAAAAAGTATATGTTTTCCTCGACAAAGTCTTTACCGAACTCGCTCAACTGTTTCCGTTCGGATATATCCATGTGGGTGGTGACGAATGCGCGAAGAATTTCTGGGAACAAAGTGATGCCGTCAAACAATTGGCCCAGAAAGAAGGACTGAAGGACATGATGGAAGTGCAAAGTTATTTTGAAAAACGCATTGAGAAGATCGTTCAATCAAAAGGCAAGAAAGTGATTGGCTGGGACGAGATCCTCGAAGGCGGATTGGCGCCCAGCGCGGCCGTGATGAGCTGGAGGGGAATCAAAGGAGGTATCGAAGCAGCGCACCTGGGGCATGAAGTTGTGATGAGCCCTACTACTTTTGTCTATTTGGACTATATGCAGAGTGACCGCGTGATTGAACCTCCCGTATATGCAACCCTGCGGCTAAAAAAATCTTATGAGTTTGAACCTGTTCCCGATGGCGTTGATGCTAAACTCATCAAAGGTGGTCAGGCCAATTTATGGACAGAGCAGGTCTACAATATGCGTCACCTGGAGTACATGCTGTGGCCGCGGGCTCTCGCTGTGGCAGAATGCGTTTGGTCGCCCAGGGAAAAAAGAAATTGGAATGATTTTGTCCGCAGAACAGAGGCGCAGTTTGGACGTATGGATGTCGCCCAGGTCAAGTATGCACGGGCTTTATATGATCCCATATTCACTCCGGTCAAAGATGCGAAAGGCGGTTTGCAGGTCGAATTGTCAACGGAAGTAGAAGGGTTGGACATCTATTATAGTTTTGATAATTCTCATCCGGATAATTTTTATCCAAAATATACCGCAGCGCTCACGCCTCCGAAGGATGCCGTCATGTTAAAAGTCGTTACTTATCGCGACGGCAAGCCGATCGGGAGGCAGATTGATATGCCAGTTAAGGAATTGCAAAGAAGGCTAAATTAATGTGCAAATGTGTCCCGCCTTAGGCGGGACACATTTGCACATTAGATAGATTTATCTCTGCTCCAACTCCGCAGCCGATGGCAGTGGCGGAAAATGATGATGCGGTTCTGCCTGGTACCAATACACAACGGAACTGATATCGGATTGCTGGACAAGGTATTTACCATTTCCTTTCCAACCCAAGTCCTGGATGGTGACTTTCAGGTTCTGGTCGAATCTTACAGGATCCATGATGTGCCAGCGATAAATACCAAAACGTTGCTGTGAATTGTACAATCCATCAGGCCGGATCACCTGGTGCAAGCCGGTGTATGCCGTCGAGAATTCATTGTATTTTCCAGCCACATCAAAATTGTAAGAACCACAGAAATAGTCTTCTGTGCCGGTACCGTTGATGGTCGGGAACTTGCTGTCTCCATCCATATAAAATTTAATCTCACCCTCCCCCCACCAGCCATTATTGCGGACGCCCCAGGCCAGGTAGGTGCCAACATAGTGTCCTTTGCCCTGGATGCTGTCAACCAGCGTATAAATGCCGCCTTCTACCGGGTTCTTTTTCCTGAACTGGGCATGAAAATAAGCGGCGTCTTCAGGCACTTTGGTGAGCGTGTAGTCGACCTGATAATACAATACCATTCTTTCCGTATTGATGTTTTGCATGGTCATGCGGCATTTCTTACGGAAAGGCATAGGCCAGTAAGAATTGAAGGCACTGCCGGGGTTAACGGTCATGGCGGCAGAATTCAGCGGCGCATATTTCCCCCAGCCCATGCCGAAAAAATCACCAACGGGTGTTTCGACCGAGGCTTCTTTTTCATCATCCCAATAGATGCGGAAAATGGAATAGCGCCAGTTTCCCGTGGGGGTCATCCAGATATGCTGGATGGATCCGCCGCCACTGATCTCAGCCATGGTAAATGTTTGTCCGGGCTCAATCACAACAAATGGATTTACTTTCCAACCCTGTCCCAGTTCAGCGGCAGCGCTTTTTGCACTGCCGTTGACCAGGGTGGCCATTCCGCCTTTGCCGGGCTCGCCGGTTAAATTTTCCGGACCGATGGATCTTGTCTTGGCATCAGAGAGCCTGGACAGATTGCCCAGGCCCATATCGAGTCCGTTAAAGGAGCCGGATGGCTGCCCATGGGCAATAAATAAAAAGCAGCAGAGTATTATGCTGGTAAAGATTTTTTTCATGTCGCGTTGTTTTATGTTGGGATGGAAAATTTACCAAATAAAATGCTGATTTTTTATTTT
>Ga0193728_1000001_pt1 | contig 208294 bp, 184 predicted proteins | sample U1c1metaG_FD_143037 | JGI IMG/M metagenome (GOLD analysis project Ga0193728, IMG submission 143037) | Soil microbial communities from a riparian zone of the East river system, Colorado, United States - U1c1 | ecosystem: Environmental > Terrestrial > Soil > Riparian zone | place: USA: East... | reverse complement strand
AAGAGAGGAAAGACAGACCTTGTACAAGCGGCTCCCGAGTCTGGTCTGTGTTTGGTCTCTGTACTGTCTGTGTACTGTCTCTGTTTGGTCCCTTACAATCATTAAGCAGAGCGCTTTGTATATATGAAGTGCTTTATATATATAAGGCACTTCATATGTGCTTCTTTTGAAGCGGCTTATGCTTCCGCCAGCCCATTTCGGATGGCATACATCACCAATCCAACTCTGGATTTGACCTTGAGCTTTTCAAAGAGGTGGTTGCGGTATTCATCAACCGTTCTTGGACTAACGAACATTTTTGCTGCAATGTCTTTGTAGGTGATGTCGGAACAGATAAGCTTCAGGAATTCCTTTTCTTTTTCCGTCAAAAAAACAGGATCGATCTCTTTATCCAGGTCTTTGTGCAGGCCACTGATGATCTTGCCGGAAATATATTCTGATAAGTAGAAATTTTTTTGCATGACCGAATCCAATGCGAATTTCAACTCTTCAGGGTCGATATTCTTCAGTATATACCCTTTTGCGCCCAGCCTGAGCATTTTGATGATCGTCAGTTCATCGCTGAACATAGACAGGGCCAATACTTTGATCTGCGGGTAGTTCTTATAGAGCCAGCTTACTGTTTCATAGCCGTCCATTTCAGGCATATTCACATCCAGCAGGATCACATCAGGAATAATGTGTTTGGTTATTTTTTCTTTTATTTCTTTTCCGTTGCCAGCTTCGAACAGAATGGAATAATTTTCAAAGGAAGACACCAGCTTGCCTAAAGCTTTGCGCAAAAGGGTGTGGTCGTCAACGATCGCTACTTGTATTTTCTTCCCTGCGTTCATATTGTTTAAAACACTTTAATTCGCGTTTGGCATTTCGATGGTTATTGTGGTTCCCTTACCTGGCTCACTTTCAATTTGCACTGTGGCACCAATCAGCTGAGCACGATTCAACATGTTTTTCAGGCCAAGTCCGCTCGAAGAAGATTGCGTCGCTTTCTTTGCATTGGGATCAAAGCCGACTCCGTCGTCCTGCACTTTGAGGACAAATGTATCATTGGTTGAGTAAATAATAGAAATATTTACATGAGTGGCCTTGGAATGTTTCAAAATGTTATTAGTCATTTCCTGGTAAATCCTGAAAAGGAAAATGGATTTTTGTCCTTCAAACTGAAATTCTTCACCCGAAACGGTAAAATTAAAATCCACCATGCCTGCTTTTTGAAGGGTTGCCACATCAAACCGGATGGCTTCCACTAATCCGATATCGGTAATCCGGTCGGTATGAAGGCTTTTAGTCAGATCCGACATGTCGAAGATAACCTTATTCAACATTTGCCTGGAATCCTGTAGGCCTTCATAAGCAGGATGATCCTTTTCCAGGGGTAATGAAGCCAACCACAATTTAACCACTGAAAGCACCTGGCCCATATTATCATGCAATTCCTGTGCGATCCCCTTTAGGGTAGCTTCCTGTATTTCCAATTGAGAACGTAAAAGCTCCTGTTCGTATCGATCCTTCATGGTCACCATTTCCTGTTCCTGCTTTTTTCTTTTTTGCTGATATAGGAAAAAAATAGCTACAATGAACCCCACCAAAAGCAGGGCCAGCACAATTCCGGCAAGAAGGGCTACGTAGATCTCCTGATTCGAATCCGGCATAAGAAGGCAATGGTAAAAAGTGAATATAAAAAGACGTTGACAATGATCAGCACTCTAACAAATCTCGAAAGAAGGAGTAAAGAGGCATTACTGATAAAATTGATGAGGCCAAAAAATGGAAAGGAGCAGACAAAGAAGAATAGCAATCCCGAACAAATCCAGAAGGCGGGTTCGCGCAGCAGGTTGATGGCCTTAGGCAACTGGAACAATTCAAAAAAATAATAAACACACATGCCCACGATCAGCAATGAGCCAATAGAAAAGGTCATCGAGTTAAAATTTCCGATCTTCTGGACGAATAAAAGATTGCAAACAGCCAACGGCAGAAAAATCATCATAATATAGAAGATGACTTTTTTCGCTGTTTTATTTGTAATAATTTCCCTGAGCACAAAATAATAGAAACAAAAATTAACAATGTTAAAGATATTATAGACGCTTACATTCTCTCCATATTTCACAATAAAGTAACTGGCGGTTAATTCCACTAAAATCGTCATAGCTAAAAAGGGAGGAAACAGCTTTAAATAGAGTGGTGATCCGGGCTGAAAATATACGGTTAATGCGGCAAAAAAAGAAATGACGATAATGATGACCTCAAGATTCATTGACCATAAAAATAGATTATAATCCCCTGTAATGACGAAAAAAACCTCCGGTTGGAGGTTTCATTATTTTTTAACGCGGCGATAATTATTATTAAATCATCATTAAACCCTTTTCACCACGATCAACAATGGTGAGTCCGATGTCGCCATCTGGGGATTTATAGCATAAAGGAGGACAAATGCGCGACAGGTTATATGCCAATATCTGCGGATTCTTTTCTGTACCAAGGTAGATATCCTTGTTGATGGTTCCCTGGGTTGTTTCTTTGCTCTTGGTGGCAACGAGTACAATGGTTTGTCTACCGGCATATTCTGGCTTCTCAGCGAAATCCGCAGGGTAGGCAGCAAAATATAATTTAATCCCGTCTGCACCGTGATCCTTGCTGTTGGCGATGAATTCTTCCAGCTCTTCAACACTGTACCATGCGCTGAGTGAATCTTCTTTACCGATGCGCTCAGAATTCTGAACCCATCTTTCATGTTTGTAGGTCCTGATGACGGTATCTACATGTTTGTTGTCAACATACTTGCCTACACTTAGCGATTTTTTTTCAATTTTTGTCATAGCTCTTTTTTTTAGGTGTGGGTGAATTGATTCGATGCCACAAAACTATTGGGTTGAGCCTGACAACCGGGTTGCAAAAAAATGCTAATCAATCAATTATAAATTAATATTATTTATAAAGTATAGAGGATCAATGACTGCCGTTTAAAAAACCCAAAAAAAACCGTGATTTAACGGCAATTAAAACCGTGGAAAATATATTTATTTACCCGTGAAAGAACGGATCACAGCAGCCGTATTAAGAGCAGAAAAATTCCGCTCATAAAACAGGCTGTTATTTGCAAAGTATTTTCAACTTTGCGGGCACTACACAAGTATAACGAATCCCCGTTTTTAAAATCCAGTTTTAGACGCAGATAAAATATTTTGACGTTAAAATGACGATTCGGCGGAACTTGCCTTGATCCTTTCTTCACAGCAAAATAATCCGGGGATCTGCCTCCCGCAGTAACCCATTAGTCATCCTATTGCCAAATGCATTATGTCTTCGCAAACAATACCTGTTTGGAAAGAAGCCCCCTTTCTCCGGCTTGTCATTCCTTTAATGTTGGGCATTGCATTGCAATGGTACCTACACCCACTCCTCGTCATGGACTGGTGCATTTTCGGCGTTTCGTGTTTATTGTTTTTAGTGACCGGGTTTCTGAAATCTTATCTGAGGTTTAGGCGCTCCTGGCTTCGGGGATTGATATTGCAATGTTTGTTGCTCGGCATGGGGTTGTTACTGACTTCATACACCGACTACACCGATCAGCCGCGTTGTATGAGCAGGCTGTACAATGCAGGCGATGGCATTGTTGCTTCGCTCGCAGAGCCACTGGTTGAAAAGGCAAATTCCTACAAGGTGGAAACGGCTGTTCAATTTATCTTCAAGGATAACCAATGGCAACCTGCAAAAGGTTCCATCCTGATGTATTTACAAAAAGACAAGTTGGCTGATTTGTACCCTTCGCTTCATTATGGCGATTGGATTATTTTCAATAAACCACTATCCCCAATAATCAATACAGGAAACCCGGGCGCATTCGACAGGCAACGGTACTGTAAGCTTCAGCACATTTATTTCCAGGTCTATCTTGGCAAAAATGAATTTGCCAGACTTCCGGCACAAACGAAAGATCGGGTGAGGGAATTTTTTTTTGTAACACGCGAGAAAATTGTTTTCATTCTGCGCAGGTTTCTCAGGGGAGATGAGGAAACCGGATTGGCAGAAGCCCTCCTGATTGGCTATAAAAATGACCTCGACAAAAATCTTGTCCAGGCTTATTCAAATACCGGCACGATACATATCATCGCCATTTCCGGGTTGCACCTCGCTTTGATCTACGGATTGCTGAAAACTTGCCTTGGATTCATCGGACGGAGATCAAATACCTGGATAAGACCTGTCGTGATCATTTTTTGCTTGTGGGGATTTAGTATTTTATCGGGCGCCTCAGCTTCCGTTCTTCGCTCAGCCATGATGTTTAGCTGTATCGTGATCGGGGATGCCATGTCAAAAAAAACTTCTATTTATAATACCCTCTCCGCATCAGCATTTTTCCTCTTATGCTATAATCCTCTCTGGCTTTGGGATCTGGGTTTTCAATTGTCGTATGCCGCGGTACTAAGCATCGTCATGTTTATGAAGCCCATCTATCACCTGATATATATCCAATCCAAAATCCCTGATCTGCTTTGGAAGTCCATTGCGCTTACCTTATCTGCGCAAATCCTCACGCTGCCCATTTGCATTTACCAGTTCCACCAGTTTCCCAATTATTTCCTGCTCACGAACCTGCTGGCTGTTCCATGGTCGAGCGTTATCCTGTTGGGTGAACTATTGGTTTGTGCAATTGCTTTTGTTCCTGCCGCCGCAGATTTAGTAGGCTCCATCCTCTCCTGGATGATCGCAGGACTCAATGGTTTTATTAAGTATATGGGACATTTACCGTTTTCAGTATGGAGTGGAATGCAAATAAGCTGGATCCAGGGCGTATTGATGTACCTGGTCATCGCCGGTGTTGCCTTTGGACTAATGAAAAAAAGCAAGCGCGGTATTTTGCTGGGCCTGCTGTCAGCTTTTTGTTTCCTGCTGATACGAATGCACTCGTTTATTGTCGCTTCGCAACAGGAAATACTAATTGTTTACAATATACCCGGCACAGCAGGGATTGATTGCCTCAGGGGAAGAAAATCTTTATTCCGGGGAGACAGCATGCTGTACTGTAACCATGCGCTTTTCAACTCTTATATGAAACCGGCAAAGATAAAATACCGGCTGGCCGCCTCCGGACCCATGCCTTCCCTGGATCATGTGGGAGGCTTATTTCAATGGAGGTCAAAAAGAATATTGATCATCGATGAGCCTGGGGTGCTGGTTCTATCTCCCGTAAAAATCAGGGTCGACCTTATCGTATTGTCTAAGAATACCCCGGCTTCCCTGCAAAACCTTGCAGCTGCCTTCGATTGCCGTCAATGGATACTGGATGCTTCCAATAGCAGAGAAAGCATCAAACGTTGGAGGCGGGAATGCGAAAAACTCGGTCTGCATTATTACTCGGTCGCTGATAAAGGTGCTTTTGTCATGACTGCGGATTAATGTAGTTTTGCCGCTCTTTATTACTGCCTGCATCAAGATTTATCAGGCTGATAATTGGCTTAACATGACTAAAAAAATTCATTCAGCGCTCATTTCCGTATTTTACAAGGATGGGCTGGATTCGCTGGTAAAACAACTGCACTCACTTGGGATTACCATTTATTCAACAGGGGGCACCCAGCAGTTCATTGAAAAACTAGACATTCCCTGCGTCCCGGTAGAACAGTTGACCGGTTATCCGTCCATTCTCGGGGGTCGGGTAAAAACACTGCATCCCTCCATTTTTGGTGGTATTCTCGGAAGAAGGGATCTTCATAACGATCTGTCGGAGATGAAAGCGTATAAAATTCCCGAAATCGACCTGGTCATCGTGGACCTGTACCCTTTCGAAGAAACTCTCACGCAGGTAAAATCCTCCTCTTTTAAAGGAAGTCCTGAAGAAGCTGAGCAATCCGTTATAGAAAAGATCGATATTGGCGGTCCATCCATGATTCGTGCTGCTGCAAAAAACTTCAGGGACGTGACCGTGCTGGCTTCAAAAAATGAATATGCTTTGCTTGGTCAAATCCTCGTTGACCAGGATGGATCAACGACCCGGGAACAAAGAAGAAGTTTTGCCGCAAGGGCTTTTGAAGTTGTTGCGCATTATGATGTAGCAATCAACAACTATTTTCATCCGCAACAGGAATGGACAATTCTGAATGAAGGTCAAAAACAAACCCTTCGTTATGGTGAAAATCCGCATCAGCAAGCCTTTTTTTGGGGAGACTGGAATAAAATTTTTACCCAGATCCACGGCAAGGAGATATCCTACAATAATCTGGTCGATATCGATGCGGCCATTCAACTCATCCAGGAATTCAATTCAGCTCCCGGAGCAGCTGTTTCAAACGCTACGATATTTGCGATCATTAAACATACAAATGTTTGTGGCATCGCTTCCAGGGAAACGGTAGCCGGGGCCTGGAAAGATGCCCTGGCAGGCGATCCTGAAAGCGCTTTTGGTGGCGTACTGATCACGAATGCCACCATTGACCGGGCAACAGCCGAAGCCATCAGCGAGATTTTTTTTGAAGTACTTATCGCGCCTGATTTTAGCGGGGAGGCCTTGCAGATCCTTCAGATGAAAAAGAACAGGGTATTATTACGGCTGGCCACTAATGCAGGTGCTGCAAAAAGCATGTTTAAAAGTGTGCTGAATGGCAGCCTGGTTCAGGACATGGACCTGGGCAATTATGAAAAATGGGAAGAAGTCGGTGGAAGGAATAGTTCGGGAGCTGAAAAAGATGATCTTAGTTTTGCTAACTTAGTAGCCAAACATCTTAAATCAAATGCCATTGCCCTCGTGAAAAATAAGCAGCTCGTTGGAAAGGGTTGCGGTCAAACCAGCCGGATAGATGCTTTGCGGCAGGCCATTGACAAATCGAAGCAATTTGGATTTGATTTAAAACAGGCGGTGCTGGCCTCTGATGCTTTTTTCCCATTTGATGATTGTGTGCGAATCGCCCATGCAGCCGGCGTCGGTGCATTTATTCAGCCCGGGGGATCTATCCGTGACAAAGATTCTGTAACCTATTGCAAAGAAAACAACCTGGCCATGGTGATGACAGGGATGCGCCATTTTAAACATTGACCAAAAGGCCAACAAAGTACCATCAACATAATGAGTGACTCCTACCCGCCCGAGGCGGGACTCGAGAAAGAGACCAATGCTGACTACTTGAAAAAATACACTTCGTTTATCCGGCGACGTGAAACAAGGGGAAAAGCCCTTATTGCCTTAACCGTTGTGAGCTTTTTCTGGGGTACAACCTGGGTGGCCTCCCGGCAAGGCGTATTGTACATGCCTGCTCTTCAGTTGGCGGCCATCAGACAATTCCTCGCCGGGTCACTATATGTAATCTATTTTCTTTTTACCGGCGCTGTTTGGCCGAAAGGAAGACAATGGGTAGACGTGATCATCCTGAGTCTGTTGAACCTGGTCATTACAAACGGCTTAACCACACTGGGCGTTAAATATATTTCTGCAGGTCTTGGTTCCATCATTGCAGCCATCTTTCCGCTATGGCTGGTGGTGCTCGGCATTTTCAAGGCCAAATCCAAGATACCTCCTAAAGCCATACTTGGGTTGCTGTTGGGTTTTGGAGGGGTCTGCATCATTTTCTATGAACACCTGAGGGATTTTCTGAATGCCGATTTTCGATTCGGCATTTTTATTTCGTTGGCTGCTTCCGTATCCTGGGCTTTCGGTACCATGTATACGAAGAACAAAGCGCAGGAATTCAACCCCTATTTCAGTCTTGGCCTGCAAATGCTGATCGCCGGCATTTCGTTATACCTGTTTACTGCTGCAACAGCCCAACAAATTCCCCTGAGCCAGATTCCGCGGCAATCCTGGCTGGCCATCGCGTACCTAGCGCTGATCGGTTCAGTGGTAACCTTTGCAGCCTACCTGTATGCATTACAACACCTGCCGATCGGCCAGGTCTCCATTTACGCATATATCAACCCGGTGGTGGCCGTCATCGTAGGTTCAGTGCTTTTCGGCGAAAAACTCACCCTTTTCATCGGCATAGGCGGATTGGTCACCCTATTGGGAGTGTACCTCGTTAATGTGACCTTCAAATCTAAAAATCTAAAATCTAAAATCTAAAATGTAAAATATAAAAGTGACGATTGTACTACTTCTATATTTTACATTCTGCATTTTAGATTTTACATTTTTACATGTCCCAATACACTTCTTCCTTCAGAAAGACTTCATAGACTTCTTTCCATCCGGCAAATTCGGGGTCGGTTCCCAAAAAGTTGTTATGCCATATCGTGACCATTAAGCCATTAACCTTTTTTATGGCGTGATAATAATTCATCAGTTCGTGAAGCGCCTGTTGGGTGGTCAGCCGCTGTTCATAAAAAGAATTCGCATCCATAAAGCAGAAGGGGAAAATCAACAGGTTGGTCTGCTTCTCCTGTTCAAGGTCGTACCAAAAAAAAGATGCTGCCACAGATGCCCTGAACCCATTTGTACTGCCATATCCCATGGAGAAATCCTTTTCAATGCCGGCATTCAGGAGGCGACGATACGTTTCGGGTAAACTAAGCCGTATATAATGCTGCCGGCTATACGCAACTTTCCTGTCGATCAATTCTTCCAGCCACTCGATCTCTTCCCTGAGCAGGGATTCATCATCGCCACTCTGCCAGGAAGGATGAACGCCAAGCGTATATCCACTGGCGTGATACCTGATCAGGTTTTTCAGGTTTTGCTTGCTGGGAGAAATATTCTTGTCAAAGGCCTTCTGCTCTTTTGCAACCAGAAAAAAATAATAGGCGCGCATTCTGCAATACAGGTGCAGTGAATCAAGCCACTCATAAGAATCGAAGGGATCCTTCTTGCCGTTCAGTAACACCTTCAGCCTGTCATTGACCATGGACCATTGCCCTTTGGCAATAGATCTTAATAATCCGCCTGCATTTCTTTTCCACCCCTTATTCAAATAGGAGTATGCAATATCAATATCATAGGTTGGTATGAATTTAAAGTAAGACCGGTGGAAGGTCAGGTCTGGAAATTTATCAAGAAGGGCTCTCTTAAAATCGTTCAACCAGATATTGATTAAAGGAAGCTGTAAAAAATTCTCCCTGAAAGCCAGAGAATTGCTGTATGCATATCGCCCATACTGATCCTTTTCATGAGGCAGGTATTCTTCATACCTGCTTAACAAATAAAAGGAGGCCGCAAAAATATCAAAAGGGAAATCACCATTGGTTTGATAAAAGGCCTTGTAATAATTGAGTTCAAAACATTCAATGGCCTGGGGTCTGATGCCCGTTTCGAAAAGCAACGGCGTGCATTTAATGAAGAACTCGCCTGCAGAAAATTCTTCTTTCGAATAATTTAATTTCGGAAGATCATAAGAGACGAATACGGCTTTATCAGAAGTGATGAGGATGGGTTCATCAAATAATTCCTTATTGACAAAATCAACGATATACTGAAGTCTGGGGGTATTATTTTGGGTGTATAGCAGCATGAACCGGGTTCTTCAAAAATAGAGAAGTCGGTACACATACCGACCCGAAAAAATACGCAAGAAGACCGTATTTTCACCTGCTCGCACGGTCTTTCCACATTTCATTAAAAGTCTTTTCAGAAAATTTCAAACCGGCCCGGTGAGCCGTCCATCCCTTGAATACTTTGTTCACCAACCAGTTCTTTATTTTGCTGTTTCCCAGGTTCATGAGTCTGCGGCTAAGACTGGCCCGCTTCCAGGTCTTCCAAGCAATTTTTTCAGCCCATTGCACATCGCTGTTTTCAACTGCTTCGTACCGGTTTTCCAATAACAGTTCATGTAAATTGATCTTGACAGCGCACACTTCAGTGCAATTTCCACATAGGGAGGATGCATAGCTGAGGTGTTTCCAGTCGCCCAGGTCTTTCAGGTGCGGGGTAATCACAGCGCCAATGGGTCCGCTATAAGTAGCTGTATAGCTGTGCCCGCCGATGTTCTTGTAAACCGGGCAGGCATTCAAACAGGCACCGCATCGAATGCAGTAAAGGCTTTCCCTGGTCTTTTCATTTGCAAGAATATTCGTTCTGCCATTGTCTAACAGGATCACATACATGTTTTCCGGACCGTCTGGTTCATTGGGCTGTTTTGGACCGCAAACAATGGTATTGTAAACCGTCATCTGCTGCCCGGTTCCATAAGTTGCCAGTAAAGGCCAGAAAATGGCAAGGTCCGTAATAGAAGGAATCATTTTTTCGATCCCGACCACCACGATATGGGTTTTCGGAAATGCACAGCTCAGGCGGGCATTCCCCTCATTTTCAGTAACCGCAATTCCGCCGATATCAGAAATGATAAAATTGGCTCCTGTAATACCGATCTCGGCTTCCACATATTTCTTTCGCAATTTATCCCTGGCTACCAGCGTCAGTTCTTCCGGCGAAAGACCAGGAGGCGTATTCAGTTTTTCGTGAAACAATTTTGCCACATCTTCCTTGCTTTTATGCATGGCGGGTGTTACGATATGGTAAGGTGGTTCACCATCTAACTGTTGAATGTATTCACCAAGGTCGGTTTCTACGCTTTCGATATTGTGCTGTTCAAGGAAATCATTCAGACCAATCTCCTCGGTGACCATGCTCTTGCTTTTCACAATGCTCTTACAGTTCTTTTCCCTGCAGATGGCCAGTATTTCATCCAATGCCTGTTGGGCATCTTCTGCCCAGATCACCGTGCCGCCTCTTTTATTAAAAGCAGCTTCAAAATTCTCCAGCTGGGTGTCGAGCGCTTCGATCGCCTTCCACTTGATATTTTTAGCACGTTCGCGCACGAGGTTTACATCTTCAAATTGTTGCTTACCCGCCGGCACCACGGCATTGTACTTGCCAATATTGTAGTTGATCTTTTTGCGATGTTCCAGATCGGCAGCCTTCTCAGTGCTTTTGGCAATAAAGGAAATCTCGGTTTCTGACATGATTCCTGTTTTATGAACAAACCAGCCTCATTTTGCTTTTTCTAAATGCTCGGCAGTTGCATCCAGCGCGGCATAAAATTCCTCGCCATATTTCCTGACGAGCGCCTCTTTCAAAAATTTATGGACCGGTATTCTTAATTGCCTGCCCAGCACACAGGCCGGATCACACATACCTTCCCTCGGTTCGTAGTTTACGTACTCCTGGTTTCGGTTTTTGCTTTTCTTTGTTTTGATTGGGTACAGGTGGCAACTGATCGGTTTCTTCCAGGTTAATTTTCCATCACGATAAGCCCTTTCAATCCCGCATTTGATGACACCCTGTCTATCCCTTGATCCATAAGCACACATTTTCCCCTGGATAGTTGGCGTAACCCAGCCAAATTCCTGGTCATAATGATAGCGGCCTGTACGGTTAATTTCTTCCAGCCCCTCAGCAGTAAGGTAAGGCTTTACAGTCTCAAATATATCGTTCAGGATGGTGATTTCACTGTCTTCCAGGGGCGCGCCAGCGTCGCCATCTTCACAGCAACCGCCTTTGCACTTGTTCAGGTCACAAACAAATTGCGCCTCAATAACCTCATCACTGATCAGTTTATTATCAATGGCTATCACATGAACTTGTTTTAATATTCAAAGTTAATCAGGATTTACAGAATTATAGAATTGATGGGCACAGTAGTTAAGAATCCTGAAAATTCTGCTCTTATCTGGTCCATCGCAGGCTATTGATGAGATGCCGCATATCTTCTTCCAGGAACCGGTTCACGATGCTCAGCGAATCTTCATTGGGGGTGCTGTCGAAGTACAAGGCCCCGCGCAAAAAATGTTTAACGGAATCACTCACAAAAAACTGTTTGGCCGTGGCGGCGTTGCCACCGACATCAAAAAAAACACCGCTGACACCCAATGGTGTTTTCATGATCGAATCTTCAATAGAAGTGGCTTTAGCCGTATGTTTAAAGGTCAACTTGTAGGCATCCTCTCGTAGTTTGTCGAAATTGTTCGAAGCAATTTGTTTGTAGCTGATATACATCTTTGCATGAAACTGCGGAAAGTCAATATTGATCCAATAAGGATTTTCTGGTTTAGCCTCAAAAAAAGAAGTGTCTTTAACCACATTTGCATACACAGGATATTCGAACGAATAGGGGAAACCCGGTTCATTGAATGACCTATATTGGTGTTCGGGAAAGGCAATCTTGAAATATCCTCTTGGTTTAGGTGTATATACGCTGTTGCAGGATATAACGAGTAAGTATACGGCCAGGAAGAAAAGCAAATATTTATTGTTCAATGTTATTCTTTTAAAATATCACTGGCATGGCAAGAAGTTGTTTACTGGTGCATTTTAATAAGCACCTTCACCTTCTTAATCCTGCTGCGATCCGCTTCTAATATCGTAAATTCAAAGTCACCACAGGGGATAATATCATTGACCCGGGGAATTTCGCCGGCGAGTTCAAGGATCAAGCCGGCAAGGGAATCACTGTCACCCTTTACCTGGTCAAAAGTATCCACCGGCAGGTTCATGGTCTTGCAAACATCATTGATCATCGTTCTGCCCTCAAATATATAGCTACCGTCTTCCTGGATATTATTAGTTGTTTCATCTTCATCAAATTCATCTTTGATGTCACCAATGACTTCTTCCATGATATCTTCCAGCGTAACAATGCCGCTTGTTCCGCCAAATTCATCGACGACAATGGCAAAATGGATGCGGTTGCCCTGAAAATCCTGCAGCAGGTCCCGGATCATTTTATGCTCATGTACAAAATAAGGGGTCCTCAATAAACCATGCCAGTCAAAATGGTCAGGTTCGTTGAGAAAGGGAATGATGTCTTTTGTATGTATCATGCCTGAAATTTCATCCAGGCTTTTTTTGTATACCGGCAGCCTGGAATAATGGAGCTCGACCACTTTCCGCTTCAAATCGCCAAAATTGATGGAATCTGCAATTCCGCTCACATCCAGCCTGGTTTTCATAATTTGTTTCACGGTAATATTGCCGAATTTAATGATGCCGCGCAGAATATTTTTCTCCTCCTCTGTAGCATCATTGTTCGTGGTCAGGTCAATAGCATGATCCAGCTCCTCCAGGCTATAAGCAGCAGATTTCTTACTCCCGAACATTCGTTCCAGTTTTTTTGACTGCTGTACAAGCCAGCTTCCGACCCGTCTGAAAAGAAGCAAAATGATCTCCACAATACCGGCAGTATAGTATGCAAACTGGAGATTATTTTGCGAGGCCCATACTTTCGGCATCACTTCACCAAATAGGATCAGTACGAAACTTACTGTCAGCACTTTAATCACAAATTCAAAAAACCATAAATTTTGCTTGAGGGGAATGATCTGGTCGATCAGGAAATTAGAGACGATGATGATAGCGATATTGATCAGGCTGTTGGCGATCACAAGCGAGGCCAGCAGGTTCCTGGGTTCTTCCAGTAAGTTCACGATCCTTTTCCAGGAAGTATCCTGCTTTGTTTTTAAGATATTGATGTCCTTGTCGGTTAATGAGAAAAAAGCTATTCTCGAGCCTGAAACAATAAAGGACATCACCAGCAAAAACAATATGAGGATGACCAGGATTGTTGTGGCCTGTGCATTGATGATCAGTAAAAGACACGAAAGCAATTCTGAAGAAAAAATATTGTTTAAAGGGTGATCCAAAATAAATGACTTTCGTTAAAGAATGTGACGTTAACCAGACAGGCAGGCCAATGTTAGACCTGCCTGTTCGGTATGCCAGACAAATTTAATAAAATGTTGGTCTTAAAAGGGTAAATCTTCTGAGGGCTCTCCCAAATGAGGCGCTTCCGGATTAGTCACACCCTCTATTCCTTCATGAGACACATGTGGATGACCACCGCCATCGGAGCGTTTGTCCAGCATGATCAGGTTATCACCAACGATCTCTGTTGCAAATTTTTTGTTTCCTTCCTTGTCTTCCCAACTGCGGGTCCGCAATCTCCCTTCAATATAGACCAAGCTTCCTTTATGCAGGTATTTCTGTGCCAATTCTGCCAATCCTCTCCACAAAACCACCGTGTGCCATTCTGTTTGTGAAATCAACTTCCCCGCCCGGTCTTTAAAAGTCTCTGTCGTTGCCAGTGAAAATTTTGCAACCGCAATATTACCTTCCAAAAACTGCACATCCGGGTCTTTTCCTAAATTTCCAATGAGCATCACCCTGTTTACGCCTCGCATAAAATAAAGTTTGAAGTTTACAATACAGGTCCGGCAAATAATTGCTTTTAAAGTTAAAATTTTTCATGCAAAAAATGGCAATTTTTCCCTTACCTGGCCCCAATTAACAGTTTATCAATAATCTAAAACAGTGCCAGCAGGGACTCCCGTAGATAGGTCGCGATCAATCTGGGAAAAGGAAATTGGCTGAGCTGTTTCCGTTTGACCAATTGGTAGTCTTTCAGGGAGGGCACGGGTTGCTCAACCCGTACGCCGATGAATTGACCATGAATGGTTTGATGTGTGAGTTGTTGCTTATATGTTTTTGAAATGCCGGTAACCGTAAATGCGTATTTCCCAAGCAATCCGTGCAGGATGGCCGGAACTTCGATGGATTGTTCGTTGAAGGGGGTATCGCGCTCCCAAAGCACAAATTCGTATAAATCTTCCCAAATATCTTTCTGATTTCTTCGCCTGATATAGACTTCACCTTTTTTGGTTTCAATGACCAGGTAGCAAAACCACCGTTCTTTTCTCTGCAATTTTTTTTTCTTTACCGGCAAAAGATCAACCCAGCCGTTTTGAAAGGCCATGCAATCCGCGGATTGTACACAGGCAGTACAGCCTGGCTGCCTGGGTTTGCAAACGACAGCCCCAAAATCCATGAGGGCCTGATTAAAGATGCCCGGTTGTCTTTTATCAATCAGGGTAAGCGCCAGACTGGTATAAAATTTTTTTTCTGTTGCCGTATTCAGTGCGGTGCTTATTCCAAAATACCTCGCCAGCACCCGGTGCACGTTACCATCCAGCACAGGATAGGGAAGATTAAACGCAAATGATGCAATGGCTGCAGCCGTGTAAGGGCCGATTCCTTTCAATTCACTGATTTCCTCATAGCTCGAAGGAAATTTACCCTTATGGTCCTTTGCGATCTTTTTGGCCGTTTCGATGAGGTTTCTGCAGCGCGAATAGTAGCCCAGGCCCTCCCATAATTTAAAAACCTTCTTCTCAGGCGCCCTGGCCAGGTCCAGAACGGTGGGAAAGGTCTTAATAAATTTTTCGTAATACGTCCAACCCTGTTCTACCCTGGTCTGTTGAAGAATGATTTCGCTCAGCCAAACCCGGTAGGGGTCCTTTTCATTCTTCCAGGGCATCAAACGGGTATTTTGACGTTTATCCCAAGCCAGTAATTTCTTGGTAAAATCGGTCTTCATGCTGTCTCGGAAAACGAATCTGGGGGTTTTTGTTCAAAATTCATAATCAATTATTTATAAAAGAATGGTCAGGCGCCAAAAACGATTATTTTTAGGAAAATCAGGTTTTTTTTGGAAAGAAGTTGTAGTTTAATTTTTTTGTTATATATTTAAAATCAGAAACTTATAAAATTTATACCAATGAGAAAGGCAGACCTTGTTAATCAAATATCGGATAAAACGGGTATACCTAAGGTTGACGTCCTGGTGACGTTGGAAACCATGTTTAAAGAAGTAAAGGAAACCCTTTCCAAAGGAGAAAATATTTATATCCGTGGATTTGGGAGTTTTATAACGAAAAAACGTGCTGCCAAAATAGGCCGTAATATAAAAAAGAATATTGCGGTGCATATTCCTGAACATTATATTCCCTCTTTTAAGCCTGCAAAAGAATTTGTTGCAGAAGTAAAAAAACTGCAGTCGGTCAAAGAAGATCAACCAAACACCGAGGAAGAACTGTAACTTTGCAGCCCTAACGCAATGAAGTGAAGAAACAGCAGTTAATTGTAGCATCGATAGGATTATTGTTATTGGCAGGCCTGTATTTTTTTGGAAATACGGTTTCTGCGAAGAAGATTCAGCCATCCCCACAGGAAGCTAAGCCTTCCACAGAAAAACTGATTGATACAAAAGATATTTTGCAGGCGTCTGAATCAAAACTAGACCCTGGACAATCGGCGTATGTCAACCGGCTAAAGAATTCTGTGGTCAGGGGAGATGTGAAGAGCCAGCAATTAAAGGCATTTCAACAACTGACGAGTTTTTGGAGAGATTCTGTACCGGATGGATTTTTGCCGGCCGCTTATTACCTGGGGGAATCGGCTAAGTTGGAAAATAGTGAAAAAAGTCTCACCTTTGCTGCCCAATTATTTTTGAATAACCTGCGTGGCCAATATCCGGCGCTTAAAACCTGGATGGCAAACCAGGCTAAAGAGCTGTTTGAAAGGGCATTAACAGTGAATCCGCAAAATGATTCAGTCAGGGTTGGACTTGGCGGGGCTTATATTTTTGGAGGATCCACCGCCAATCCGCAAGAAGTCATGCAAGGCGTACAGCAGATCCTGGCAGTTGCCAGAAGGGATTCAACCAATATGTACGCGCAGTTTATGTTGGGTTTGGGCGGAATAGAATCCAGGCAATTCGACAAGGCCATTGAACGTTTAACCCGGGTCGTGCAACACGAACCCGCTCATTTGGAAGCGATTATCACTTTGGCAGAAGCCTATGATCAAAAAGGTGACAAAGCGCAGGCGATACAATGGTACGAAAGGGGGAAAAAATTCATCGCCAATCCCGAGATGATTAAAGAAATTGATCGACGCATTAAAGCATTACAATAGCCCGGAATACCTGACAGGTTTTGAAAAACCTGTCAGGTATTCCGACAGACAGAAACTTATTTAATTAACAAAAAAAGCATTTCTAAATGCCTTGTGGTAAAAAACGTAAGCGTCATAAAATTGCTACGCACAAAAGAAAAAAGCGATTGAGAAAAAACCGTCATAAGAAGAAGAACAAATAATGCACTTCAAGCCGGGCCAATTGATCCGGCTTCTTTCTGAAGCTGAACCTTTTATTTGTTGTTATGATGAGATTGCTTGTTCGGAAAATAACAGTCAAATAAATCCTCTTCAGCACATTGTTTCCTTTTAGTGATGTATTGAGTCAGTAGGTAAATTCTATTTACACTTGAACAAGGAACTGATTATAAATGCAGCCCCGCAGGGTGTTGAGATAGCACTTTTAGAGGATAAAAAGCTGGTAGAATTGCACCATGAAAAAGCCGACGCCAGCTTTGCGGTCGGTGATTTGTACCTGGGAAAAGTAAAGAAACTTATTCCCGGACTAAACGCTGCGTTCGTGGATGTCGGATTCGAGAAAGACGCATTCCTTCACTATACTGACCTTAGCCCCTATGCCCGCTCTTTATTGAAATTTACCAACCAGGCCATTCACGACAACCAGCCCGTTGGTTTTGAGTTTGGTTCTTTTCAGGTGGAACCCGAAATCGTTAAGACGGGAAAGATCAATGAGGTGCTGAACGGCAAGCCAAATATCCTGGTTCAAATATTAAAAGAGCCCATCGCTGCCAAAGGTCCGCGTTTGAGTTGCGAGATCTCGTTACCGGGAAGGTTTGTTGTCATAACACCTTTCAATGACATCGTCGCCGTTTCCAGAAAGATTCATTCTTCCGACGAACGCAAACGTTTGCAAAAGATCATCGAGGCCATCAAATCAAAAAATTTCGGTGTCATTGTGAGAACCGCCGCGGAAGGAAAAAATACTGCGGAACTGCATGAAGACCTTACAGAATTGGTCACTACCTGGAACCTCATCCAACACAACCTCAAAGGGGCAGTGGCACCCGCTAAAATACTGAGTGAGCAAACGAAGACTACCAGCATGCTGCGTGATTTATTAAATGAAGATTTTAATAAGATCGTAGTTAATGACCGTAATATTTATAATGACACCAAGAACTATATTCAGCGCATCGCGTCTGATAAACTGGATATTGTTTCATACTACAACAATGGTTCGCCCATCTTTGATCAATTCGGTGTTACCAAGCAGGTCAAGGCCGCTTTTGGTAAGACGGTAAATCTACCGAGTGGCGCATATCTGATTGTTGAACATACCGAAGCACTGCACGTCATTGATGTCAACAGCGGGTATAAAAGCGTGAGCAATAACCAGGAACAAAATGCACTTGAAACCAACCTGGAAGCGGCGGAAGAAATTGCCCGGCAATTAAGGCTAAGGGATTTGGGTGGCATCATTGTCGCGGATTTTATAGACATGAAACTGCCGGATAATAAAAGAAGGTTGATGGAAGCGATGGAATCTTTCATGCGCACCGACCGCGCAAAACATGCCGTATTGCCGATCTCAAAATTTGGTTTGATGCAGATCACGCGCCAGCGTATGAAACCGGAAATCAGCATCAACACGCAGGAAGTTTGTCCTACTTGCAATGGCAGTGGAAAAATATCTTCGGCACTGATCCTGGAAGATGAAATAGAAAAAAACCTGAGCTATCTGCTCAATCATCAACACAAGGACCTGAGTCTGGTCGTTCATCCGATCATGCATGCTTATCTTACCAAGGGTTTTTTATTCCGGTCCAGGCAATGGAAATGGAGATGGAAATACGGGCAGCCGGTCAAGATCAAAGCAAATACGAATTACCATCTGACCGAGTTCCATTTTTATGATAAGCATGAAGAGGAAATTAAGCTATAAGCCTGCAAACCTCCAAATCCCCGTACATATAAAGAATAATATTAATATGCTCCTTTCATATTATTTTTTTCCTCAATTTATTGGCCGGTTTCTATAAAAAATTTTCATTGGGTGGTACTTTATTTTCAATGCCACCGCGGACGATTTTCCGGCATTGTATTCTAGGCCTTTATACTTAGTCTCGAAAAAAGACAAAATATAAGTGATTAATAATCATATCATTAAGAAAGATTTCAGCGTTTTATAGCCAGCCGGATTTAATTTCTAAAGTTATTCACAGAGCCAAAAATTAATTTTGTTATGTGGCCTGAATTTGTAATTTAGTGCAAGAATTTAATGGGTTAGTAAGTAAAGGGTCAGCTGAATAGCTGGCCCTTTTACTTTGTATGAACTGCTGATTCAATTACCCGCTATTAAGCTTCTTTATAACTTCAAAATGCAATTCGTTTTTGTTTCTGAGCGATAATGATCTGTTTCCACACGAGATCATTACCTCTAACTTTACTTTTATGAGTAAAATCAAGACAGGATATTTTTGCAGCAACTGCGGATATGAAAGTACCAAATGGGTGGGCAAATGTCCGAACTGCGAACAATGGAATACATTCGTTGAAGAGGTCATTACCAAGGACAACAGGCTGGGTGAAACAGACTGGAAAAAATTTTCAGCAGAAAAAAAAGATGGTAGGCCTATTTCGATCAACGAAGTGATTAGCGGCGAAGAAAAAAGGATCATCAGCGCAGATCCTGAATTGAACAGGGTACTGGGTGGCGGCATAGTGGCAGGAAGTATTGTGTTGGTGGCCGGCGAACCGGGCATCGGGAAAAGTACATTGTTCCTGCAGATTGGTTTGCAATTAAAAAATATTGTCACCTTGTACATCAGTGGTGAAGAAAGTGAACAACAAATCAAAATGCGTGCAGACAGGATGAAAGTGCAAGACATTGCGCTCTCCGAAGGCCATGAAAATTTTTACCTGCTTACGGAAACCTCCACGCAGCTCATTTTCCAGGAAATAAAAAAATTAAAGCCGCAATTGGTAATCGTTGATTCCATTCAAACCCTTCAGTCATCCTATGTTGAATCATCTCCCGGAACAGTTTCCCAGATCCGCGAGTGTGCGGCAGAGTTTCAGCGCTTTGCGAAAGACACCCACACGCCGGTATTCCTGATCGGTCATATTACCAAGGACGGCGGTATTGCCGGTCCAAAGATCCTGGAACACATGGTGGATACGGTATTGCAATTTGAAGGCGACCGCCACTATGCGTATCGTATTTTAAGAACGCTCAAAAACCGTTTCGGAAGCACGGCAGAACTGGGCATTTATGAAATGACGGACGAAGGAATGAAAGGCGTAATCAATCCCAGTGAGATCCTGATCACGCAAAAAGAAGACCGTCTCAGCGGCATTGCCATTGCAGCCACCATTGAAGGACTGAGGCCATTGCTCATTGAAGTGCAGGCGTTGGTCACGCAATCCGTTTATGGAACTCCCCAGCGAACGGTGAGCGGATTCGACCTGAGAAGATTGCAACTGTTACTGGCGGTACTCGAAAAAAGAGGCGGATTTCATTTTGGCGTCAAGGATGTTTTCCTCAATATCGCGGGTGGACTAAAAATAGAAGATCCATCCATCGACCTGGCCGTATTGTGTGCACTACTCAGTTCCTTTGAAGACATTCCGGTTCCCCAGCATATTTGTTTTACCGGGGAGGTTGGTCTCAGTGGTGAGATCAGGGCAGTCAACCGCATTGAACAACGCATCGCAGAAGCAGAAAAACTTGGATTTGAAAAAATCGTCGTCTCCAAATACAATCAAAGAGGCTTAAGAAATCAAAAATTCAATATCGAAATTGTAAGCATGGGAAGGGTCGATGAGATGTATAAATATTTGTTCTAGATATTCACCCTTCGCAATCCATGCGTATTACAAAAAACCTCATACAAGGATTCTCCCAATTGTTTTTTCCGCATGTATGTGCCGGATGTGGAAGCGATCTGCTGACGGAGAAACAATTCCTTTGTCTGCGTTGTCTCCACGAACTTCCGCTCACTCATTTTCATTTGTATGCGGATAACCCGGTGGAAAAAATTTTCTGGGGCAGGGTCCCGATCGTTGCCGCCTATGCTCATTTCTATTTCTCCAGGCATTCTGCCCTTCAACAGGTAATGCACCAATTGAAATACAACGGCCAAAGAGAGATCGGCGAACATTTCGGACGCATGATGGGAAAAGGGATGTCTCACTCCGGGCGGTTTGATACGGTCGATGCGCTCGTTCCCCTGCCCCTATACGCCTCGAGGGAAAAAAAGAGAGGGTATAACCAGGCGGCCGTGATCTGCGAAGGTATCGCAGAGACCATGAAGCTGCCCTTATTAACCAATGCCATACTCAGAACACACGCCACAGAAACACAGACACACAAAAACAGGATCAACAGATGGCAAAATATGATGGATAAATTTCAGTTATCCCGGAGGGATCTGCTTGAAAATAAACACGTGTTGCTGGTGGACGACATCATCACCACGGGGGCTACATTGGATGCCTGTGCAAACGAATTGCTTCAGGCGCCTGGCGTTAAAGTGAGCATCGCCGCCTTGGCTTGGACGGAAGCAAGTGCGTAATGGTGAATATTATCTATTTTTGAACCTGATGAACAAATCCATCCTGCTGATATCCGTCTTGGCAATTTTTTTTATCTCTTCCTCCTGTAAAAAAAATTCTTTCCTGAGCAACGGCGACGCACGTCTCAATTTCTCATCCGATACACTTCATTTTGATACGGTCTTCACTTCAAGAGGCTCCATTACCCAATTTGTTAAAATCGTCAATCCAAACACCCAGAAATTACTTATTGCTGGTATCAGGCTGATGGGCGGAACAAATTCCCCGTTCAAATTAAATATCGATGGCGCTACAGGCATCGAATCTGACAATATTGAACTGGCGGCGAACGACAGTCTCTATGTCTTTGTAACAGTAACCATCATTCCCGGCGTCGCCAGCCTGCCCTATGTGCTGCAGGACAGCATCCAGGTTTCGTTTAATGGGAACCGTGAATTTATTCAACTCGATGCCTGGGGACAAAACGCGCATTTTCTTCGAAACAACAAGATAAGCTCCAACACGACGTGGACCAATGACCTCCCCTATGTGATCCTGGGGGAATTGCAGGTTGACAGTAATGTCACGCTGACCATCCAAAAAGGATGCAAAATTTATTTTCATGCCGATGCTCCGCTGCTCATTGATGGAAGCTTACTGGTGCAGGGGGGAAAAGATGACAGCAGCAGGGTTTTTTTTCTTGGCGACCGGTTGGATGATCCTTACCGAAACTATCCCGGAAGCTGGCCGGGAATCCATTTCGGAACTTCAAGCAGGGACAATATATTATCCTTCGCTGTCATTAAAAATGCCTATCAGGCCATCGTCGTTCAGGATCCGTCTGCAAATGCGAATCCAAAACTGACCCTTGATGAATGTATCATTGACAATATTTACGATGCAGGGATTTTGGGTATACATACCAGCATCCTGGCACGCAATTGCCTGGTGAGCAATTGTGGAAATAACGTAGTGTTGGGATATGGGGGCGATTACCAATTCCTTCAGTGTAGCCTTGCCGGGTTCTCGAACAGCTATATTCAACACAAACAACCTGTTTTGACGATTAGCAATTACGTGTTGCAGGGGACTACCGCAATGATCGGAAATCTGGCAGGCCGATTTACCAACTGTATTTTTTGGGGGGACAACGGAACGGTGGACGATGAAGTCCTGGTGTTTAGACAGGGTGATTCCGCGTTCCAGATAAGTTTTGACCATTGCCTGTGGAAGGCGAATAAAATTCCGGATGCCGTTGATACCAGCAAGATCATCCTCAATAGCGATCCCTTGTTCGAATTCGTCGACAATCAGCAACGGATCTACAATTTTCACCTTAAAACCGGCTCTCCGGCAATAGACGCCGGCACCGACAGCCTGGGCATTCTAATTGACCTGGACGGCAACCCAAGGCCAGTGGGTCTGGCCGATCTGGGCGCTTATGAGAAGCAATAGCCCATGCTGCCCCGGAAAAAACCTGTTTTCCCCTCTTATCATTATATTCCTGAACGGCAACCTTTTTAGTATAATATTTGTATATCATTTCATCTACTAAACAAAACTCAAGAATATGTTACGCTTAGCTTTAGTTTCCGTTTTTTTCGTCGCCGCCATGACGGTGTATGATTTCAAGGTTCCGGGCCTCGATGGCAATGCCATTGATCTTGCCAAGTACAAGGGGAAGAAATTACTGATTGTCAATACAGCTTCCAAATGCGGCTTTACCCCTCAATATGCCGACCTGGAAAAATTATATGAAAAATATAAGGACAAGCTGACGATCGTTGGTTTTCCTGCAAATAATTTCGGGTCACAGGAACCCGGAACCAATACAGAAATCAAGGAGTTCTGCTCAAAAAATTATGGCGTGAGTTTTCCGATGGCAGAAAAAGTAGATGTCGTAGGTGATAATATTCATCCGTTATTTAAGTACCTAACCGATGAGGCAAAAAAAATCGGCGTCGCAGATCCTGTTATTAAGTGGAATTTCACCAAATTCCTCATCGACGAAAATGGAAAGCTGCTTGCAGTATTCCCCAGCAAAGTGACCCCGATGAGTGAAGAGATCACAAAATACCTCAACTAGGAAATCTAAAATGTAAAATATTAAATGTAAAATGTAAAATGTAAAAGTTAATTTCGCCCTTTTACATTTAATATTTTACATTTTAGATTTCCAAATGGTCTTTAATAATATTATCGGGCAAACGGAAATAAAGCAGCAACTGGTTGACATGGTTCGCCAAAATCGCCTGAGCCATGCCCTGTTGTTCCTAAGTTCAGAAGGAAGCGGCGCCCTGCCTCTTGCAATTGCTTTCGCCAATTACATCAGTTCTATCCCCGATGCTGACCTGGAAGAAAAAAAATCCGAAGCTTCTTTATTTGGTGCAGTGCCTGTCGCTCAAAAAAAGTTGCCGCTTAATCCGGATGAAGCGGATGCCTGGATACGAAAGCAACCCTCGTTTTCAAAAGCGGAGGCCATGGTGCATCCCGATATTCATTTTTCTTACCCCGTCATTCCCAGAAAACCCGGAGACAGACCGATAAGCACTGATTATAGTTCAGAATGGAGGGAATTCATTGCACAATATCCCTACGGGAATGCCTACGATTGGCTTCAGTTTATCGGCGCAGAGAATAAGCAGGGAAATATTACGGCACATGAGTGCAACGACATCATGCGGAAACTTTACCTAAAAAGTTTCGAAAGCAGCTACAAGATTTTGCTGATGTGGATGCCGGAATACTTAGGAAATGAAGGCAATAAACTTCTGAAATTAATCGAAGAACCTCCACCGGATACCTTATTCATCTTTGTTGCCGAAAATGAATCCCTGATCCTGCCGACCATTGTCTCCAGAACGCAACTGATCAGGATCCCTGCGCTGGAAACCAACGACATGGAGACCATATTGCTTGAGAAGGCCAAGATTCCAGCAGACCAGGCAAGGCGGGTAGCCGCCATCAGCGAAGGCAATTACCGCGAAGCATTACAATTACTGCAGCATGCTGAAGAAGATTGGCAGGGACTGCTGAGAGAATGGCTGAATGCTTCTCTTAAGACGGGTCCCATCGCGCAGGTGAAATGGGTGGAGGAGATAAGCAAACTCGGCCGGGAGAGACAAAAACAATTTCTCCGTTATTTCAATCACCTGCTGGAGCAGGCCATTCGCGTGAATGTCATGGGTGCGCTCAATACGAATGTCGCAGACAATGAAATGGACTTCGCCCTCAGGTTAAATAAGATTGCAGATATTTCCCAACAGCAGGCCATGATCGAAGAATTGGACCGGGCTGTGTATTATATCGAACGAAATGCGCATGCAAAAATGTTGTTCCACGCGTTGACGATTAAACTATATCATATAATCGCGAATAAAGAATTGCTGGTTTGAATCATTCCGGTTGATACAAATAAATCGGCCATGCCCATTTCAACCATTATCGGATCCCTGGGGGTTTCGTTATTGTTATTAGCTTTCTTCCTGAACCTCTTCAGGAAGTTGCCGCGAGACAGCGACCTTTATTTGATTTTGAACATTATCGGAGCCGGATTTTCAGCTTATGCATCATTGCTCATTCATTTCATGCCCTTTGTCATACTGGAAGGGACCTGGTGCCTGGTTGCCTTGGCGGCCCTCGTTAAAAAAGGCCGGGGCAACTGAACTATGCTTCTAATCCGGGATTTCATAGTATATTTGTTTCAGACCCCCTGAAGGAGGTCTGAGAAATGAGGTTATCGGGATTGATCCGGCCAGTGAAAAAGAACAGTGAACAGAGAATGCTAAATCGTTTTTAGTAAGCATTTTGCACATACATAGGATATCGTAGCCATCTGGTCGAAAGCAGGCGGTTATGATTGCTTCGCAGCATCTGCACAAGTGCCCGTTCCGGGGAACGGATTCTCAATAGATTGACTTTGCCCGGCTCCCATCTTCCTTCTTCTCTCCATTTATTCATTCTCAATTTTTTGAATATGGGATGCACAAATTGTGGCACCGAAAGCGGCAAAGCAGCAGGCTGTAAAAGTAATGGGGGCTGCAGCTCAGGCGGTTGTAACCGCCTCAATGTTCATGACTGGCTGGCCAATCTTCCGTTCAGCGACCCGGAAAGCGGTTGCAGGATCATCGAAATGAGCTTTAATAACGGCAGCAGAAAAGACTTTTACCGGAATACCACCACGCATTTGTTTGAAAAAGGCGACATGGTAGCTGTTGAAGGTGTAAGTGGGTTTGACGTAGGTATGGTGACCCTTTGTGGTGAAATCGTTCGCCTCCAGATGAAAAAGAAAAGTATTGAAGAGAATAATCCCGACCTGAAAAGAGTGCTGCGCCGCGCAACAGATAAGGATATGGAAATGCTGGCCCAAAATAAGGCCAGGGAAAGGGAAGCGCTGGTCAGGACAAGAGCCATCACTCGCCAATTGAAACTGGAAATGAAAATGTCGGAAGTGGAGATACAGGCCGATGGACGTAAAGCGACTTTTTTTTATATCGCTGACGATCGGGTTGATTTCCGCGAACTGATCAAATTATTGGCCTCTGAATTTCGCGTGAAAGTGGAAATGCGCCAGATTGGAGCCAGACAGGAGGCAGCAAAAGTGGGTGGTATTGGCAGTTGCGGAAGAGAACTCTGCTGCAGCACCTGGTTGAGCGATTTTAAGTCGGTCAATACGACCGCAGCCCGGTACCAGAATCTTTCCATCAACCAAAGCAAGCTGAGCGGCCAGTGCGGCAGGTTAAAGTGTTGTTTGAATTATGAACTGGACACTTACCTCGACGCCCTGCAGCGCTTTCCCGATAATGCAGATACCTTGCAGGTCGCGAAAGGAACGGCAATCCTTGTTAAAAAAGACATCTTCAAAAGCCTCATGTGGTATGTGTTGCCAGATAGCAGCAAGCAATTTCCACTGACCATCGACAGGGTCAGAAAGATAAAAAGCCTGAACGCCCAAAACGTAGCTCCCGACGATCTGGAACCTGTTGAAGTCAGCACGGGCAAGCCCAAAGAAGAAGAACATGGCTTCGTGGACCTGGTTGGACAGATCAGCTTAAAAACACTTGAGAAAGCAGACCGGAAGAAAAGGTTTGGTCAAAAGCCCCCAAACCGGGACAACAACAGCAAACCACCACCACGAAACAGGCGCAGGTAAAGTCTTTCCATAGCGATTGCCGACCATTCACCATTTAGTTTTCCTGCTATGTGAATGGTTTTTTATTTTTAGGAATAAGCCGTCATGAAACGATTTCTTATGAAGATGTTTTGGGGGTTATGCATATTGTTGCTGCTCTGGCTGGTTTTTGCCCAGAGTTGTATGTCTTTCAGGATTGACGATGCAGAAGCAAAAAAGAATTTCCTCAAAGACAGCATAACCCTGACCACGGCTACGATCACCGTAGACGGACATCATATTCATTATGCCATGACAGGCAGTGATCATCTGCCTACACTGTATTTTATTCACGGAACCCCTGGAAGCTGGGATGCATTCGAGAATTATCTAAAAGACAAGGATCTTGTAAAGCGATTCAGAATGGTTTCGGTTGACCGTCCCGGATTTGGTCACAGTGACTACGGCAAACCCGAACATTTGGCCCGGCAATCGGAATTGATCAGCCCGCTTTTCCAGGTATTGCAAAACAACAGGCCTGTATTTATTGCAGGACATTCACTCGGTGGACCACTGGTAGTAAAACTGGCGGCGGATAATCCGTCATTATTCTCAGAGATAGTGATCATTTCGGGATCTATAGATCCGTCTGAAGAAGCACCCGAAAAATGGAGACCGGTCCTATACAAAACGCCGCTTACTTATTTTGTGCCCGGCGCCATGCGACCGTCTAACCAGGAGTTATGGTACCTGAAAACAGACCTGGTTAAATTAAAAAATGACTTTCCAAAAATTCATTGCCGGGTATATTTCATTCATGGCGCCAAAGATACCTGGGTGCCCCCGGGAAATGTGGCCTACGGAAAAAAAATGCTGGTTAATGCCAGCGGAATCGGGGAGACCATGATCCCCGGAGCCAATCATTTTATTCCATGGACGAAGTTTGACGTGATCAAGGCTATTTTGTTAAAGTTATATTGAGGAGGCGAGTGGTGGATGGCGAGTAGCAAGTGGGAGCTACCGCTATTTATTGATATGCATCCATTTATGGAACGCCTGATGCGATTGTCTCATCTTACTCGCTAGTCGCTACTAGCCACTCGCTGCGAAATACCAATCCTATTGTGTAAATTGCATGACTTAAACTTTTAAATCTATGGCTATTTTTAAATCCGGTAATCCAGCGTTAGGCGAAAAGGTATTTCAAGATACGTTGGTTATACCCGGTTCGGAAGTAATGACCGAAAGAGGAACCCTCAACAAATTTTTCTTTCTTTTTTTAATGGTAATGGCATCCGCCTCTTTTACCTGGAAAGCTTTTTACGATGGCAAGAATGTTGTTCCATGGATGATCGGTGCAGCCATTGCAGGATTCATCGTGGCTATTGTTACGACATTCAATAAACCGTGGTCTTCTTACCTGGCACCTGTTTATGGTTTGCTTCAGGGAGTTTTCCTGGGAGGCATTTCGGCCACATACAACAACGCATTCGCAAAAACCGCACCTGGCATTGTAATGCAGGCAGTACTGCTGACTTTTGGTGCAGTCATTGCGATGTTCCTGCTGTATCGTTTTCAGATCATCAAAGCCACTGAAAAATTCAAGTCGGTCATTTTTGTTGCGACTGCCGGAATTGCGATTTTTTATTTGCTTGCGATCGTATTGCGTTTGTTCAAGATCGATATAGCCTTCATCCATGAAGGCAGCACATTGGGTATAGTATTTTCCCTGGTTGTGGTGACTGTTGCAGCGCTGAACCTGATTCTTGACTTTGACATGATCGAGCAGGGAGCTAAACAGGGAGCGCCCAAATACATGGAATGGTATGGGTCTTTCGCGTTGCTGGTGACTATTGTGTGGTTATACCTGGAAATTCTTCGGCTGTTGGCTAAATTGTCAAGCAGGCGATAATGAAATAACAAAAAAATCCGATCCGGTTATATTTTCCGGATCGGATTTTTTTTGACCATCCTTTATCAGAATCCATCACCGTCGAGTATATTTCCCAATCCGCCGAGAATGCTGCCTTCTTCTCTGCGGTGCCCCATTTGCGGACTGTATTGTATGATCCTGCTGGCCAGGCGGCTGATGGGTAGCGATTGTAGCCACACTTTTCCCGGCCCTCTCATCAACGCGAAGAACAGTCCTTCTCCGCCAAACATCCAATTCTTGATGCCCCGGATGAATTCAATGTCAAAATCAATGCTGGGTGAATAAGCAACCACACAGCCCGTATCTACTTTCAGAATTTCTCCCGGCTGCAGTTCTTTTTCGACGATGTAGCCACCCGCATGCACAAACGCCAATCCGTCTCCATCCAGTTTTTCCATAATAAATCCTTCACCGCCAAAGACTCCGGTGCCCATTCTTTTCTGAAAAGCAATACCGATACTTACCCCTTTAGCTGCGCACAGGAAAGCATCTTTCTGCGCCATAATGGTTCCACCCAGGGCCTGCAGGTCGAGAGGAATGATTTTACCCGTATACGGGGCCGCGAAGCTTACTTTCTTTTTGCCCTGACCGACATTGGTGAACGCTGTCATAAACAGATTTTCTCCAACAAGAACCCTTTTGCCCGCGCTCATCAATTTCCCAAGCAACCCACCTTGTTGCTGTTGCTGGGATCCATCCCCGAAAATAGTTTGCATGTTGATGCCGTCTTCCATCATCATAAATCCTCCGGGTTCACCGATTACGGTTTCGCCGGGGTCCAGTTCAATTTCCACGAATTGCAATTCTTCTCCGTAGATCTTATAGTCTATCTCATGATTGTTTCTCATACGCATAATTTTTATGAAGGTACGTTGAGTGTGGAATATTTATTTCTTGTTTGTTCTAAATCCAAGGTAATTCGGCAACATGGGTTTTCGCTGGATCAATCTTTTATGAACCCACATCGGGATCAATAAAATGAAAAACAAAGGTCCCGTGAAACCCAGCAAAGCGACCCATTTGGTTCCATAGAATTTACTCATGGGCCTGCGCAGGCGCTCAGTGATCAGGTACATGGAAGGGACCAGCAGCAGTGTCATGAAGAATGCGAACATGAGGCCGAAAATAAGTGTCCAGGACAGCGGTCCCCAGAACACCACGCTGTCGCCGCCCATAAAAACATGCGGTTGCAGGTGCTGGAAAAAAGAAACCCAATTAATATTCAGACCGATAGCAAGTGGTAGTAATCCCAGCATGGTGGCTAGGGCCGTCAACAAAACAGGAATGATACGGATCTTTCCCGCCTGGATGATGGCTTCTTTTGTTTTTACTCCACGTTCTCTCAATTCATCAGTAAACTCAATGAGCAGGATGGCGTTTTTTACCACGATACCCGCCAGTCCAACGATACCCACGGCAACCATGATCAGGGGCATCGTCATTCCCGTAATGGCAAATCCAAAGAATACCCCGATAATACTGAAGAAAATCTCATTCAACACGATGAAGGGTTTGCTCAGTGAATTAAACTGCAATACCAGGATGCCAAAGATCATTCCCAACGCAATGATCAAAGCTGTGAACAAAAAGCTCAAAGATTCCTGCTGATCTTCCTGCTGTCCTGTCTGGCGGATAATAATATTATCCGGCTTGCCTTTAAATTCATCTACCGCTCTTTTAATATCCAGGTTCACTTTATTGGGATCGAATCCGTCGATAAGGTTTGAGTAAATGGAAATAAGCCTTTTCAGGTTTTTCCTTTTTACGCCGCCAAGGGTATTGTTATAGTCAAATTTTACCAGGCTGCTGATGGGCACCTGCCTAACCTGCCCGGAGCTAAAATCACGGTAGGTGATCTTCATATTCTGAAGATCTGCGATATTGTTGCGAAGCAGATCTGTATACCTTACCTGGATCTTGTATTCATCCTCGCCTTCTTTCAGCTTGCTTGCTTCACGGCCAAACAATGCGGTGCGGAGCTCCGTTCCGATCTGACCTGTGCTCAGGCCTTCGCGCATGGCCCTTTCGCGGTCGATGGACAGTGTGAGTTCGGGCTTGGTTATATCCACATCGAGTTTCAGCTTTTCTACTCCTGCAATATTCTTTCCATCCAGATAGTTCTTGAGTTGAACAGCCGTCTTCACGATGTCATCAAAGTCATCCCCTACCACTTCGATGTTAATGGGCGCTCCGGATGCAGGGCCGTTTTGTTGTCCCGCGATACTGACTTCTGCGCCCGGCAGGTCCTTCAGTACTTTTCGCAAGGCTTCGACATACTTCGAAGTTTTTTCGCCATGCCGCTTTTCATACTCCACGAAGGAGATCTGGATGCGGCCAAGGTTCGCTTGTGTGCCCCTTTCACCCCCGAAAGGATCCGTGGCGCCCACGGCTACATTCGAAATCACAGACTCCACGATGGGATTGTTATCGCCCAAAACCTGGAACACCTTCTTTTCCAGCAGGCTGGTTATGCTATCCGTGTAGGATGTCTTGGTCCCTACCGGCATTTTCAGGTATACATACACGATAGGAGGATCTCCGGTCGGGAAAAATTCCGTTTTCGTGCGTCCCGACACGATGGATACCGTGAGCAGGACAGTGGCGAGTATAAAGGCGCCGAACACGGAAGCCAGAAGCCAGCCTGGCCTGTTGCGGTACAGGGCCCAACGCAAGGAGCGCTCATAATGCGACATCAGCCAGGGCAATACCTTTAACTGAAAACTGTGGATGACGTCATGCAATACAAAGCGGTTGAAAATGATGAGGATCACCAGCAGCAGGAGAAAATTCCCAAATCCGTGCATACCGCAGAGGTGCATCAGGATGCCCAACCCGACAAATACCCAGAACCAGTTCTTTTTGAACAAATCCTTTTTCGGTTCTTTGGCCGGATAATACTCCGGCTTCATGAACGAGGTAGCGAAGACCGGGTTAATGAGGAAGGCCACGATCAGCGAAGCAGTGAGGGTAAGGATCAAAATTACCGGGAGGTAGATCATAAATTTACCAATCAGTCCGGGCCAGAACAAGAGAGGAAAAAAGGGAGCGAGGGTGGTCACCGTTCCGGACAGCACCGGCACAAAGACTTCTCCAGCCGCCATTTTCGCTGCCTTCTTAATGGGCACGAGTCCGTTCCTGAAAATGCGATGGGTATTTTCAATGACCACAATGGCATCATCCACGATAATCCCCAATCCAAACAGCAATGCAAAGAGCACAATAAAGTTCAGAGTTACCTTGGTACCGACCAGGGTGTCGGCCAGAGGAAGAAAGAGGAAGGCCACAAAAACGCTCAGCGGAACGCTGAGTGCCACAAAAAAAGCATTGCTTACACCCATGAAAAACATCAGTACAATCAGTACGAGAATAAATCCGATGACGATCGTATTGATGAGGTCATTGAAAGAAGTACGGGTTTGAACGCTCTGGTCACCGGTGATCACCACGTCCAGGTCCGGCGGCAATTCAGATTTCTTCATTTGCGCCACAATCTCTTTGATCTTGTCGGAAGTATTGATCAGGTTTTCACCTGCGCGCTTGACGATCTGAAGGGTGACGACATTTTTTCCATTGATACGGGAATAACTGTCTTTTTCAGCCACCGTGTCAATCACCTGTGCTATATCGTGCAGGTAAACGGGCTGTCCATAAATGTTCTTGATGACGATGCCCACCATATCCTTCACGGTAATGAACTGCCCTTTGACCTGAATGGTCGGCTGCATGTTACCGATCTTGATATTACCCGCGCTGATGTCTTTATTCTCATTCCCGATGGCATTCGCAATATCGGTGAACGTGATGCCTGCAGCCTCCATCTTGAACTTGTCTACGTTCACCTGTATCTCACGTTCCGGTGCTCCTGCGATTTCTGCCTTGTTTACTTCGGGCAGTTCTTCAAACCGGTCCTGCAATTTTTTTGCATAGGATTTTAATTTGATGCCATCGTAATTACCGCTTACATTGACGAACATGATGGGCAGATCTGAAAGGCTTACTTCAATCACATCGGGTTCTTTGGTGAGGTCCGTCGGCAGATCCGGTTTGGCTTTGTCTACGGCATCCTTCACTTTTTGCTTAGCCATGTCCACGTTAACGTCGGTCTGAAATTCTACGAGAATGCTGCTGTAATCCTGGATGGACGTGCTTTTTATGTTCCGGATCTTGGCGCCAGTAATCCCTTTGAGCTGTTTTTCAATCGGCCTGGTCACCAGGTTCTCCATGTCTTTGGGAGATGTTCCGGCATAGATCGTGGAGACGTAGATCTGTGGCACGACAATATCAGGATATGATTCCTTGGGCAGGTTGATAAAAATGGACAGTCCCCAGAGCGTGATGGCGATCGTAGCCACATAGGTAACCGTAGCGCGATCAATGACCCAGCTGCTTAACTTGAACTGTTTAAACGTTTCTAATATTTTGGTTTTGATACTCATGATTCACATTTTAAGGCATATATTCCTGAATTCGGATAGGGGTTACTGTTGGTTTGCCGCCGGGTATCAGGACGTGGTGATCGACTGTCCGTCATACAATCCCTGGAAACCTTCTGTAATGAGCTGATCACCCACCTGCAATCCTTTCCTGATCTCGATTTTTTCTCCGTACACGGATCCCACCAATACGGCTCGTTTCTTTGCTACCGGTTTACCGTTTTCTTTTGCCATCACAAAAACATATTTGCCTGTTTCGTCGGTCTGCAGTGTGGTCATGGGAATGACCAATACCTGCGACGCATTGTAGTCCTGGATCTTGATAATAGCCAACTGGTTTGGTTTCAGGCTACCGTCTGCAGGCAGCTGTGCTTCGGCGGTAAAAGCACGGGAATTGCTATTGATCAACTGGCTCACCAGGGTAATGGTCGAGTTGAAAGTCTTATTGGCATCCGGAACCTCCACGACTACTTTCGTGCCTTTTTTAACACTGGTCAGGTAATTTTCAGGAACCTCTACCAACGCTTTTAAAGACCCGGGATTCACGATGGAGATCGTAGCATTGGCCGCACCGGTAAAAATTTCTCCCGGGTGTATGTTCACGGTTTCTACGATACCAGAAACAGCGGAGTAGACATTGGAGGTATTCCATTGTTCCCGCATCGTTGAAATTTGTTTTTCCAGGTTGTCGACGTTATTTTTTGCTGTGATCAACTGCACTTCGGTACCAATTTTCTGGTCCCAAAGATTTTTCTGCCTGTTGTACAGGTCTTTGGCATAGGACAGCTGGGTTTCCAGCTGTTGCAGGTTTTGCAGCATAACGGCGTCATCGAGTTTCAACACCAGTTGTCCTTTGCTGACATGGTCTCCTTCCTTTACAAACACCTGCTTAACCTGTCCGCCCTGCCCACGAGGTCCGAGGTAATAAATGTCCTTTGTACTTATTTTTCCCTGCAGGTCAATATAATGGGTGAAATCCTGGGTGGAAAGTGCGGTGATGTTGACCAGTTTCGCTTTAACGGCAAATGTTGAATCCAGGTTGCCAATTTCAGTTTCCAGCCTCACAATATCTGCGTTGAGCTTTTCCTGTTGCGTCTTTAATTTTTGTAACTCCGTTTTTTTTGCCGCCAGGTCTGGTGCATCTTTCTTGGTGGCTGCTCCGCAGGAAGCCAAGAAGAAGATTCCTGCTATGATTGCAAGGTTTGCTAGCTTTTGCATAAGTCAATATTTAAATTTTTTTAGATAAGATTTATTAAGATTATAATGTACCAACAGCTCGGGCAAAATCTATTTTTGCGAGTACTGCATCATACAGCGCCCTGATAAAATTTGTTTGTGCGGAGATCAGATCTGTTTGTGCAGTAGTAATATCCGTTGTGCCGCCGATACCAGCTTCATACTTTTTCTTACTTTGTTCATACACTTGTTCGGCGAGTTCCATATTTTTTCTCTGGCTCTCCAGAGTCGTTATGGCAGTCGTATATTCATTCTTTGACTGCTCCACATCGTTGTCAATAGACAGCTTCAAATTTTCCATCAGGTTCTGTGTCTGTTGTAACTGGAGCTTTGCTTTCTGGACGTTGGAGGCCTTGGCAAAACCATCAAAAATCGGGATATTGACCGAAAAGCCAACATACCAACTATTAAACCAATCGCCGGAATTCAAAAAGTTGAATTGATTTCGGTAAGCCTGTTTGGCAAACTGACTATTTAAGTTAGCTGTTGGCAGGTACGTGTTCTTATATCTTTTGACATTAAACTCATTGAGTTTGTTAGTAGATTCAAGTAACTGAAATTCTTTTCTATCGCTATACTGGTAACTTTTCTCGAGTGGAATTCCATCCTTTATTTTTTCTTCAGTGATCTGTTCCGTCAGGACCAAAGAATCATTTATAGGCATTCCCATGAGCAATTTCAGGCCCAGGTAACCATTGTCAATATTCCTCTGAGTGGTCAGTTTTTGAGTTTCCAGGTTGGCAAGTTGCACAGTGCCCCGATCTACATCGAGCTTCTCTGCAAAACCATTTTTGTACAATTCTTTTGTATCGTGCAGTAATTTGGACGCCCTTTCAATGTTTGCATCAATCTGTTGCATCTGTGTTCGACTTACCACCAATTGATAATACACTTTGTATACATTGACCTTGATATTTTGTTGTGTCACTTCCACATTCTTCGTTGCATAAGTCAGCGCTGTTTTTCTTGCCTGCAATCCAACAAAGACCTGACCATCAAATAAAACTTGCGAAAGGGTTACTGAGCCAGAAGCATTCCATTTTGTGCCAAATGCAGCCGATACAAATCCAAAATCACCCGGAGCAACGATCGCATTGCCGTTCTTGTCTTTTACACCTTCCTGTACCAAAACTCCGTAGGTTGCCGCAGCAATGAAATTGGGGAAGCTTTGAACGGGAACGTAAGGAAAATACGTCGTTCCCAGGTTGGCATTGAGCTGAGGGTACGCTGCCGATGTAATATTTCTATTGGTTTGTTCCTGGATCTTATAATCCAATAATGCATTTTTTACCTGTACATTATTTTTATTGGCATAATTAATGGCGTCCTGAATGGAAAAAACATTTGTTTGCTGCGCTCGGGTTTGTACAGCAATAAACATTAGTACCGCTGGCACCAACATTTTTAATCGGTGTTTTAATTTACTGTTCATGAGATAGGTGTTTGGTTCTTTCGGTTGAATATTTGTCAATTAATTTCTTTCCTTTTTGCGTTGCTACGCTTTGGATGTAAAGCATGGCCAGTTCCCTGCATACTTCAGAGATCTTATACCGGCTGTGCGGGAAAACATCCTGGTTAAAGCACATGAATGCGGATTCGAGGCGATGCTTGGCTACTATGTCCAGGTTCAGTTCCGGTCGGTACAATTCCTCTGTAATCCCTCTCTGGAGATTTTCCTTCACCATCTGATACATAAACCGGTAGATATGATCCCTGAATTTCCGGTGCGATTGGAGATGGTGTTTTTCGAGGTCGTACATGATGAGCGGGTTCATGACCTTGAGCATTTCTTCTGTTTCGTCTACCGCGATAAAAATTTCCTGGATCGCATTTTCCGATTGGCTTTTAAACAGTTTGCATTTTTCCTCGTTATCCCTGATGTGGTTGTCTATCACCCCTGCCACCATTTCATCTTTGTCGGTGAAATACTGGTAAATCGTCTTTTTTGAAATGCCCAATTGAGCGGCGATCTCATCCATCGTAATGGAGCGAATCCCGTACCGCATGAACAAATCGTTCGCTTTCTGTAGTATTCTTTCTTTTGCATCCATAGTTGACTAAATCTGGGGCACAAAACTAAGGAAACTTTTTTTGTTACCAAAGTTTCCATCAAAAAAACCTGGTTAAATTATTATGAATGGTTTTTATTCCGGTCGGGCGGTCGCGATCTGACTGTCTGAAAAAAAGGGGTGGGCGGGAACCTTCAGACCCTTATTTCAGGTGTTTTTTGCAAGTAACAAGGGTTCATTCACCCTATTTTAATTGATTGTATCACAAATCTTTACACAGTATTGGCAAAGCTCCCCGCTAATGACTAATTTTAAGGCTTAAACTACTACTTATGAATGCCAGGTCGAGTCTGCGTAAGCTATTTCAATACTTTCTGCAGGGACTGATCATCCTCGCGCCGATCTCCATCACGATCGTAGCCGTGGTTTCTTTGTTCAATTGGATCGACAGGATCCTTCCCAACCTATTGCACGACTTCTTTCCCAAACTATTGGGCATTGACGAATTGGGAAATCCCAGGACCATACCGGGATTGGGATTCATCGTGGTTATCCTGGTCGTTTTACTGGTCGGCTATATCTCGGGAACTTTTATCGTGAGTAAACTCGTAGAACTCTTCGACAAGATTCTGGAAAAAACGCCTGGCATCAAAATCATTTATTCCACCGTGAAAGATTTTCTCGAAGCTTTCGCGGGAAATAAGCGGAGATTTAATAAAGCCGTTTTGGTCAACACCGAATCCATCGACGTATGGAGGGTTGGTTTCATCACAAAAGAAGACCTTCTGGAATTTGGTATGGAGGAATACGTTGCAGTATACGTACCTCAATCCTATGCATTTTCCGGCAACCTTTACCTCGTAAAAAGAGACCGGATCCGCATGATCACTGACGTGAGTTCGACAGACAGCATGAAATTCGCCATTTCAGGCGGCGTCACCGAAATTGAAGAATAAACCGTCCGGATCTGCAGGTTATTTCCAGATCCTATATCCTGGGTCATGAAAAAAACAGCCATCATCCTTGCCTGCCTGCTCTGCCATGAAAAGGTTTTTTGCTGGGGATTTTACGCGCATCAAAAAATAAATTTTTTCGCGGTCTTTTTATTGCCCCCCGAAATGATGGTCTTGTATAAACCGAACATTTCCTTTCTCAGCGAACATGCCGTTGACCCCGATAAAAGAAGATATAGCCTGGCCGCCGAAGCACCCCGTCATTATATTGATATTGACCATTATGGACCCTATCCTTTTGCGGCCTTGCCGCGCAAATGGGATGACGCGGTAATGAAATTCCCGGCAGACAGTCTTCAGAAATACGGCATCGTGGTCTGGTGGATCCCCATCATGGAACAAAGACTGACCAAAGCGTTCCGAGAGAAGGACCAGACGAAGATACTGAGGCTTTCAGCCGAGATCGGGCACTATATCGCAGATGCACATGTGCCCTTACATGTTTGCAGTAATCACAACGGTCAGCTTACAGATCAACAGGGGATTCATGCTTTCTGGGAATCGAGGATTCCCGAAATGCTCGCAGAAAAGGAATGGGACTTCTTCATAGGGAAGGCTGAATATATTTCCCGTCCCACCGATTTCATCTGGAAAAGAATACTGGAAAGTGCGGCAGCAGCGGATACCGTACTCCGTTATGAACGCGCTTTGAGCCATCAATTCCGTGACGACAGAAAATATGCCTTTGAAGACAGAAATGGCGTCATCACCCGCCAATATTCTTCCGCATATGCACTGGCCTACAATGGCAAACTCAACAACATGATCGAGCGCCGCATGCGTGCATCCATTTATGCCATTGCCAGCTTTTGGTATACTGCCTGGATTGATGCCGGGCAACCCGATCTTAAACAGCTGATCCATAAAAATTTCAGTTCTGATGAACTCAGGGAATTTGAGACATTGAATGCGCAGTGGAAGAACGGCAGAGTAAAAGGCGTTGATCGCGAGGAGTAGGCAACCCTCGCCAAAAATTCCTTAACTTGCATCTCTTTAAAAAAACACCGTGGTACACAATTTCAATTCCGGGCCAAGCATCCTGCCTAAAATAGTGTTGGAAGAAGCCAGCCGCGCAATTTTTGATTTCAACCAGACGGGGCTGTCCATACTGGAAATCGGTCATAGGACGCCGTTATTTGAGGCCGTGCTGGATGAAGCCAGGGTGCTCGCAAAAGAACTGATGCAACTGGATGAGGACCACGAAGTACTTTTCCTGCATGGGGGCGCCACCACCCAATTCTTCCAGGTTCCGATGAACCTGCTGGATGATGGAGCCACAGCGGCTTACCTCGATTGCGGTGTCTGGGGAACAAAGGCCATCAAAGACGCAAAAATTTTTGGCGAAGTGATCACCGTCGCTTCTTCAAAAGACAGGAACTACACCTATATTCCGAAAAATTTTGTCATCCCCCAAACAGCCAGCTATTTCCACTACACGTCGAACAATACGATAGAAGGAACAGAGCTATTCGCCATCCCTGAAACCAAGGTTCCCCTTGTGGCCGACATGAGCAGCGATATCCTGAGTTATAGTCTGAATTTTAACCGATTTGCCTTGATCTATGCAGGCGCGCAAAAAAATATCGGGGCAGCAGGCGTGAACATGGTGATACTGAGAAAAGACATCCTCGGGAAAGTCAATCGCAAATTACCTGCTATGATGGACTATCGCCAGCACATCGAAGCAGATTCTATGTTGAATACCCCACCCGTGTTTGCCATTTATGTCTGTATGCTTACCCTTCGTTGGCTGAAGCAACAGGGTGGTATACCCGCTATTGAAAAGATAAACAGGCAAAAGGCCGACCTGCTTTACCGTACATTGGATCAACTGCCGGTTTTTGAACCAACCGTTGCGAAAGAAGACCGCAGCAGAACAAACGTGGTTTTTATTATTAAAGATTCGGCGCTGGAAAAAGATTTCCTCGCGCTTTGCAAGGAAAATGGTATGGTTGGTGTCAAAGGGCATCGCAGCGTAGGCGGATTCAGGATTTCGATGTACAACGCACTGCCGCTGGAGAGTGTCGTCGCAGTCACCAGCCTGATGCAACATTTTGCAAACAAAAAAGGTTAATCCATGGCAATCATCGCTCCTTTTAAGGCATTAAGACCAAAGCCCGGGCTGGCAAAAAAAGTCGCTTCCCGTCCCTACGATGTCCTGAATACAGCAGAGGCCAGGAGTGAGGCCTCCGGCAACCCGGATTCTTTTTTGCACATCACCAAATCAGAAATCGATCTTCCGGATTCCACAGACAGCCATAGCCTGCAGGTATATAATAAGGCAAAGGAAAACCTTCAATCCTTTCTGCAAAGAGGCCTGCTGTTCAGGGAAGATCATCCCTGCTATTATATTTACCAGCTGACGATGAATCAAAAAAGCCAGACCGGCCTGGTGTGCATCAGTTCCCTCGATGATTATGAGCATGGCCTGATCAAAAAGCATGAACTGACAAGGCCTGATAAAGAACTGGACCGGGTCAACCACATGTTGACCACCCGGGCGCAAACAGGAAATGTGTTTCTTGCTTACAAAGCAGAACAGCGAATTCATCAGGCGATCGAAGACTGGAAAGCCAGCCATCAGCCCGAATATGATTTTGTTGCTGATGATGGCATTCAGCATATCGTTTGGGTAGTAAATGACAACGCAACAGTTGATCGCCTTACACAATGGTTTGCGGAGAAAGTATCGGCTACTTATATTGCCGATGGACATCACCGTGCTGCATCTGCCGATAAAGTCAGGGCTGCATTGGGCGGGCAGGCATCCGGTGCTGCAGCGTATTTTTTGACCACACTTTTTCCTTCCGACCAACTGCATATTTTAGACTATAATCGCCTGGTCAAAGACCTGAACGGCATGACCGAAGGTGGATTTTTGAATGCCCTCGAAAAAGAGTTCCTTGTCGGCAAGGTCGACAAGGCTTTTTCTCCCGCCCACTTACACGAATTTGGCATGTACCTGAATGGTAATTGGTTTCAATTGGTAGCTAAAGAAAAAACGTTCGGTATCGACCCCATCGGAGTACTGGACGTGACGATCCTGCAGAACAATATCCTCGACAAGCTATTAGCCATTAAGGACCAGCGCACCGACAACCGGATTGATTTCGTAGGTGGCATTCGCGGGTTGACAGCGCTCGAAAAAAGGGTCGATGATGGCGAGATGAAACTGGCTTTCAGTCTGCACCCGGTGACCATTCAGCAGCTATTTGATATCGCGGACAGCGGGAACGTGATGCCTCCCAAAAGCACCTGGTTCGAACCAAAGCTCAGGGATGGATTGCTGACCCATCTGCTTGATTAGGCCGTCTGGCCGGGTCTTGTACAATTAAAGTGACCAGTGCTCGTTTCTAATTGCAAAGCAATCTATTATCTTTGAAACACATGAACCGATTTTTTGCTTTCGTCCTTCTGCTTGCCATGTACGACGCGTCTTTTGCCCAACAGGAAGATGTCGGTACCCTGCACGCAACGGCGAAAACATTTATGCGCCAGGGCGATTTCTCCAACGCAGTGTTGGTACTAACCAGGGCGCTTAAGCAGTCTCCGAAAGACCTCGAAGTCCTAAAAGACCTTGCATTCACTTATTACCTGCAAAAAAATTACAGTGCTGCCTTGGAAACCGTCAAGCCCCTGATTGAACGCAAGGATGCCGATGAGCAGTGTTTCCAGATCCTGGGTCTTGTATATAACGTCATTGAGGAAAGAAAGGAATGTGAAAAGATGTATAAACAGGGACTCAAGCGATTTCCGAACAGCGGAGTACTTTACAATGAGTACGGTGAAATGCTCTGGACAAGGCAGGACAACGACGCCATCCGGTTATGGGAAAAAGGAATTGAAGTGGACCCCAATTATTCTTCCAATTATTACAATGCCTGCAGGTACTATTCTTACACTTATGACAGGGTCTGGTGCCTGATCTACGGAGAGGTCTTTGTGAACCTGGAAAGCTACAGTAAGCGCACCCCCGAGATCAAAAATATCCTGGTAGAAAGCTATAAGAAACTATTTTCTGATCCATCCCTGGCAAAAAATCAAAATACAAAGAATCCGTTTGCTGCAGCTTATTTAACCGTCTTAAATGATCAGGCAGCTGAGGTTGCGCAGGGGATTTCCCCGGAATCGCTGATCGCTTTGCGCAGCAGGTTTATTCTGGAATGGTTTGATAAATATGCGGCCAGATTCCCATTCAGGTTATTTGAGTACCACCGGCAACTACTGAAGGAAGGTATGTTCGACGCCTATAACCAGTGGATCTTTGGCGCAGCACAGAATCTGCCGGCTTTTCAAAACTGGACCACAGCACACAATGACGAATATGCGCGCTTCATCAATTTCCAGAAAGGAAGAATCTACAAGTTGCCAGCAGGTCAATACTATCATCCGCTCAACCTTAAATAAAGCACCTGCAGCTGCAGAAAAAAATTTGAAATAAAAATGTAGATTGCAGCAGGTAGTTATTAAAAGACTTTCATGAGCGAGCCCACACGATTGTTTGATTGCATTGAACACCAGCTCAGCAGGTTTCCCAAACAGGACATGCTCGTTGCCAAAGAAAATGGAAGCTGGCGTGCTTACAGCACTTCCGAGATCAGGGAAATAGTCAACCGGCTCACGGCGGGTTTGCTTGGCCTCGGAATCTCCGGTAATGACATGACCACTGAAAACAGGGACAAGGTGGCTATCATCTCGAATAATCGCGCCGAATGGCTGATCACCGATATGGCGGTTCAGCAATCCGGCGCCATCCTGGTTCCGGTCTATCCGACCACCAATCCCAACGAAATCGAATTCATATTTAATGATTCTGCAGTAAAATATGTTTTCATCAGCAACAATGAATTGCTGCAGAAGATCAGATCAATCCAGGCAAATATCCCTTCGCTGAAAGGAATATATACGTTCAATGAAATAGCAGGCGCAGATCATTGGTCAGTGCTCACGGGCTCCCTCACCCAGGATGAACTGGGAAAAGTGGAAAGCAGTAAGTCCAGGATCCGCAAGGAAGACCTCGCCACCATTATATATACTTCGGGCACGACCGGTGTTCCCAAGGGTGTGATGCTGAGCCATCACAATATCATCAGCAATATTATGTGCTCCAAGGTTAGTTTTCCTTTTGATGACAGGCCCGAATTCAAAGCTTTGAGCTTTTTGCCGCTCAATCATATTTTTGAAAAAACGGTCAGCTATATTTATCTCTTCAGTGGCATTGGCATTTACTACGCGGAAAGTCTTGACACATTGGTCAGTAATATGCAGGAATTGCACCCGGATGTGTTCACCACCGTTCCCCGCTTGCTTGAAAAGGTTTACGAACGCATTATGTCCAAAGGAGCTGAACTAAAAGGGATCAAAAGAAGTTTGTTCTTCTGGGCAGTTGATACAGGGAAAAAATACGATAACCGAAAAGACCAGGGAATATTTTACCGCATGCAGTTGTCCATCGCCAACAAACTGATCTTTAACAAATGGCGGGACGCATTGGGTGGTAATATTAAATACATCGTCACCGGGGGAGCCGCCTGCCAGGAAAGACTGATGCGCATTTTTAATGCTGCTCGCATTCCGTTGTATGAAGGATATGGTCCAACAGAAAACTCCCCAGTGATTTCTGTAAATGGCAGGCTGCCCGGCAGGTCGAAATATGGAACAGTCGGTCCGGTCATCCAGGGGATCCAGGTGCGATTGGAAGAAGACGGTGAAATATGTGTCAAGGGTCCAACGGTAATGGTTGGATACTATAAACGTCCTGACCTTACTGCGGAGACCGTAATTGACGGCTGGCTGCATACCGGGGATATTGGCGTATTTGAAGAGGAAATTTTCCTGCGGATCACCGATCGAAAAAAAGAATTATTTAAAACCAGTGGAGGAAAATATGTTGCCCCTGCTGCCATTGATGAGCTGCTCAAGGAATCCAGGTTCATTGAGCAGCTCATCGTGGTCGGCTCTGAAAGAAAATTTGTTGGGGCCCTCATCGTGCCGGCTTTCAGCCACTTAAAAGAATGGTGTAAACAAAATAATGTTGAATTCACTTCCAATGAGGAAATTATTCATGACCCGAGAGTAATTAATTTCTACAGGCAACTGGTGGAAAGCTACAATCAAAATTTCAATCATGTAGAGCAGATCAAAAAATTCGAATTACTTCCGCGGGAATGGAGCATTGAAACCGGCGAAATGACGCCGAAGATGAGCCTTAAAAGAAAAGTGATTATGGAAAAATACCGCGATGCGATCGATCGGATATACGCCTGACCTATCACGCCGGACAAAATCAAATTTAACTTATGCGTTATCTATGGTGGATCGTTCTACCCACAATAATATATTTCGCGCTTCCATTTGCCCCGGTTAAGCCAACCAGAGCCAGCCACGAAATTTCATCAGCCCCGGAAGACTCTATTGAGACAGTTGGAAAGAAAGTATTTTACGCAAGCTGTTATTCATGCCACAAAGATTCAGCCGCGTCACTCGCTCCCGGTCCCGGCATATTGGGAGCGATGACGCCCCGTGCGGTGCTGGCAGCATTGGAAAACGGTAAGATGCGTGTGCAAGGCGCAGGTCTTAGCGACGTAGAACGCAAAGCCGTAGCCCAGTGGCTAACCCGGACCAAGCTAAAAGAGAATGCACTGTCAAAAGAAGCGTTTACCCGCTTTTCGCTTCCTGCCGGCAAGCCAGTGAATGTCTATTCTGGCTGGGGGGGGAACAAAGAGTCTACAGGTTTCAGAACAACAGCCCAGGCAGGTATATCCTTATCGAATGTTTCCTCGCTTAAGCTGAAATGGGCCTTTGCATTTCCCGATGCGACAATAGTAAGAAGCAAGCCCGCCGTGGTTGGCGATTGGCTGCTGGTGGGCGGACAATTTGGCGACCTGTTTGCCATTCATAAAAAAACAGGCAAGTTGGGATGGCGCTTCGAAGCGGCAGCGGCTATTCGCGGTGCCATTGTTGTCGAAAAACAAGACCAGGCGCTAACCGTCTATTTTGCGGATTACAGTTCCATGGTGTACGCCGTCAACGTGAGAACAGGAAAACTGATCTGGAGCAAGAGAGCAGGATTTGAGGCGCAATCGGCCAACACCGGATCCGTCGCAGTATATAACGGTATCGTATATGTGCCCATTACTTCACTGGAAGTCGCCCTTGCTGCAAACGGCAATTATGTCTGTTGTACTTCGTCTGGAGCTGTGGTGGCGCTCAGCGCCAGGACGGGTGATGAGATATGGCACTACCGCGTCATTCCCGGTCCCGCGAAAGAATCCGGCAAAAAGAAAAATGGCAATCCAGTTTTCGGACCATCGGGTGCACCCGTCTGGTGCAGCCCAACGGTAGACAGTAAACGAGGTTTGCTGTACATCGGCACCGGTGAAAATTATTCGCAGCCCACTACCAATTCCAGTGACGCCGTTCAGGCCCTGGACCTGAAAACGGGCAAACTGATCTGGAGTTTTCAGGCCACAGCTGAAGACGCCTACAATACAGCGTGCCCTTTTCTGACTAATTGCCCTGACAAAGCCGGACCCGATCTCGACTTCGGCATGGCGCCCATCCTGGCCAGAAAAAAAGACGGCAAAGACATCTTATTGGCTGGTCAGAAGTCGGGAGTGGTACATGCACTCAATCCTGACAACGGAAAAATCGTCTGGCAACAACGGATCGGAAAAGGCGGTGCATTGGGCGGCATTCATTGGGGGATGGCAACCGACGGGAAATACCTCTTTGCTGCCAATGCTGACAATCTTTATGCCATCGACAAAAGAGACAGCACAAAAAAGCCTCGGCCGGGAGTTTATGCTCTCGACATCAGCAGTGGCGACCTCATTTGGATAACACCTTCCCCTGCATCGCAACAAAGAGGATTGCCCGCTTACAATTCTGCGGCACCGGCAGTCATGCCCGGAGTAGTTTTCGCCGGCACAACGGATGGACATATCCGGGCTTATGCTTCCGCAGATGGACAAATTATTTGGGATTTTAATACGGTCACTGATTTTGAAACCACCAATGGCATCAAGGGAAAAGGGGGAAGCCTGGATGGCCCGGCGCCCGTAGTGTCGGATGGTATGCTGTTCGTGAATTCAGGCTACGGCATGTTTGGCCAGATACCTGGCAACGTGTTGCTGGCCTTTGAAGTACAAAAGAAATAACATGGGCGCTGAAAAAAAAAGGTTAAAAGACATTGCCTGGAAGAAATGGGGGCCTTACATAAGTGAAAGACAATGGGGCACGGTGCGGGAAGATTATAGCGCCGATGGCTCCGCATGGGATTATACCACGCACGATATGGCGCGAAGCAAGGCCTGGCGCTGGAGTGAAGAAGGCATTGCAGGGATCTGTGACCGCCAGCAACTGATTTGCTTCGCCATGGGCTTTTGGAATAAAAAAGATCCCATCATCAAAGAAAGATTGTTTGGGCTGTCATGCCCCGAGGGAAATCATGGCGAGGATGTGAAAGAGATTTATTATTATCTCGATGCAACGCCCACGCATGCATACATGAAAATGCTGTACAAGTATCCACAATCGGCATTTCCCTATGATCTCCTGGTGGAGGAAAATAAAAGAAGAACCCGGCTGGATCCTGAATTTGAATTGGTGGATACCGGCGTATTCAATGATCGCCGTTATTTCGACATATTTGTAGAATATGCCAAGGCCGATGAAGACGATATCCTGGTGAGGATCACGGTTCATAACCGGGCCGGTCAGGACGCCAGTCTGCATGTGCTTCCCACAGTCTGGTTCCGAAACACATGGGATTGGGAAGTGGATGCATATAAACCGGAACTTTTTGCTATCGACGATACCGTGATCGAAATCCAGCACAAAGACCTGGACAGTCACTGGTTGCATTGCGAGTCCTGTAAGGACTTGTTGTTTTGCGAGAATGAAACCAACAAACTAAAACTATATCAGTATCCTGGCGGAAGCAAATATCCAAAGGATGGTATCAACGACTATATCGTCCACGGTGCAAAGACAATTAATCCGGACCGGGGAGGCACCAAGGCATCGGCCGATTATGAACTGACTATTGCGGCACATCAATCCAAAATCATCCGCCTTCGGCTGAATAAAAAAGAACTGCATGCTTTCGCAGATTTCGACATGATTTTTGATCAGCGATTGGAGGAAGCTAATGCCTTTTACCAGGAGCTGCAAAAAGACATTGTTTCGGAAGATGCAAGAATGGTACAAAGGCAGGCTTTCGCGGGCATGCTGTGGAGCAAGCAATTTTATCACTATGATGTGGAGAAATGGCTAAATGGAGATCCCGCCCAACCGAAGCCACCGTCCTCGAGGCTACAGGGAAGAAATAAAGAGTGGCGGCATCTGAAAAACGCCAATATTATTTCGATGCCCGACAAATGGGAATATCCATGGTATGCGTCCTGGGATCTGGCTTTTCATTGCATTCCATTTTCCATCATTGACCCGGTTTTCGCCAAACATCAATTGCTGCTGCTCACGCACGAATGGTATATGCATCCCAACGGACAACTTCCAGCTTATGAATGGGCTTTTAGCGATGCCAATCCGCCCGTGCATGCCTGGGCCGCATGGCGCGTGTATGAAATAGATAAACACGCCAACAATCACGTCGGCGACACGGCATTTCTGGAAACCATTTTCCATAAGCTGCTCATGAATTTCACCTGGTGGGTTAACAGAAAAGACACCGAAGGAAATAATATATTCGAAGGAGGCTTTTTGGGTATGGACAATATCGGCTTGTTTAACCGCAACAGTAGTTTGCCCGATGGCAGTATTCTGGAGCAATCGGACGGAACCAGCTGGATGGCCATGTATTCACTCAACCTCATGCGCATTGCCCTCGAACTGGCCCGGACGAACCTCGTGTACCAGGACATGGCCAATAAATTCTTCGAACATTTTCTCTATATCGCCGGCGCAATAGACAATATGGGTGAGAACAATTCCGGACTGTGGGACGAGGAGGATGAGTTTTTTTATGATGCGCTACGATTGCCCGACAAAAGGACCATCAAACTCAAGATCAGGTCCATGGTTGGGTTGATCCCTTTGTTTGCCGTCGAAGTATTGGATGATGAGCTGCTAAAGTCGCAGCCGCAGTTTAGAGCACGGCTGAACTGGTTCCTCGACAATCGCCCTGATCTGGCTAAGCTGGTATCCAGGTGGGGAGAAAAAGGAGTCAATGAAATGCATCTCCTCTCGTTGCTCCGGGGACATCGCATGAAAAGGATCCTCTATCGAATGCTCGACGAGAGTGAATTCCTGGGGGCCTTTGGTGTGAGGGCCTTATCGAAATACCATGCAGAACATCCATACGAACTCAACATCGCCGGAACCACGCTAAGTGTTGCCTATACGCCCGGCGAATCCACGACCGACCTTTTTGGCGGGAATTCAAATTGGCGGGGGCCCATCTGGATGCCGGTCAATTACCTGATCATCGAATCCCTTCAGCGTTTTCATCATTATTATGGAGATGATTTCAGGGTAGAATATCCAACCCATTCCGGCCACTATCTTTCCCTGAATGATGTTAGCAACGAACTCACTAAACGGCTGACTGGTCTCTTCCTGAGAGGGCAGGACGGAAAGCGGCCCGTTTTTGGCGATGTTTCACTTTTTCAAATGGACCCTGACTTCAACAATTACCTGCTTTTCTTCGAATATTTCCATGGAGACAATGGTAGAGGCGTTGGCGCTTCTCACCAAACAGGTTGGACAGGATTAGTGGCTAAGCTGATTCAGCCGAGGCAGTAAATAATTTCATTCTTTCGCTGGCAAATTCAAAATATAAAATGTAACTTTCTATAAGTCTAATCGCAGACCCATTTTCATTCTGCCCGTCCTTACCCTTTGAATCCAAGCCTTTACCTGCTCCGTCCACTGAAAACAATCTAAAATCTTAAAATGAAGGCCGTTATGAAACCACATCAATCCCCCTTCGTTAACAAACGAAAAAAGACCATCGAATTTCACATTGCCGTCAATGCTGCATCTCAAATTTCTTTATCAGGCACTTTCAACCACTGGGCGCACGGCGAACTGAAAATGAAACCATCAAAAAATGGCATGTGGAAAATAGAAATTCCCATGTTGCCACAGGGAAAGTACCATTACAAGTTTTTTATTGACGACCGCATGTGGATGGAAGACATTGAGAATCCCCTCCGCGAGCCGGATGGCGTTGTGGGGTGGAATAGCGTGTTGACGGTCTAGTTGATGCGCAACACCTCAAGCATCTTATCCGCGACCAGCTGGTTACCTTTTTCATTCAGATGCACCCGGTCAACAGTCAGGATGCCTGACTCTTTATTATCTGGATTGTTCTGGAGATTGTATTCGAGGAATATCTTGCGGAGGTCCAGCAATCCGCAATTATTTTTACCCGCCAGGTCACGAATGATCTGGGAATACCTGTTCAGGTCGCCATCCTGTTGATTGGTAAAATCAGTCCGTTCTCCGATCGTTGCCGGCGTACAGAGAATCACGCGGATATTGTTTGCCTGCAGTTTTTTGATAATCGCGATGTAGAATTTCTCAAATTTATCGGCATCTGTACCCGTGCCATAGGATGCTTTGTGCCAAACATCATTTACACCCACCCATATAATCACCAGGTCCGGATGTTTCGCCAGCACGTCATCCTCCATACGCAGGTAAAGATCGTAGATCTTATTTCCGCCAATACCTGCACCGATGAGTTCATACTGGTCAGCCAATCCCTTTTGTTTTAGTGCCTCGCCCATCAGCGCAATAAACCCGCCGGGTTTTACTCCGGCCTGGGTAATCGAATCTCCGAAGAAAATTACCCGGGTGGCTTTTTGATTTAACATAGACGTCGCCGTTATGAACAGCAAAATGAGGAAAACAAAACGTAATAATTTCATATACATTTATTTTAAATAATATTTCTAACTTACTAAAGATACTTCAAAGCTGGCCCCGCAAGGCAAACTCTGGTGCAATGCGCCGGATCAATTCCAGGCAGGCCCTGCCATTGTGGTATGGACATTTCCAAAAGCCTGCCTTATCTTCGCCCTCCATGATGGAATGATCGGCATGAACGCCCCAGAACCACTCGCCATGTTCGGAATCTTTAATGCACTGGTTGACAAACTGCCAGCTCCTGATTGATTTTTTGAGCCACCTCTCGTCCCCACTTACCTGGTAGGCATTATAAAATCCAACCATGGCTTCTGCCTGCGGCCACCAATGTTTGTCATTCGCCCATTTGCCGTCTTCCAATTCATGTTTCATTCCACCGTCTGCATCCAGGCCTTCTGCTGCCGCATCGGCTATTTTTACGGCCAGGGATTTCATCGTCATGATCCAACCCGGGTGACGGATCGTTTCCGCTGCCTGTTGCAATAACCAGGCGGCTTCAATATCATGTCCGAAAGAAACCAGGTTTGATTTTACGTTCCAGTCCTGATCAAAAAATAAATTCAAATGCGTCGTGTCGTCATCTACGATATGATGCGCGAAAACTTCGAGCAGGTTTTCAATCTGACCTCTTAACCCGGCATTTCTCCACACAGTATAAAGGCAGGTGTAGGCTTCCAGCAGGTGCAAATGAGTGTTCATTGTCTTTTCCGCATGGGCATACTTTGGATTAAGCCCGATATCGTCTATTGGTTTCCATTCCCTTTTGAAAGCCTCGTGATAGCCCTTTCTTTTTCCATCGAAAGCATGTTGTTCAACCTGGCGGTATAGCAGGATGGCAGCGTCCAACACAGGCTGCTTCTTCGATGCTTTGTAGAATTCGCTTAGTCCATACACACAGAATGCCAACCCATAGATCTGTTTCCTATCATCGTGCACCTGGCCTTTTTGATCGACACTCCAGTAAAACCCTCCATATTCTTTGTCAGCAAAATGGTCAACAATATACATATATGCCTTTTCAGCCATCGCCAGATATACCGGTTTATTGGAGTGATTGAAAGCTGCGGCGAAGGTCCACAAGATGCGGCTATACAAGACAATCCCTCTCGGCGCATCGATATAGACTTGGTTATCGTTGTCAATCTTACCATAAAAGCCGCCATTGACCGGGTCCGGACTGTAACGCAGCCAGTAGCCGAGAATCTCATTGAGTTCCCTTTGCAGATCGCTTCTATATTCATCAGGATGCATCATCTTTAAAATGTAGAATGTAAATGGATATTCTATGCTACTGATACAATTTTAACCTGCTGACATCTTTTTGGAAGAGGGTTTGATCTGCGTGGTAAAATTGCACGAAATCATTGGCCGAGCCCTGACCTTTGTAAGGAACATAAAATTCATACCGGGAACCGGATGCTCTTCCGGCATTCCTCCATGCCAGTACATAGGAAATCCTGTGTGTGCCGATTGCTTTCAGCAAAACGTTGGTCCACCAGCTGCTGTCGGGCAACCCATTGTACCCAAATTCTGTTAACGCCGGAACCTTATTTCTTGTCGATGCGATGTTTTCCAGTATGCCAAGGCATTTATCCAGCTCCCGCACAAACAATTCGTTCTTTGCAATATTATTCCCCTGGTAAATATCAAACCCGATTATATCCACCCATTCATCGCCGGGATATCTTTCGAGGTAAGCGTCCTGGTCGCTAAAGCGGTCGGTATTGTAAGCATAAATCAGGTTATGAACATTTTTCCTGTCACGGAGGTAGGCAACGGTAAACTGGTAAAGTTTTTTAATTTCGTCGGGCGTGCAATTTTTACCACCCCACCAGAACCAGCTTCCATTCAGTTCGTGAAATGGCCTGAAAATGACCGGGATATATTCTTCCCGCGAACCCTTCAGACTCAGTATGAATGAGGCTATTTTATCGAGCCAGGCCATATAAAGATCATGTTTCGGTCCTCCGGGCAAGATCGAGGCTACTGTTCCGGGCGCGGGATCCCAGGCAGTTTTTCCGGTAAGGGGGTTGTTCAAATGCCAACTGATCGTGATCACTCCGCCGAGATCATATGCTTTCCTGATAAAGCCCCTCATCTTCTCAAAAGGAACGCTATCCAGATTCACCTCGTGATCCAATTCAATGCGCCCCAGTTCCCAGCCATATATCGCAGGATAATCGCCCGTAACTTCCATGACATCACTTTTGCCTGGAATATATTTCCAGCCAACCCCATAAGCGAGGTCATCCTGATGACCAAACATAAATCCCCTGGTCGCAATTTTTTTTAGATTTTGATAAAGACGAACGGTTTCCCCGCTAGCATTCTTATCTGTTGGCAGGTCGTTTTGGGCCTTGACCTCAGGCACAGAAACTAATACAAACAAGACAATTGCAAGATGATATTGAGGTATCATATGGAGCTTGATTGACAAAATAAAGCGTTCGCCAGGGTGCTGGAAGATCGACACAGACCATATTAATATTAAATCAAATATAAGTTCGGGATGTCAATTTTATGTAATACTTTTTTACCTCTTAATAATTTTAATTTATCTACAATTTTTCCAGTTTGGAATCGACCATGCGTAATATTCTGAATGATAGGATATTTGAATAAATACTATTATAATTATGGCCTAATATTTTTTTATCTTTCTCTGCGCAATGCAGCAATCTTGCTAAGAGTAATGTCTTATATCTCGTTACCGTTATGAATAAGGATATCATGCGGGAAATCACCCCGCTAACCCAAAACGATTGCTTTACTATTTTTTCCAGGGTCAAAAAGGAATTTTCCTTTCCCCTGCATTATCATGACGAATTTGAGTTAAACTTTATCATGAATGCAAAGGGCGCCAAGAGAATTGTGGGAGATAGTATCGAGGTCATTGAAGACGTGGAGATGGTTTTACTTGGACCCAATCTCTATCATTCCTGGTTTACCCACCATTGCAAAACGGAGGAAATACGTGAAATTACCATTCAATGGCATAAGGATCTCTTCGATGAAAAGCTCCTTTGCAGGAACCAACTCAATTTCATCCGGGTCATGTTTGAGCGAGCCCATCGCGGCATCGCTTTTCCGAGGGAAACGATCGAAGGCCTGATGCCCAGACTCTTGGCACTCAATGAAAAGAACGGTTTTGATTCTGTTTTGGAACTCATGTCCATCCTGCATGACCTTTCGATTTCCCGCAACATGCGCACCCTTTCCAATGCAAGTTTTAGCAACGAACAATTCAGCTCCAACAGCAGGAGGATCGAGAAAGCTTTTCAATTCATGAATTCAAATTTCGACAGGTCTGTTTCACTTTGTGAGGTAGCCAGACTGGTCAATATGACTGAAGTCTCTTTCAGCCGCTTCATCAAAAAAAGAACAGGCAATACTTTTATTGATACCCTCAATGAAATCAGGCTCGGACATGCTTCCAAGAAACTGATCGACACAACCCATTCCATTTCTGAAATATCGTACAATTGCGGTTTCAACAACATTTCAAACTTCAACCGGATCTTTAAAAAGAAAAAAGGCTGCACCCCCAAGGAATTTCGTGAGAGCTTTACTACGGGAACGAAAGTGTTCATCTAGTCTCCCCAACCCCCGACTCAACATAGCCTATATTTGCATTTCAAGGAGTAATCGTGGAGAAATCAAACTTTGTAGACCAGATCAGGGTATTTTGCAAGAGTGGGCACGGGGGAGCGGGCAGCAGGCATTTTATGCGCACCAAATTCAATGCCATGGCAGGCCCGGACGGTGGTGACGGAGGCCGGGGCGGCCATATTATTCTGCGGGGTAACAAGAATCTTTGGACTCTGCTTCACCTACGGTATTACAAGAATGTATTGGCTGAAGACGGAGAAGCGGGCAGCGGAAACAATTGCACGGGCCGCTTTGGAAAAGATATTGTTATTGAGGTCCCGCTGGGCACCATTGCCCGGGATGAAGAAACCGATACCAAAGAGGTCGAAATCCTCGAGGACGGTCAGGAGTTTATCTGGGTGAGCGGAGGTCGCGGAGGCCTGGGCAACGCACAATTTGCAACACCTACCAACCAAGCCCCTGAACACGCGCAGCCTGGTGAGCCAGGTCACGAAGGATGGAAGGTGCTGGAACTGAAGGTGCTTGCCGACGTTGGCCTGGTGGGCTTTCCGAATGCCGGCAAATCCACACTGCTGTCGGTGTTGACTGCTGCCAGACCCAAAATCGCCGACTATGCTTTTACAACCTTAACGCCACAGTTGGGTATGGTGGAATACCGTGGCGGGAAAAGTTTCTGTATCGCCGATTTGCCCGGCATTATTGAAGGCGCTGCTGAAGGGAAAGGGTTGGGGCACCGGTTTCTCCGGCATATTGAACGCAACGCCGCATTGCTTTTTTTGATTCCTGCTGATAGCCCCGATCATAAAAAAGAATTTAATGTCCTTATTAACGAACTGGAAAAATACAATCCCGAATTATTGCATAAGCGCTTCGTCCTGGCCGTTAGTAAGAGCGATTTGCTGGATGAAGAATTAAAACAGGCCATTGCGCAGGAGCTGCCCGTAGATGTTCCACATGTGTTTATATCCTCAGTAACTGAACAGGGTATGAAAGAGTTAAAGGACCTGCTCTGGGGCGTGCTCAATGAAGAACAGGCAAAGGCATAAAAGATATTCCGCAATAATTTCATTTTAGCCTGTGTTATACATGAGTAAAAATCTTATATGACCTTTTTAACGTTTGCGTAATATTGGAAGGCATGATTAAGAAAAAAAAGTCGTATATTTGCAATATCTATCCGAAGAATCAACGACAGATTACCGGCTACTTTAAAAAATCTGTAATACAATATCTGATTTCTTCTTCTTGATCTTGCTTCCATTTACACGATTGTTCGCCCTCCGATTGCATGCTGCATCGATTGCCTCCATTTAACTTTTTTATTTTGTCACTTAAAACCACTCGTTATGAAAAGGCCAATGATGTCCGCAATCAGTAAGCTTACCTTAGGTGTAGTATTGTTCACAGGAGCATTGTCTGCCAACGCGCAGACTAAATTTACCAGTTCGACGGAGAAAAATGCAGAAGTAAAATACGTCGGCAATTCCGAAGATGCAGTCTTGTTTAATGTATCTTATACCAATCCCAGCAGCAGCAAATTTTTTGTCACTGTTTTGGATGAAGACGGAACGCAATTGTTCCAGAGTGCATATTCGGATCAGAAGTTTGACAAGAGATTCAAATTACCCAAAATGGATAAACATAAATTAACTTTTATTATCCGGAATCTAAAGGAAATTGAATTGAAGCAGACTTTCGAGATCAACACACGTTATGTTGAAGATGTAGTTGTTACAAAAATATAATTGCATCAGTCGTCCTGTTGAATTTATACTACAACCTATCCTATAGGCTTACACTCGCTGTTCCGGCTGTTAACCCGCCGGAACAGTTTTTTTATATCCTCCCGCTCCTGCAATTTTTGACATACCACTCCGCATTTATCAGTAGGTTTGCCCTCAAATAAGTTACTATGAAAAAGGCATGGCCATTCCTCCTGTTGTTGCTGTTGGGTTTGCGCTGCATGGCCGACGAAGGTTTGTGGCTTTCCTTTCTACTGGGTGAACAGCTGTATGCAGACATGGCAAAAAAAGGGCTCAGACTGACGAAAGAGCAGTTGTTCAGCATCAATAAAATATCCATCAAGGATGCAGTAGTATCTATTGGGGGCAGGTATACGGGCGCGATAGTCAGCAGTGAAGGCCTTCTTTTCACCAGTCATCGCTGCGGATATGACGCCCTTGCTTCGGGATCCGGCGCCCGGAATTATTTGCCAGATGGTTTTTATGCCCATAGCAAACCGGAAGAGATCCTGTGCAGCGAGCTATTCGCAGATTTCCTGGTAAAGATCGAGGACGTTAGCGCGGAAATGGAAGACTCACTCAAAGGATTGAACGGCGCTGAACGCATGGCCCGATTTCAGCGTGCATCAAATGCCATCAGCAAAAGGTATGCGGATGAACGCGGTTCCGTGCTGGCCAGGGTCAGCGCATTATTTAAAGGAAACCAGTTCCTGGTATTCGTGTACCAGCGATACCAGGACATTCGCCTGGCAGGCATGCCTGCAGCAGTCATCGGGACATTCGGTGCGGAGCCGGATCATTGGCAGTGGCCGCGATATGCTGGCGATTTTTCCCTATTCAGGGTCTATACAGGCAGGGATGGAAATCCCGGGGCGTATAATGCCGGCAACATTCCGCTCAGGTCAAAATATTTCTTCCCCATTTCGCTTAAGGGGTACAAGGAGGGCGACCATTCGCTGCTTACCGGATATCCCGAAAACAGCGACCGGTACGAGTCATCCCTGGGCATCAGGGAGAGCATCGAATCAACCGATCCGCTATACATCAAACTACTGGCCCTGAGAAAGGAACTTATATTGGAAGAAATGAAAAAAGATCCTTCACTCCAATCCCAACTGGCCAGCGCCTATTCGGCTGTTCAGCGCCGGTGGATCTTTTATGATGCGGAGCTGAGGGGACTGGTTAAATCAAACCTGTTGGACAGCAGGAAAAAATATGAAGAAACATTTCAACAATGGGCCCAGCCCGATCAGGAGTATGTAAATATGTTCAGGGACTGGGTGAAACTCTATGCTTTCTGGAGGCCCTACGCCAAACATCGCATATACATCAACGAAGGCATACTGGGATCGCCACTGATCGCGTTTGCAGCCAGCCTTCAACAGGTGGAAATTGCGCTGGTAAAACAAAAAGGCGGCGACCTCGCGAAAATATTGCAGGCTGCCAATATTGCCCGGCAAAATTTCCTGAAGGCCGAAAACAAAGCTTCCGACAGGAAAATCTTTGCTGCCGGCACCATGATGTTTTTCAAGGATGTCGACAAGAATCAGCATCCTATTGGTTTTTATGAAAGCCTCAAAGGAAGTTTTGGAGATGTCAGGGACGAAAACAGTTATTCAAAATATGCTGCAGCCGTATTTGCCAATACCATGATTTTTGATGACGCCAAATGGAATATTTTCATCAGCAACCCTGACGCCACGGTGCTTCAGGCCGATCCGGCTTTCAGGCACGCAAGTGCTTTCTTAACCAACTGGCAGTCGAAATATGCGGTGTACTACCAGCAGTTCCTTAACGGAGACAACGAATTCGGAAGAATATACCTCAAAGGTATCCTGAAGATGGAACCTAAAAAACAGCACTATCCGGATGCAGACAACTCCATGCGGCTTAGCTTTGGCAGCATAAGATCCTACAATCCCGGTCCCTCCATTCATTACGATTACACTTGTACGATAAAGGGTTTATTGGAAAAGTACCAACCTGGAAATGATGGCTCCGAATTGCCCACGGCCTTTCTTGACCTGGCGGGGAAAAAAGATTTTGGACTATATGCCGACAAGCAAAAAAACGACCTCGTTGTAAATTTTATTACCAACAATGATTTTGCCGCCGGCAATGCAGGTTCACCTGTGCTGAATACGAATGGCGAGTTGATCGGATTGGCCTCTGACGCCAATCATGAAGCACTCGTCTATCAATATGGGTATGATCCTGCATTTAGTCGCAGCATTTGTGTGGACATCCGGTACGCATTGTGGTGCATCGAGAAGGTGGGAGGAGCGGGGAATATTGTCAGTGAATTGAAACTGGTGAAATAAGCGAGTGGTGAATGACGAGTAACCAGTGGTCTTTTACTTGCCACTCGCCATTTACCACTCGCCCAAAAGCAACTAAACATGAAACTATCTGATTTATCGAACACCTTGATTGGTTCTGAAATCGTAAAACTTGGCGGGGACATTCGAGAAAAGATCCGCAAAGGAGAAAAGATCTACAATTTTACAGTGGGTGATTTTGATCCGCAACTATTCCCTATACCGCGGCAACTGGAGGAGGGTATCGTACAAGCCTATCGAAACCATTTCACCAATTACCCCGCCGCAGAAGGGAACCTTGATTTGCGCCAGTCCATTTCAGCCTTCCTAAAAGAAAGAGAAGGTTTAGATTATTCCCCGGCAGAAATTTTGGTCGCGAGTGGAGGAAGGCCCCTGATCTACTCTTTGTTCAGGGCCATTGCAGACAAGGGGGATAAGGTAATCTATGCCGTGCCTTCCTGGAACAACAACCACTATACGCATTTTGTGCAAGGAGAACATGTATTGATTGAGACAAGTGCTGACCATGATTTCATGCCGACAGCCGATGATATGCGACCACATGTTAAAGGAGCCACACTGATCTGCCTCTGTTCGCCACAAAACCCTACGGGCACAACGATCAGTAAAAAAGACCTCGAATCGATCTGTGACATGATCCTGGAAGAAAACGCAGGCCGTGGTCCAGGCGATAAAAAACTGTACCTGATGTATGATCAAATGTATTGGCACCTGACCTACGGAAGCATCTGCCATTACGATCCGGTTTCGCTGCGGCCTGCCATGAAGGAATACACGGTATACATCGACGCCATCAGCAAGGTTTTCGCGGCAACAGGAGTTCGCGTAGGCTGGGCTTTCGGCCCGGAAACAGTGATGAGTAAGATGAATGCACTACTTAGTCATATCGGTGCCTGGAGCCCGATGGCAGAACAGAAAGCAACGGCTGCTTTCTTGCCGCAAAAAGATCACATTGATGAATACCTCCTGCATTTTAAAAAAGAAATCGAAGAAAGACTGAGGAGTATCTATGATGGGTTCATCAAACTAAAAAATGAAGGATTCCAGGTGGATGCCATTTTTCCTCAGGCAGCCATCTACCTTACGATCAAAATTGACCTTGCGGGGAAAAAGACCAACCAGGGAAAAACCCTGGTCAACCAAACCGAAGTCACTTCCTATATCCTGGATGAGGCAAAACTGGCGGTGGTTCCATTTTCAATATTCGGAGCAAGCAGGAATTCTCCCTGGTATAGGCTAAGCGTCGGCACCTGTCGCAAAGAAGAGATACCCGAAATGTTCCGCCAATTGCGGACAGCCATGCAAAAATTGACCTGATGAAAAGAAGCCTATTGGAGAAAATGAATTAAATTCATATATGCATTTTATCAACCTGCGATCCTTCGATAATTATATTCATGCCAACATTCAATTGGGTATGTTGCAAGATGAAGGAATCAATTGCCATCTTCAGGACGAATATACCACCACCATTGATCCTCTGCTCGCCCCAGCCATTGGCGGGATGAAACTCATGGTGTATGAAACGCAGGTGAACCGCGCAATAGAACTACTGGAAGATGTAGAGCGGAATAATCCCTGACCATAACATTATTGTTGCTGCTGTTGCTGCATTTCGAGGAAACGTTGATAAGAGTTCTGTTGTCCATCTTTTTTCCCGGGCTGCGGCGTAAGCACGGCAGACGTTTCTTCGGTGATTCGGCCATCTTCATACGAAACCGACACGCCAACTTCCAAAGAATGATCCGAAATGCCTTTATAGGTTCCGCGCACGGGTGAGCAATCGCTGAAATTTCTGCCAACGGCAAGCCTCACGTGCAGATCATTCACATAACAGTTATTGGTCGGGTCCAAACCGAGCCAACCATAAGAAGGGATATAGACTTCCACCCAGGCATGCGTTGCGCCCTCTCCACGCATTCCTTTTTTATTCGGACAAATATAGCCGCTCACATACCTGGCGGGAATGGAAGCCATCCTGAGCATGACCAGAAGGATATGCGCGAAATCCTGGCAAACCCCAGCCTTTAACTTCCAGGCCTCATCAAATGTGGTTTCCACATCGGTAATTCCTTTTATATATTGGAAATTGTTGAACACATAGTCCGTCAATCTCTTCGCTGCTTCAAGGGGTGTGATGTCTTTAAAGGTTTCGATATTGGAAACGGACCTTACCTCCTGCAAGGACATATTCTGTTCAAGATCGAGGAAATCAATATAGGGCAGTTGAAATCTGATCGTTTGCAGCAAAGCCCATTGTTTTTCTTTTGGTTCAAGGTCCTGGGGCAAGTCCTTGAATTTGGTTTCGACCTGTACCTTTGAATCAATCAGCAGCTCATAATGCGGTTCTGCATTCATGAAAGACCCGACTTCATTCCCGTAATAATCCTTGAAGATATCCAGCTCCGGGTCGCCGGTAATAACCAGCTCCTGTTTCAGGACATTCTGGTATTCATCCCTGATGGGAAAGAGAACGATCTGGTTAGCACTATCTCTAACAGGGGCATCGTAATTGTATTTCGTAACGTGGTGAATGGTAAATCGGGGCATCAGGAAGATTGAACTATTTTTTTTTGTTGGATGATTGTATGGTAAAACTAACCGATTACGGTTAGGAATAGGCGAAATAAAATTGATCGAATGCATTGCCCACTTCATAGAGATCTTCCTTGATCCCGCGGAGGTAAGCATGCAACCCCTGTTTCATGATCGTTTCCACCGTTGAATATTTCACCCTGCTCCTGATCTTGCCAATCATGAAATCTATTTTCCGGTAACCGTCTGCATTCTTGGCCGCTTCAAGGCGCTGAAAATAACGATGGAGCTGGCTGATAGAATATTCCACAGACCGAGGAAAATCCTGGTTCAGCACGATCTGTTCCACAACATTTCTGGCATCAAATCCGCTGCGATACGTTTTCAGGTACAATTCATAGCCGGAAATGGAGAGCAGCAGGTACTTCCAATAGGTCGTATCCGTTTTGGCAAAATCATAATCAACATCACTGAATTTGATGTCGAGGATGTCTGCCGACTGAACGCTTCTTTCCAGAAATTTCCCGATGTTGATAAAAGAATATCCTTCGCCCCTGGCCATGGTAATATCCGTTATTCCGTAATACAGCAGCCCCTGTTTGATCAATGTGTCCAGAATGGTCACCGGGTCTTCTCTTCCCAGCAATTGCGGCAGGTGCTCACCCCGAACGATATGATAATAATCATTGAGGCATTGCCATAATTCCTTGGTAATGTGATCCTGGACGCTTCTTGCATTCTCCCTTGCATGGGTAACAATATTCACGACCGAATTCGAGTTTTCTTTGTCGGTTACCATGAATTGCAAAACAGCGCGGGAACTATATGCGATGGCATTGGCTTCTTCTTCTTGCAGGTAGGTAAAGGTCCTGAGCACGGGTTTCCATGAAAATTCATGTAAGTCGTCCTGGGATGACGCATAATTGATTTTCAACATTCTTAATATACCGTCAGTCCGTTCGATATAGCGGCTCATCCAAAACAAACTTTCTGCAACTCGGCTTAGCATGTACAGTTCAGGTTTAATTTTTATTCTCATCCCGCGAGAACCCAGGTATCCTTACTTCCTCCACCCTGCGATGAATTCACGACCAGGGATCCTTCGCGTAAAGCGACTCGCGTCAATCCGCCGGGAACAATTTGAATTCCATCAGGACCACACAAGGCATAGGGACGGAGATCTATTCTCCTGGGTTGCAATTTTCCATTCATATAACAGGGTGATGAAGAAAGGTTGATGATCGGTTGGGCGATATATTGCCGCGGATCTTTCACGATCTCTTTTTTGTACCGGAGCATCTCGTCTTCAGTGGCCACATGGCCCATCAGCATGCCGTATCCGCCACTTTCGTTTGTTTTCTTGATCACCATCTTGCTCATATTTCCAAAAACATATTCCCTCTCTTCCAGATTACCCAGCTGATAAGTCGGTACATTTTTTAAAATGGGTTCTTCGTTTAAATAATATCTGATCATCGCGGGTACATAAGTATAGATCGCTTTATCGTCGGCCACGCCATTGCCGATCGCATTTACAATGGCCACGTTACCTTTCCGGTAAGCACTCATGATACCCGCCACACCGAGCATACTGCCGGGATTGAAGACCACCGGGTCCAGGAATTCGTCATCTACCCTGCGATAAATGACATCAACCTGCTGAAGGCCCGCTGTAGTCTTCATGTACACGCGGTGATTCGAAACCACGAGGTCTCTTCCTTCCACCAGTTCCACGCCCATCAACCTGGCCAGGGTAGTATGCTCAAAATATGCAGAGTTGTAGATGCCGGGCGTGAGGACAACGATATTTGGATGTGTAATTTGCCGGGGAGAGAGTGACATCAGGTTCTTGTGAAGGATATTTGGATATTCTGTCACCGTGCGTACATTGCTTTTAGGTAAAAGGTCAGGGAAAATGCGCTTAGTAATCTCCCTGTTTTCCAGCATATAACTCACGCCGCTGGGTGTACGAAGATTGTCCTCCAATATGTAAAAGGTACCGTCGCTGTTCCTGATAAGATCGATGCCCGCAATGTGAACATAAATATCATGTGGTACCGGGAACCCATGCATCTCCCTCAGGTAATGCGGGCAGCTGTAGACCATTTCGACAGGAACAATCCCGTCTTTCAGAATGAACTGATCATTGTATACATCTTTAAGGAAAAGATTCAGTGCTTTCAGGCGCTGCTTGATCCCTTTTTCAATATAGTCCCATTCGGGAGCCGTGATGATGCGGGGAATAATGTCGAAAGGAAATATTTTTTCAATGCCCTCTCCGCTGCTGTATACAGTAAAAGTGATTCCCTGGCTCATGAAGAGGCTCCTGGCCATTTCTTCCTTTTTGTTCAATTCGTCTACATTCAACTGCTGCATAAACTCCACTACGCCTTTATATTGTTCGCGTACAGCGGCATCCTTGTACATTTCATCCCAGGTGTTGGAATCAACATAATACGTGCTGAGGAGTTCGCTGGCTTGCATGATGAGTGGTTTGGAAGTGAAGATATGCCGGCAGGCTGTCGTTAGGACAAGCTAAATATAAAAAAAAATCATTTTATGACAAAAGATATGCTGTTTGAAGGTGCAATCGGCATCAGGTCAAGGTTTAGCCGGCTAGTGATCGCATTAAAAAACTACATTTGGAAAAAGTAATGTACATGAAGATCCTGGCCATGATCCCAGCCCGGTATGCCGCTTCGCGCTTCCCGGCAAAACTGATGCAGCTGCTCGGGGACAAAACAATCATCCGCCATACTTATGATAACGCGGTGGCGACCGGGCTTTTTGACGACGTGCTGGTGGTAACAGATAGTGACATCATTTACCAGGAAATTACTTCGCATCAGGGCAGGGCGAAGATGAGCGTCAGGACACATGAGAGCGGGAGTGACCGGATTGCAGAAGCTGCAGCAGACCTCGATGTGGACATTATCGTGAATGTGCAAGGTGATGAACCCTTTGTACAAAAAAGGCCGCTGGAAAAATTGTTGAATGTTTTTGAGGGGGCCGACGGGGAAAAAGTACAGGTAGCCTCACTGATGCAGGTATTGAAAGAGGAGAAATTCATTGAAGATCCAAATTATGTCAAGGTGGCTGTAGACAAAAATATGAATTCCCTTTTTTTCAGCCGCAGCATAATCCCCTACCCGCGGGCAAAAAATCTGCCGATAACTTATTACGAACATATTGGCGTATACGCATTCCGAAAACAGGCGTTGCTGGATTTCACGCAATGGCCCATAACGCCGCTCGAATCCGCAGAAAAAATAGAGTGCCTTCGCTATCTGGAACATGGCATCCCCCTTAAAATGGTCCTCACGGATTATATGGGTGTTGAAATTGACACGCCGGAAGATTTGGCGAGAGCTGTGGAAATAAGAAATAAGGAATTAGAAATAAGGAATAAAAAAGTATAACTGCGGATATCCCGCCAAATCCTCATCCACTTTCTTATCCCTTATTTCTAATTCCTTATTTCTTATTTCCATCCTCCGCTTACCTTTACTGTACCTAATTCACCAGCACATGAACACTCCACTCTGGGGCATCGACCTTGGCGGCACAAAGATCGAGGGAGTCATCCTTCCTGCTACCGGTGACCCTAAACCGATTATCCGCACCCGGATCGATACAGAAGCTTTACAGGGGTATCATCATATTGTAAGCCAGATCGGTAAGCTCGTTGAACAGATGAAGGCATCCTCGGGTTTAACGCCGGAACGGATTGGCTTCGGTACTCCGGGCGTTCTCGATCCATTGTTGCAGACAATGAAGAATTGCAACAGCACCGCATTGAACGGAATGCCCCTAAAAAAAGACCTGGAAGAAAAATTGAACGTTCCCGTCTTACTAGCCAACGATGCGAATTGTTTCGCGCTGGCGGAAGCTCACTGGGGTGCGGTGCAACAAAAAGCGCCACAAGCGAAAATGGTATTTGGGATCATCATGGGCACGGGCGTTGGTGCTGGTATTGTTATGGACGGAAAAATATGGACCGGCAGCCATGGAATCGCCGGCGAATGGGGCCATAATTTCCTCGACGAATCCGGTGGACCTTGCTACTGCGGAAAAAAGGGCTGCGTTGAAACAGTGATATCCGGTCCTGCCCTCGAAAGATACTACGAAGGCATTAGGGGAAAGAAAATCCGATTGAAAGAGATCGTGAGCCGCCACCAGGAGGGAACGGACGAGGTGGCCACACAAACGATTGACCGCCTCTGTCATTTTTTTGGCAAAGCCGTTTCCGTCGTGACCAATCTATTGGATCCGGATGTGATCGTGATTGGTGGAGGCGTCGGCAATATTGATGAGCTTTACACCCGGGGTCTGCTTTCATTAAAGCAATTTATTTTTAACAACGGAGTACAGGTGTCCATTATTAAACCCGTGCTCGGCGATAGCGCAGGCGTGTTCGGTGCCGCGGCGCTCACTTAAATGTAGAATATAAAATATTAAATGTAAAAGCGAAATGCTGATTGATAAGACCCTAATATTGGTCATACTGCTTTTTACAGCGGTCTTGTCTTCTGCGCAGGGACTGCCTTACACGGAACAATACCGCCCCCGGTTTCATTTCACGCCTGCCCGGAACTGGTGCAACGACCCCAATGGCCTGGTCTACGCCAATGGGGTATATCATCTTTTTTACCAACACAACCCTTTTGGCAACAGGTGGGGACATATGAGCTGGGGGCATGCCAGCAGCAAGGATCTTGTTCACTGGAAAAATCTGCCCCTGGCAATAACCGAAGCCAATGGCACCATGATTTTTTCGGGTTCCGCTGTCGTGGATGAAAACAACACCGCGGGTTTTTTTCTTCCCGGCAAAGGCATCCCTATCGTAGCGGTCTATACAGGGCACCTGATTCCGGACTCATCCAAACCTGACGAATACCTGCAAACGCAACAGCTCGCATTCAGCCTTGACTCAGGCAAAACCTTTACAAAATATCCGAATAATCCCGTGCTTGACCTTAACACAAAAGATTTTCGCGACCCCTGCGTTTTCTGGTATGCGCCTCATAAAAAATGGGTGATGGCCGTCGTGAAGCCGCATGAACACATCGTTCAATTCTACGCATCAAAAAACCTGGTCAACTGGGCTAAGCTGAGTGAATTTGGACCTGCGGGCGATATAAAGGACATCTGGGAATGTCCCAGCCTGCTGCAGGTTCCGATGGCAGGTTCCGGCGATAAAAAGAAATGGGTGCTATTCAATTCCCAACAAACCACCATGCAATATTTTGTCGGGGAATTCGATGGAACCAAATTCATTAACGAATCTACTGCTACCATTTACCGGCCAGACTATGGTCCGGATTTTTATGCCGGCATTACCTACAATCATTTGCCGGAAAGCCATGCGCCTGTATTGATCGGGTGGGCGAACAACTGGACCTATGCCAATGATATCCCAACAACTCCCTGGAAAAGCATGATGGGGTTACCCAGGACGCTCGCTTTGACCAGGAGAGGCAATGCCTGGATCTTGTTGCAACATCCCACAGAAGCCCTGCAATCGCTGCGCGAAAAAGATTTTACTGCTCATGACATCAGGGTCCGGGAAGAAAATAAATTGCCAGTGCATAGCCAGCAGTGCGAATTAGTGCTGGAATGGCAACCCGGCACCAATACCGTCTCGGGCATTAACCTCGCGGAAGGAAACGGCAAGCCATTCGTGATCGGTTACGATGCGAAGCGTGAAATATTATTCATTGACAGGAAGGGAGCAGGAGACAGTTCATTCAGTAAGGCATTCGCAGGATTGAATTATTATGAAGCGCCGTTGCGCCTGCGCAGCAACCACATGCTGCTGCACATTTTTTTTGATCAGTCACTCGTGGAAGTTTTCGCAAATGATGGTGAAGTGGTGATGACGGCCCAGATTTTTCCCGGAAAGGAAAATGATGGCATCTCCCTGTTCAGCAGAGGCGGTCTGTCCAACTTTACCCATCTTCATTTTTGGAACATGCATACGAGCTGGTAGAGGACCACAATCATGAAGATCAGAAACGGATAATGGCAAAGCCAAATCTCCGGCTCCTTTCATACGGAATGGCCATTTCATTATCCGAAATACGGCGCGCTTTCTGAAAATTGAGCAAATGACCAACCTTCCAGTATACAAGGCCTTCATCTTCGATCAGGTTGCCTTTAAAGTCCAGCACAGTAGAGTTACCATACCGGATCTCGTTTCTGAAGAAACTATTGTATAAAAGGAACAACTTATTTTGAATCGGAACAATCAGGTAGGACAGCCAGGGTAGATTGAATTCTGTGATCTGTTCTTTATTCACAAGTCCGCTCCAACAACTGTCATTTTTCTTAGCGGGAAAATAAAACATGCAAAGATCCCCCCGCTGGTATATTTTCCGTGTTCCGCCGAGCCTGTCATATCTCGTATATCCATCCTTGTTAATAGAGGCAGGTTTGAGCATACTGCTGATGGAATTGCTGGCAAAAAAGAACCTGAGTACTTTTGAACTGTTGTATTCTTCGTTTTCCGCGGCATCAAAATAGGATTTGCCATATTCTTTTAAAAGCATGAATCCTGATCCGGGTACACTGACAAAGCTTTCATGGACCAGGTTTTCATCCTTTATTTTATAAGCCACGAGGGTATTGAATCGATACGATGAATCAAAATCCATTTTATGGGTTGCCATGGAATAATGCACCACTTCCACGTTTTTCAGGGTCGGGTAACGAAAAGACGACAAGACACTGGCAATGACTTCCTGGCTTTCATTGTCGATCGACATGACCACATCTTCCCATATAGAATATATGGGCGACCTGATTTCCCGGTATACGAGGCCACTGTCTTTCCCGGTGAAATGATAAAGCGCAAAATTTGCATTGGCACGTGAAGGCAGCATCATCACCCATTGTCCGTCGTTGGCAACTTTTAAAGGGCTATTGCTGAAGAATTCAACCGGGTAATTCGTGAAATCATCCTGGATAAGCGGTTGGGTAATCGGCAAACGCTCATAAATATTGTTGGACAGCTGCCGCCATTCCTTGTCATACAGGATAGCATGCATTCGGGGAGGAGCTAAAGGAGATGATTCAAAACAGAGTAGCAGAATTTTGCTTCTGTCCTCCGAACGGGATAGCAAAAAACTATTGGCAGATTCCTGGAAAGGAAGACTCAGCAGCGGGAAGTTTTCCTTCACCAGCCTCCCATCCCCGGCATATCTCGTGATCAGTACATTTGTTTTTTTATGATCCACCAGTACGGTAAGCTGGTCAAAATAAGCATCGCTGCAAACAATGTATTCTTTCAATACTTCTCCCGATAGAACAACAGGATTGGTGAGATTAACCAGGTTCATCCTGCCGTCGTAAATCTCAAAATTTCTTTCTTCAATCGTATCTGCAGGCCCGGAACCTTTTTTTTCAACTTTAAGCGATTCTTTTTTTTCGACCCAATAATAATTCCCGACTTTTCCGGCTACCTCAAACCTGTTTTCAATGAATGGTGAATACAAAACCCTTTGCGCAGGCAGCCATTTTCCGCAAAACAGGAATACCAATGAGGTGATATATGTCCGTACCCGACAACCCATAGAAGCAGTATCACCTTGAAGTTACAATGATTTATGGAAAATGGTTGCCATTTACCCCCCGAACTTTTCGCGGAATTCTCATTTCGCTGATTGCTTTACCTTCGCATGATTAAAAAATAAATACATATGAAGTTCCGCAACTTTAAAATGGTGAGTTATGTGGTTTATGGCCGTGGGAGTTTCGATCAGCTGGACGAGATCATTTCGGTCAACCGTAAGGGAGAGGCCCCGATGGTTTTCCTGCTGGATCATTTTTTTGAAAATAAGCCGCTGGCCAGCAGCATTCCCCTGCGCCAAAAAGACAAGATCGTCTTTGCTGACGTCACTTATGAACCCAAAACTTCATACGTAGATGAAATTGCCAAACAATTGAAAGATGAATTTGGAATGGTCAGCGGAATCGTTGGAATCGGAGGCGGATCTGCCATGGACCTCGCCAAAGCCGTTTCCCTCATGATGAACAATCCCGGCTCTTCTGCCGACTACCAGGGATGGGACCTGGTAAAATATCCGGGAGTATATAAAGTTGGTATACCAACGCTTAGCGGAACAGGTGCGGAAGTTTCTCGAACGACTGTGCTCACCGGTCCCAGCAAAAAATTAGGAATGAATTCGGATTTTACTCCATTTGACCAAATTATCCTGGATCCTGTTCTTGCCGCAAATGCTCCCGCTCAACAACGTTTCTACACAGGCATGGACTGTTATATCCATTGCATTGAAAGTCTAGAGGGAACTTATTTAAATGAATTCAGCAAATCTTACGGCGAAAAAGCCCTCCAGCTCTGCCAAAAAGTCTTTGTGCAAAAAAATGTATGGAACGAGGAAAGTGATGATCAGTTGATGATGGCCTCCTATTCCGGTGGCATGAGTATTGCATATTCACAGGTCGGCGTAGCGCATGCGGTGAGCTATGGATTAAGCTATTTGTTAGGAACAAAGCATGGAATTGGTAATTGTATCGTATTCGACAAATTGGAGGAATTCTATCCGAAGGGTGTGTATGATTTTAAAAAAATGGTTGAAAAAAATAAGATTGACATTCCCCAGCATATTACAAAGGGCCTTACAGATGAACAATTCGATACCATGATCAATGTATCCCTTGGTATGAAACCATTGTGGGAAAATGCCCTGGGCAGCGATTGGGAAAAAGTTATGACCCGGGAAAAACTTCGCGGTTTGTACGAAAAATTATGATTTAAATGCCAAAATATTTCCGGAAAACTGTCATCCTGCTCATGACTTGCGCTGGCATATTTTACAGCAATCGTTCAGATGCGCAGAAATTTTTCTTATTCGCGCATGGACTATACGCAAATCCAGTGGACAATTATTTTAAGCACAATTATAATTACGGACTAGGTGCCGAAGCAGGAGTGGGAATAGGAATCGGCAATACTTTTTTTGTTGGCACAGTAGGATACACTTCCTTTAGCCATAATAATTCGAATAATTACGGACAATTATCCTATGTTCCTGTAAAGATCGGTTTGAGGCATTACCTGTTTCCGGGAAATATTCTGTTTCTCCATGCAGATGCCGGAATAGGTATCGTAAAGAATGAACTCTTTAATGGATCTTCCTTCACAGGGGATCTTGGCCTGGGCGTAAAACTCGGGGCCCTCGAAATCACGACGGTTTATGACGGATTTTCGCGGACAATCGGGGGAACTTCCGGCTATTCATCCTGGATTGGTGTTAAGGCGGGCGTCCAGTTCGGATTGTAAGTTGTCTTTTCCGCCCTATCTAGAAAGGCTTTTTAAAGCTGCCTCGTTGACCTTTACAGGATATTTTTCTTTTAGTTTACCGATCCACTGATCTTCAAGAAAGGTCTGATAATCATTAATTACAAGCCCCCTCGCATCATTGTAATTGCGGGGCAGGCGATCAGGGTATAGCTTGACGATATAAGCCATTGTAACGCTGTTATCTGCCGGATTCCTGAGCATGCTGGTAGACTGGCCCGCCCGCAATTTTCCTTGTTCGGGCGGTGGCAACTGGCTAAGCTCAAATCTTCCCGAATCGGCCTGTACCTTGCCATCAGCACTATCTGCAAACCTTCTCCAATTGTTGATGCTGTTCTTTATCCTGGATTTAACATCTTCCGCAGCCCGTTCATTGGCACAAGTAAATAAGATGGCATTGGCACTGGATTCCCACCAGTAATTGTTTTGATGTGAATCATAATAAGCCCGCAGACCAAGCGTATCGGATGAGGCCTTATCCCATACCTGGCGCTGCATGATTTCGAACAACATGTTTCCGTCTTTGAATTCATTGAGTTGATAAGCGAATGCTGTATTATAGTCTTCCAGATGGCTTCTGTAATAATCAAAAGCCGCGGTCTGCTCAAACTGATCGAGGAATGCCCGGTTGGATCTATCCCTGTTGAGCGCCAAAATATTTTTTATGGAATTCCTATAATAAATCCAGTCACTGACGGTATACCTTTTTACAGACAGCCAAAAGAGTATGGATGAAGCATTCAATCCCGCGAACGCCGGCAGGGATTTATTTTGCAAACTACTGTCGGTATACGTCCACAATTCATTTTCATTGAATGTATTTTCTTTGAACCGGCAAAGCGTCATAATCTTCTGGGTCATCGCCTTCCGGGATGCTTCTATTCGTGAATCATTCATTACCTGTTGTTTCAATGCATCCATCCTGGTTTTGCTCTTTTCTGCAGTCACCGGTTTCCTGCTCAGTCTTTTGATAATATGATACCCAAATGCTGTCATCACCGGGTGGCTGATCTCCCCATCCTTCGCCAAAGAAAACGCAGCATTTTCAAAACCAGGATCATATTGCCCAACTCCGAATTCGGGCATCTCCCCGCCGGTTTGATAAGAGAGGTTATCGCCGCTAAATTTTTTTGCGAGTTCGCTGAAGTCGGCTCCCTTGAGCAATGCCTGATAAATTGAATCTGCTCTTAACCTGGTATCGGCTTTCGCGGATACGCTGGCTTCATGCGGAAAGATCAACAGAATTTGCGCAGCCCGGATCCTTCCGATTGCCTTACGTTCTCCCAGGTTCTTAAAAATATGATAGCCGCTCTTGCTTCGGTAAGGCGCAGAGAATTTTCCAGGCGCGGTTTGGTAGGCCAGCGTCTCGAGCGCATAGGGCAAACTGAAAATAGTAATATAGCCGAGGTCGCCATGATTGACCTTTGCGAAAGGGTCATCAGAATATTCATCGGCTGCGTCGCTAAATGCCTTCCCTTTTTTTAGGTCCGAATAAAGTCTTGTCAATTTGATAAACGCCCTCATCGTATCTGCCGGCGAAACTGTTGCGGGATCTGCAATATAAATCTGCGCGAGATGAACATCTTTCTGGCTCCGTTCAAATGCTTCGTTGGTCAGTTTTGCCAAAAAGGCATCGTCGTGCATGTAGGTATCTGCGACCTGGTTCCTGAAATTCTGCAGCTCGGCCACCAGCGTCGGAAGCGTGTCCAGTCTTTGTTCATACGCTGCCCTAACCTTGAGTTTATAGCGGATATATAATTCCAGGTATTCTCTATAAGATTTTTCGGTTGGCTTGCCGCTTGAGTTATTTTTGTTATAGGCCTTCAAAAAATCCGCCTTGCTTATTTGCTGATCCCCGTAACGAACCAATGTTTGTGCTTGTCCGCGCCGGATAAAACAACCGGAAAAAATAGTACAGGCAAAAACAAATCTGCATAATGCAACCCTCATATCAATTGGATTTGGCATTCTTCATTTTCAGGTCTATCACTTCGTCAAACTGCTGGTAAGTAAGTTTTTTTGCTATGATGTGTTTTTCCTTATCCAACAAATACAAAATGGGGGTCTGGTACACATCATACAGCTGCCTGAACCCCGGTTTATTGGAAGCAGTTTCAGCGTCGTGCTGAGCCTGGGTTTGATAAACGTGCACCCAGTCCTTCAAATTGTGGTCTTCGATGAATTTCAACCAGGCATCCTTTCCTCCATCCACCATGACGCCCAGCAGGGCGACACCTTCTTTTTTCCATTTGGCCTGGTAGATGGAATCCAGTTTGGGAACGGTCTCCTTGCAATGACTGCAGGTAGGATCCCAGAAGCAGATGACCGTGAATTTGGCATTGATCTCGTACAAGGTCCTCTTCTTTTCCAGGGTATCTGTCATGTCCAGGTCTGCCGCCGGCTGTCCGATCAGGTTAGCCATCAGGCTATACGCCCTGTCATTGACAAATTTTCGGTATTTGTCTGTGAAGAATTCCGCCTGACCAGTATTGATGTATTTCTCAAATAAGTGAACGAACACAGCGTCCTGGCCCATGAATTCCGGGTTGATGTATTTCTGCACAAAATGGATCAGCAAATATTTGAACATCTCCTTATTGGCACGGGACTGCAATAACATCATGTCCACTTCCCGGTTGATGGAATCCGGTTCGGGGGCAACGAGGTCCTTGAAATATTTGTCCAGTTTCGGTTCAAAAATGGGTGTGCGGATAAGACGGTCATCAGTAAACGAAACCCCATCCCAATAATGCGCCTTATAATAATGATATGAAAAAAGGCTGTCTGTTTTTGCCGTGGGATTTTTATCGGCCGTAGGAACGACCGGTTCTTTTAAAGCGAGTAGCAGGCTGGTCAATATAGACCTCGGGTATTTCTTTGCAATATCCTCCCGGTACTGCTGTATTTCGGCATTCCATGCCCTGGTCTTATCAATAAGGATTGTGGAATCCTGTTTGTTCCCTGCTTTTGACAGATCAGCCTGGGCGCCAGCGATTGCCTGTCCATCCTTTGCCATAAATTGACTGTACTGCTGGAAGAGCACATTGTCCGGCGAGCCAATGAATTTGACATGAGCAGGAATACCCGTTGAATCAGCCACAATCGAAAAAGTCTGCTGCACATCGATCAGCACTTCAAATAAGATCTCTTTTTTGGGCGATACGATAAAATAGATACCTCCCGGCAATTTTACTTTCCCGTTAAACACGCCGTAGCTGTTGGCGTCAAGTGTAACCGAATCAGCTACTGCTTTCATTTTGCCGTAATAATAACCAAGGTATACGCGACTGTTCTTGTAAGGCTTTAATGAGAGTTTGATTTGGTAAGCGTATTGTGCATGTACGGTGTTGATCATGCAGGCTAAAAAGAAGCAGCCAAATAGTTTTTTCACCCGGATTTTCAGAATTTAAGGATGAATAGAATGACGTTTCGTATTAGAGATTACCTCGCCTGGCTGATCATTTCACCAAATCAAGGCAATTAATGATGCAAAGAAACTAAAACATTGGGAATAATCTATAAATCAAACAAATCAGTACCAATCGAAGTGATTCATTCTAATAATTCTCAAATTCTGCCAATTCTGCTCCATATTTGCCCCGTGAGTACAAAAAAGAAAAATATCATTCTCAAAGACCTGCTGGTTTCAGATTATGCGTCCGAAGGCAAATCGATTGCAAGGGTGGATGGAAAAGTCATTTTCATGGAGAATGCCATTCCGGGAGATATCGTGGATGTCAGGATCACCAAAAACAAGAAGGATTGGGCAAGCGGGACGATAACTCTTTTTCATCATTATTCCGATGACCGGGTACCGCCTTTTTGCGCCCATTTTGGCGTCTGTGGTGGATGTCAGTGGCAGATGTTGCCTTATGAAAAGCAGCTTTTCTACAAACAGAAGCAGGTGGAAGATAATTTGCAAAGGATCGGGAAAGTGAACCTTCCTCCGGTGAGGCGGATTATTGGGGCTGAAGAAACGACCAGGTACCGGAATAAAATGGAATATACATTTTCAAACAGGCGATTCCTTTCTGCAGAGGAGTTGCGAAACCCGATGATATCATCAGCACAAAATGTGGCTGGTTTTCATGCCAAGGGTATTTTTGATAAAGTAGTGGATATCGAAACCTGTCATTTACAAGCCGAGCCATCCAATAAGGTTCGCCTTGCTGTGAAGCAATGGGGTATTGAACACGATAGCTCTTTTTATGACATCAAAGAACAGCGGGGTTGGCTGAGAACGATGCAGTTTCGGAACTGCACCACAGGCGAAATCATGATCAATATCGTATTGGGTTATGAGGATGAAGCCAAAAGAAAGGCCTTGCTCGACGAAATCCTGAGGCTTTTTCCTGAGGTCAGCACCCTGTTATACACCATCAATACAAAAATGAATGACAGCCTCAATAATTTATTTCCCCAGGTGTATTACGGTAATGGCTATGTGACCGAGCAGCTGGAGGATTTCAGATTTAAGATCGGACCCAAGTCTTTTTTTCAAACCAATTCGAAACAGGCAGAACGCCTGTACAGTTTGGTACGTAATTTTGCTGAACTTACCGGCTCAGAAACTGTTTATGATTTGTATTGCGGCACCGGAAGCATCGGTATTTTTGTAAGCCGGGGGGCGAAGAAAATCATTGGCGTGGAAGTCATAGCTGAAGCAATTGCCGACGCCAAAGAAAATGCTTCGGCAAACAATATTGATCATGCAGAATTTTTTGAAGGAGATGTGATTAAAGTGTGTGATGATGCATTTTTTATTCGGCATGGCAAACCCGATGTGATTATTACTGATCCTCCCCGTGCAGGCATGCATGAAACCCTGGTAAGAAAAATGCTGGAGATGGAAGCCGCTATCATCGTGTATGTGAGTTGTAATCCTGCGACACAGGCCAGGGACCTGAACCTGCTCGATGAAAAATACGAAGTAATGCAGATCCAGCCTATTGACATGTTTCCGCATACTCATCATATTGAAAACGTGGTTCAGTTAAAATTGAGAAAATAATGGGCTTATTCAACGGCGCTGACCATTCTACCAGTCTTAAATAGTAATTTCAAGCTTTAATTTAACTAACAAATGACTGAGTTTCGGCCAACACGCTTCCAGATGATCCCTCCGGTGATCAAAAACCTGATCATCATCAATGTCCTGGTGTTCATTGCGCAAAAAACTTTTGAAAATAATCCTTCTTTCAGTATCGATAACCTTTTTGCCCTGCACGCAGTTCAGTCTGGTTATTTCAAGCCGCATCAGCTCGTGACCTATTTGTTCCTTCACGGAGGATTTGCCCATATTTTCTTTAATATGTTTGCATTATGGATGTTTGGGGCCACGCTGGAAAATTTTTGGGGACCCAAACGATTCCTGATTTTTTACATGGCCTGTGGCATCGGCGCCGGGCTGTTGCATTTATTCATTCTCTGGAGAGAATTGGCGCCAATGATGGCCGATCTGCAGAGATATCCGCTGGAGATCCAACAGCAGTACCTGATGGATCCCGCATCGCCCCTCAATGGCGCAACAGTCGGCGCTTCCGGAGCGGTTTTCGGATGCCTCGCGGCCTTTGGTTACCTGTTTCCCAACACCCAAATGATCATTCTTCCTATTCCCTTCCCCATCAAAGCAAAATGGTTTGTACTCATATATGCTGGCATGGAATTGGTGCTGGGTATCCAGAACTCGGCAGGAGACAATGTTGCACATTGGGCGCACCTCGGCGGAGCTGCTGTGGGCATATTGTTCGTGCTTTATTGGAAAAGACATGACCGCCGCAATTTTTACTAAACTTTTTGCTGCCAAAATCTGTTAAGAAACATACACTAAGCACCCAGGAAGGCCGTTTGAGTAGGTAATTTCATCTTCAATGCTATGGATGTAATGGAAGACAGCTATCGGAAAAGAATGAACCTGGGGCAGGATGGGAATGCGCTGGTTCAGCTGGTGATCATCAATGCTGTCGTGTTCGTTATACTGAAGTTCATCTACGTGATCTACCTGCTCGTGCCTCTTCGGCCCGAAGCTTACCAAAACAATATATTAAAATGGTTTATCCTTCCCGCCAGCCTGGAGAAATTGTCCAGCCGGCCCTGGACTCTTCTCACTTACATGTTTGCTGACTTCAGGGTGTTTCGCTTTGTTTCCAATATGTTTTGGTTGTGGAGCTTTGGATATATCCTGCAGGACCTAACCGGGAACCGCAAACTAACTCCCATTTTTGTCTACGGTGGCCTCGCGGGCGCGGTGCTGTATATTTTTTCTTATTATATCTTTCCAAAATTACAAGTTCAGATCCCCTTTGCAGTACTGGCTGGTGCGAACCCGGCTATCATGGCGGTTGCCATTGCAACGACCACGGTGGCGCCCGATTACCGCATTTTCCCCATGATCAATGGCGGCATTCCGCTCTGGGTATTGACTCTGATCTATATCCTGATCAATTTTTCCAGCATTGCTTATGGAGATTCCGGTTCCTATATCGCTAATATCGGTGGCGCCGGGGTGGGATTTCTTTTCATTTACCAGGTGCGCAAAGGGAATGACTGGAGCCTGTGGATGAACCAGTTTTTTGACTGGTGCAATGACCTATTCAATCCAAATAAAAAAAAGAAGAGAAAATCAACCCCCAAAGATGAGTTCTTTTACAATGTTTCCGGCACACAACCCTTCCGCAAGATACCCAACATCACACAAAAAAGGATCGATGATATCCTTGATAAAATCAATCAACAAGGCTTCCGTTTCCTGACAGACGAAGAAAAAGATATTTTGAAACGGGCAGCTGAGGAAGAAGATTTGTAATTTACATGCCATCCATGGCATTCATCCGAAAATTCACCAAGCGCTTTTTTATCATTTTAAACCTGGTCGTGGTGGTTCTTTTCCTGATCACCTGTGCCAACGCCTATTTGCACGCAGGCAGGTGGTGGGTCATTTCCCTGCTCAGTTTATTTTTTCCTTTGTTTTTGTTGCTGCTGGTTGGTTTTATGATCTTCTGGCTTTTCTTTCACTCCCGGCATCTATCCCTGATTTCGGCCTTAGCCCTCCTGCTGGGCTGGCAGAATATTCATGCATTTCTTGCCGTGGACATCCATAAAAAATTCATCCGGGAAAAACCCGCGAATGCCTTCAGGGTGCTCACCTGGAACGTACACAGCTGGGATGAATTCATAACCAAAAAACCCGGTGGTTCGGGGCATCGCCTGAAAATGATGGAGTTCATAGCAGAGCAAAATGCCGACCTGGTCTGCTTCCAGGAGTTTTTTGAATCCAACAATTTCAGAGGCCTGCCGGGCAATATTGAATACATCAGCCGCCAATTGCATTTTCCTTATTATCATTTTTCGCATGATTACAATCGCCGCGACGGCACCTATTCAAGCGGGACAGCCATTTTTTCGAAATATCCGATCACCGACAGCCTCCAGATTAAATTCAATAACCCCAATGCCCAAAAATATGTAGAAAGCCTTCTTGCGGCAGATATCAATGTGAATGGAAAGACCATCAGGGTCTTTACTACCCATCTTCAGTCGGTACTGTTCCGCGGAAGGGATTTCCGCAATGTGGAGATCATCAAGAACGTGGATGACAGCGTGTTGGAAGCATCCAGATCCATCATCAAGAAATTGAAGATTGCTTATTCTTTGCGAAGGGACCAGGCCGATATTGTCCGCGAACAATTGGATAAAAGTCCTTATCCCGCCATTATTTGTGGCGATTTCAACGACGTACCTAATTCATATGTGTATTTTCATATCAGGGGCGACCGGCAGGATGCTTTTATCCAGAAAGGATTTGGCATCGGCCGAACCTATGTGCACCTTTCCCCCACCCTCCGGATAGACTACATTATGGCCGACAAGCAATTCCATGTTTTGCAATGCAGCAAATTCCCCCTGCCGTATTCGGACCATCATCCGGTTGTCGCGGATTTTCTAATGCCTTAGTAAGATGACAGTTCACAGTAAACAGATCTTATTAATTCCATCTGTCAACTGTCAACTGTTAACTGTCATCTGGCTATCCCCTTTGCACTTAAACCCAGATATTCTATTTTTGCGCCGATGAGTTCATTAAAAGTTCATAATTCATATACCAGACAGAAAGAAGAATTTGTTTCCATCACCCCGGGGCATGTGGGCATGTATGTTTGCGGGCCCACCGTGAGTGGAGAAAGTCATTTGGGCCATGCAAGGCCATATATCACCTTCGATGTCATCTATCGCTACCTGATGCATTTAGGCTATAAAGTGCGTTATGTACGCAATATTACTGATGCCGGGCATTTTGAAGAGGAAGGCAGGGAAGCAGAAGACAAGATATCGAAGAAGGCTGTGATTGAAAAACTGGAACCGATGGAGCTGGTTCAAAAATATACCAATCTCTTCCATTGGGCGATGCGACAATTCAATATCCTGGAACCCAGTATCGAACCCACAGCTACAGGCCATATCGTGGAACAAATTGAAATGATCAAAAAGATCATTCAGGAGGGGTATGCTTACGAAGTCAACGGATCAGTCTATTTTGACGTAAAAAAGTACGCCGCAAGATATCAATATGGCAAATTGAGCGGCAGGATACTGGACGATCTGCTGGAAACCACCCGCGACCTGGAAAGCCAGGAGGAAAAACGCAACCGGCAGGATTTTGCCCTATGGAAAGCAGCTCCTCCAGAACATATCATGCGCTGGAAAAGTCCGTGGGGAGAGGGGTTCCCGGGATGGCATATTGAATGTTCAGCTATGAGCACCAAATATTTAGGTGTTGAATTTGATATTCATGGAGGAGGCATGGACCTCTTGTTCCCCCATCACGAAAGCGAGATTGCACAAAGCACTATTTCCAATAAACACGTTCCCGCCCGGTATTGGTTGCATAACAACATGATCACGATCAACGGCAGGAAAATGGGGAAGAGCTATAACAATGTGATCCGCTTAACTGAGATGTTTTCCGGGAAGCATCCTTTGCTCGAACAAGCCTATTCCCCGATGACCATCCGTTTCTTTATTTTGCAGACGCATTACCGCAGCACGCTTAATTTTAGCAACGACGCATTACAGGCAGCTGAAAAGGGTCTGAAACGCCTGCTGGAAGCTTACAAAGAGTTGATGAAGCTGGAAGCAGATCCGTCAAAAAAAATAAATCCCGAGCTGGAGAAGGACTTTTACGACCATTGCAGGGAATTCGATGAATTCATGAACGATGATTTCAATACTGCCAAGGTGCTGGCCAACATGTTTTCCATGGTCAACCACATCAATTCATTGAAAACCGGCGTCCTGGAAAAGGATACGATTTCCGCCGAATGTCTGGAATACGTAAAAACACAGTTCAGGAATTACCTGGAGAATATTTGCGGATTGCGGGAGGAAACTTCCGCCGACATCCTGAAACTGGACGGCGTACTTGAGCTATTGATCGATATCCGGAAGGAGGCCAGGGCCAAAAAGGATTATGCAACTTCCGACAAGATTCGCAATCAGCTGATGCAAATGGGTATTTCCCTTAAAGATGAAAAGGATGGGCAAATGAGTTATAGTTTTGAATAGCCGTTCTTTTCAGTAGAAACCACCCGGGAACGATTTTTATCGTATGTCTTGTTAAAATGTTAATTGTGTCCTCAGGAGTGATGCGACTGATTTTTGAACCTAATTTTGCCTCATGAAGATAAAAATATCAGCACTTTGTTTGTCTCTTACGGCCTTTTGGTCGCTGGTTGTTGTTCTATCCGGCTGCAATAAGTCTAATAATTCAGGCGTCAACGCCAATACTTCTACCATCACCACTGTTCTTAAGTCTTCCATAAATGCCACGTTTTTTTACCAGGCGACAATCAGGACAGGATTGGATACCGTTTTTGATAGCCCCGGGCCGTATACTGTTTTTGTTCCCACCGACAGCGCTTTTTTAGCTGCCGGTATCAGCAGTGCTTCACTCAACAGTGCCTCCACCGCTACGCTAAAAGATATGCTTTTGTATCATACGCTGGCCGGAGCCACTTTGATTACCACCAGTTTCCCCATGGGATCCAATTCCAAATTGATCACGGCCAATGGCGACTCCATTTTCATCAGTAATAGTTCCAACGGTTTCTTTGTAAATGGCATCCCTGTAGAACAAAGTGATATCGTGCTCAGCAATGGGGTGGTCCATGCCATTACGCTGGCACCCTTATTGGCCCCAAAGGGCAATTTGATGCAACTCATTCAAGGCGATACTTCATTCAGTTACCTGTCAGCTGCAGTGACCAGGGCCAGCCAGGGAACCACCGACATTCAAACTAAACTCACTTCCGGTGGGCCTTATACGCTTTTAGCCCCTAACAATGACGGGTTCCGTTCTTACGGATATGCCACGGTCAATGATGTAACCAATGCCAATGCAGACAGTCTGGCCAAGATCCTGCTTTACCATATGATTCCCTCGAGATTGTTTACCTGCGATATCAGCCTTGGTCAGCATTCCCAAACAGCTCAGGGCGGTTCCGTATTGTTCACAGCTACAGGAACTCAAAGACAAATAAGGGGAACAAACAATGACAGCAATGCCGATCTGCTGAAGGCAGATGTCATGGCGCGCAATGGGGTGCTGTATGTCATTAATCAGGTGCTGGTACCATGATAAATTGCCATTGAATGCACTACCTTTCTCATCTTTCCAGGGACAAAAAGCTGAAAAAAATCATCGCGTCGCAGCTGGCTGTGAAATTGCAGCGGAAAAAGAATATTCATATCCATCTCTGCGGTTCGATCATGAGCCAGCAGTTATCTACCAAGGTTGCGGATGTCATTCACAAAAGATTTTTGAAGTTATATGATGGCGTACCCAGTCCAGAGCAAATTCTCGGAACTGATCCTGGTCAGTTGCGGGCCATCGGGCTCTCGAACGCGAAGACCGCTTACGTACACAATGTTGCGCGTTTTGCGATGGAACAGGGAATGGAATACCGGCAACTGAATAAAATGAGCGATGAAGAAGTGATTGCATACCTCACACAGATCAAGGGTGTCGGAAGATGGACAGCAGAAATGATGCTGATGTTTGCGCTGGGCAGGGAAGATGTTTTTGCGATCGACGACCTCGGCATTCAACAGGCGATGATCAAAATGTATAAGCTGGATCGTTCGGACAAAAAAAAATTCAGGGAAGACATGCTGAAGATCTCAAAACAATGGAGTCCTTATCGAACCTATGCATGCATCCATCTTTGGCGCTGGAAAGATGTGCCCACTGTTGCAAAATGAAAAGCAACCGTTAAAAAATATACGCCGTACAAGTTATTAGCCGGTTATTTTCGATTTTCCTTCCCCTGAATCGAAATATTCAATAAATTTCAATTCAAATTAACAAATAATTGCATAAAATTGAAAATGGCGACTGAATAAACATTCGATTCATTGACCAGTTCTTTGTTGTATCATGTAGACTTAAATCTTAATTAAAATTATTAAATCATGAAAAATCTGAAGTTATTCTCCTTTGTATTTTGCGGGATTGCTCTGGCCATTATTGGATGTTCAAAGGGCAGCGCAGGACCGGCAGGTCCGGCAGGCCCCCCTGGTCCGGATAGCGTGGTTCATTCAAATTGGATCACATTGAATATGGCTTTGAACGTAAGTAGCGCCAACGACTCATTTTACACTCAGACCATCTCTGCACCGGCCATAACACAAAAGATTTTAGACAGTGGAATTGTATTAACTTATTTGGGGTTTGTTGACAACAACAACGTTACCAATATAGCGATTGCGTCTCCGTATTTCTTTAACGAGATATTTACGCCAGGCTCTATTGACCTGCTTTCCTTCAGCGATTACAGCGGCACCGATTACCGGTATGTCGTTGTCCCGGGCACTGTCGTAGCGGGCAACATCACTTCAGGTCCCGCCAAAGGATTGACGAAACAACAACTCAAGGATATGAGTTATGAAGCAGTGATAAAACTGACAGGACGATCCGCCAACCCTGTCAACAATCAATAAATGCGAAATTGAATTTTTGTCCGGTGCAATCCTGCACCGGATTTTTATTTCTCCAATCGCGCACGAATGCTATTTCCTCTTCAATTGCCCGAAAACAGGTTGTATTTCAAAATGCAATAGATCGCTCTGAAGCCATCTCTCCATCCGATTTTTTTTCCTTCGAGATAGGTTCTACCATAGTAGGAAATACCAACTTCATAAATCCGGATATGCGGTACACGGGATATTCTTGCAGTGACCTCCGGTTCAAATCCAAACCTGGCCTCTTTGAGTGGGATTTTCTGAATGACGGAGGTACGAAAGAGTTTGTAGCAGGTTTCCATGTCCGTTAGATTCAGGTTGGTGAACATATTGCTCAGGGTCGTCAAAAACCTGTTGCCAACGGAATGCCAGAAGAAAAGAATACGATGCGAGGTGCCTCCCAGGAAACGCGATCCATAGACAACATCTGCGTTGGCCCGGAATACCGGCTTTAGCAGGATGTTGAATTCTTCAGGATCATATTCAAGATCCGCGTCCTGGATGACCAGGTATTCACCCGAAGCTTTGGATATCCCGGTATGGATGGCAGCACCTTTTCCCTTGTTCACCTCATGCTTAAAATACTGTATGTTTAGCCCGGGATGTTCCTGGCTGTAATGCATCAGGATCTCTTCTGTATTATCAGTAGAGCAATCATTGACCAAAATGACTTCTTTTTCAATCTGGTTATCGAGAACGACCTGATTCAACCGGTCGAGGATCAAGTGAATGGTGGCTGCTTCATTGTAAGCAGGTATAATGATCGACAGTTTTTTGAATATTTCTTGCATAGTTGAACCAGACAAAGTGCTGAAACAATCTCAATGATTGTCTGGCAATACTACACATTTTTCAGAATGCATGAAAACTATTTCGTTTCATTATTTTGCAAGGTGCAGTGCTACTGGTCAGTTCAACTTTTTTATTTTGTTCGCTATCCATCAGTTAAATTGGCCCAAAAATTATTATGAAACTCGAGAAAATCGTTTTGGCTGTCTTATTTCTTCAAGCCTTTTGCCTAAAAAGCCATAGCCAGGAAATAACAATTAAAGAGGGTGATTTCAAAATGTTGTCCGCGGAGAAGACAGTTGCCCTAAAATTTACTTATGATAGTTTACAGGTGGGCAAGTATAAGAAAGAGGCAGATTATATAAATAAAAGAGTGGCCGAAATGAATAACAAAAATCCGGGGCGGGGAGATGAATGGGCCTTGAGTTGGACAGCACAACGGAAAGGAATGTTTGAGCCAGCCTATATCACGGCATTCATCGCCGCATCGGGAAAAGACACTTCTTCCTTATCAAAATATACACTGATTTTTAATACCAGTTTTATCGAACAGGGATTTAGCTCCGCCGCGATTTTAGTTCATAAAAATCCTGAAATCAGGGGTGAACTGATGCTGGTCAGGTCTGATGATATGTCAAAAATTATTGCAAAAGCAAAAATAATCAAGGCGATGGGGAAGGCAGGGCCTCATTTTGAAACGGGCGAACACCTCGACGCAGCCTATGCGCAAGCGGGAGAAGGAACTGGCACCTTCATTCTAAACAATTAGTGGCGACATCAATGCCGGGCGAATCCCATTCGCTTCAAAAGCAATGTGTCAAATGCGGGCGCAGTAATGTTGCCGTTGTTGACAATTAAGGTAGCTTTTCCTGTAGGATCCCATAGGTTAAATCCAATGTTATATTTTCTGAACGTTGCGATGGCATCCTGCATGTAATTGAGCCTGGATTGGCGGTCAATGCCTCCGGGACGTGCAAAACACATTCCTTCTCCCATCCAGATAGGAACATGATGCTCCCTACCGTAATCCGCTGCCTGTTTAATGAGAGAATCCATTCGACGCAGGCCCCAAAGCGGCAAGGCCTGTACCTGGAACGGACGGGCAGCCTCATAAATCTTCCATTGCTCGATGGCTCCATAATTACCACAACCAGCTGTTATTAAATGATCAGCACAACCTGCAAAAGCCGGGTAAGGCAGATTGCAAGTGCATCCATACAGGTTAGCATTCTGAAGCCCCTGGAATATAAGCACATCAGGCTGATACCAGTGAAAAGTATAAATCAGTTTCGGAGCGTGAATGGGCGGGAAAGTATACCTCTTCCTAATGTCTCTGAAAGGGATACCGGGAACTGAGTCCACCAGGCCGTCAAGCATCTTATCATTTCTAATTCCGGTAACTGCCAGCCAATGTATCGAATCAATGGCCCGGATATCTTTTACTACAGAATCTTCCAGTGTATAAATGAAATTGTGATTCTTCGGATCATCGGCATATGGCTCATTGATGATTTCAAATACCAGCTTTTCTGTTTTATAACGTTTAAAATAACTCACAATGGCAATCCAATACTTCCTGAATTTTAGTCTTGCATCCAGGGAGTCCTGTGCAAGCATTTGCATAAATGAAGTTGGACCCTTCGCGCCTGACAAGGGATGACAGGCATCCAGGATAACGGTAAATCCCGAATCCAATAATTTCCTGATAACAATCGTATCCAGCGCAACAAGGTTAGCGGGATTCAATACCGAAGGCGTAGCATCCTGGTAAAGGGTTTCATTGCTTACGGGCACTCTTATGCTCTTTACGCCCATTCCCTTATATGCATGTAATAACTGTGGATTACATTGTGAAGACCAATCTGAATGCGGCATGAAATATCGGGTAAACTGATTCCCGCTTACGCCATTCGTTAAATCAGGCGGCCCCTGAGCCTTTGCAAAAAAAGAAACAATCAAAAACGGAAATGCGAAAAGGTTTTTCATTTCATTGCGCGGTTACAACCAATAGCTTCTAATATAAATCTTATCTTTATACGACAACCCAGGCAGGCTCTACGAAAAAGCAGATAAAATTATGAAAATTAATTACAAAAATCCCTTCCTGTTGTTTTCACCCTTTCTCGTCCTGGATATTCTTATTGTTTCTAAACTTCACGGCATTGTACTCTCGGGAGATGGGCCAAGATATCTTGCCTTTGCCGATAATTTAATCCATGGATTCTATTCACCCCCTCCCCCGTCTATTAATCTGTGGAGCGGCCCCGGATATCCTATCATCTTAATACCGTTTGTCTTACTAAAAGCCCCTTTTATTTCCATAACGATATTGAATGCATTGTTCCATTATTTTTCAATGATCCTCCTGTTCAAATCTTTAGTCCAGGTGGTATCCATCAAAAAAGCAATATTCTTTAGTTTTCTTTGGGCCATTTATTTTGTAGCATACGATCAGATTCCCCATATTGCCACTGAACCTTTTACTTTTTTTTTGGCAACCGTGATTATTTATTGTCTTGTAAAATCATTTCTGCAAAATAAACTGGCTGGCACAATCGGGTCGGGTATTGGGCTGGGTTATTTAGCGTTGGTAAAAGTAATGTTCGGCTATGTATTATTGGCGCTGTTGATATTGTACTTTGCTCTGTTGCTTATAAATCGCAATTCAAGGGTGTATAAACAAGCATTATTGATTCTTGCCATTGCTTTTGCAACGGCGTCTCCATATTTATTCTATACCTATAAGCTGACGGGTAAAATATTCTACTGGGGAAATTCCGGCGGCATGAGTTTATACTGGATGAGCACTCCTTATAAAAACGAGTACGGCGACTGGCAGCCCAATGACCTAAACACCTTGTTAAAACCTCCTTCCGATCCCCATCCTTTTAAAGGAACCGACAGCAACGATATCAAATATAAAGCCTTCGCCAACCTGATACAAAATCATGATCGGGATTACCGGGAGATCTATAAAGCCGATGGAACCGAAAGGGATGATCTTTTCAAACAAAAAGCGATCCGGAACATAAAACAAAATCCTTCAAAATTTCTGATGAATTGCCTTTCAAATATGGGACGCTTGTTATTTAATGTGCCCTACACCTGGAAATTCCAGGACCCAACGATGTTAGTCAGAATTGTCATTAATTCCATACTGTTTACTTTTATTTTGATTACGTCCATGATCACGATCTATAAGTGGAGAAAAATCGGCCCGTTATTGAAATTTATTTTATTTCTCGTTTCAATTTATTTTTTGGGAAGCACGATGGTCAGTGCCTACAGCCGGATCTTTTATATCGTCGTTCCTTTTATCATTTTTTGGATGGCCTGCACGTATGATCAGTTCGTAAAAATTAGTATAAATACGAGCAGGAAGACTGTATAAATACTAAAATAGACGGATAGTATAAATACAGACAAGTCAGCTCCAAAATGTAAAATTCCCATTCTGGTACTTCACACAGTTAGTTGCCAATTTGTTATGAAACTTTGTTTTTTCTTTTTATCTTTAACAACTTCAATATTCTTCCAATACTAAATCCTGAATATCCTTCAAAGTATTCGTTTTTTTTATTTATTCCTTATCCGAGACTGGCCGAGCATTACAAACAAACACATGAAATCTGTATTCGCACTTGGAAATTATTGTGCCCCTCCGTTAATAGACTATCCTTTTTACTCCTCCTTGAATTTTCCATTGACAGGATGATTAAATGCTCCTTTTGTTCGTGCTTTTGTGTCATTAGACCGAAAGGCAGGAACAATAATTGGAGGTTATACCTGTTTGGAATTGACTAAGCGGTGGTAAGGAAGTCTTTGCTCAGGTTTGTATGTGACTGAGGATAGCGAAGCTATGAATGACTTCTAATACATTTTAATCACAAACATATGAAAGACAATTCCTTATGGATGATCCACGTGGATCTAAAATCTGCTAAAGCATCATGATAGGCAATATGACAAAACCGGATTATCTTTTATCTGAGGGTGGCAAACGAACCACCCGGGCGTACAAGAATATTTTTTATTCGTTTCTGATCAAGGGCATAAGTATTGTAAGTCAGTTTGTTATGGTGCCTCTGACCTTAAACTATTTAGATAAGACACAATATGGTATTTGGCTTACCATTGCTTCTCTTGTAGGCTGGTTTAGTTTTTTTGATATCGGCATCGGCAATGGGTTACGGAATAAGCTTGCCGAAGCCATCGCAAAAAAAGAACTTTTTCTGGCCAAAACCTATGTCAGTACTGCCTATTTCCTTGTTTTTGGGATATTCTTTGTTCTCATCGTTATTTTTTGGTTAATCAATCCATATTTAAACTGGGCAAGCATATTAAATACGCCTCCGGCATTAGCCCTCGAACTGGCTAAGATCGTCTTATTCGTTTTTACCATTTTTTGTCTCCGCTTCGTTTTAGTTCTGATCGGGAATATATTATACGCCTACCAACAGCCCGCCTTAAACAATCTCATGAACCCGCTGGGGAATATACTTTCCCTTATTGTTATTTACATTTTAACCATTACAACCAAAAGTTCATTGTTTTTGGTTGCGGCAACATTCAGTACGATACCACTCATTGTTCTACTGGCGTTCAATATATTTTTCTTTGCCGGCAGGTTCAGGGACATTGCGCCCGGTATTCGTTTTATCAATCTGAAACATTCAAAGGATCTATTGGGGCTGGGTTTGCAATTTTTTATCATCCAGGTTGCCTCCCTCGTCTTATTTACAAGTTCAAACATCATCCTCGCTCAGTTATTCGGGCCTTCCGAAGTAACGGTATACAATATTGCCTTTAAATATTTCACTGTTATTTCCATGGTATATGGTATCATCATGACTCCCTTTTGGTCTGCTTTTACAGAAGCATATGTTAAGCAAGAATTGGATTGGATCAGAACTACCATAAGAAAGATGGAATATGTTGCCTACGGCCTGATCGCTGTCAGCCTGGTCATGTTTGTTTTTGCAAAACCCGTTTATTCCCTATGGATCGGCAATTCGGTTACGATTCCAACCAGCATGAACCTGGTACTCTGTTTGTTTGTCATCACGTCCCTGCTGGGCAGTCCTTATAATACGTTTATAAACGGAACGGGAAAGATCAGGCTTCAATTATATACGGCAGTGATCAGCATTCTGATCACCATTCCATTGGCAGTCATACTGGGAAAAAATTTTCATTTGGGTTCAACTGGGGTGGTTTTAGCCACACTCGTTACAACACTGCCTACCATGATCTTGTGGAGGATTCAATACAAAAAAATAGTATCCGGCGTTGCTACAGGCATCTGGAATAAATAAACATAGATTGCTGGTTGCTTACAGACGAAAAAAATATGAAAGTTTTATGGTTTGCAAATACACCGGGATTAGGTCAGCATTTTTTGAATTTAAAATCAGTTACAGGGGGATGGATTACTTCTTTGCAGGCTGAAATGGAAAAATCAACGGCGTGCAAACTGGGCTATGTATTTTACAGTGATCAAAAAATAGCGCCATTTGAATTCAATGGCACTTCTTACTTTCCCGTTCAAAGAGTTGCGCATCGCAAAAGAAAAAGATTCTTTCACAGGATCGCCGGTAAAACAGAATACGATGAAAATATCAACAGCTTTCTTAGCATTGTAGCATCGTTTAAACCTGATATTATTAATATTCATGGTACTGAAAACTCTTTCGGCCTTATCCTCCATTCCATCACCACAATCCCTGCAGTCATTACGCTGCAGGGAAACCTTACGGTTTATGCAAAAAAATATTTTTCAGGAATTAAAAAGCCGGGTCTGTCGAGCCAACTCCTTTCGGGAAACCCTTTTTTTACCCTGGATTTTAAGCAATTTGTAAAGAGATCGGGCATCGAAAAAGAGATCTTGAAAAAAGCAAAATACATCTTTGGAAGAACAGACTGGGATCGCCGCATATGCCAGGTTTTAGCGCGTGGGGCGAACTATTTTCATATGGAAGAAGTTATGCGGCCCACGTTTTACAAGATGAAATGGCAGCCTACAAAAAATCCGGCACCGGTTTTTTTCACGACCTCAACCAATTCTCTGTATAAGGGCTTTGAAATGGTCGTCGAAACCGCATTGCTGCTGGTGGAGCAGAACATCCGGTTTAGCTGGCAGGTGGCAGGATTAACAGAAAATGACCCGTTGGTTCGATTGATTAAGAAATCTTCCGGAGTGAATAAACTGGAGGAAATAAATATCCGCTTGCTGGGGCAGCTTTCAGAACAAACCCTGGCTGATTACCTCATGCATGCAGATGTATATGTTCAGGTGTCGCACATTGAAAATAGTCCAAACAGTGTTTGTGAAGCTATGCTGTTGGGAATGCCCATTGTAGCTTCCTTTGCAGGAGGAACCTCCTCGCTGCTGGTTGATGGTGAAACCGGCACCCTGGTACAGGACGGAGATCCTTATGCTCTTGCAGGAGCGCTCATCGAAATGGTGGAATTGCCTTTGGATGCCATCCGCCTCGCCAATAAGGCACGGGAGGTTGCACATAAAAGACACAACAAAGCGGATATTCTTTCGCATTTACTATTGACCTATGGTAACATAATCAAAAGCCATCATGCTCAGCAATTCTCTTAATTCAAGTGTATTACTTTACCGGGCATACACGAAGGAAAGACTTGATTATTTCGTTTTTCTGATATTCTTCTTTTATGGAACCGGTATCAATGCATTCACCAATACTGACATTAGTCTGGTGATCATGTCTGTTTTGGGTTTGGCCTATATCTACATCGCCAAAAAAGAAAGTATTGATAGGATATTTATTTATGTTGTGTGCTACTGGTTAATAGTCAATTTTTTTTCCTGGGTATTTTTGGGCGCAGAACATTTCAGCATATTTAAATTGGGAGGAAGTATGCTCAAATTGTTTATCGGTTACGCCTTTATGAAGATATATAAGGAGAAGTTTATCCTGTGGTATGAACAAATCGTATTTTTTTTGGCATTGGTCTCCCTGCTGTTCTTTGCCGTTCAACTGATCGATAATAATATTTTCGCCAAAATTCCCTTTAATCTCATTGACAAGGAAAGAGGAATTGAGGGTCACTGGTATGGGATCATCTTTCATTATTCCAGCTGGCATCCTTCACAGAACGCCGGTTTTGCCGGAGAACCAGGTGGATTTGGCTATTATATCGGCCTGGCCATGATCTTCAATCTTATTTTAAACCGTGGAAAAATAACCTGGCGCTTTTTAATATTCCTGCTGGTAGGGTTAACAACGCTTTCTACCAATTTTTATCTCACGATAATCCTATTTGGTTTCTATTTTGTTTATAAATCATCCCTCTTCGTCAAGTTAATTTCAATCGCGCTGCTGGTACCCCTGGCCATCCTGTTATTTCAGTTGCCATTTGTTGGAGAAAAAATCAATGACTATTTTAACGAAACGAAACAATTTTCCGAATCTTCCATCATCAAGAGAACCAGGGTAAACAGGACATCCATGTTTGTAAATGATGCCAGGGATGTAAGTAAATATCCTTTAGGTCGCGGGATTAACGAAACCGGCCTTCGTACCAATATTTACGGTGAAAATATTGAAGGAACGAATGACTTCTCGAAGATCGCTGTGCGTTATGGTATATTGGGGATGATCTATTTCCTGGTAATATATTTTCGGATGTTTGATAAGATCAGTCTTGGCCTGAAAGGGAATTTTATATTTGCCATGATCATGTGCATGTATATTGCCGCCAACTCGCTCGAACGGGATTATTTTGCTATGGGTCTTTTTTGGTTGTATTTTATTGTTCACGACGAAGAAATAATAAGGCTCCTAAGATTTAAAAGCAATGGCGGCAAAGGCCATACATTTGCGGAAGGGTGAAAAAGCTGATTAACTATAAATACAAAGGCTTTTTCAATACATTGGATATCATCAGAAGAAAGATCAGGATATTCTTCGGCCATTATTATTATTTTATTGCCAGATGCCGCGGGGTAACATTTTTGGGATCCTGCACATTTATTGGACGGCCGAAGTTTAAACTTCATCCAGGTGCCAAAATAATAATTGGCGATCATTGTGAATTCTTATCCGGACATACCGACAATTTGATCGGTATTAATCATCCCTGTATCATAACAGCATTTAATGCAGGAGTTGAAATACGCATTGGAGAAAATTCCGGGTTTAGTGGAACGGTGATGGCTGCATTTGCCGGGATTACTATTGGTCACCATGTAAAATGCGGGGCCAACACACTGATCAGTGATTCAGACTGGCATCCAGAAGATCCCCGGAGCGGGAGTCCGAAACCCATTGTGATCGGCGACCATGTTTGGCTGGGGATCAATAGTGTTGTTTTAAAGGGCGTAAGTATTGGCGAAAACTCGGTAATCGGGGCCAATAGTGTTGTTGCGAAAAGCATTCCTGCCAACGTGATTGCCGCAGGAAATCCCTGTAAGGTGATCAGGAATATATAGTTTATTTATTGTACATGGTTAGAGTTAATTGTATTTGCGATGGCATCAGTTTTCCTTTCGGTGAAGCGACAAACCAGCGAATCATCATGATCGGAAAAGCGGTGCAGTTCAAAGGGAATTCATTCAAGGTTTACGTAAATTGTAAAAGACCCCGAAATCCATTAAATATGGAAAAAAAGGGAATCTATGAAAACATTGAATTCGAGCACCTGAATAAATTCCTGCAGATCGGGCTACCGAAATGGAAAAATGCACTGGGCTATTATCTGATCGGGTTTTATAATGCCTTTACCCTGCTTAAGACCCTGAGCCAAAACAAGGATAATGTCATTTATCTGTATTCTCAGGGGTCCTTATTCAATGGTTATATCTCTTTACTATCCTTCTTATTTAAAATTCCGGTAATTCAGGAAGTGAATGAATGGCCGGAAAACCTTGACGGGTACAATTTTGAAAGCTTCATTTATAAATCGATCATGTTCAGATGGGCAAAGGGCGCCATTTCCATTTCCCATAATATCACGGCAAAAATAAATGAGCACTCACCCGATCCGGCGAAAATACGCATTCTTGCCGTACCCATACTGGCAGATAAAAAAGAATGGGTTTCAAAAAATGACGCCATTCAAAAGACCTTTATCTGGTGTGGACAGGTCGATGGGTATTTAAAAGATATAAACTTAATTCTCAAAGCTTTTTCGAGGTTTTGTTCGGGCTCTCCGGGATATCAATTATTGATCTGCGGAAAATATAAAAGCAGTACTGGCGAACTGATCAACCACAGCATCGCCGAATTGGGTTTAAAGTCTGACCAGGTTAAGTTAACCGGATATATTTCGAATGAATTACTGTTCGAATATTTCCAAACCGCAACCGCATTGATTTCGCCATTATGGAACGATCAAAGGTCCAGTGCCAGGTTTCCTACTAAAATTGCAAGTTATTTGTTCGCAGCCCGTCCTGTGTTAACCTGTAAGATGGGAGAAACCGGCAAATATTTAACCGATAAGGAAAATGCACTTTTTTTTGAACCTGGTGATTACCGGCATTTATCCGAACTAATGAATTTCTGTATTCACAATGAATCCATTGCTGAGCAGATCGGAAAGCAAGGTAGAATACTAGCTGAAACCGAATTTGATTTTCGCGGGCATGCAGATCAATTGAACCTTCTTTTTGAATCCGTAAAATTTTCTCCCGTAAAATACCTCCATCAAGATGAAAATGCTTTTTATTGAGGCTTGCAACTATGTTGATTTCCCTATTGGTGGCCAATTGAGTTTTGCCAAACAGATATTAAACGCTTTTGATGATGAGTTGTATCTGGTTGGAATAGCTACAGATGATTCGCCTGTCGGAAAATGGACTAAAAAAGAAATTAACGGAACCAATTACAATTATTTTGCTTTGCATAAGGCAAAAAAAATCGTCAAGAAGCCATTAATACCCCGTAGATTTTCGACTTATTACCATTTAAAAAAATATAAAAGAGAAATTCTGCAGTTGCGTTTTGACTACGCGATGTGCTGCGCGCCGGAAGTGTTGGTCGCGATCAAAGATTGGGGTCTACCCAATCTGACCTATAATTTTTCCGGTGTTGAAAATCCGTTACATGTCAGCCGGTATTGGTATGGAAAATTGATCAAGAGCATTTACGCCCCGACTTTCTACCCCTCTTTGAGAAAAGCAGATTATATCCTGGCTGCAGCGGACCGGGAAAATATCGACAAAGTAACCAAAAACAGCAATGGCATACTGGATGACAGGCAAATCATATCATTTCCTACCCGTATCAATATGAATGTATTTAACCACATGGATAGGGCTGCGGTTCGCAAAGAATTGAATTTGCCACCTGATGTTTGCATCATTACCACAACTGGCAGACTCCATTGGCTAAAGGGATGGAAACTTATGCTGGAAGCTTTTAAAGAGTTCTTAAAGGTAAAGCCGGACAGTTACTTTTATTTTCTGGGAGATGGGGATTCCAGAAATGATATTGAGTCATACGTGGATGCAGAAAAGCTGACAGACCGGGTGCTTCTTCCGGGATTTCAACCATTGAACACACTGGCTAAATTCTTAAACGCTTCAGACTTGTACGTAATGGGATCTTTTCCCAATGGCGAGGGCTGGTCCACCGCCTTGCTTGAAGCCAAAGGATGTTGCGTGCCGATGTGCACCTCAAATTTTTCAAGTGCAAAGGACATCATTAACCAGGGAGTTGACGGATATGTTGTCAATGACAGGGACCCGCGCACGTTTGCCGACTTTATGCTAAAGGCCATTACGCTCAACATTGACCCGCTTGTGCAGGAAAGTACAATGAGACAATATTCTGCAAGTCATCTGAAAGATGATCTATATAAAATATGGAATCTTCAAAACGGGAAGGCGCTTTAACATTTGGAAAAGATTTTATTCATACTGAAACTCCCGCCTCCCGTACACGGCTCTACGCTAATGAATCTGAATGTCTTTAATTCCAGGTTAATTAAAGAGCAGTTTGATGCACATTATTTTTCTTTGTCACTAAGCAGGGAGTTGAATGATGTAGGAAGGATAAAATGGTATAAGCTAAAAAAGACCATAGGCGATTTTTTTAGCCTGTCCCGTGTTTTGAAAAAGGTGAAACCGACATTGGTCTATTTTGCCGTTTCCCCGGTTGGCCTTGCATTTTACAAAGATTATATTTTTTATAGCATCATAAAAATGCACCGGGTTCCTGTTGTTTTTCATCATCACGGAAAGGGAGTCAGCTTACAGGGGAAAAAGAGCAGTTTTTATGATTTTTTTTACAGGCGGATGTTCTCCGGCAGCTACCACATTTGTCTTTCGAAGGAACTGCTTTCAGACTTGTCTCCTTATTTGAAAACAGATCCCTATATTGTCCCCAATGGCATAAGAGATGATGGCTTACAAATTGATAAAATTCAAAAGGAAACAACAGCTTGCAGAATCATTTACCTTTCCAATTTCATTATCAATAAAGGAATACTGGATGTTATCGCGGCCTGTAAAATATTAAAAGATCAGGGCCTCGATTTCGAAGTTGCATTGGTGGGTAAAGCACAAGACATTTCGGAAAATGAAATAATGGATCGTATCCATGACCTTGGCCTTACAGCACACATTAAGATCGTAGGACCAAAATACAATGAGGAGAAATTCAAATTACTGAAGAAATCCGATTTCTTTGTTTTCCCAACAAAATATGAGCGGGAGTCTTTTCCATTGGTCATCCTGGAGGCTATGCAATCTGCGTTGCCTGTCATCAGCACCAGGGAAGGGGGAATTCCAAGCATGATCGACAATGATGTACAGGGATTCCTGATCAATAAGGATGATGTACCGGCCCTTGCCGATAAAATGAGTTATCTGATCAGGAATCCGGAAATTATTGAACGCATGGGAAAACATGCCCGGGAGAAATATGAATCCAGTTATACCCTGGAAAAGTTCGAAATATGTTTAACCCAGGCCATCGGCTCAACATTGCAGCATATTGTCAAAAATAAAAATATCGCATAGTGGATTTCCTGAGGAACCTGTTGTTCTTTTTTAGCGGAATCCTCAACCCCATTATTTTAAAAATAAACGGGGTCAAATACCATAAAATAAAAATATTTGGCCTCTTGCTGGTCAATAATAAAGGCACGCTGGTGATTGATGAATTTGCGCGCATTAATTCTTCAGGGTTTAGAAACATGATTGGTGGCGACACCAGGAGTACGATCATTGTAAAAAAGGGGGCAGAGCTGAAGATAGGGCGGAATTTCAGGATGAGTAATTCGGCCCTTTATTGTGCCCGGCAAATCTCCATCGGTGATAATGTAATGATTGGTGGAAATTGCAAGATCTGGGACAGCGATTTCCATCCCATGAACTCCGGCGACCGGATAAATAATCCGAATATGAATTACCGCACAAGCCCAATCATCATAGGCAACAGTGTTTTTATCGGAGGGAGTAGCATTATACTGAAAGGAGTTAATATTGGAGATGGTGCGATCATTGGCGCCGGAAGCGTTGTCACAAAAAATATACCTGCCGGAGAAATTTGGGCGGGCAATCCGGCGAAATACACTGGAAAAAATTCAGACCATGCTTCCTCCTGAACGGTACAATTATATGGGGGTTGAGATCAATGCCACAAATCTCCAGGAAACAGTAGATTATTTGCTGCGCTATAATTATGAAAAAGTAAATTATGTGCTGTTCCCCGACAGCGCGGTGGTTGCGCATGTGCAAAAAGACGAAACGCTCAGAAAGATTTTAAATCAGTCTTTGTTAACCCTGCCGGATGGACTGCCCTCTGCCTTATATGCCCGGCATAAAGGATTTAAACATGTCTCAACAGTGTCCGGATTCTCGTTGTGCCATCGCTTACTGAATTCTGGTCTTTCTCATTATTTTTTAGGCTCCTCGGCGGACACTGTCCGAAAAATTAAGCATAATCTCGAAAAGGAATATCCTGCCGCGAAAATTCTCGGATATCAATCTCTTCCATTTTATGAGGTAGAATACTATAAGAGGGGCTTCCTTCTTGAGGAAGAAATCAATGAAGTTAACCGTCTTAAGCCTGATCTGATATGGATAGGAATTAGCAGCCCCAAACAGGACTACCTGATTCATTCAAATCTGTCCCGGTTTAACCATGGCGTTTTGCTGGGCGTAGGTGCAGTATTCGATTATTTATCAGAGGATCAAAAAAAGAGTCCTGAATGGGTGAAACAAATAGGGTTTCGTTGGCTGTGGAGGTTATTAAAAGAACCAAAAAGGCTTGGCCCCAAGTATTGGACAGTGATTAAATTCTACCTCCGCATGATTTGGAGGAAAATTGTCAAGGCGATTTAAATCAATTCATTCGAATAATACCCATGAGAACCAGAGAGCGTATCCTCCTGCAATTGATCATTGATTTAATATTTCTCAACCTGTCTGCGGTAATCGTTGCCGTGGCCAGTGCAAAAGGTATTCCTGCATTGTTCGTTTATGAGGGCAAGGTTTTTCTCCTAATGAATTTAGCCTGGGTATTCAGCTACATCATTTTTATTGACGATCTGTCTTATTTTAAGTCTAAAATTAAGTACATGATCGGAAAAATGGCCAGGACGTTTCTTTTTTTTATGGCCGCCCTCTTTTCCGGAATACTTCTGAAGCGATTCAATCATTTTTCAAATCAGCTTCTTTTTGGAACCATCGCATTGTTTTTTGCAGTTAAGCTTCTTGTCAATTTCTGGATATTCTTTTTTTCCTCTGTAAGGAACAAGCCCAATATGAGGGCCGCCATCATTGTAGGAAATAATCCAATCGGGATTGAATTATATCATTATTTTCTGAGAAACAGTTATCTGGCTTTGGAGCCAATAGGGATTTTGGATATAGAGCAGACAAAAATACCTAATCACTATTTGCTCGGCACAATTGATGATTTTCAGGAGACCTATGACAAACAGCTTTTTCAGGATGTGCTGATTGCCTTGCCGCTCACAGAAAAGGCGCATATTAAAAAGATCATTGATCTGGCCGAAAGAAATGGGGTGCGGCCGCATATTGTTCCGAACTACCTCGGCGTTATTGACAAGACTTTCCAGGTTCAAACTTTAGGAAATGTATCCTTCCTTTCATACAGGAATTTACCACTGGACAGGTATCCAAATCGATTTTGGAAAAGGGCTTTTGACATCTTATTTGCTTCCATTGCGCTATTACTAATATCTCCCTTTCTCGTTCTCATCGCCATCATGATAAAACTTGATTCCAAAGGACCCGTTTTTTACAAACCCATTCGGCTGGGAGTGAATAGTCTTCCCTTTAGTTTGTTTAAATTCCGGACGATGAAATATTCAATTGATAATGGCGGAGATGATTCTTCAACCGTTGAGAAAGATGCCAGGATCACAAGAGTAGGGAGGTTCCTCAGAAAACTTAATTTAGATGAATTACCTCAACTGATGAATGTCCTGAAAAATGAGATGTCAATTGTCGGTCCCCGGCCCCATCGCGTCAGTTTGAATCAATCACTTCAGCATAAAATTAAAGCGTACAGAGTCCGCCACCTGGTTAAACCCGGAATAACCGGTTGGGCACAGGTGAATGGATACAGGGGTCCGCTTGATAGCAAGATCCAGTATACCGGCAGGACCCTCCATGATTTATGGTACCTGGAGCACTGGAATTTCTGGTTCGACCTCTATATCATCTTACTCACTGTTTTCAGCAAAAAAGCGTATAAAAATGCATTTTAATTAACTCAATAAATAAATCGTATGAATCTAAAAATGATCACGGTAAGAACAATGGGTTACATGTTTCTCCTGACAAACATATTGTTCAATAGCTCATGTATCTCGCACCGTAACCTAACCTACCTGCAAGGCTCAAAAGACCAGGAACGGCTAAGGGGCTATCCAAAGGCAGTCCCCCCTTACCGAATCAGGGTCAAGGATAACCTCTTCGTGAGCGTTGTTTCAGGCGACCTGGAAGTAAACAAATTGTACAATCCTGCCCATGCCGGCTCTCCGCAAACTACAAACAATGAGTATGAAAACCCCGCCAACCAGTTTGTATTCGGATATGAAGTGGATTCAAGTGGCAACATTAACCTGCCGTTGATCGGTAAAATTAATTTGCTTGGAAAAACGATAAACCAAAGCGAAAGAATAATCGAAGACACGGCAAGGCGTTATCTGAAAGAAGTTACCGCTAAAGTAAAATTGCTAAACAATCGCGTAACGGTAGTAGGGGAGGTCAAAAACCCCGGAGTCTATTATAAATACGGATACGATTTCACCGTGTTCGAAGCGATTGCCATGGCCAGTGGGATCACCAATTATGCTCAATTGGATTCTGTCGTCGTGCTGAGACCAACAAAGGACGGCAGCCAGACTTTCGTGCTGGACCTGAAAAGCAAATCGGTTCTCACGTCTGACGCTTACTTTTTGCAGCCAAATGATGTTGTAATGGTAGAGCCGGGCAAATATAAAAATGTAGAATTACGCCTCCCGCTCCTCACTGCTTCACTGGTCGCGCTTTCCACGATTTTACTTCTAATCAGTGTTCTTAAAAAATAATATCAACCCCGTATGAAAGAAAATCAAATTAATTCAGCAAGAATGAGATACAAACCGAAGGGAATGGAGATACAACAATTGTTGTCCCGGTTAAAGGCCAACTGGTATTGGTTTCTCATAGCAGCTCTGCTGGGCTTGTTTTGCGGCGTATTGTATAACGCCTACACCAACCCTACCTACCAGGCCAGCACGACGATCCTGATCAAGACCGATGATAAATCGGGGGCATTGAAATCACTGTACAAGGATTTAGGGATCAATGAAAAGGTGACGAGCATTCAAAATCAGGTTGGTGTGCTCTCCTCCTACAATTTAAATCTGAAAACCCTGCAAAATTTAAATTGGGATGTATCCTGGTATAAAAATTCCTTGTTCAGTAAAACGGATCTCTATCAAAATGGGCCTTTTAAAGTAGAGCATCCTGACTATTTTGATCAGGTTCAGGGTGTACCGATTTACATTAAGCCGATTTCGGATGTAAGCTATCAATTGAGTTATGACGGAGCGGCCCTCGTAAAGGGGTTTAACTACAAACTCAAATATAAGGGCGAGGTAAAATTCGGAGAAGCTTTTGTAAATGAGTATTTCAATTTTAAATTATCTAAACCGAAGGGAAGGCCCGTGGAGTCCGGAACAGAATATATCCTGGTCTTCAACAACACCCCACAACTCGCACTGGAATACCAGGATAAACTGGATATTAAACTTGTAGATAAGGACGCCGAGCTGATCAATGTTAAACTGGATGGAGAGCAGGTCGGTCGCACAGTGGATTATTTAAATGCCCTGGGACAGGAATATATACTTTTCGGATTGAGTGAAAGGGACAGAATTGCCGACAATACGGTTCTATTTATTGATAGTTTAATTTCGAATATTGATAGTTCGTTGCAGATTGCAGGCAATGAGTTTACCGACTTCAGAACCAGAAACAGGGTTGTGGATATCGGTAAGGAATCTTCCCTTGTTATTGAGAAATCCAAGAATGTTGGAGACCAGGAAGCAATTGCTAAAATTAAGCTCGCCTATTATACAAACCTCAAAAAATACCTGAGAAATCCAGATAAGATCAAAACCCTGATGGCCCCCTCTGTAGTTGGCGTAACAGACCCGGCACTCAATAGCCTGGTGCTGAAATTAAGCGATCTGTCCAGCCAGCGGGAGGTTCAATCCTATACTTTACAGGAGAACAATCCAAAATTGATTGCGCTGGATAAAGAAATTGCCTATACTCAGAATGAACTATCTGAAAATATCAATAACCTGTTAAGCAACACCCAACTTGAATTAAGTAATCTAACCAAACAGAAGAACGATATATATGCTGAGCAGTCTGCCTTACCCAAAAAGGAGCAAAACTACATCAACATCAAAAGAAGTTTCGACTTAAACAACGACTTGTATAATTTCCTGTTACAAAGAAGGGTGGAAGCAGGGATCATGAAAGCTTCCCATGAACCCGAAGCACAGATCATAGACCCGGCGAGGGCAGATTCGGTAAAATTAATCGGACACTACGGGTTGATTAACCTGATCATTGGGATGGTTGCGGGATTAGTATTGGCATTTTTATATTTCCTCATAAGAAATCAATTCGACCACAGCATCCAAAATATTTCGGAAGTAGAAAATGCGCTCGATCTACCGGTAAGCGGGATGATCAAACACAATAAATCCCAAAGCGGGTTACCGGCTTTCGAACTACCCGGTTCTGATGTTGCCGAATCATTCCGGGATTTGAGGATGAAATTGTCCTTCCTGGATGACCATTTGCCCGGCAGCAAGATCTTTTCCATCAATTCCAATACAAGCGGAGAGGGCAAAGCTTTTGTCAGTAGCAACTTAGCTGCTATTTTGGCAATTGATAATAAATCCACCCTGCTGATTGATGCCGACCTGAGAAGGCCTGCGCTGCATTATACTTTCCGTACCCAGAATCAATTGGGATTGAGTAATTATTTGAAAAATGAAGCGGATTTTGATCAGGTGATAACCAAAACCAACATAAATAACCTGTCCGTCATCACAACAGGTCCGGTCACAGAATATCCATCTGAGTGGCTTAACAATGGCAAACTGCAAATACTACTTGAAAAGGCCAGGAAACAGTTTGACTATATCGTCATTAAAAACCCGCCTTCGGGTCTAATCAGCGATGCTCTGCTGATTGAAAAACTCGCCGATGTAAACATTTATCTTTTGAAATTCAAGCACAGCACAACCCATCAAATTGAATATATTAACGATTTGGCTAAACCAGGGTTACTAAAAAATATCATTGTCGTGCTGAACGACGTAAGTCCGTCGAATGGTTTAATAAATAAGCAGAGTTATGATTATTATAAATGACGGATCTGGCCTATTTGTGGTCAGGATTGGCGTCCCCTTTTCGCTTCACTAAAATATAGCCTTTTTTAACTATTGCGATCTGATCGTAGTTTTCAATAATATATCTATATATCGGCTCCAGCATGTCTCTTGATTCATTGACCTTGTGATAGGAGTAAGGGAAAGCAAAAAGCAATGAAATAAATTGCTTTTCTTCTTTTTCTGATTTGCTATACAGCCTGTTTAAATCAAAGTATCTTTCAGGAACAATCATGTACCTGTGGTTCTGATCCTGTAATATCTTCAATTTCTCATATACTTGTTTTTCGGTGCCCACATTTAACAAATCTGTATAAAACTCCGGCGAATAAGAACCTTTATTAAATAGGTATAAATAAATATCCTTGTCGACATAAAATGGCAAAGCAATTCTATCGTATCTCTCCAACAAACCCGTGTCGGCCCTCATTTGCTCCTTCTGCATAAATCCATTAATCTTTTTTGCCATATCCTTATCCAGCAACATTGCTGTCCTGGTCACAAATCTCACGATTTTCGGATTGTCTCTAAATTTCTTCATGACCACAATGCCCATACTTTCCTTATAAGTTAACAGGTTTGATATATTCATAACCACCACGAAAATCAGGAAGAATAACACGGTAAACCGTTTGAAATATTTACCATTTGAATAGGCGAGCAGAAGCCATGGAAAGAGAAATACGCTTAGCCCATTGTACAATACATGCGGTGGATCGCATCTGCCGAATGCTGGTGAAACCATCAGAAGGTTGAATACCAGTAAACAAATCAAGGATGCGTTTTTCTGCTCATACAACTTTATTGACAAAATAAAATTTGTGAACAGAAAAGAAACAATATAGAAGCAAATGGAAGGCGAAGGAATAATCACCCAATTCATTGCGCCGGATGTGAATGATTTCATGACTAAAAAGAAATCCAGGCCGCCAGCGAGATAAACTAAACCAGCCAGAAGAATGAGGATGAAGATGATCGTTACTAAGTACAGTCTTTCTTTAAAACAGATGGCAAAAGCCAGGTAAGCCAGGATCGAAAGGAAAACGGCAAACCCCATTTCGACGGAGATCAAAAAATTAATTAAAATTAAAAGGGTAGCCAATAAAGCAAGGTATAAGGCCTTTCCTATACCACGCGGAGCTATAAAATCATGATATTTAAATAACAGCAGGATACTGATTATTGGAGCAAGGTACCTGAGCAAAGAATAGTTTAACCCGTTATGGTAAGGAACAAAGCAAAACACAAAGCCATAGAATATAAATAGTTTTTGTTTTTTTCCGATATGAAACGAATTGACTAACCGGAAGAAGAAATACAAGCCCAATATGGAGAAAAGGACCAGCGTAATAGAGTAACCCGGTATAGAAGAAGAAATGCCAAAGAGCCGGTTAATAAAATAAGGGAAATAAATAAACAACACCCCATATGCATATTCAAAATCCCGGTAAGGGATTTGGCCCAAAGCGAGCCGGTCTATTCTGTTCAGGAAATAAGCGCCTTCGCCATATCCGTAATTTGCGCCCAGGATATAAAGCAGAAAAATAATGAGTGAATAAAATAAAATGGGAAAATAGAGGTGTTTTTTTTCCAGGCTCGTGGAAAGATCTGTTTTTATCCACCCGCTAAAGGATATCCGGCTAATTTTTTCTTTAACTTGTTTATGAAACAAAATAATGAATGATAACAGGCCTAGCCAAAGTCCAACAACCGAGACGATATTGTTAAAATGATAATCGTACGAAGAAGAGAGGGTTTTGGTGAGAGTGGGTATATAAAAAGGCAATACAAAAACACCCAGGCATAAGATCAATAAAAATATAATTGTACGCGGAATGAAATTCATTATGGCTAGGTGAAAAAAAACAAAGATAAAAAATTAATAGTGAAGACAGCCTCCTTTTTAACCTTTATCAGAAGGAATGCATTCGTGTTGATTATCTTCTTTATTGCTATTGGATATCTTGCATTCCTTGCGTCCTCAACCCAGCGTGGCGTTTTCTTTTCATCGGATGGAGGAATGAAATTCATGATTGTAAAACAAATAAGCCAGGGGCACGGCTTTAAATATATGTGGCTTCCCCAGCCCCCCTTTGTTCACGAAATATGGAATGCAGGATATTTCCCTTTAAAAGACCCCTTTGTATACGCTACTCCTCAGGGATACCTCTATTCATTTCCCATGGCATTTCAATGGATCAATGCATTTTTTTACTCGAGGTTTGGATATGGAGGATTATACATCCTGCCAGCATTGAGTGCGGTGCTGTTGTGGCTGTTTATGATCATTTTGTTGAAGTACTGCCATCTCTCCGGCAACCAGGTCGCTATCGCGCTTTTCGTAATGGTTTTTTGTTCACCCCTGACCGTTTACGGAGCAACTTATTGGGAGCATTTGCCTGCCGTGTTGCTTTTGTTCTTTGGTATTGCTTTCATACTCAAACCGCCAACAGGACTATGGGCAGCTATGCCTTCAGGACTAATTTGTGGCGCAGCGGTCTGGCTAAGGCCGGAAGCATTGATCATGGACATGTTGTATGCCTTGGCAGCGATACTGCTTTATTTTAAAGGAAAACAATCTGTATATCCGGCTTTTTTAGCAGGCATGTTCTTGTCCGTTGCCGGCTTTTTCTTGTATAATAAGATGGAATACGGTTCCTTTTTTGGTGTGCACGGCTACCAGGTATTAAACGAAGACGGCACAGGTAATAAAATGTTGAAAGGATTGAACAACCTGATTGAAATTAATATCCGATCCATTCATTTCTTCCCTTTTGAATTGTTGCTCATTCCCGTGTTGTTCGGGTTGTATAGATTCAAACGCGTTCTTGATCTTCGCACCAGGCTGCTGCTCTGGATCGTGATCGCGTATTGCATACTGGCGCCTTTTTTTCTGCCTAATGCCGGTGGAAGACAATGGGCCGCGCGTTATTTTCTACCCATAGTGCCTATCGTTGTGGTGGTCCTGTTGCTCATTGAAAAGCAATGGAAATATATGCAAGCCGGGGCGTACATGAAATGGTTCATAGCTGCTATGATTGCATGTGTCGGGTTCTCGTTTTATTTGAATACTTACAAAGGCGGAATAAAGAAATTGCGGGATGAAAATTACTATCGCATAAAACCTTCACTGGATTTTGTCACACAACAAAAAGGAAATGTTGTAGTTCTTGGCGCAGGATACATTGCTATGGAACTGGGCTATCTGTTTCAGGAAAAATATTTTTTCCTTGCCGACAGCGATTCGAGTCTTAACAGACTCCTCCCCTTACTAAAACAACAAGGCATTCATGAATTTGTCTACATCTACGATGTGAATAGCCCAAAAAGCCTGCCCAGCCTTTTAAAAAATACCAAAATCAGTCTCCCAAAAAAAGGCGACTTTTCTTTCTCGAACTATGTGATCAGATAAAAAATTCCTGATCTTCAAAGAGCCTCCCACGGGATTCGAACCCGCGACCTGCTGATTACGAATCAGAAATTTATTTGTTTTCTTAATTTTCCTTTTTTTCCTATACGGCAGGAAAATTAGCCCTATTTAAAGCTGATCTCCATTTTACATCCGTTTCCGGGAGAAGAAAAAATCTCAACATTACCATTATATGTTTTGACTCTGTGTTCAATGTTTTTAAGACCTATCCCCTTCCGTATTTCTGTGGTATTAAATCCTTTTCCATTGTCGTTTATTGATAATATCAAACCATCTTTCCCGTTTTTCAATTCTATTTCGGCTTCAGAAGCCTCCGCGTGTTTTAAGATATTATTCAATTGCTCCTGTATTATTCTAAAAATAACCACTTTTAGATCAACATCCGTTAGTTCTTCTTTATAAGAAGAATAATTCAAATTAATTTTTATTTTTTTTACCTGAGATATGTCTGCGATCATGTCCTCTATCGAAGTTATAAGGCCCTTTTCTTCCGCTTTTACGGGACCTACCAGTTCCTTTGATAATTTTCTTATCTCTTCAATGGCTTCGCTTACGATGTCTTTGCTTTTTAAAATGAATGGCTTGTAATCATCCTGCGTTAGGCTGTAACTGAGAAACAAGTTACAAGCCGTAAGCAATTGATTAATGTTATCATGCAGTTCTTCTCCGATTTCAGCACGTTCTTTTTCCTGGGCATCTATTGCCGCTTTTGTAATTTTCTTTTGGTTATTCAACTGTTCATCCACCAGTTGTCGCTGCAATTTTATCTTCTCGGTAATATCTGAAACCATCGCCAACGCGCCATTATATTTTCCAGCTTCGTCAATGATTGGGTTGGCAGATATATTCGCCCAAATTTGCTTTCCGCTTTTGGTAATGTATTTTATATCCCTATTTTCTATTATTCCTCTTCTTCTCCTGCCGATTCCTATTGACGCCTGCTTTTTGCCTTCTTCATCCATAAAATAAGAAATCTCTTTTCCCATCATTTCTTCCTCTGAATATTCAAGTATGTCGCACATCTTCTTGTTAACGAAGATGGTTCTGTTATTCTCATCAATCATCCATATGCCTTCCTGTGCCGTTTCCACAATTTGACGATACTTTTCCCGGGATTCATCAAGATTTTTTTCGGCTTTTCTCTTAGCAGATATGTCTTGTAAATAAACGGAGAGCCCCTCCGGAGAAGGATACAGAATTGCCTTAAAGGACATTTGTAAAGGGGGATAATAATCTTCTATCTGAATGGTTCGCTGCTCATTCATAGCCCTGTAGAAATTGTGATAAAAAGAATATTCCATTTCCGGGAATTCATTGCACAAGTTTTTCCCAATCAATTCTTGGGGATTGCGACCGATGATTTCAGAAGCTTTTTTATTTACATAGATATAATTCCAATTGGTATCAAAAGCGACGAAACCATCGGTAATCCTTTCAAAAACATTTGTCAACTCTTTGGTTTTTTCATGGACTAATCGTATCAGGTTTTTCTTTGTTTTTTGATTTTCAGAAATGTCTTTTGTAACTATTGCATATCCTGTCAACCGTTTCCGACTGTCATCAATGGCTGTAAAAATTACATTAGCCCAAAACACGGTTCCATCTTTGCGAACCCTCCAGCCTTCACACTCAAATGATCCTCTTTTCTTGGTCAATTGTAAATTCTCCTCAACAATTCCCTTTTCAATATCCTCCTGGTTGTAAAAAACGGAGATATGTCTTCCAATTATTTCACGTGATTCATATCCTTTAATATTCCGGGCGCCTTCATTCCAGGTCTGTATATAGCCCTCCGGATCGATCATGTATATGGCATAGTCTTTTACACTTCTTACCAATATCCTGAATTCGTCTTCATTTTCCTTGCCATGCGGTTGATTTTCTTTTTTACCTAATTTACCTGCTCCGGAAACCATCTCATTGTGAATGTTTGAGAAAATTAATTTATATAGCGAAACCATTCTGAAAATGAGTAGTTTCACATTTGCAAAGCTGGCATAGTTATTTTAACCGGACAACAAGAAAATACTCATTATACTGGACAATTAGGACATTTTTGAATTCATTTATGTGAAAAAGAAGATTCTTCCTGTCTTTGATATAAGCGATTTCCAGTACCTGGGGACAAAAGATGATTTTTATGCAAATGATTTCCGGTCCCATTTAAATCAGCACCATAATTTTATTCTCGCACCCCACAAGCACAACTTTTACCTGAGCGTATTATTTACAAGAGGAAGCGGTATTCATGAAATCGAATTCGATCGCTTTGATATTAAACCAGGGAGAATTTTTATGTTAGGTCCAGGTAAAGTGCATACCTGGCAATTATCAAAAGATATTGATGGCTATATCTTCTTTCATACCAGGGAGTTTTATGATTTTAATTTTACTTTTGATAAGGTAGAAAACTATCCTTTTTTCAGCAGTTTGCGTAACTCGCCTTTGATCGCCCTGAATAGAACGGATCAAAAAAAACTCGAACCTGTTTTTAAAGAGGTAGTTGAAGAATACCGGCAAAATGAATTGATGAAGTTTCAAAAGATAGCTTCTCTTGTGAATGTTTTGTATATCGCATTAGCAAGAAAATATTTACCGCAGCAATTAAGAGAAAAACAAAACTTATATTTTTTAGCGAAAGTGAAAAAGTTCGAAGATTTAGTTGATACGAATTTCAAGACAGTTAAATCCCCGAAAGAATATGCAAAGATGATGTTCATAAGTGAGAGACACCTGAACAGGCTATGCAAGATCAGTTTAAATAAGACCATAACAGAGCTCATTACAGAAAGGATAATTCTTGAGGCTAAAAGAATGCTGGTATTTTCAAAAGAGAGTGTTTCAGAAATTATTTCCGAATTGGGATATACAGATAGTTCCTATTTTTTCAGGCTTTTCAAGAAGAAAACAAAGCTTACTCCGTTGGAGTTTAAGAATAAGTTCAGTTAGTTTCAAAAAATAAAACAGGCAGATGCAACATTATGGCGAAGGCCTAGCACTCTATAATTTGCCGTTCTTTGCAAATGATTACAAAACGCTTTCAAAATTGTATTCAATGTGTATGCAAATGCAAAAAACTATTTGGATTATTCCAGATCTAAGATCCTGATCTTCAAAGAGCCTCCCACGGGATTCGAACCCGCGACCTGCTGATTACGAATCTGCGAAATTAATTGGCTTGTTCTTATCAAGTTGAATCGATTTTAGTATTTGGATAGAGATTTTACTCTCCATTGAAATCTTGTTTTGTCTTCCAAATCTATTATTAACAAACATTTAGACTCAGTCAGTTTCACAACAAGGATTAAACCAGGTACAAGTGAGGGTTATTTAAGTGAGAAGAAATAGCCTTTAAAGCTTTTTTTGCCTTGATTTTCTCATTTTTAACTAAATGGCTGTTAATCAGAAATTTGCGATTTTTTCTTATTATTGGTTTATGATTCTGTTTTTCGTTTAGCAAGTGTTTTTGTGCAAATATTTGTGCAAATGTCGAAGACCAATTAGTGAAGAGGAAAATGTACAATTTATGGAAGCACAGGTATCTATTCTGCAGGACACACGCCGGGAAAAAAGGAAAGGTTTGTATCCAATTAAATTGAGAGTTTATTTTAACGGCAAAGCCGTTTTGCATCCGCTAATCTATGATCTTTCCAAAGCTGACTATGAGAAATTGGGCGCAAAAAGAGTTAGCGATTCCCTTTCTGAAATCAGGGAAAAAGTCAACCGTATAGTGCTACAAGCAAAGGTTGCAGCGAACAAAATAGTACCCTTTGATTTTGGTGAGTTCCGCAAAGCTTTCGTCGGCAACAATATTTATTTTCGCAAACGAGCAAAATCCACTACAACCGCTTCGAAGCTCCAAACGTCTGCAAATGATATTCCAGATGAATGGAAGAAGAAATTCAGCATCTTTAGTGAGCCCTCGATAAACGCTGATTATATCTCGGTAGTCTATCATAGTGTAATTCGAAGCCTCCTTTATCAGGGGCGAATTGGCTCCGCCCGTTCCTACCAATTAAGTTACAATTCGCTCAAATCATTCAGGGGAAATGTCCGGGTTTCAGCAATCACACCGCAATTTTTGAAGGAATATGAAGGCTGGATGATAAATATCCAGGGAAACACCAGAACAACGGTTGGGATATATACCCGGGCGACTAGAGCGATTGTAAATGAAGCGATCGAATCAAAATTGATGAACCGAGAAGATTATCCTTTCGGCAGACGACGCTATAACATTCCTACTGGTCGAAATATCAAAAAAGCCTTAGACAAGACCATTATTTCAAAACTATACTATTCAAGGATAGAAAATGAGAACCAGCAGAAGGCCAGAGACTTTTGGTTTTTCAGCTTCTACGGAAATGGTATGAACGTGAAAGACATTTTATATCTCAAATACAAAAATATCAAAGGAGAATTCCTCGTTTTTGAACGGGCCAAAACAACGCTGACTACCAGGGGAGGTGAACCAATAGTTATTTCCTGTTTTATTAATGAAGATATGAAGGGTATCATTGAAAAATGGGGCAATAAAGATAAGGTACCCGAGAATTATATTTTTCCAATACTTACTCCAGGGCTTTCCCCTATCCGGGAGTTTGAGCTCAAACAGAATTTTATCAAGTTCATAAACAAAAACATGGCAAAAGTAAGCGACCAAGCGTCAATAGAAAAAAAAGTAAGAACGATGGAAACACGTCACTCAGCATCGACCTTAATGAAAAATGCTGGGATATCTCCCCATTATATAAAAGAGTCTTTGGGACACACCAGCTTGAAAACAACCGAAAACTATCTAGCCGGTTTCGAGAACGAACAGAAGAAGGAGTTTGCCAAAATACTTGATGACTTCAAAAAAGATGCATGAAGGTTCCTTTCTAACCCTAGTACAGCTAGAACTTTTTAATAAAACATATTATCATTCCGATACAGGAGTAATAATCAAATAAATGTGATTCTCGTTCACTATCTTTATTGACAGCAATTCGGAAGAAAAAATTAAAATGAGATGAAAGCAGAAGCAATGTCGTTGACTTTCTTAGGTAATGAAGGGCAAGTTAGGATTCCATTCTTTCAACGAGGATATGTTTGGACCATTGAAAATTGGGAAGATATTTTAAGTGATTTATTGGACTTTCAAAAAAGTCACTTCTTAGGATCCTTAATATTAAAGCAACTGGAAAGGCAGACAGGAAAACCAAAAGAAGTCTTAGTTATTGATGGACAGCAAAGGCTCACAACGCTGAGCATTTTGCTAAGAGCTTTATTCAATAGTTTTGACAAGGAGATAAAGATAAATTGTGAGGCATCACTTCATAACTATCTTTTCTATAAGCAAAACACAACAGACAAAGAATATTTTGTAAAAATATCGCATTCCAAAATAGATAAGAAATATTTTCAAAATGTAATAAAGAATGAAATTTCAGAGGCAGAATATGATGCGATATCAGTTGAAAATCCAACAACAAAAACAACTTCAAAGTCAAACAGAGTCATGCAGTGTTTCAAATATTTTACTGAAAAAATGCAGGATATTGCTTTAGACTATAGGTTGGACTTATTTAATAGGCTCTTAGATCAGGAGAACAAGATATTAGTAATGATTGACTTGTCTGAAAAGGAGGATGAGCAAGCAATTTTTGATACTATTAATAGCGCAGGTGTCAGGTTAAGCAGTGCTGATATAATTAAAAACGCACTTTTTCAAAAGGCATTAGACCTATTTGATAAGCAGGAGGACGTAGAAACATTGTATAAGGAAAATTGGGAAGGCATTTTTTCAGTTGATGATGATGCTGAAATATTTTGGGATACACCGAGAGCTACGGGAAGATTAATGAGGGATAACATCGAAATACTCTTACATTCAATATCAGTCATAAAAGGCTTTTTCGATCCTGATAAAAACACACTTTCTGACTTATCGAATTTGTATAAGATTTACATAGCGAAAATTACAAAGGATAATTTGAAATCGTTTATACTTGAGATTTCTAAATATGCAAAATTATTCAGGGATAAAATACTTGTTTTTAATAGTAGTACATTATTTAATTATCAAGATAATTACTCAAGGCTGTTCCATATTTTAAGCGTTAATGAGATTTCAACCTTTCATCCATATATCTTATCATTATTTTATAAATATGACAATAATGAAATCAAACTTAATGAAGAGCTTCATAAAGTAGAATCATTGATAATAAATAGAATGATTACAAAATCTGAAACAAAGAGCTACAATAAAATGTGTAAGGAGTTTATTAACAAGAATGCAGCAATTGATCAAAAATTGGCCGAACAATCTGATAATGACATAATTAATGGACTTTCAAACATTTCAAACAAAAATGCAAATCTTTTACTTTTTTGGGTTGAGCTGTACCGAAGATCCCAAGACAGCAAACAGTCTGTAAAAGAATTGAAATATAACTACTCGTTGGAACACTTGATGCCCCAGAAATGGGAAGAATATTGGAGTAACGTGGATGTATACGATATGAATTCGAATATTATCATTGATAGGGAAGCTGCTAAAAAAGAAAGGTATTCTAAGATCTACTCTATTGGCAATATGACATTGTTGAACAGTTCGTTAAACACTTCTCTTCGAAATTATGAATTCACCAAGAAAATAGAAGGAGAAGGAAGAAAAAGGGGAATAAGACATTATGCTGATTTAGGCATTACAAAGTTCGACATATTAGACAACTATGACAATGATGACAAAGTTTGGAACGAAGTAAAGATAAATCAAAGAACTTCCAGTTTAGCTAATGACATTATGAAAATTTGGTAAGATTGACTTGTATTAAGTCATCCTGATTCTAAAAATGGAAAACTCCTTTCTGGTATTATCAAAGAACAGCATTCTATCACTTAAAAATTACATTTGGGGGGACACTCAAGACTTTTTGCATATAGTACAAGAGTGTTTTGATGTCGTTTATTTAGGAGAAGAGGTTGTTGAGATAAAATTTCCCAAGTTCACTGCCTCTATTTACTATGCTTCAGAGCTTAATAGGACGAAAGGTAAAATAACTGGTCATATCTTGATTTATCTTAACTCAGACATGCCGATTCCGATTTCCGAAATTCAATCATTGTTTAAGGATCTTGTTATAGGAACAAATTCATATCTTTTTCTCATTTTAGGTCAGGAAGAAAAATTGCTTTTAAAATTCAATTGTGTGGGAGGATTGAATTAGCATCCAAATGGAATAATCCGCCAGAACTGAAATTTTTAAACCTTCATCAGCATTCGATGTAAAGCCCAGTGCACATGTTCTTAATAAAAGAAGCAATATAAGTAACTTTATATCTTACATCGCCTTGCACAATATAACTTACAACTTACCTATTCTAGGGGCTTGAAACGCTGATCTACAAATGAAATAATGGGTATTTGAGACCATCGATGTTACTGAATTTGGCTCTAAATGATGATGGCTTTTAGCTTCGGCTTTTGTTGCCATTTCATTGTTCATTAAGTCGATCTCCTTCCTTAAATCTACCTATTTTAACCGGATATATCGACAGATCAGATACCTAAATCAGAATTGAAATATTTGATAAATATTCATTAATAAAACAAAACTTCCATTACTTTAACTTTGGAAACCAGACAACCACTTAGACCTGTTAGCCAAATGAACGCCCAACCAACCATCTTTCTTAGAAGTTCCCTGGCACTTTTACTTTTACTGTGCCTTTTGAAAATGCCTTATGGGTACTATCAATTTATTAGACTTATGGGCTGTCTAAGCTTGGGATATTTCGCATATGAACAATTCAAGAAAAAGACATTTATTTTCGGGTTTGTCTTAATAGGTTGTGCTATTCTTTTCAATCCTATTTTCCGAATTCACTTTACTCGAACAGTGTGGAATCAGATCGACTTGATTATTGCAATAGGACTGCTAGTCTGGACAGTGTACGATCTAACAATCCTTTTTATCCGGAGAAAAAAACCCTAATGTAGCGTTACTATTGCACCCATTGATAAACTTTCATATTCGCTCATATTTCGTTCCCTTCGTAAAACGCTAAAATATAAACGTTGCATTTGCTATTCAAGATCAAAAAATAGCCATAGGTGCCAATTACTAAAAAATGAACAATGATAGACCAGTCAAAGATCATTAAACGCTTGGAGCTGATAAAAAACTTAGTTCTCTTAGAAGAAGAAAATGGTATTGTGACACATATTTCCAGGATTAAAGAATTTGAATTGGATCAGGATCTGGAAATTATTTTGACGCTACTAGAAGATAAAAGTTATAGTAAAGCGATGATAGCTATAGAAACTTATATAAACAAATTCAATCAACTACAATATTATACTAATCCTGAAATACAAGGATTAAAGCTTGAAGTAAAATCATTGGAAGCAGAATTAAATAAATTGTCCAACGAGAAAGCTGATATTGAAAAGCTCATTCATGAGTTTGGAGTAAAGCATAACCAGGAATTAGGAGAACTACTAAATAAAATTTTGTATCATCGTAAAGAAAAAGCAAAGGGTACACCACAACAAAAGGAGACTGAAAAAGAATATAATGAATATAACGATCAATATGAAATAGGCAAAACAGAATCTATCATTGAGCTTTCTGATGAAGAAAAAAATGAATTAAAACAGAAATACCGAAAAGCTAGCAAGCTATGTCACCCAGATGTGGTAAATGAAGACCAAAAAGAATTAGCAGATAGATTGTTTGCAGAACTCAATGCCGCGTACGAAAAAAATGATCTAATAAAAGTCTCTGAAATTCTGGCAAACCTCGTAACCGGAAATTTCTTTGTAAATAAGTCGGAAGCTATTAACGAAAAGCAATTATTGAAAGTTGAAATTGAAAAAATGCGTTTAAGGATTAAAGAACTAAAGGAACAATTAGAAACAATTAAAGAAAGCCAGGCCTATAAAACTATCAGCAATATTGAAAGTTGGGATGATTACTTTTCTTCCACAAAAGAAAAATTGAGAGCACAATTAAATGAGTTTGAAGGTGATGGAAATTAAACTTATAAAATATGAAGCTGGGCAACTGCAGAAAGTTGGCAATGCAATTGCTGTAACTAATAAATTACTTGCTTTAACTGAGTTTCAACTAATTCCTTATCGAAAAAAGAATAAGTGGGGTTTTTGTACACCTGATAAAAAGATAGTTCTTGATTGTGTATATGATGAAACTGAACCATTTAACAATGAATTTGCTAATGTTAGACTATTTTGGAAATGGGGACTTATTGATAAGAATGGTAATTTGAATATCCCTTGTATTTATGAAACTAGAATTAATTCTTTTTCAGAAGGATTAGCAAATGTTAGGAAAGATGGGAAATGGGGTTTTATTAATAATAAATCCGAAGTTGTTATCCCTTTTGGTTATGGTGGTTCTTCTTCATTTTCAGAGGGGTTAGCCAGAGTGCAAAGGAATGGTAAATATGGCTTTATAGGTAAGGACGGTAATGTTATCATTCCAATTATTTATGACAACGTTCATAGCTTTAATAACGGCTTTTCTTATGTTAGAATTGGAAAGGCATGGGGTACTATTGACAAAACAGGTAAAACAATTGTTCCTGTGGAGATTAATTCTTTGGAAGAACTTGATAGCCTAACTCATGAAACTGCAAAATCAATTTACCCAAAGATAATTAAGTCAGGCAATAAATATTTTATCGTTGACAAGGATGGTGAACCAATAAATAAGACCCCGTATGAGTGTATCGATAACAAAGAAATTGGATTTTCCAATGAATTAATTGATGTTAAATTAAATGGAAAATGGGGTTTTATAGACAAAAATGGGCATCAAATTATTCCCTGCATTTATGATGAGGTTCATCCTTTTTTTGATGGATTAGCAGGAGTTTTAAGAACCGAATATTGGGGATTTATTGATACGAAGGGTAATGAAATTGTTCCATTTATTTATAATGAAGTTGGTGCATTTGCTAATGGCATTGCAAGTGTTGCAATGAATGAAAATAATGGTTATATCAATAGAGAAGGCGTTCAATATTGGGAAGATTAACCTATAATATCTTAATAGTTGCGTTCAATATGCATCAGAGATTTAATTTAGAATATGGAAGAGAATGAATTAGTAAAATATCAAAGCAATCTAGTTAAAAGAGTAGGAAACGTTATAAACATTGCAAACAAATTATTGGAGTTAGGGGACCAAAAATTAATACCTTATCGGAAAAAAGATAAATGGGGATTTTGTACCGCCGATAAAAAGATTGTTATTGATTGTATTTATTTTGAGGCAAAGAGGTTTTCTGAAGGATTGGCGCCAGTCCGTAATGGTGACGGTTTTTTTGGCTTCATTGACGAAAAGGGAAATGTTGTCTTTCCCTTCAAATTTGGAAAAGCGGAAAGCTTTTCAAATGGTATTGCAAAATTTAATTCGGCGCCTTTTGGTCCTGGGAGAAGCGGATTTATTGACAAACGAGGAGACGTTATCTTTTCAGATTGTGATGAAATATTTAGCTTCTGTGATGGTTTAGCAAGGTTTAGCAATGAACATAATGTTTCTTATCAGGCAGGATCTGCTACATATTCATTATATGGCTTTGTTAATAATCAAGGAGATATTATAAAGGCTGCTATTTATAGTTATGCGAGGGATTTCTCAGAAGGATTTGCAGCCGTAGAGTTAGATGATAATAAATGGGGATATATTAACTCGCAAGGTGATAATGTTATCCCACAAATTTACCTATCAGCAACTATCTTTTCGGAAGGACTAGCATCAGTTCAATTCAATGATGATCCCAAGTGGAGGTGGAGGTGGGTCTTTATTGATAAAACAGGTCACATTGCAATTCCAGATACTGACCTGTATCACCCTTGGCACTCTATATTTTCAGAAGGATTAGCATCTGTTAAATCATCAAATAGATACGGATTTATTGATAAGCAAGGGAATTTAGTTATTCCGTGCATATATGATCTGGCAATAGGATTTTCAGAGGGTCTGGCACGTGTAAAAGTTAAAGGTTTGTGGGGATTTATTGATAAACTTGGAAATGTAGCCATCCCCTTAATTTATGAGTCATTATGTGATTTTTCAGAAGGGTTGGCTGCAGTAAGATTACATGGCAGGTGGGGTTTCATAAATAGGCAAGGAGATTTGAAGATCCCTTGTATTTATGTGGAGGATTCCAAAAATGAGTACAAATTTTCTGAAGGGTTATGCAAAGTAAGGGTTGTGGATCGGTATGTTGGTTTCTATATTAACAGTCAAGGTGTGGAGTATTGGGAGGACTAACCCGTTTGTTGAAAAGCAGTATTCAACACAACTTTACAATAATTATTAGAAGTTATTGAAATTAGTCTAACAAATTATCTGCCTTTTCCAATCACATATTAAGAACAAAATAAAATAAGACCGGGTGAAAAATGGAGGAAAACAATTTAATAAAATATGAGGGTGGCTTAGTTAAGCATGTTGGGAATGCAATTACTATAACAAATAAATTACTATCCTTAAATGAACGGAAAATAATAGTTGACTTATTTGTTAGCCATCCGGGCTTTTTTAAAACGCGAATTTCAAAAATTTACCCCTTGAATATTTTCTTAATTGAAAAATATAAGGATTTATGGGATTGGGGCGGAATCGGAAGTAATAAAAACATTAATCTCAATGGGGATTTTATAGACAAGTATAAAAATAAATGGAATTGGGAATCTTTGGGAATAGGCAAGAATATTAGATTGTCTCAAGGCCTTATAGAAAAGTATAAAACATTTAAAGATATTTTTAAAGGCTTAAGTAAAAATGAAAATATTACCTGGTCTGAAAAATTTATATCAAATTATTCAGATCAATGGAATTGGAATGATTTAGGAGGAAATGAATCTATTGACTGGACTGAGGAATTTGTCGAAATAAATTTTAAGAGAACGGAACTTTGGAAGGGGCTAAGCAGGAATAAAAAATTCTTTTGTTCAATAGATTTCATCAAGAAATATCACGAAAGTTGGAACTGGGAGTCTCTTACTGCAAACTCGGACATAAATCGGTCGGACTTACTTATTAGTTCGTATTCAAACAAAAATGGTTTTTGGGACGGCATTAGTCGCAACACGGGAATTATTTGGACAGATGATCTTATAGAAAAATACAAATCATATTGGAGATGGGACTATCTTGGAAGCAATCCAAGCATTAATTGGTCAGACCACTTGATCGAAAAATACCAAGATATCCCTTCTTTATGGAAATGTTTGACAGGTGGAGGCTCAGGGCTAAGCAACAATGAATCAATAATCTGGTCTGAAGAATTAATTGAGAAATATAAAGACAAATTAAGCTGGTTTCATTTGGGTTACAACGAACGGCTTCCCTGGTCTAAATCCTTTTTTGAAAAATACCACGAAAGGTGGTCATGGTTTGCGTTATGTATGAATAGAAAATTAGATTGGACTGAGGCCTTCATAGAAAAGTATGAATCTAGTATGAACTGGGGTTGGTTAGGCATGAATGATTCACTTCCCTGGTCTGCATCGTTCATTAAGAAATATGAATCAAAATGGCGGTACTCGGGACTTTTTGCAAACACTTTGATGTTAAATTTTTGGCAGAAGGCATTGCTGCCATATATGGATGATAACTTAATTGAAGAAGTCATAGAAAAATCTGGTAAATCAAAATGATTTTTACATTTTACTTATCGTATCATACTTGATCCGAGGACACTACAACATCAAAATTAACGCCAATTGCCTGGAAATGTTTTCGCCCACATTTGATTTTATCAGATTCTGAGTTGCGTAACTTTTCGAAATCCCTTGTCCCCTTGGTTTCCCTAACCATATAGATTGTAGCTTCTTCATGTTTTACAATAGCCCAATCCGGATTGTATTCACCAATTGGTGTTTCAACTCTGAACCATGAAGGAAGTTTGACAAAGAGCTTAATGTCTGTTCTTTTTTCCAACTCCTCAGCAAATTTTCGTTCGATGTCGCTGTCATAGATTACTTTATCAAAAACAGATTTTTGAACTTCAAGACATTGCTCAAAATAATTTTTAAGCTCATCTTCTCTAAACAACTGCATGCTCCACTCAGTATGGCCAACAGTAAGTTTCTCGTATTTGATTCCGTCAATCATTAGCCGATGAAGTTCACGGTTAATGATTGTTGATACTTCATCCATGAACTTTTGTGGATTGACAAGAAAATCAGAAAGCCTGCCGCTGCCTTTGATAATTTCTACAATTGTCTTCCTGGTTAATTCAGTCTGCTTCTGAATGTATGCGATAATATCAGGCAGACCGCCGGTGAAAGAAACTTTGTGAATATTTGCTTTAATTTCTTGGCTGGTGACGCCTTTGGCTTCCACGCCTAACTGTGCTTCACGATAGTTAACAGTGACTGGTTCTATTGCTTCCATTGCTTTAATTGAATCCGCACAGTTTTGAATAAGTTTGTCGGTGCTGTATTCAACCTGGTATGTCGTTCTGTGCTTTATCTTGTTCCAAAGAACTTCAAACTCGGGATCAATAAATACTTGCTTGTTTATTCTTAAGCGTTTTGGTTCTTCATCTTTCTTGATATGTCTCTCCAACTGGTAATTTTGGAGCACGCTAATTACTTCTGCTTCTGTCGAGCTAAAGGCCGTTGGCAGGTTTAAAGTAAATCCATCATCAGAAGGACGGAAAGAGGGCAATATTTTGCCTCCTTTATCAATAAATCCGCTGCCCATAAGTGCATTCCAAATTTCTTCAGATTGCAGTTTGGTGAAAATAATTTCTTTGTCGTCCGCCCATTGAACGATTCCCTTAAAAGCCATTTTAGGAACTTTTCCGAAGGTAACCCCACAATCTTCTTCATATTCGCTTTGAAGCTTAGACGCAAATTCATCGTAGCTTTCATTCGCTATGATCGTCAGTTTATTAATATTATCATCGAATACACGATCACCATTTTGATCTACAGGCAGCCGCAAACCGCGTCCAATTTCCTGTCTTTTTTTGATGGCAGAGCGACTCTCATTCAGCGTGCATATTTGAAACACGTTTGGATTGTCCCAGCCTTCTCTGAGCGCCGAATGTGAGAATATAAATTTCAGAGGCTCTTCCAATGACAAAAGCTGTTCTTTATTACGCATGATCTTAGCGTAAGTATCATCGTCGGCTTGTGTAGTGCCAGAAGTATCTTTTAGTATGCCTTTTTTGTCTTGCGAAAAATAACCATCATGTATTTTTTCTATGGGAAAAACATTGAGGGCAGCATATTGAGGAAGCTTGATAAGTTCTTGGTAGTTTTGCTCGAACGATTCAGCAAATTTTCCCGGTGTCGCTTTTCCGTCTTCTGAATATGACCTGTAGTTTGCCACCTTATCAATAAAGAATAAGCTTAAAACCTTAATCCCCTGACCACGGAGCTGTAATTCCTTATCAAGATGTTTCTTGATGGTATTGCGGATTTGAACATTTACTAAGTCGCCTTTTATACCACCTCTTTCTTGGCCTTTGTACAGCCTGCCAACGGTAAAATCTATGAACTCATTACCAGGTTCAGCATTAATGTCTAATACTTCAAATCCAGTTCTATAGACTTCTCTTTCGTTTGATATGGCGAAAAGGTCGCTGTTTTGATTAACCCAAAAATCCTTTTCTGTTACCTTGCTTTTTCCTTCTACCTGAATTCTTACCCTCGCTCGGATGCCTTTCTTGTTATCAACTTCTAATAGTTTAACGTAGGCGTCGTTCTGAGCATTTGCGCCAGTAACCGATGCAACAACGATCTGCTTTACCAGGCGAAGTTCATATGCTTTAACTGGGTCGAGTTTATAAACAAGATTATAAAGATTTTTGTGCGTAGCCGAAAAACGGAAAATGCATGCCGGGTTTAGCGATTTAATAGCCTCTTGGGCTTTAGGAGTATTGTCTACACTTTGGGGTTCATCAATAATTACGAAAGGACATGTGGCCTGAACAAATTCAATTGGTTTCCGACCAGATAATTTATCGCTCTCTTTAAAGATGACGTTACTTTTTTTATCTTCTTCACTATCAGAAAAGTCTTTCCTGAAAGAATCAATGTTAATCACCATTATCTGCAGTTGATTACTTGTAGCAAATTGCCGGAGTCTATTTGCTTTCTTACTGTCGTAAACGAAATATTCAAACTCTACGTTATTGTAGAGTGCTCGAAAGTGTTCCTTTGTGATTTCAAGGTTTTTGAGAGTTCCCTCGCGGATTGCAACACTTGGGACAACAATGATAAATTTCTTAAAGCCAAATTTCTGGGTTAGCTCCAAAATTGTTCGCAGATAGACATAGGTTTTTCCGGTTCCTGTCTCCATTTCAACAGAGAAATTCATTCCATTTTTTAAGAAGCTGACTTCTTGAATTGGATCAAGATCATTTTTATCTTGAATTTTAACGAAGTTTTTATAAAGGGCATTTTCGCTGATAACTATATTATTTCCAATACCGAGTTCTGATTGAATAAAACTTGTTTGTCCGGTTTCAACAGAGGTGTCTATTTCTACGGTGAATTCCTGCTGATTGAGAGTTTGTCCTTCAAATAGATTCACAAGAGAAGCAACTGCTTCTATTTGATATCCCTGTGTGCTGTCAAACTTTAATTTCATAGTTAAACAGTTCTAAAATTGAGGACGTTTTTACTTTTCATTATTTGAACAGCATTTGTCTTTAGCTGATCATTATTCTGAAATCCCTCATCAAGACAAATGACTCGAGTGGGTTCTTTTTCAGCGATTGCCTTAATCAGCTCGCGATTTAGGCTTCTTTCCAGACAAATTAATAATTCCCCACCTTCAATGCTAAACACGGAACTATTTTCAATTGTCAATTTTTTAATATCAGTCGAAAGTGTAAACCCTGATTTCAGAAGGATTTCATATAGGATAGCTTCTTCCTTCGCTTCCACCGAAACGTGACTAACATGAAGGTCAAGCGCACTTTGAACCGCGGTTTCACTTTTAGAAATAGAAGTATCCCAAGCTTTGAAATTAGATTTTTGCAAGTTGAATGTCTTAAAACCTAAATCTAACTTTCGCTCTTTGGTGTTATCGGTATTATCGAACAATGTCCCTTTGCTAGAAGTACTAACTTGGCCTTTCTCATTAATGATTTTTTTGATCGCGCGCCTGACTCGCTCCTTGCTTACTTCAGCCAAAGTTTTGTATCCTGATTTGTAGGCCTCAGAGTCGGGTTCTGTAGGCTCGGGAAGTTGCACAGAAATGAAACTATGATTGCCCAGATCTTGAGCATTTAATTGCAATACTGCTTCTGCTGTTGTTGATGATCCGGCAAAAAAGTCTAGAATGATTTCGTTTTTCTCAGTTTGCTTGACAGACCCCAAAAGCAGCCGAAGCAGTGTTGTGGGCTTTGGGTAAGAAAAATAGTTCTTTCCCTCGAAAATATTTTCAACTTCGATGCCCCCATCGCTCTTTAGTGAGAGAATTGAGCGCAACAACAGTGAGTCTAACTCATCTAAATAATTAATCGAGCTTGGTTGCGTATTTTCATTAGAATCAAACCAAATTCTTCCACAAACAAATGATCCGTCATGGAGTTGTTTAATATCAGTATATTTTCCATTGACTATTTTAGCCGCATCATCGAATGTTTCCTGCTTCCACCTCCACCCGCGATCGGGAATTTTTACTTCTTTACCGGTTTCTGGGTGGTATACAGTATATCTTGGCCCATAAGTTTCCGCGTTAGGCCAACTCATATTAATTTTCCCCCACAGGCGATAATTTTCATCCAGGGAGTTATACAGCGTTATCCCTCGATCATATCCCTTCTTGTTAAAGAGCTTTGAAATCTCTGCTTCAGCTTCTTTGATTGGAATTTTTTTGTTCTTTATTTTGATCAGTACTTCTTCGATTTCTTCCATCCCCTCTTTGGGCATCTTAAATTCATGTTTGTAATTTTTATCCTTCACATATAAGAGAATATATTCATGGATATTGCCTATACCTTTATCGTTTTTGGGAACTCGTTTATTCCAAGTAATGCATTCTATGAAATTTTCTTCACCAAACACCTCATTGCATATAGCTTTTAGGTTCTGAACCTCGTTGTTATCGATGGAAATAAAAATCACACCGTCTTCTCTTAGTAAATTCTTTGCAAGAAATAAGCGCGGATACATCATGTTCATCCACTTGCTGTGGAATCTGCCATCGGTTTCTGTATTTATCGAAAACTTTCTTCCTTCACTATCAACTTGACCGGTATATTCCAAATAGGTGCTAAGATTTTCTGCGTAATTATCAGGATAAATAAAATCCTTTCCGGTATTGTAAGGTGGGTCGATGTAAATAATTTTTATTTTACCCAAGTAACTCTTCTGGAGAAGTTTTAAGACCTCTAGGTTATCTCCCTCTATAAAAAGATTCTGCGTCTGATCAAAATCAATACTCTCTTCTCTGACGGGAACGAGCGTCGCGATGCTTGGCTGCTGGATTGTTTTAAAACAATCCGCCTTCCCAGGCCAATTCATGCCAAAGCGTTCTTTGCCGACCTCTACGTTCTCTCCAAGAGTCAGTTTTAGTTTCTCCCAATCGATTTTATTTCCCTCGGTGAATGCTTCAGGAAATAGCTCTTTCAATTTTTCAATTTGAGCCTCTTTCAAGTCCATCGACGTAAGGGGCATTTTTTCTATATGAGGCATGGTCGCGTTAAGTTTTGTCATTTAGGTTCTTCCAAGGGATACAATCTGATTGATCCGTTTTTTGTTTCCCAATACGATCCCGACTTGTTCCTATCGGGAAAGTTTCCGGAATCCGGGCATGTGATTAGTTCAGTAAGTTCTAGTGTCAGCTTGCCCAATTGTGCGACATCCGTATCGCTAACCATAGAGCCATCGTAGTTATAGTGTGCGCCGACCCAGTTTCTCACGATAGCCAACTGTTTTATGTTATTCAATATTGTTTTCAAATCAGTGGTCTTCGCAATGATTGATTGATCGTATTTGCCTGCCGCATCCTTCCCAATGTGCTCAACCTTTATAACATCCATGAGTTTTTTAGATATCGAATCAAGCAATTCGCGGAGCTGATAGTCATTCTTCGCTTTTCTAGAAACCCTGCATCCAAAAAGAATGGAAAGATAGTCAAATACGTTTTCCAGAATGATGCCGGAGATGCTGACTATTTTCTGCCGGTCAAAATACCTCGTGTCGTTAATTGCATGGCGAAGTTCGTCAATGGCAAGCCTGCCATTTTGAATTCTAATTCCATTATCCAGCGACCAAGGCCTCAGCTCTACAAAATGTACCTTTTGACTTGGCGCTCTGTTGTATCTGTATCTGTCTTTCCACGGCCTATAGTGTGTCGTTATAATAATATGCGCAAAATTATCCGCTTCGTCATGCAGAAGCCCGATAAAACGATCCAGGTGATTTTCATCTACGGACATTACAACGTCATCAAGAATGAGGATTGAATTTGCCGCGCCATATTTCTTTGCCATCGCAAGAAAAACACAAATTCCGAGCGTGTCCAGGTGAGATTCGCTGTAAACAGATTGCGGCGTGATCCCTGATTTGTTGTAGAAATCGGCATTTAATTCCAATGAGTTTTTAGCCGCCTTCTTCAATGTAAGAGCAATTCCGCCCAAGTTTTCTTTTGGATGCAATTTTTGGTATAGCGCATCGACATCCGAAGAAATTGACAGCAATTCGTTCTGAATAAAGTCTTTCCTCGTTTCTTCAACGTGGGTGAGGGCTGCTTTAACAGCGGTAAGCAATTCCTGGGTATTCTCTGATTTTATACGAGAGTCTAAAATCGACTTATACTGTCCTTTGATTAAATTATGTTGATCAATAGCAGTTTTTATTTTTGTGGCCGCTGTTTGTTGATTTATGATTTCAGCACTTATTTCAGGGAATACGCCTGAAAGGGATATTAGCTTTTCTTCGGAAGTGTCGGCGGATTTTATAAAAAAAAGTTTTGCGGCAATACTTATGAACGGCTCATTCGAAATTGCAGAGATTATTTTTTCAATCTCTTGGACTTTCTGAATCAGTGCAGAGCCGGTGGATTCACGAATTTTAATTTTCCCGTCCGTTTTTTGTCGCGCTGTCCTTACGCCCAAAACGAGTTCTTTGAAAGAATTCATTGATTCAATTTTTGAATCAAGAGATTTTACGACTTCGTCCCGCCCAATTTTATTTTCACAAACGGGGCAATTTTTTAACTGATCTTTTTCTGCAATGAATTTTTTTGCAGATTGTAAGAGCGCAAGAAGATCGGTATTTGCGCTTTCATTTCCCTCTTGTGCCGCCTTCATCTTTGCTTCTGCATCGTTCTGTGCTATTTTCGCTTGTTCGACATCAAGTCCGTCAGATTTATATTTTGTTTCCGTTTCTTTAATAGAGTTCCATTTCGTAATGACGTTTTGAAGTTGGGAATGTTTTTTTTCCTCTGTTTCGATAACCTTGCCTGTCTCCTGCTTTGCCCAAGCTTCCCAGCTTGTAAGCGGCTTCCCTTCTTTTATCCATGCTTGCTCTAAGGTTGTCGAGGCACTGTTCAAAGTGCTAATCGCAACACGCTGATCGTCCTCAGTGTCCTTCATCAATTTTCGCAAAGCATCTTCGCTTTTGGAAATATTACCGACATCAATAAATGAATGAAGCTGTTCATATCGTTTATGCGGCTGCTCTTCGATGAACTGAGTAATTTGACTTCTACGAAGATGCCTTATGATAGGGTGACCGACGTTAGGCGTTTTAACGAATGTCGCTGTGGATGAAAGCGTCGTTAGAAAACTTCCGGCATCTGTGCTTAATGCGATCTTCACGTCTTCAGGTTTCCGTGAAATGGAGGTATAAAAAGATTTGTTTATTGAAGATTTATCATCAAGCGATCCATGTTCACCAGTGCAAAGGCAAACAAGTGAATCAGTAATTGTGGATTTACCATTGCCATTTTCGCCGAAGATCATGGTAATGCCTTTTTCACCGTCGAATTCAATTACTAACGGCTTGCTCGCGCCCCTAAAAGCGTCAATTTGCAGCGTTTTTAGTTTCATCGGCTGAAGGTTTTGGTTTGTTGATGATTTCTTCAAGGAGTGTTTTCCAATCGGATTCTTTATAGTTGCCCAGACTAATTCCCTTGATAAACGCCTTTTCGGACGATTTATCAATTAGGCCTGCCTCAAGCAGTTTTTTTGCAATCTGCTCGGCAAGAGTGTCATTTGGATTAGTTGTGCTCATAAGCTTTTACTTTATATTCCATCGAATAATAAAAAGAGTATTCTCGGTCATTTGTTGTTCAAGGCGCTTTTCGATTTGATCTAATAACGCCTCTTTCGTTTGGTCTATTTCCTTTGCCGCGCCATCATATTCTCGCCATGCGTCGTCCCTTTCAGATTCTAGTTTCCTTCTGTCCTTTTCAAGTTTCAGTTTTTCCGGTAGGTTCGGGGCAAGGCGCGCCTGTTTTTTTAACTGGCGAATTTCCTCATCAAGATCCTTTAGCGTTATTTTTAAGGAATTTCGTCTGTCTTCGCCCCATTTATCTAGTTTTTCAATTTCCGTTTCAAAATATACCGCATTTTTAATTCCGATGGCCTCAAGAATTTCCAGCTTTTTTTCTTCATTTATTTTTTCAATAAGATTTTTCTTCTCCTCTATCAGAGATATTTCATCTTCTGGCGAGGTTGCGGGAAGAGAAAAAAGTCTTATACATTGCTCGCTATCCAGCTTCTCTCCGTCATCGTTGATCGCAGAAAGGATGACATGATCTTCGGTGTCGAATGTCGTGACGGTGAGATTTTTTGCTAAGAGCCAGCCTGATTTATTGACCAAAGAATTAAGAATAGATATTTTCACCGGCGATTCTGACAGATTAAAGGTCAACTCTTTTGGGGGAAGTTCAAGGGATATGCATTGCTCAATGATTTTTTGGGCAAGAGGGTGGCTTATTCTATAAATATTTGCTTCCTCTATGTGCTTGCCAATTCTGTATGGGCCGGGATGTATTATTTGGCCCTCAAATGGATTGCGCTTTAGGGTGAATGAATGCTCATCGAGTGCAAATTCTGCATTTTCACCCAGGAAATACTTTGTAATATTCCAAAGCCAAGATTCATACTTCGATAAATACGCCTTGCTCTCTTGGAGATTAATTTTTAATTTTTCATGTACTTCTTCATCAAAATTTTCGAGCAGATTTTGACGCGTTCTACTTAAACTATCAGAAATGCTGCCTTCAAGTTCGGCTTTCAGTTGATTAAATGCTTCAGATATTTGATCTGTCGTTCGACAATTTTGATAAATTGAAGCGATTCGTTTCTCAAAATCAACGCCGCTTTCAATACTCCCCAATACTTCGTCACTTGCTCCAAAGACACCACTAAATAAATTGAATTTCTGTTCTAATAATTCATACACCCGAACATCTGCGGCGTTGGCTTTGTTCAAGAAATTGACAACAACAACATCAAATTTCTGTCCATATCGATGGCAGCGTCCAATTCTTTGCTCAATTCTTTGAGGGTTCCAAGGCAGGTCGTAGTTAATCACCAGTGAACAAAATTGAAGGTTTATTCCTTCTGCCGCTGCTTCTGTCGCTATCATTATAGTAGCTTCATCTCTGAAATAATCTACAATGGCAGCTCTCATGTCGGCAGTACGTGATCCCGTTATTCTATCCGTCCCTTGGTACTTCTCAGACCATGCACGGTATATTTCTCTCGATTTAAGATCGCTATTTGTGCCGTTGAACAAGACAACGCTTCCCTGATATCCACGCTCCTCCAATATTTTTCTTAAATATTCCTGGGTTCTAGTGCTTTCAGTAAAAATGATAGACTTGCGAGCGGCGCCAAGTCTTTCCAGCTCACTAAAACCTTTGTCTAGGGCGGTAAATAATTTTTCTCCTTTTGAGTTTATTTGAATTGATTTCGCAAGTGCCTCAAATTCTTTAAGCGCAATAATTTCCCTTTTGATATTTTGAATATCATGATCGGAAACTTCAGTTTCTTCTGCCTCGTCACTATCTTCCAGCCACTCATCTTTTAGTTCGTCAAAAGTCTCAAAGTTCTCTCCAATTTCTGAATCAGTATTGCTATCCTTTGCATCTTCAACAACAAGATTCAATTTTTTAACCAGAGATTCCAGTGTTCCTGAAATTGCATAGGTCGAAGACGCCAATAATCTTCTCAGTATAAGTGTCATCAGTTTTCTTTGGCTGGCTGGCAAAGCATAAAGCGTGTCTCTTTGAAGATATTCCGTGACTAAGTCGTAAAGCTTTTGTTCCTCATCTGTTGGGAAAAACTCTTCAACTAATGCTATTCTATTCGTGTAGCGGATATATTCTAAAACCTGCCGACGTAGTGTTCTCTTGCAGATGGGCTTTAATCGTTCTTTTAGTTCGTTGAATGTGCTTTCCTCAGCCGAACCGTTCACCTTGCTATATTGTGCTTTGAAACTTTTAAAATCTCCAAAGGCATAGTCATCTATGATGCTGACTAATCCGTATAATTCTAAAAGACTATTTTGCAAAGGCGTCGCTGTGAGTAGGATTTTGGGAGATTTATCAACCGAGTTTTTAATTGACCGGGCGATCTTATTTGAAGTTTTGTAAACATTTCGCAAGCGGTGCGCTTCATCGATAACAACCAAGTCCCAGTCGATTAACTTAACATAGGATTCCTTGCTTCTCGCAAACTGATATGAACAAATGACAATTTCAGTCTTGTGAAAGGGGTTTAGCTGCTGCTTTTTTATGGCCTCGTTAAAGGATTTCGCCTCCAAAATAAATGAAGGAAGAAAGAATTTATCCAGGAGTTCTTGACTCCATTGCTGTCTCAGGTTGGCAGGAACAATAATTAATATCTTGAGTTTTCGCTCTGCCCACTTTTGTGCAATGACTAAGCCAGCCTCAATGGTTTTTCCAAGGCCCACTTCATCAGCAAGAATGGCTCCTTTTGACAGGGGCGAGCTGAATGCAAATAACGCAGCTTCTACCTGATGTGGGTTTAGGTCAACTTGAGCGTCAACCAAAGTAGAAGCCAACTTCTGTATCGTATCCGAAGCGCTTCTTTTTATCAGTTCATGAGCAATATATTTTGCATGGTATGGCGTAAAAGTCATTCTATATTTTTTCCTGATAAAAGAATTACTAAGTATTCTAGGATTCGACTCAGGTGTTCGTGCGTTATTCCCACCAAAATAATCCAAGACTTCCAAGCACTTTCGTGAAACACCTGCATGAGCCTTTATCGAAAAAAAGGTAGTGTCTCAGTTTGAATTTGATGCTTGACCGGATAAGCAATCCGTTTTGTATATTTGCTATATGGCAAAGAAAGCAAAATTACCAGCTGACGTTAACAAGCGGGCAAAATCAATCCTCGATATTGTTACCGGCGAAGCTAATAGTAAAGTTAGCGAACAAGATGGAATTAAGGCGGCTGCGGCTGCATTAGGGCGAAAAGGCGGCCTGAAGGGAGGGAAAGCAAGAGCAAAATCATTAACGGCAAAGCGGCGATCAGAAATAGCTAAAAAAGCTGCTGCTGCAAGATGGAATAAAAACAGTTAAAATATTTCCGGTTGAAAAACTTTCTTGTACTTCTCTGAAAATTCTTTCAAAAATTCATACCATTGGCCATCTTTATATTTATCCATCATCCTATTAGCTTGGTTTCTAAACTTAGTTATTGCTTTTACACCATCTTTTGTTAAAAACTCATGGCATTTAAACAGCCTTATGCCATCAGGCATCGCAAAAACAATTAAAGTGGCTAAAACCTCTTGTGAAAAATCTGTGGAGAAGCGATCGTATGTGAGTTTTTTCAACAACTTGCCCGCGAGATATGGCTTTTCATATTTCTCATAGTCGTGTTTCATAAGATGGGGATGTAATCGAAACATATTTTTGAAAAACCGATTTTTATTTGGGAAAATAGCTGTATATGGACGTTTAAGAGATTGTACAAAGAGTTTAATACCTAATCTCGTTACTACTGTACCGCCGCGCAATTCAAATGGTTCTTCTTCAAACTGTTCTTTTCTTCTATTTCTTTCTTTTGTTAATTGTTCTACGTCATCAAGTAGAAAATCGGTAAGTAATCTTCTTTCCTCGGCAGATTCAGGACTGATTTCAACAATCTTTTTAGGATTAACTGAAGGTTTGGAATTTTCATCCACTTTTTTTGTAACGTCTGGCTCTTTCATTTTTATTAATTGTAAGTTAGTTGTTTTTGTTCACTAATCATTTCCTCAAACGGTCTTTCTTCTGCCCAACTATAATCAATGTCACGGACAGTTTTCTCAACAGGTGGTGAATACCTTTTTGCTCTTGCCCAGGCCTTGCGATCCTTAGATGTGAAAGCATTGAATGCATAGATTATGCTTCGGTGAACATGATTTTCATTGGCGATTTCCTGCAAATAAATGGGATCATTCATATAAGATTTGACAGCCGCTAATTTTTCCGATGAAAACAAGTAGCCCCTAGCAAAATCATCTGCATATTTTTCCCTTTCTTGTACTGTGAGCTCTTCGTTATCGTCGTCAGTTAAGTGGTAGGAGTTGTTTTTTATGTCATCAAGGTCAAAGAGTATATGATAAAGCTCGTGCAACAAACAAAACCAAAGTGTAGAATAGTAATTCTGATAATTTGTTAATACAATACAAGGTTTATTATTAATATTAAACGTTGCACCTCTTAGCTGAAGTCCCTGAAGTGGAGGCTGATAAATTACCGTAATACCTATTTTATATAACGCCTTAATGACTTCTGATAATCCACGTTCCTCGTTCAAAGTATGCCACCGAATTTGAGGAAAATATTTTATTAATGCTTCCCTTTTATATTCATGTGGATTGTCAAGTTCCTCAAACGTGCAGATAGCAGTTCTTATCCAGAATAACCGTGTGTCCAAATTTTTTGGCTTAAATAATCCAGAGCTAAAAGCTACATCCACATTTGGCTTTTTATACTCATATATTGATTTGAAACCCAACCTTGCATTAATTCGCTTTTCAATGTGATCAAAATTTGTCAAGCTATGAATTAGCCCCGCTTTTTTTAGGACTGGCAGGTTGAAGTTATCTTTGATATATTTTATTTTTTGCGGGGATGAATTAGAAGTATGAAATTTTTTTTGCAAAGAATCTAAATAAAGCTGGAAGACTTTTTCTTTTGGTATCTGAAGAAAGTCTGAAAGCTTGACAAGGTTTGTGACATCAACTAATTTTTGCGTACCATCTAATATCCCATCGAGGGTGCGGTAGGATATACCCAATATCGCTTGGACATTGGTTTTGTTGAGTTTTAATTCCAGTAACTTCTTGTCAAACAAATCCTTAAGTTCTTCCCGCTTAAGGGCGTTATTTAGTAAATCGTCTATATTAAAAAGGTTGTCGGACATAAGAAATGTATGCCTGCATTTTTGATGGCGAAGCTAAGGTACTAATTTACAACGTATGTAACAAAAAAAATGTAAGTTTACACTGTAATAAAATAAACTGAACTAAATGCTTGACCGTTCAAGAAATATCACTTACCTTTACTCTATGAACAAGCTGCCAATAGATAAAAGAGTGCAAATAATTAATTTATTAGTAGAAGGAAACAGCCTTAGATCCTGTTCCCGGATCGCAGACGTTTCAATCAATACGGTTACAAAGCTCCTTGTTGATGTTGGCCGGGCCTGTCAGAAATTCCATGAGGAAACAGTCCGGGGGATTTCCGCTAAGAGGGTGCAGTGTGATGAAATTTGGTCGTTTGTCTACAGCAAGCAAAAGAATGTCCCGCAAGGCATGGAAGATGAAGCAGGGGACGTCTGGACATGGACGGCCATTGATGCAGATACCAAGCTCGTAATGTCATGGCTGGTTGGGGATCGTAGTGTAGACACCGCCGTATGTTTTATGAACGATGTGGCATCCCGGTTAAAGAACAGGGTACAGTTAACCTCCGATGGGCATTATGCCTATTTAGAAGCCGTTACGGAAGCGTTCGGTAGCTATATTGATTACGCCACGTTGCAAAAGATATACGGTAAACCGGGGGGCGGGGGCAACGCGGAAAAGAAATACAGCCCCGCTGAATGTATAGGCTGTGACAAAACGGTTATTTCAGGCAATCCCGATCCTAAGCATATTTCTACCTCTTACGTGGAAAGGCAAAACCTGACGATGCGGATGCACATGCGCCGTTTTACCCGGCTTACCAATGCCTTTTCAAAAAAAATAGAGAACCATTGTTATGCTATTGCGCTGCACTTTGTCTATTACAATTTCGTAAAGATTCATAAAACGTTAAGAGTGCCTCCCGCAATGGAAGCTGGCTTGATTAAGAAGTTAATGACTATTGAAGACATTGTTAATCTATGTTGAAAATAACTATCTGATATATTGTGAAATTTAGAGTAATGGTATTTTTTGCTTAGTTTTGAATGCACAATCGCCTCAAAGCTAAAATGTTAAGAAAATCATCGTTCAATATTGATAAAGCTATTTCAGCCATAAAATTAATCTTGCTGGACATGGAAACCCACACTGCCGGATTCCACAAACTTTTCAAGATTCTTTATTTCGCTGAAAAAAAGCATTTAGCTCTTTATGGGAGATCAATTTTAGGGGACAGGTATGTCGCAATGCAAGCTGGCCCAGTTCCATCGAATACTTATGATTTATTGAAAGTTTTAAGGGGGGATTCTTTATTTAGTATAGATGTAGATTTATCCAAGGATTTTGAAGTTAGTAATAATCACTATGTTCATTTGCTTGAGCCAAAATATGATTATGATATATTTTCAGAATCAGAAATTGAATGCTTAAAATTTTCAATAGCAGAAAATAAAAATCTAACATTCGGTATTTTGAAAGAAAAGTCTCACGACGAAGCATGGAAATCAGCAGATAAGGAAGATACAATTTCCATCTTTGAAATTGCGAAAGCAGGAGGGGCTAACGAAGAGTTGCTAAAGTATATTTCAACACGCATGGAAAATAGAAGACTTGATTTAAAATAGACTCGCTTGTTTAAGGTTGGTACTGTCATAAGGATTTTTGCGGAGGAAGCGCGCCCAAACCCCAAGGTTAAATATGTAATTATTGTGGGAAGCAGCAGTGATTCGGTGGGCTTTATATTTATTAATAGCGAAGTCAATCCAAATCATCTAAATTCTGCTAATCTTCAGGCTCTCCACTACCCGATAGTTCATACTGAATGCCCATATTTGGACGAAGATGAGTCCTATGCCGATTGCTCTGAAATATTTGAAAGGCCTAAGAGTGATCTTAACACTCTTTTACAAAAAGAGCCAGGTAGAATACAAAAACCACCTCTTACTGCCGAAAGAATTGAATCTATTTTGGATATTATTAGAAGAGCAAAAACGATTCCACCTGCCGATAAGAAAAAGTTTGGAATAATCTAATATGCGCTATCATTTAGATATATTGAAAGATCTTCAGGATTTTCTATCTGAAAATAATCTTACCATTGAATTACAATCACTTCATAATGAGGTATTAGCCAGTTCTACCGGGGGAGAATTATGCATGAGAGTAGGGTCATGGCTTCTTACATTCCGTGTCACAAATAGAAAAGACGCATTAGGAATGGATAAATTAATTACTGAATTTATTGATTACTGCCATTTCAATGGCCTCTTCCCTATTCCGATTAAATAAAATTTCAAACTGAGACACTCCCGAAAAAAAGGACATTTTGCAAGACATTCTAAACAAAATAACACAATTTTAGTTGCCTAAGAAAAAGAATCTCAATGTTTTACATTCTCTCCACTATGCCTGATATGCGTTACAGATATTGGAAAATCATGGATTAATTAAATGTTGGGGCGGGATAAATTCAATCACCGACCTAACAGAAGCTGGGCGCATCGTTGCTAAAATGTGAATCCGAAAATTCTTTGCATCTAAATCTGCATTAGCGATTCTTAAAATGGAGAATGTAGAACTACAAAACAATTTACTTAGGAAGTAGGTTAACAATAAAGACTTAGATAAAGACCTTAAGAACGCGCAAGCCATTCTCACCGAGCTGTATCACGAGAGACAAAACCAAAGCGGCACTGAGCAGCCATAAGTTTCATCCTGGGTGTGATAATCACGGCCATTGTTAATAAGATGTTTAAGTAACGAAATCCCTTTTTCAGTAATTTGCACTAACAAAAATCCACCCATAATGTTAACACAATCCAATGTCAGCGATCATGTAATCGCTCACCATGTTAAAAGATTCTTTCCTTCATTGGTCAAGTATGAACCGGAGTATTTACCCGTTCTAGGCATCGATCCAGTAAACAAACCCCCATACTTTTTATACATTTGTCCTCTTTGCTTAAAAGAGTTGATCTTACTAATGCCTGGTATCGGCAAGCCAGCGAGTATGAATTTTACTCCCGATCATTTTCCACAGCAATCGGTAGGCAGCGCGTTGAAATTCTCCGTCCATACATGCGAAAAATGCAACAGCACGGCAGGGCATGAATTCGAAAATGCTCTTAAAGAAAAGGTTCGCCAGGTAGCTTTTGATAAGGGCACGCCCTCCGCGTCCAGGAATATTAGGTCAAGCATCTCAGGTGTTGCCGGTACATACAAAGGAGGCAAGTTTATCATTGATAAAGACGGGAAGCTGGAAATACAACTCAAGGCGAATGACCAGGTAAAGGCTAAACCTTTGGACGAATGGATTGAAGAAAGCAAAGATGATCCAAATCCAAACTGGACAATGACAGTAACAATACCGAATGCGTCAGAAAAGGATGTCATTCGTGCACTGGTAAAATCAGCATTCCTTTTTTGTTTTGACTACTGGGGATATGATTTTGCATTTAATGAGAACGCGCGGTTAATGCATAAGGTTATTACTGGGGAAATTGAATACCCGGTAACCAATGCAATTCATTTTATTGGCGACGGCCTAAAGTTTACACAGGATCAAAAAATCCCGCTCGGACTCTGCTATATAAAAACTCCCTTGGATCTTCGCACTTATTTTGTAAACATGGTTCTTACCGATAAGGAGAGTGGGTGCAGAATTCTTGCGTCCGTTCTGGTTCCCAACCCGACAACAAATGGGTGGTCTGATTTAGGACGAATTGATGCAGCCTTAGCAAGCGCCGGAACTACACAGTTGTATATTGAGCAATTGCATGGATTTGAATGCGAAACGATAACGGAAGGCTATCTTAAAAGCTGGCAGATGATCAGCGCGTTATAGCGTTTTTAGATTAACAGTACTTTCGAAATGCTGCGCGTCTGGAGCTAGAACAGGGTTACAGCATATAATCCTTCATTGTATGTCTTTTGTCAATGCATGAAAGTAAAAAGGTCTTAGGTATTTGGCTAAAACCCTTGCTGGTAGTAGCTCCGCACATTGGACTTGAACCAACGACCCTCAGACTAACAGCTTGCCCCGTTGGCTAATGCATTTTAACTTCTTTTTACTTAATAGGCTTTGGGGTATGCGTACTTGAAAACAAACTGAAAATTATCTGGACGGCTTTGAAAATACTCAAAAGAAAGAATTTGCCAAAATATTGGATGGATTCAAAAAATTATGGTGCCCCAAAAAAGCAGGTTGTTATCAGCTTATGGAGCGCCCCTCATTTTCGCACCAGGAGGTGAACCTTTCCGGGATCATTTAGAACCTCATCCATTATATTATCCGCAATATTTTGGATTTCCGCCTTTACCTTCTGATAAATGTTCAAAATGTCTTTAGGATTTATCCTTCGAATAAATGGCAATGGCCGGAACGAATCACTTTCCAGTTTTAGGCCTGGGTGATCATTTAAAATCTTCGCATGAAAAGTCTTGTGCTCAATAACCTCATCTGGATTATCAGCTACCATGCCAACAAATTCCCCCGAAGAAAGGCTTGTTATGGTTGATGCGGGGACCGAGATTTCCAACTGCTGGGACTTACTAATTGAAGTATCTGAGCTATTGATAGAAAGGCTTTCCCTCTCCTGCATGATCTTCGGAAATCTTTTGGAAAGAGATTCAGCCGTTTCTCCACTAACCTGGCCGCTGATGATATTTCCTGTCATGTTGAATATGGTTTCGGCCTCCTCTTTGGAATAAACCTTCTTAAGTTGGCTATAGTCCTGAATAGTGATTATAGGAACTATATTATTTGATCGGCCGGTTGCAATAATCGTTTGTATGCTGCTCACCCGGATGGTGCCAAATTCGTCATAAATGGTGCTACATTTGGCTTTTCCTCGCTGGTTAATGATCTTGTTCAGCCGATCGCAAATAAGCGAAATAACAGGCGCTAATGCCTCCGATTTGACAGGATCATTTCCAAGACAAACGATCTTGGGGGCTTGGGGGTTGTTAATATCCAGGCTGAAGTCATTGCCAGATAAAATATAATAGAGCTGTGGGGAAGCAAGTCTGCCGAGCGGGATGCGAACGGAAGCCATCTGGCTGTCCACTGTTTCCATATTGTTTTCCAAATAGGCGCTGATAAACGGTTTTACAAGGGTTTGGATTTCGGGTTCCGTCCTCAGAACAGTAAATAACTGTTCATAGTCTAGTTGCATGAGCTCTATAGCATGCGGCAGAGTACAATATATTCCATCTTTAAACTTTCGTAGAAACCAAAATACTGCAGCCAGAAAATTTATCGGGGATTCCACGAAAAAATCACCCTGCTTATTCGCCCAAGTGCGGTTAATACTGAGCAGCATCGTTTTACTGGCTTCCATCGCATCCAGGATTTCATTCATAAGAGCTGGATTTAAAGGATTACACCGGTGAGAGTACTCCGGATCACTAAAGTTTACTGCATAAAACGAGGGACAAACCGGATAAACATTTTTATATCGCAGAAAATAATTGTAAGCTATGGTTGAGAGATCAGGGTATTTGAAATCATAAATAAATTGAGCGAATCCTTTTTTGATCTGCTGTCTTATTATATTCTCAATGATAAAATAAGATTTCCCGGAACCTGGGCTGCCCAGAATTAAAAGACCTCTCCGGGGATTAATGAAATTGATCCAGCTATTTCGTACTTCGTTCCGTAGCCTATATATTGCCGACAGGTTGATGGAATATTCGTTTTCGATTAACCGCTCCTCCTGCGGGAAGGTTTCATTTTCGGTATTGAAAACGTTACTATTCTGCTTGAGTTTGATAATCCTTGATAGGAGTGCTCCGCCTTTCAAAAATAAAAGGTACCCTGTAACAGTAATTGCGATGTATAAAATCGTGCGTTGAGCCACAGGTATGTCCAAGAATAGTAATCCCCAACTCGAAAAATAAAGAAGCAAGCCAGCATAGACGTAAATTCCTGCAGTTTGATATCCCAGCTTTTCATCTTTCTTTCCCTTTGCACCGATCAGCGAAAGAGAGAGCATAATTATTGCAAGCAATTTGGCCTTATTAAAACCGGCGAAAAGACGGGTGCCTTCTACATTAAATAATACCCGATCGCCTACCGAAGTGGTTAGATTCCAAAGCTTGAAAGCTGAGTGGCAATAGTAATAAAAGTGCAGACAAAGAAGCAGTATACTCATGGCCCTGGTCATATCCATGATTTTTCTTAACCCCTGATCGTTTTCACCGGTATTTATAGTCATTGCTCTTTTTATTTCATAGGTGTAATCTTTTTCGTTTCCTTCGGCGCCGGTACTCTTCCCTCAATTCACATGGTATAGTAGTGTTCTGCTGCTTCGATAAGAGCAACTCCGTTAAGGTTATGGTGGCGTCTCCTATTATCGTTGCAGCATTGTCAAATGATTGCACCTGATTTTGGTCTTGATTGACCGCGGAGTTTTCCCTTGTGTCTGGCTTGCATCTAATCTGAAGTCCATTGGCGCTATAGTCTTTTCCGAGTTCACTCCCATTGAACACACATTTAGTTTTATGATCGACGTAGGTTATCCCGTAAATTATTTTGTTTTTATTCTCCCTGAGTACTACATGGATCTGTTCCTTCTGCAACATCCTTATCAATTCCGGTAATGGAAGGGATGCGCATTTCATAAAAGCCAGGTCAACCTGATTTTTAAGCCGCTTTCTATGAATTTGTTTGTCCTGCAGATTCTGGTTAAACCTGGCTTCCAAAGATCTCAATGTCGGCTTGCTATAAATTGTGCTTGCTTTAATTGGTGACCCGATCTTTTGACCCTTGTCATCAAGCACCCGGTAAACAAGTCCATTGCTTTTGTAAGTCCTGGAATCTTCGCTTCCCCTGTCGGCCGCAATATTGTATAGCTTTAGCACAGCATTTAATTCAGGGAGTGAGCTGTATTTGTAGGTAGGAAGGACAGAGTCCAGGACATTTGTAATTGCCCGCTTTGTTTCGGCCTTCCCATACTGAACTTTTTGAACCATGACAGGTTTTAATTCATAAGCTTGTTTTAGCTGATGTCGTTGTGCCTGCACCAACTTAAATTCTATTTCAATTTCTTTGCGGGCCTTTTCAGATTGATTCCTGCCAATATTGTGCATCTTAATCCGTGAGCCATCAGCCTGAATGTTTGTTGTCAATAAATGAATATGTGGATGACCGGAATCATTATGCTTATAGACCAGATAGGGTTGGTTCCCAAAGCCAATTTTTTCTATATAGTTTTCTGCAATAGCTCGTAATTTTTCGTTAGAAAGCTTCTCAGACGGATCAAAATTTAAAGAAATGTGGACGCTGTTTAGTTCTGTCTTTTCATTTAATTTGGCGAGCCTTTCGAGGCGATTGATTTTGTCTGAAAATCCAAGTTCTTCCGTATCCTTCGCATAGTTTGCCGAATGGATGAATTCCGCTTTATCCACTTTTAGTTTTTGCTCATTATAATTGAGCGATTTTCGGATGCTCCTGCCGAGATTTATTACCGCAACCATTGGTCATTTATTTGATTGATTTTCGATTTGATTTCCGTGATTTTATTAACTAGTATTTGGCCGCTCAAATTGAAATTCTCAAGCCAGATTTTTATCTCAGTTATTTGCTCCAAAGCGTTGAGCTTTTTTACTGCCTGGTTAAAGTTTATTCCAATTGCATTTAACTCTTTTCTAAGCACAATCATTTCTGCCATAAAGTCGTCGAATGATTGGTTGCGCTGGTTTATGATAATAGCCTTATCCAGCAGAACTTTTCGGACGTATTCGCTCATCTTCCGGTCAGTACTTTTTGAAAATTTTTCATTGATTCGCGTTCGCTCTTTCTGCGTAAGTCGCACATGAAGGTCGAACGACCGGTTTATTTTCTGTTCTTTCATCACTGATTCATTTTCACACGTTTGAAAATTGTCGTTCAAATAGCCGCTATCTCACTGCTCCCGACTTTGGAGGAAGAGCATTTAGATCACCGTTGTCGCACAACGGTACATCTAGCCGGTAGCGGCCTGGCAGGCTACCTCATATCTTTTTCACAGCTATCATCAATTCAATAAATTCCAGTCCTGCTGGCCAAGAAAAAACTAGAATTTATGTCTGAATTCATGCTTTGGGGACATTCCAATATGCATGATCCAGTCGTTGAGATCATTGTACTGCTGATATAAACGACGTTCATCGATGAATTTTTCCCGGTTCAAACTAAGAGCTAGCAGGGTGTATCTTTGCCCCGTCTTATCATTGTCAAGAAATAAATGCACCCGCCTGTGTTCCTGCATTTTTGGCAGGCTCTTCTCAAAAAAGGAGGCGGAATTTAAAATCAGAAAATTGCTTGAAGGCTGTTCCAGTTTATCAAAAATTGAGTGATAAGAAAGGAAGTTGAAAAAGCCCTCAAAAACGGCAATATCACTTGACCCAATATCTATAAAAGTGATGCCTTTTGGAGAACTGCTTCCCTTGAAATTTGGATTTCGAAGCTCATAGCCTCCGCTGTCATTTTTAAAACCTATGGCATAATAGACTTTACCAGCAACCTGATACCCTATTTCCTGGCAATATTTATCCGCTATTTTGTTATCGATTCTTCGATTCTGCAAGTATTTCATTAAAGGGTAGGAACTGAGTTTATGGGTAGATAGAATCCGAAGGTTATTTTCTACTTCAGGTTTTGATTCCTCTTGCCTGATAAATTTTTGATTCTGCTGAATGAAAATCGATTGCCCGTTCACTCTCTGTAGAAAATCTATTACAGAGCAATGATAAAATAAAATTCCAAAATCTACAAGGTTACCTCCTTTACCCTCAGCAAAATCATACCACCTGTTTAACTGCCGGTTTATTTTGAAAGAAGCCGTCTTTTCATCATGGAGCGGAGAGAGGTACCAATAACTTTTCCCGGAGATCCTCTCCGGTTTATAACCGAGACCGGAAAGGTAGTCCACCATATCCATTTCTTTTGCCTGGTTGATCGTCATACAATCACATTTTCTTGTTCACAATTCGTCATTACAATTGTGAAATTAGAACTGCAATCCAAAGAATAAAATACCCCTTCATTTTTTGAAGGGGTCAAATCAGGTTTTCATCGAGAATGAAAGATAATTTTACCTGAATCAGAAATTATTTTTAACAAATAAACTTTTTTGTATGCTTTCCGCCAAAGACTCGGCTCTCGTTTATGAAACCATTTTGACTTCTCCAGGAATGAATGATTCTGTAAAAATTGATCTTCGTATATCTCGAAGAAATGTACTCGTCTTAGTGAAATTAATTGAGTGGGGACTATCTACCATGAATGGAGGCACTGAAAGTGGGTTGCTCAACGCTGTTGGAAAAGAGACAATGGGTGAAATAGAAACCATACCAAGCGATCTACTGCTTAAAGCAGGACTTACAGAAATGAACGACAAATTAAATTCTTTATCCGAAAAGTAAGCAGTTCAGAATAAAATGCTCGCCTTAATTGTAGAGATCGCTACAGGATGTGGACTTAGTCACTTAAGAGCTGTGTCCCAAATCGGGTTACAACATCCCTTCATCTGCAAATGAATAATAACCTTCATCGCTCAGGATAATATGATCAAGCAATTTTATATCATGAAATTCTGCCGCAAATTTTATTTTCTGAGTAAGTTCTTCGTCGGCCTTACTTGGCTTGAGATTTCCGGAGGGGTGGTTATGGGCAAGCAGCATGCTGCAGGCTAGCACATCTAAAGCTGCTTTGAGAATTAGTCTGGTATCGGCGATCGTAGCAGTAATTCCGCCGGATGACACTTCATAGAAACCTACTATCTTATTGGCCCTGTTTAGATAAATCGTTTTGAATTGTTCCCTTAGTTCCAGTTCATCATCATTCCAAAGGGCTGAGAAAACTTCATATGAGTCTTTTGACCCAGTAATCTGGATTCTCTCGGATGACTTTACTTTGGATTTGTAAACCAGTTCTACTTCTGCGACTTTGCTTCTTATTAATTCCTTCAATTCCTTTTCCATAAAAATCTTTTAAATAGTTAAAAATTAATTATGGAGCGATCACTGGCCTTTGCCGGATTTGCGCAAGGAGGATCGGAATAAAGGAAGGCCCTGGGCACTGGCAATTTTGAGTTTATGCCGAAGTTCCTTGCTGGCATATCCTAGGCAAAGGCCTAACTTGGCAAAATGAATAATAAGAAAAATGATAACGCGTCATATGAAATGTTGGGCAGCTATTTCAAAGGGTCATGAGCCCCGCCTGTACACCTATGATGATGCACTAGTACCGCTTGGTGAATTTGAAGCAATCCTTGATTTTAAAGCCTGGTCAAAAAGAATTATCGCCATCAACTGTTATTTTACGCAGATCAGTACGGCATAAAATTCGTGGTAACAGTCTATTGCAACGAGAAAGGACAGTTTGAAGTGTCAGGCTAAAAGGTTAATTTTTCTGATTCGGCCACTGGCGTTACTTACCATATTGAAGTCAGTAAGGATGATAAGGGGAAGAATTAAATTGTCAAAAGCAGAAATGGGTCCTGAGAAATAATAACGGCTGCCGTCCGAAGCCCTTGGTTCTTACTCAAGAGCAGGGCGGCAGCCGGTTTTTTTAATAGATAGACATAAAGGGGAGCTCGATATTTTAGCGACCCCCCTTTAAGAAATGGCTATATGGCTGGATTCATTTTACTGATCTTCTTTTCCAACTCCTTAATCCGGTCATTTTGTTTAGCCTCTCTGTTCTTCGATTTTTTCTCCTGTTCTTCTTCAATAGTTGCTATATCCAAACCAGAACTTTCAGCCATTTGATAGAGAACGTATCCGGTGTCGTTATTCGGAAATTTGCTCTCTGGTTTTGAGGCAACGGCCGTCCGTATCAGGTAGCTGTACTCGTGATCTGTTAGCTTACGGAGTGATTCGTATAGATTTTCCTTTTCTTGTTCATCAGAATCTTCACTTCCTCCAAATAAAACAGCGGATACTTTGCTACGGGTAGTATAATCAAGTGATTGAAAAATGAGTAGCCTTGCACCTACCTTGTCAGCCTCGGTAGGTGTTACACCCGTTTCAACTTCAGCGATATGATTATTGAACCTGCTATGCACTAAGACCTGCACTTTCTCACGGTCAATTTCCTTTGCCCTTTCTTCTCTGGCACTAATACGGCCAATTTCCGCCTGTAATAGTTCGGGGGTAGCTTTCCCGGCTTTAATAGCGTCCTGCACCTCCTTTGCTGTTACTTTGGATTTGGAGCCATATTGTTCAAGGGCTTCCGGGCTGAACAATATTAATTCAGTCTTGCTTTTGGTTACGAGCAGTCCTTTTAAGGCTTTCCCGCTTTGAATGAACAAATTATAGGCTTCAAGGTCTGCGTTGTATTCCTCCATTGCCTGGGCGAATCCGTCCTCGTCAGATTCAGGTTCTTCCCCTTCTTCTGTCTCCCATTCCTCGCTGAAATCTTCTTTTTCCGGCATCTGCGGGGCAGACAAAATGCTTACTTCATACCGGTTATATTTCAGCAAATCACCTGCGCTCGGCACTAAGCGGACTACCTCTTCGATTATACCTGAATCCGATCCATGAAACAGTAGCGCGTCCGGTTTGTGTTCCTGAAAAGCGCTTACCAAAGAAAAGCTGAAATGGGCATCGCATTTTTTCCGGTAGCACTCCTTATTTGTGCAAACCGCATGTTTAGCATATTCAGGGAATAAAGTTTTAAGCGTTGCGGAATTGGAGGGGCAAGCTGTACAGGCTCCTGCCGATGGTAGCAGCCCTTTATCTTTGGGATTAAAGGGAGCTTCTTTAAGATCGTACTTGAACCGTGAAAGCGCATACATGATATTATCCAGTTCAAAATTTTCCTGTTCCTTCCAATCCGAACAATATTCGTCATAAAATTCCTGTTGGGATGCTGCGGAAATACTCGCAATTTCAACTGCTTCGGTAAGGTTGATTTTATCCGCAAGAAACATTTCCTGTAAAGCATCAATAAGGGTCAAAAGTTTGAGGCGGCTATATACAAAGACTTTGGACTTACCGAGGCGTGCTGCGATTTCATCAATCGTCTTTCGCGCTTTCTGCATTTGACCGATTCCTTGCGCTTCATGCATCGGGTGCGGGTCTTCCCGTTGAAGGTTTTCGGAAAGCTGGATTTCAATCACATCCTCGTCTGTCAAAATTTTTGCTACTGCCGGTACTTCCGAAAGTTTTGCAATCATCGCCGCCCGGAGCCTGCGTTCACCTGCCACCAGTTCATAACGGCCTGACGGCATACTTCGGAGCATCAATGGTGAAATAATACCATGCAGGGCAATCTCTGTGGCAAAATCTTCAAGTGCTTTTTTAGAGAAAAACTTCCTGTAATTGAGCGGGCTAAAATCAATATCGGTAATAGCCACGTTTTTAAGTTCCCCCTCTTGGATTAAAGAAGGGGAGCTATTAACAGATTTCTGCGTTTTCGCTTTGATTGATTTGTTTTTAACTACTTTGGTTGACATATAATACTTTTAAAATTTTTGGAATCGTTTTTACTTTAGGAATCCCTGTTGCTTAATGTTCCTGAGCCATAGGTTGGCAAATCTGCAATGGCCGGGCTGCCATAACTTGTTGTAGGTGGTTAATTTTCCGCTCTCAATCTGTGCGCTTTCTTCATATAGGCCCAGATTATCCTGCTGGTACATTTGAGGAAAAATGCCGACGGCTGCAAAGTCGTTTTCATCCTTCCGGTTATCCACTACGATAAATACCATTTGCGGATCGCTCATTATATCGCCGTTTTGGAAATAATAATGCGCAATACTGTAAAGTGTTCCGGTTCCGTATGGCGTTAAAATATCACCTTCCAGACGCTCTACAGTGAGTGGCATAAAACCCTCCGCGGCTAATTTAATATGCTCATGCCTCTTTAGCTTATCAAGCAGGCGGCAGAATATTCTTGTGGCTTCTGTACTGATCTTTTTCATATCAAAGATTTTTAGTGATGGATAAATTTTGATTTCGAATCCTGACTAACTACCTCGCTGCCATATTTCCTTCGGATTTCATCAAGGGATTTTTTTCCTCCTCTTGTTTTGTATTCTGTCGCTCGGAAGTACCAAGCAAGTTTTTTAGAGGCGAAAAAGAAGTTGGCAGCCTTGAGTTCTGTCCGAAGCGGATAAGTGTTTCCTGTTACCCATATCCAATGCCCAACAACTTCAATAACAATTCCGGGTAGGTGAATAATCTGCTGAATGGCGGTACGGTATTCTTCCGACATCCGTAAGGCTTCTTCCGTTTCCTCCGTTGACAGTTTTGCTCCTTTGATGATATGGGCGCAGGCATAAGCATATTCCGTGTTAATGGCCTGCATGGTGGCCGTGTCCCCGCCTGCGTCCGGGTGATGCTGTTTTGCCAGCTTCTTATAAGTGGCTTTTACTTCTTCTATGGTATTACACTCTTTAAAGTAAATCATAATAGATGCCTCCTTCTTTTGTCCCGGACGGCTGGGAGGGTTAGTTTTTAAAATGGGAGATCATCTTCTTGCTTACTTTCTTTTTCGGCTGACTTGGAGGGTTGAGCCGTTTCTGACTGGCTGGCGTCTGCGGTTCCCTTTCCGTAGAGTTTGAAAAGGTTTACATGAAAATTGATCTTTCCCACCGCATCTCCTTGCAAGTTGGTGTAAGCGTCCACGCTAATGCGGCCATTTACTTCAATCAATTTCCCTTTAGTTAGATAGGTTGCGCTTTCAGTATTTAGCCAATAGGCGCAATTGACATAGGTTGTCGTTTTTACAACTTCTCCGCCTTTCGGTTTGTAGGAATCGTTCAAGGCAATGGAAAAATTGACAACTTTTTTTCCTCCCTTTGTTTCTGCAATGCTTGCATCTTTGGTGATGCGGCCAAATAACTGTACCATAATTTTTAATTTTAAATTGTGATTAATAAGTCCGCAGCAGTAGCCGCGTTCTTTCTTTTTGGATAGCAACCCAATTGGCCAGCAGAGGAAGGAGAAATGTTTTTATGAATAAAAAATACTACCCGAAGGGTGGAGATTTTTTTTTTAAAACCCGGTAGGGCAAACCAGAGCGAAGCCGAGGTGCAGACTTTCGTATGACGGCGCAGGACAATATCTTTGATAGCCGTCTATTTAATAACACTTAGACTATCTGGTAAGATCAACTATTATACTGTATCCCAAAATCAGCATCACGATATCTAAAGTGCAATTGGTGATTCGTAGTAGTAGTAATTGTATTCTTTTCGATTAAATCAATAAGCGAGATGCTAATGATAACGACTCTTAAAACAAATTTTGATGCATTATGCCGATTCGAAAATTTAAGAATGAATTTTTTAAAACCAATTATCAAACAAATTAAAAGCCCTGACTATGTCCTAAATGCCGCTAATGAAATTGTAAGGAGTTTCAAAACGGTTTTTGCACAGACTCACGACCGAGTACATGTTGTTTTCCCAATTTAGCTGGGCATATCCAAATCTGGCTGTTTCGGTCCCGGCTTATGCAACCACGCAGCCAGCACATAAAACAAATAGATGATCACATTAGCGGTATCAAGTAAGATGGTTTTATCGGCAACATTTGAAACCTGGCGTTGTATTGATCCCCCCAAATGATCCGCCTGCTCCCCTAAAATCACCACCACGAGATAGAACCTCGGTCCAGTGGCAATCCAGAGAAGGACTGACTTGAAGATCTGCAGGTCGCATCATACTGCACCACAGAAACTGATCAGCGCAAGGCCGCGTTCATCGGAACAGGAAACAATTACATTTTCTGGTATGCCACATTTTATAAAGCTTTGTCTGATTTTAAATTGTCACATGGATCGAAATAACGAGCGCCCCTACCAAAACGTTTCATTAACCAATATCAAACGCGAGTTATGGACTGACGTGCCCGGACTGGAGGGGTATTATGCCCTTTCGAATTTTGGTCGGATTAAAAGGTTTCCCTTCGAGATTCTTTGTTCCAATGGCCACCTGCGGAGGATGAAAGTAAAAATAATCCGATTGGAACTCCAGAAAATACCGAATCAAACGATGAAGGATAATGTGTTTTTTTTAAGAGCCAAAATTTGCCGATCCGGGAATTTCTACAATTTAAGCGTGGCACGTTTGGTTTATTATAGTTTCATTAAAAAGTTTAATCTGGAGGACGAGAATTTGGTAGTCCTGGCCAAGGATGGAGATGGTAAAAATATAAATCCCAAAAACCTCCAGCTTGCTGATCTCCGGGCCAAACAAATGCGAATCTATGAGCGCAATCGGCTAAAAAGAACATTTGTCTATTCTTTTGATGAATTTAAAGGCGGCATGAAAGAGTCATCCAATCCTTATTGCAAACAAATTTCTCAATACAGCTTAAAAGGCAAAAGGATTAAAATATTTCCGAGTATAAAAGCTGCGGCAGAAGCGCTTGATATCAGGACTACCGCCATTTGCGCAGTGCTAAAGGAAAGGCAGGTCAGTTGCGGTGGATGGGTGTGGAGGTATGGGAATGAAGCGGTCATTGATATCAGGGGCTTTATTGAAAAAAGAAAGAATAAACGCAAAATGATCGTGGGCCTAAAATTAACCCAGTATTCTGCCCGAGGTAAAAGGATTGCCTCTTATCTTACGATCGCTGATGCAGCCAGAGCCTCAAACGTTAGTGCCGGTGATATATCGTACATATTAAGTGGGAAGCAAAAAAGTGCCGGCGGATTTATCTGGAGAAAGGGGTTTGGTCCGCGAAAAATTGACCTTACTGGTCACCTGTGGGGCGAAGAGCTGCGCGCGTCGAAATTGATGAAAAAGGTAAAACAATATTCTATGGATGGTAAACACATAAAGACATTTTCAAGTATCAAAGATGCTGCTCATGCTGTGGGTGTAAGTCCAGGAGCAATCAGCATGGCCCTCAGTCAAAATAAGAGGTCTGCAGGTTTCAAATGGAAATTTGCATAACAGGAGGGCTTGGATAATCATAGATGGAGAGACAGAAAACTGAACAGGATGCAATGAGGCTGCCTTTTGTTATTTCCAAATCGATATCGTTACGGCAATATTAATTTTATCCACTTAATGGTTTACACCTATTGTTAAAATGAAAATATTCATTTTACTTTGGTTCTTCATTTCTTAATAGACTTCATCCTGTAGAATTTTCTGTTTTCATTTTTGGTTTGGACAAATTATCATCTCCCGTCACCTAAACTAACTGCTGACATATGGAAAGACCATTGTGCCTTACCGGCATATTGCTTTGTCTTACTGTTTGCGCCTGCGCGCAAAAAACAGATTCTGTTATCGACAGGATCACGCAGTTTCCCAATAGATTGTTCAGTAAGATCCAGAACAAGACCGACAGGCTTGATGCCCAACTCACCCGGCAAACAGAAAAATACCTCGAACGACTCGCCAGGAAAGAAAATAAAATACGCCGGAAACTTTTTAAGACAGATTCCAATTCCGCAAAGAATTTATTTGATGGCGCGCAACAAAAATACCAGCAACTCGAACAAAAGATTAGTACAGCAGAGTCCGGCACGGGTAAGGCATTAAGTGGAGAATACATGCCAAATATCGATTCACTTAAGGGTTCGCTGTCTTTCTTAAGTCAAAACCAAAAACTACTATCCCTTTCACCTGCCCTGCAAGGACAGGCGGCCGCTTCGCTCGCCAGTTTCAATCAATTACAATCTAAATTTCAAAGCGCAGATGAGGCAAAGGAATTTATCCGTCAACGTAAGCAGCAACTAAAGGATGCGCTCAGCCGATATAGCAATTCGCTCGGACTAAAAAAATATCTGGATGAATACAACAAGGAAGTTTATTATTATTCACAGCAGGTGCGGGAGTACAAGGAGATACTGAATGACCCGGAGAAGCTGGAACAAAAAGCGCTTACCCTCTTAAACCGCCTGCCCGCTTTTCGCGATTTCATGAAAAACAACAGCCAGCTAGCCGGTCTCTTTAATATTTCCGCAGACTATGGCACAGCACAAGGACTTGAAGGACTGCAAACCCGGGATCAGGTGCGGCAACTCATCCAGGGGCAGATCGGTTCTGGTGGTACGAGTGGCATGGCTTCTATCCAGTCGAGCATGCAGTCGGCGCACCAGCAGCTCGATGGATTCAAGGATAAACTGAATGCACTTGGCGGTGGCAGCGGGGACATGGACATGCCTGATTTTAAGAGCCAAACAAACAAGACCAAGTCTTTCCTCAAGCGCCTGGAGTATGGTACCAATTTTCAGACAACCAGGTCAAGCTATTTCTATCCAACCACCATAGATATCGGATTATCAATTGGCTATAAGATCAGCAATACTAATGTGGTGGGACTCGGATGGAGTTATAAAATCGGAATTGGAGCCGACATTCAGCATATCCATGTTACGAGTAATGGAGCGAGCATTAGAAGTTTCGTAGATATTAAGATGAAGAAGAATTTATTTTTTTCAGGCGGACTAGAATACAACTACCAGCAACCATTCAATTCATTCCAGCAGATCAAAAACCTGAACCAGTGGCAGCAAAGCGGGCTGATCGGTGTAACCAAGCTGGTTTCAATACAGAACAAACTGGTCAAGAAGACTAAGTTACAATTGCTTTTTGATTTTTTAAGTTTTTATCAGTTGCCCAGAACGCCAGCATTCAAATTTCGCGTTGGCTACAATTTCTAATTAAATCTCAGATGAAATCAATCTTACTAAGCACAGCAATCACGGTAATAACAATTGTCAGATTGGCTGCACAAGGCGGAGGGCCCGCAGATAACCCATCTTCAGTACCAAGCCTCGCATCTGTAATGCCAGGTTCACCTAATTCTGCATCATTGGGCAAATTTGGTGATTACAAAGTAAGTATGTTTACAGGATTAGCCGATATCAATATTCCTATTTACACAATTAAATCGAGTCGGCTTGAACTTCCAATTCAATTGAAATATCATCCGTCAGGAATCAAAGTGACAGATGTTGCCAGCTGGGTTGGATTAGGATGGGCACTGGACGCGGGGGGAACACTGAGGAGAACAGTCCTTGATTGCCCAGATGAAAATGCGAATGGATATTTGAATAATACAGTTCCTACATCGGGCGACTTTGGCTACCCTTTGACTTCGGGACAGCTAAACACTCTGATCTCGTATACCAGCTCGCCTATGGATGGCCAGCCTGATGTTTTCTCCTATTCATTGAATAATACGAGTGGAAATTTTGTCTTTAATAGAGATAAAATCAATATCACTACAATACCATTGGATAATGTTAAGATAATTCAAAATATTGCCGCTGGTCGGTTTGACATTGTGGATGAAAATGGAACGACTTACAGATTTGGAATTTCATCCGCTAATGATACTTCGTTAGAATATATGTCAATAGCGATGACCGGAGGGGGAATTGCAACGGCTACCTCTGCCTGGATGCTTAAAGAAATGATTTCAGCAGATAAGTCTGATACCATAAGATTTTTTTATTCGTCACGTTTATTTCAAACTTTTAATGACATTCAGGATGCGGTTACTATAACAGCTGGTTATACAGTTCCTTTAGGCCAGCAGACAGGCAGTGTTTGGTACAATAAGGCTCCAGTTACTTCAACTAGTGTTGGATACTATGGGAAGCAACAAACTTTGAGGGAGATTGATTTTAAAAACGGGAAAGTTTTTTTCGATACTGCGGGTTCTGCGCGACAAGATTTTAATAATGAAAACACACTTGATAAAATAAGAATACAAAGATTTGATCCGGTTTCTGGCACTTTCTTGCCATTGAAAACTGTACAATTCTATTACAACTATTTTCAGGCCTCTACAAATGAAGGAGTAAATAAAAGGTTAAGATTGGATTCAGTTAAAATCCAAGATTCGCAGTTCACAAGCGTTGAAAAATATTTATTCGGATACGACACAACGCAAAACTTGCCTGGATACAACTCACGGAGCAGGGACTATTGGGGTTATTACAATGGCAAACAAAATTCCGATTTAATACCAAAACAAACAATACAATCGACCCGCTATTTTTCGGAAAATGGTGGAGGAGTACTTGGCAATTTTGGCGATAGCGTTGGATCGGCGAATCGAGATGCGGATTCCAATTTTGTCAGAGCCGATGTTCTCAATAGGATAATTTATCCAACAAGTGGGCGCACTGATTTTGAATATGAAATCAATCGGTACGATTCCAGCGGAATTACAAAACTTGGAGGGGGTCTTAGAATCAGACAAATAACAAGCTATGACGGTTCGACTCATCAGCCATTATTTAAGAGATATAAGTATGGAACCAATGAAAATGGATTGGGCGTACCTAATTTCCTACTTGCCGATTTCCTTTTTTATTCCGACTATACGCAAAATACGGATGCTTGTTATGAATATTTTAATGACATCAGGACTTATGGCTCCAGCCCAAATTTAAATGTAATTCCATTTGATGGTTCGCCAATTTGCTATCCTGTTGTGACAGAGTATTTAAGTAATGATGTGAGTAATGGAAAGACCATCTATACATTTCAATTTATTCAGGATCAAATATTAGATATTATTCCAGTATCCCCAAAATATTATAAGCGGAATAACTTTTGGCAACGCGGACAGCTTTTGCAAAAGCAAGTCTTTGACAATAACAATAACCTTCTTTATATACTAACCAACACCTATTCATTAATAAAGGATTCAATTATGGGTCAGATGGGCTTCCAAGCCTATTTAAGCAATAAAATAATATGTGGGTCGCCTGAACTCAGTCTTTATCGCTATTTTGATTATTCAATAGAATCTGGTTTGGAAAAATTGTTAAGTTCCCAAGAAATTACATATGATATATTGAGTTTTGCCAACGGTGTAACAAAAACAACCAATTATACCTACAATCCGTTAAATTATAATATTTCCAAAGCGGTTTCTCCTAATAGCAAAGGAGAGAACGAAATCGATAATTACGTTTATCCATTGGATTATTCCATCACAGGCACGCCCAGTAACAATATTGCCAAAGGAATTCAGAACCTTCAAACCAATCACATCATTGCACCAATCATTGAGAATTACAAACAGCGGTCAAATGCTGACGGAAGTAATCTGCGGACAATTTATTCCACTTTCACATCATATAAACCCACTGCACCAGTTCCGGACACAATATTTGCTACTGAGAGTAGCTCGGCGATAGCGACTTTTGTTCCAGCCATAATTAACGTATCAGGAGCGACATTGGATATAAACTATAGGCCTAAAATAAAATTTGATTTATACGACGCAAACTGTAATCTATTGCAGCAGCATAAAGTCGATGACATCAGCCATTCCTATATCTGGGATTATTTCTCTACACTACCCATCGCAGACGTATTAAATGCTTCGCAGAATAATATTGCTTATACAAGTTTTGAATCCGACGGCACAGGAAATTGGATAATTAACGATGCTAATAGAATTGCCGAAGGATTCACAGGCGATAAATCTTTTAGTTTAAACCAAACAAATAGTATTTCTTTTTTGCCGCCTGTGTCAGGATTAAGTCTAATTATTTCATATTGGTCAAAGAGTGGTCAATTGTCGATAAGCGGAGCTACTGTTGTATCGAACTTCACAGGATTATCCAAAAATGGGTGGACCTATTACGAGCATATTGTAACAACTACTGCCAGCAGTATTGTCTTAAGTGCTTCTTCTCCTACGACCATAGATGAGCTGAGATTATATCCAAGTGCTGCGCAAATGACTACGTGGACTTATAGACCTCTTATTGGATTGGTTAGTCAGTGCAGCCAGAACAATACGGTCACTTATTATACCTATGACACTTTTAATAGATTAAAGGATGTTCGTGACGCGGATGGCAACATCATCAAGACTTTTGAATATCACTATCAAGATGGAACCGTTACATACTAAAATCTAATTATTAATTATAAGCATTGACTTATGAAAAAGAAAGTTTTTTTTCCTCATTTGATAGCAAAGTGGTTGTTTTTAATGTCGCCTTTTGTGGGTTACTCCCAAATGGCCGTCAACGGGCCAGACTGCGCTATTGCGGCAGGTGTTAGTGGTGTATCCTACAGCGTTTCCGGTGATATTCAAACAACCGATCAAATGACCTGGAAAATAACTGGAGGAGTCCTAGTCTCCGGAGGCAGTGCAACAATATCCGGCATCGTTTCAAGTATTGGACGCCAGGTCAGAATTATTTGGAGTCCAAAAGTTGCCAGTGGCCAAATTGATGTGGTTAATAGTCGTCTTGGATCAGCAACCTTTTCAGTAAACATCATAACAATGGATACTGCCATTGGCTCGGCTGTTTCTCTAGTCAATCCAAATTCACCTATAAGTTTTACGGGAGGAATGCCTTCAGACACGACTTGTACAAGTTCATATAGTTATTGGTGGGAAGTTTCAGATAATCTAAATGGGCCTTTTATCAGAGTTGTCGGAGAATTCAGTCACAATTTGACCATTTCTTCTTTAATTAAAAAATCCTTTTACAGGCGGGTCATCAATGTAAACGGAGACAATTTTTATTCAAATGTAATGATGGTTGATATCGACGCGTCCTTAAAGTAGTTATTGAAAACAAAAGCACATAAAACCCAGCTGACAGCTTATGTTTATTAAAGTCTCTGTAAAGTCAATAATATTCGCGATATTTTTTCTCGCGGCAACAGCCGCCAATTGCCAGGTGTCAATCAGCGGTTCTACTTGCGTTGTGGATTCCGGAACGACCGGCTATCAATATACCATTTCCGGCAACTGGCACACGACCGACAATTTATCCTGGACCATTTCTGGTGGAGTCATCGCCGGAACAACAAATACCAGCAAATCAGGTCTGATCTCGGCCATTGGTGTTTCCATTCATATTGTTTGGACTAATGGCGCCGTTGGAGCGCATGTTTCGGTCGTTGAAAGCGTTTTAGGGAGTGCAAACCTAAATGTAACAGTTATTTCTATTCCCAATACTCTTACCCCATCAAGTCAATTGGTCAATTTCAACGGTACTGCAACACTAACAGGAGGTGCCCCAACTACTGGTTGCAGCCCTACTTATTCTTTTTGGTGGGAAAGTTCACCTGCTTTGGCAGGGCCATTCACTACAATCAGCGGTCAAGCTGGTCAAAACCTGACTGTCAACCCTGTCACTCAAAAATTGTATTATCGCCGGGCACTGTCTTTTAATGGCGATGTAATATATACACCTGTCGCGCTGATAGATATTAATCCTTTGAATGTTGGAAGCATTTCTGCCGGAGTTACTAATATTTCTTATAACACACAGCCTTCGATCAGTCAGACACCTGCTAGTGGTGGATTTTGCGGAACGCCTACTTACGAATGGCAGCAAGCCATAGAAGATGGATCGTGGATATTTATTGGCGCTGGCGTAGCCTACCCTGCAGGCGCACCGGCGTTAATAGGAGGTACTAAGGTTCGCAGGAAAGTTATCTGTAGCAACCAAGTACTTTTCAGTAATATCCTGTCCTTTACAGTTATTTATAATTCTCCAAGCGCTGAAAACCGCAATTATATTAGAACAAATAATATAATGATGCCTGGAGTAATCAGTTGGCCACAGGCAGATCAGCTAACAACAGGGCAGAAATTGCAAGGCACAACGTATTTCGATGGGCTAGGAAGACCCATGGAATCAGTCCAAAAACAAATTACTCCATTGCAAAAAGATATGGTTTCAGCCACTGTCTACGACAATTTTGGCAGAGAGGCGCAAAAGTACCTTCCTTATGTTTCAACTTCCAGTGACGGAAAATATAAACTCGGGCCGCTTACTGAACAGAATAGTTTCAATGTGCTGCAATTCCCAAATGAAGTGTACTACTATGGGCAAACTAATTTCGAAGCTTCACCATTAAACCGCGTCGTAATGAACCTTGCTCCCGGGATCAATTGGGTTGGGGCATCAAGAGGAGAAGGAAATACATATTCGATCAATTATTCTATCGACAGTGTGCGCATTTGGACAATTGGATCCGGAGCTGGAAGTTTGCCAGTTACAGCCTCCACATATCCTGCCGGGCAGCTATTTAAGAATGTTACAACAGATGAACAATTGCATGCCGTTATCGAGTATAAGGATATGTCCGGAAAAGTTTTGCTTAAAAAGGTTCAACTCGCTAACTCACCGGGCACGGCCCACGTCGGCTGGCTTTGTACTTATTATGTATATGATGACCTGGACAATCTGCGATTTGTTCTTCAACCGAGGGCAGTAGAATTGATCAATGCCAACTGGACAGTCACACAAGCTCTTGCAGATGAACTTTGCTTCCGGTATGAATATGACGGGAGAAAAAGAATGATCATCAAAAAAATTCCATCTGCCGGCGAGGAGTGGATGGTATATGATGATCGCGACCGGATGGTCATGAGGCAGGATTCCTCCCTTCGAAGATTTGGCAAGTGGCAGGTGGACCGATATGATATGCTGAACCGCTTAGACACGATGGGATATCTTACCGATGCCAATAACCGTATTTATCATCAGAACCTTGCAGGCAGCAGCACCATGTATCCATCCAATCTCAGTGCAATCGACCTGCAAACAAAAACCTATTATGATGACTATAGCTGGGTAGGGGGCCCTGGGCTGAGCGGCACACTTGCGTCAGGATATGCAACCAACAGTACTTACTTTATCACAACATATAATACAAGTCCGACCTATGCTCAACCCATTGTGCAAAACCTGGTAACACGAGGTTTGACTACAGGAGTAAAAACCAAAGTGCTAGCCAATTCTCTTTACCTTTTTACGGTAAATCTATTCGATGATCACGGCCGTATTATTCAAACGCAAAGCAGCAATTACAGCAATGGTAAGGATACCATTATAACGCAGTATGATTTTTCAGCTAAACCGCTTCGTTCGCTTGTGTTACACAAGAAAGGCGGCACCAATCCGCAGGCTCACAAGGTACTCACAAAATTAAATTACGACGCGGTTGGTAGGGTATCTTCTTTAAATAAAAATATTGACGACGCAGGCACAGATCAAACGATTGCGACAAATACCTACAACGAGCTGGGTCAACTGCAAAATAAGCAACTAGGCAATAACCTGGATAACCTCGGCTATGAATACAATATCCGTGGCTGGCTGAAAACAATTAATAAGAATTTTGTGAGCGGTGCAGCTAACACAAATTATTTTGGTATGGAGTTGGGCTATGACAAAGCAGCATCCGTAAATACCGCGACGACCTATTCCACGCCCGTATTTAATGGCAATGTAGCAGGCACTGTGTGGAAAAGTAAGGGCGATGGCGTAGCCAGAAAATATGATTTTACCTATGATAATGTGAACCGGATTACCGGAGCCAATTTTAATCAGCAGGCAGGCAGCGCATTCGATAAATCTGCCGGAATTGATTTTTCTGTTGCCAACCTCGCCTATGATGCCAATGGCAATATCCTAACGATGAACCAGACAGGTTACAAGGTGGGCGGCTCTTCCCTGATTGACCAGCTAACTTATACCTATAAAACCAACAGTAACCAACTCTTGAAAGTAGCAGATGGTGCCCCGGCACTCAATACTAAACTGGGGGATTTCCACGATGGCACTAACACTGGGGATGATTACAAGTACGATGGCAACGGCAACCTGATCACAGATAGCAATAAACTGATAACATCTATCGGCTACGATTTCATCAACCTCCCGGAAACTATCCCTATCAAGGGAAAAGGCACGATCACTTTCACCTATGATGCCGCGGGAAATAAACTACGGAAGCAAACCGTGGATACAGCGGCGCATCCGAATATTACAACGGTTACTCTTTATGATGCCGGCTTCGTTTACCAGAACGATACATTGCAGTTCGTGGGTCATGAAGAAGGCAGGGCAAGATGGGCCTATCACAAGTATCTCAATGGCAGTACCGCTTATAAATATGAATATGATTTCTTTGAAAAAGACCATTTAGGGAATACGCGGGTGGTACTCACCCAGCAGACGGATACAGCTAAATACATTGCCACCATGGAAGGCGCTTTCCGCGCAACCGAGGTTCAGCTGTTTGGCAATATCACCAATACGGTCTATCCTCGCGCTTCGGTATCAGGCTACCCAGTGGATCTATCCATCACAAACCCTAATGACAGTGTGTCCAGGTTAAATGGCACAGCAGGTCAGCAGAAGGTCGGCCCCAATTTACTGCTTAAGGTGATGAGCGGAGACCAGATAGATATTGCTGTGCAGTATTATTTCAATAGTCAGGGAACACCCACCAGTCCGAATAGTTCGTTCAATGATGTGTTGAATTCTCTCGCCAACGGCATCGTTACAATGACGGCGGGCGCCAAAGGTGCATTGAGCGATTTCACAAATACGCTGAGTCCCGTATACACAGGACTTACCAGTTTCATCAACACGAATGATCCAACGCCTCCGACCAAACCAAAGGCTTACTTGAACTGGATGCTGCTGGATGAACAGTTCAAATACGTGAGCAGTTATCCGCAAAGTGGCGCCGTGCCTGTTGCAACGGCTGGAACGAACGGAGGAGTCTTGCAATCTCCTCTGGGCTATACAGGAATTCCGATCACCAAAAATGGATATTTGTATATTTGGGTGAGTAATGAAACGCCTGCTTGGGATGTGTTCTTTGACAATCTTTCTGTTGTGCACAGGCCAGGGCCCCTATTGGAAGAAACGCACTATTATCCGTTTGGGTTGACGATGGCGGGAATATCTTCAAAAGCATTGAAACCTAATTATTCGGAGAATAAATATCGTTACAACAAGGGCTCTGAACTTCATAACAAGGAATTTTCCGATGGTTCAGGATTAGAAATGTATGAAACACATTTTAGAAGTCTTGATCCTCAAATCGGAAGGTTTTGGCAACTTGATCCAAGACCGGATCTCGCAGAAAGTCCTTATGCTGCAATGAGGGACGATCCCATCCTCATTAATGATCCACTAGGTGACACTACAATTGTGGATAAAACGGGTTACATAACTAGCCAGCATGGCAAGGATAATTTGGTTTTTTTACAAAAGGGGAAAAAATTAATCAATATAGGTGAACTTGGTAAAACTATAAATGCCAATAAGATATTTAAAAACCTACTCGCAAAAAATATTGCGTATGCAAAAGGTATCATAAATCCAATAACTTTCCGAAATCTTGTTAAGAATAAAGGTGAGTGGGACTTAAAAAATAATACTAAAACAATCTTTGGATTGGCACATAGCTTTGACAAAGGCAAGGAAACTCAAACTCAATTTTCATTTCAAGGTAAACAATATGATACAGAAGAATTAGGGAATTTCCATTATGGTGCAACCGGTTCTGCCACTTGGTTTGGAAGCGACTATATTCTATTGCATGAAGCGGGGTTAGGTCAAATCGCAGCAGGAACCTCCAAACCAGAATGGCAGCAATATAGAACAGTAGTAGGTAGATATGGAATGACAACTAAAGTTGCATTGCCGCCTTACGGGGATGATCCACATGATCAGGATATGATAAAGGAAGGCATTAAATATTACAATTCAAATAAAAATACTAAAGAGGAGGATTAAACATGCAAATTGTTAAATTACTTACGATAATTATTTTTTTTCAAAGTTGTAGGTTTGAAAAAGATGAACGGCTGTTGGAAGAACATAAAATGATTAATGGTGAAATTATAAGAATTTATTACGTTGGTTTAGGGGCGACCACAAAGGACGTAATACAAGTAAGAAAAATTGCATCAAATCAAAAAGACAAATTATTGAAGGTTTTTGAAAAATACAACTATCTACTTAGCTCAAGGATACTTAATGATACTTCTTTACAACTTCTTTTAAGCGATACAGGATATCATAACTACAACAACAAAGTGGATACAATACTTGTAAATATAAAGTAATGGCCAAGCCATACTTCGTTCAATGACGTTCTAATTATGTCATCGAGTTGAGATTCGTGAAATGAGGCAGACATATAAAATAGATGAAAAAAAACCTTCTCGAAAAAAATAACACCCTTCATTTTACTGAAAGGTGTTTCGCGGTACCTCTACAACGGTAAATGAATAGACTACATTTATTGATGGTGCTTATTGTGTTCGACCAAAGCAATATCAGCAAAACTCTTGCCAGGATTCGTTGATAGTAAATCACAAATTCAGGATAAGAACAACATCATTTTAGCTCAGTTAACAGTTTATACTTCTGTAATTTAGCAATTCAAACTTACTGAAGAACAAAATATATACTTGATGAACCTGTCTGCCATCTGCAATACCTTCTAATGGTTCCGTCCATTGTCGGCCGTCCCATCCAACAAATCGAAATGTATTGTTATTCCCTGAATCATCCGCGAGTTTCATGCTCTCCCAATTAAGTAAAATAGTATTCGACCCTGGCATTGTACTTGCGTGCATATAAGTTTTCCATTCGTTACCATCGGTTCCTAAATATGTTAGATACTCAAACCCGCCTGTCCAATCACTATTTTAGTTAACTTTTACAAACCATTTTGGTTGACTCGCAAATGGAAGCATGTCGGTTAGCCTAAAAGTTATCATAATTTGATTTGTTCTTGCAATTCGATTTAATCCAGGCTGCTCTTGATAATAAATAGTAGTTGTGTGTCCGGGACGATTGTGTTGTGCAGGTGCAATTTGCCATAGGGATGCTAACAAAACGACTAGGTCGATCCTGCCAAAGAAAAGGAACATCAAGTAATAGTCGAAGAAACGGTTAGGGCCATTATCGAAGCACTGAACAAGCTGTAAGTTTTATTCATCCTCCGAAGTAACCATATCAGCTAGCGACCAACTAGACTTCGCCCTATCATCCAGGGATAGTTATTAAAAGATATATATTTTAGATTTTTCCTTTTTTAAAAGATTTTGCAAGAATTTAATTGCCTTTTCAAGTCGAAGTATATTTGAATTATCAAAACTATTGACTTTAGTTTCTGAAAGAATTGATCTATACAATAAATATTGAATCGCTTCTTGATTGAAATTTTTTAACCCATTTTCTGACACGCCTAGAGCATTAGCGACCTGAGATATTTTATCATCTTCCATTTTTTTGGCTCTTTCCATTTTAGAAACAGCCTGTTTTGTTATTCCGAGTGATGAACCCAGTTCTGTTTGGGAAACACGCAAAAATCTACGAACCCCTTCAATTTTCTGCCCAATATTCGTAGTATCGTTGTATGTATTTTTATTAATTTGATGAATTATTTTTGCTTTCTCAAAACTTTTTATCACAGCCATAGACACCTCCAAAATGTCAGCAATCTTGCCTAACAATTTGTCCTCAATCTTACTTCGCGCCTCAATCTTTGATAAAGTCTGCTGAGTGATTTTAAGTTTGGCAGCTAAAATCTCTTGTTTTATGCCAAGAATATGCCTGATTGTTTGAATGTTTTTCCCAATATGTATTTCGGAATTACTTTTCACTAGTAAAATAAACTTCTATAGTGGCATAAAGATATTAAACACTCAAGTAATTCAATAATAGCCTTTTCATTATTGGGAAGAAAACATAAAGTACGATCCAGTCTTTTCCGGTGTGACGGGGATGAATCTTATTTTTTTGAAGGTCTTTTTCCTTGCCATCAATCCTCGATTTATTGATGAATTTTGTTATTAGTGTCTCTTCGCAATTATTTGACTGTAAATTAATTAATTAAGGTATATTATAATAGGTATGCCAGTTGCTATTTGGAATTTATACTTTAACCTACACGTATGAAATAGGGTGATTTAACCCTATTTTTACTTTTATATCTGTCCATCAACAATTAACAGTAAATTTATTATATCGTACTTCTGCATTTAAAAATATTGAGGGCCAAATGTAAATAGGATGTCCTGCGAATGATTGTTTGGTGATGAGTCCTTTTTTAAATAGAAATCAAATTTTGTAAAAGTACTTCAAATGTTTTGCTCGATCTGGAATGGGGATTCTCGGCTTCACACTTTGGTAATATGTAAATGCATAAGATTAATTCGATACACTTTTTCTTTTTAAATTCAAGATGGTTTTGTAAATAGATGCCCTTAAAGAAAATAGAAATGTAAGAATCCTTTTTTATGGAGGAGCTGCTTCAATATTTGAATTCTGTACATCCTCTTTCAAAAGGGCTTCAGGAGTATCTTGTTGAAATAATTAAAACTAAAACTCTTCCAAAGAAAACCTTCTTATTAAAGGCTGGCCATACTAGCCGTAATATTTGCTTCATTTCAAAAGGGCTGCTAAGGGCCTTTTATGTCAAAAATGACGAGGAGGTTTCCAGTTGGTTTATGAAGGAGGGAGATATCATAGTATCCATTGAAAGCTTCTATGATCAAACCCAGAGCTACGAATCGATTCAGGCAATTGAAGAGACGCAGGTGCTTTATATTTGCTATGATGAATTAGAACTAATATACCAAAAGTACCCAGAATTTAATTTTATAGGACGCGTACTAACTATCCAATACCTCACCAGGTGGGCAAAACAACTCTATTCCATCCGTATGCAAACCGCTTCTGAACGCTATCAATGGCTGGTCACGCATCACCCTGAATTGGTACTACGTGTGCCTGCGAAATTCATCGCGTCTTACCTCGATATCAATGAAGTAACACTTAGCAAGATCAAGGGAAAGAAACTCAACGACAAGAACTAAACTTAATTGGCATTAACATATTAAAACTATAGTTATGAAAATTTCGTTTCTATTTTTTTCATCCCTGTTTTTGGTGATAGTCTGCTTTGTGGCTTGTAAGAAAAATGATGGATTATCTTTTAAACAAGAATCTATCATTGAAGCAGCAAAATCCTACTTTATAAGGGAAGTTTCTTCTGGTGACGCCAGTATTGCGCCCAGTTCAAAATCAGCAAATTGGCAAAAAGCAACCGTGATTGACTTTGAGTCTGCTGAAGCCGTGGTTGTGCCTATTCAATTTAGCAAGCCATCCTTGATAAAGTCGAGTTTTGGAGGAAGCGCTATATATTCCGCCGACGATTTAACAAGGCTACTGATTTACAAAGACAAAAACCACCTATATCATTCGGAATTGGTTATGTCTTTACCAGATAGCAATTATTTAGTTTCTGATCGCCGAACCTTTTCAGGAATTATAGTAGTTAAAGATTGGGGCGAGAATTTTTTAAATGAATACAAAATTTCTGATGGAAAAACCATGAAGTTAGGTTTGGAATCAAATTCAGCAAATCAGCCGAAAATTTCCGTGAATACAATTCCAAAAAACAGTGAGCAATCGAATATGCTGGCCCTGCAAGTCTGCTACTCCTACGAGCAATACAACTATTCTGTGGATGATCCCGAAGGCGGTGTCTTTTCGACTACAAGCCTCGGCTGTAACACCTACTTCATTGATGACGGGAGTATTACATATGGTGGAGGCTATGCCAACGTAGGATCCTCTAGTGGTGGTGGCGGCGGTGCCAGTGGAATCAGTCCAGTCAAAACATTTACTGTTGTTAACGGGAATAATATTATTGGAAACATAAAAGACTATACAAAGTGCTTCGACAATATTGCTGGCAGTAGTCACTCCTATCAGGTTACTCTTTACGTGGATCAGCCAAAACCAGGGACAAGACAAACCTGGGGCTTTTCCCCTAGCGGTGCAACAGGTTCATCATTTGGATCTAATCCAGTGGATGTCGGTCATTCGTTTATGGTTTTTACTGAAACGTCCGGTTCACAAACAATTTCCAGAAATATTGGTTTTTATCCTCAAGGAAGCGTGAACCCATATTACCCGTCGACGCAGGGACAACTTAATAACGATGCTGGACATATCTACAATATCTCGCTAACTGTAACTGTGACAAGTTCCCAATTTTTTAACATGCTCAACTACGTGGATCAAGGAAATAATTCTGGCTATAATTATAATCTGAACTCTAACAATTGTTCTTCATTTGCACTGCATACGCTTTATGCAGGGAATATCTATTTACCTTCAACTGTCGGTACCTGGACCGGAGGCTCTGGAAACAATCCTGGCGACTTAGGGGAAGATATCAGAACTATGCAATTATCTTCTAATATGTCAAGAAGTGTTCAGTCTTCACCCCATCCGAATTTAGGAAGCTGTGATTAAAAATGAACGCATATGAAATTAATCGTGTTAGTGCTAGCGTTATTCATGGAAAGTAAATCGTTTTGCCAAACCAATATTTGGCAAGAAACAAGCAATTGGAGAATTTATAACATCAAGAGTAAAGAATCATTTAATTACTCTTTGGATACCTTAAGCCATTTTAAAAACATCCGGCTAAATGATGATAGCATGAAAGTATTTCTTTCCAATGTCTCACCAATCCCCATTGAAAGAATCCCTGTCTGGATGGGTTTCTATATTGCTTCGTGCCAAACCAAAAACGGAACAAACTTAAAACTTGAAATCAGCACTTATGGAGGTTTTTTTTACAATGAAAAGGATAAAAAATATTACGAATTGTCCCCGGAAATGAGAATCGGATGGCTGAACTATTTCGCAGAGAGTGAGGTAGCTCTGCAATCTTTATAACAAGATGTAACAGCACATTTGGAGAGCTACGACACGCATGAAAAAATATGTTTACCTACTGAACTAAATGGCAGTTGCACGAATCCTGAACTGTATATTGATTCATTGCTTGCTCCACAGTTGTTGCCTAATATTAAATTGGAAAGTTTAAAAAATCATTAGGCATCCCCGCATTCAAAGCAGAGTACAATCAGAATCCAGCGGCGAATGAGTTCGGGCTTATTAAAGCAGAGATGTTTGAGATCGTGGCTGAAGTTCCGTCAAATGATTCGCGGTTATTTGTCGTCTTTAACGGCGCATTGACTGCCGGCAAAAGATCAGACTTTAGTATAGCGATCGCATGCCTATTTTATTCCGGTACAATATTTATTACCAATATCTTCCGACGCAAATTAGAATACAACCAGTTGAAGATCGAATTTGTTGACCGGATTAGGTCGGTTAATCGGTATGATTCACGTACTAGGTTTATGCAGAACCGAAGGCTAGTGGACAACCGATCATTTCCGATCTTAAAATAAACAAAGGCCGAGCCAGAGGTTAAAATAGATTTATCGGGGTACGCTAATCTGACGCCTCTTGAAACTGAAACGATCAAAGCCCGTATCATTGCCGATGCCAATGCGAAATTTAAAGCTGACCTGCACCAGGCAACCAATATTAAAAACGGCCTGCCAAAAAATGCAAGCCTGCTCGATCAGATATTAGCTGAGCGCGGTTAGGAAATCCCAAAATAAAATAATTATTTCGGTTCAATTTAACCCTGCACGTCTATGCGGGGTTTTTTATTAGGACGATTTCTTCCTTTATTAATTTTATTTCCTTTTTCATTGCTTCGGTTGAATCATGGAGATCGGAAATATATTTCAATAGATCCCCCATTGATTCCCATTGCGCAGTTGATAAATTAGCAAGGCGGGTCGATAAATTACTTGCTTTTATAAGGTATTTATTTGTCGTATTTTGAATATAAGTACTAAAATTTACTGCAATAGCGAAAAAATTAAACGCAACGACAAAAATAAAATACTCGTCTACTTTAAAAGACCCAAACATAAACCATACAATTAAAGCCACTGGCACACCGTAAACAAAGATAAAACGTAGAAATGTTTTGAAATTTGTAACAGGAGCTAACATCGATTTAAATAATGGATCAAACGAAGAAGAAATCAATGCCGCAACAATCGCAATTACATATTCCCTTGCCATGACTTAAATTTTAGATTTATTTACAAGGTAAACTTAATTACGGATAACCGACGGCCCATTACCCTGGCTATTCTTATCTGGGGTTTTTTTATTTCATATGTATGGTTTTATGTATTTTTGACGCGTAGAAAGCATGAAAAATATTAAAGAACGCAGAAAAAGTGAAACAAATAATTCTATTATTCTTACTATTCCCTCTTTTTTCTAAATCACAGGATTGTGTTAATTTGTTAGTGAAAAGTACCGATAAGTTCACAAAAAAAACCACCGTTTCTTTAAAATACACTATCGAAAAGATATCAAAAAATGGAAACATTCTTTTCTTAATGAATTTAAATAAAGATGAGGAAGGAGTAATAGTTCTTTCCATTAATATCAAAGACAAGGGGTTTGGATGTATAGATGAATACAGTAAAATCTATTTTCTATTTTCTGATAGTACAAGTGACATGATTCTAAATAACAACAAATTCAATTGCAATGGATTGGCACTATCATTTATTAATAGATATTTCAGCGGCAACGAGAAACTTGGGACTATGTTTTCTGAAAAAATAATTACAGATATTAAAGTTGAAGGTGTAAATGGTTCCTATGAGATCAGCCTTAATAAAGAAAAAGCTGAAAAATTTCGTCGCTCGGCAACTTGCATGTTTAAAAGTAGTTGATCCTACAATCTTGCCTTAAATGCCAATTATTCATTGCCCCCTTTGATTACAGCCTGTAAAATTCTTCTCAGGACTTTCTCGTCGTGATTTGTGCTTCTAATAATTTTCTTTTGATTGTCGTAATTGAAGTCTGAATAAGAGATTTCTATAAGTATTAAGTTGTTTTTTGGAATTAATGCTCTTCTTCTTTCATCGTAGATTCTTCTTTGTTCGCCACGATGAACTCCGCTAATTGTCATTCGGTCTGGCTTGTCGAAAAATTTTATAGGCTCCGTATGTTGTTGTTCTCTGTACTCTATTACGAGTTTAAGATCTTTATAATAAGCATCGACAGGTAGTCGCACTGCCGCACCGGTTCTATTCGTGTCGCCAAGCAAGAAATCGAATTTATGTTGCCGGGATGATGCTAGCCCTAAAACCTTATCGCATAAATCAAGCACATAATGTTCATCTTTATAAGAAGGTTTTACAGGGGCATTTCTCTCTATTTTTTTCTTTTTTCTTTCTATGAGTTTTGTTGTTGTCAGTGTTGCAAGTTGGACGTTTGGACCATTACGGTAAAAAAGATGCGGATAGTTTTTTGTCCTTCCATGAATTTGAAAGGCTGTAATTTTTGAATGATCCTTTTTTTGATACCATTTGTTTTTATTCAATTCTTCAGCAATTTCCTGAGTGGTCATCGAATGCCCCTTTTGTTCCAAGACCCTTACAATCGCTTCGTGAAGTTTCATGTTGAATATCCGCCGAAAATTAAGGCTATCCTCAAATATACGTAACATACAGGTGATCTGCATGCCGACTCCTGCTTACAATATCAATCGGTATCAAAAATCCTGGCTGAAAGAAAAATATTTTTGTTTTTAGGAAAATGTGGATTCTGAAACGTTCCCGACCGCTAGGTACAATGGGTATGAGAAAACGAGTTTTGATATCGAGATGGTAAATCAAATTTCGTATATTTGCCAAACACGTTTTATGGCTGATTACAGATTTCATGTTGCAATTTCGTTTTTACATCCAGACGAAACACTGGCGCTGGAGCTTCACAAACAACTAAGTAAAACATTAAAGTGCTTTATCTATACCGAGCATAAAAAACGATTGGCCGGGAGCGATGGAGAAAAGGAATTTAATCCCTTCTCGTCCTCATATAGTTCTGATAATTTATGAAGTCTGCCATATAAATATGAATTGCATATTATGCAAATGGCGGGTTGAATTCAAGATATACAAATGATTTCTCTTTCTCATCTGGGCCCGATACTATTGATTTAGAAATAGTTATCTTAGAAAGTGCTTCCGTAAATAGGGAATTGCAATAAGAATCGTTCCTACTATATACAAACCAATATAAAAAAAATTCCAAAAACTAGAAGTAATGGTTGCTTTTTCATAAATCATTAAGAATCTATTCTTGTAGCCAAAATAATCCTTGCCATCCAATAAATCATGATTTGCTTCTTTATATTTCTGTAAGAGCCCAACATTCATTTTATCATTCGCCGCGTCTAGCTTAAACTTTGTCGCCAAATATGCAGAGTCAACAAACTTGACTGAGTCCGCTGGCAAATCGATATTGTGACCGAGCTTCCTATATATTTCATTCACAGTAGTAGAATAAATAAAGTAAGAATGCCTCAATTGACTTACAAAACTTGTGTCCTTTGTGCAAAAAAACTCTTCAGCGTTGCTCTGTAGTTCATATAAATCCCTAGCAATTGTTAATTCCACTAGATTTTGCTGAGTAAATTTAAGTTCTTCTCTTTTTGAATCAACATCATTTCTATAAATATTTTGTGCAATCCATGATCCAAAAAGTATAAGGGATCCTATAGATATTAATACAAGTCCCGAGACTCTTTCCAACCAAAATGATTTCGATTTTGATACGAATTGTTTTTCTATAATCTTTCCAATTTTATTGGTGAGTTCCGGTTGATTGATGAAAGGACGCCACTCACACCATTTGTTATTGTTGTCCCTAAATAAAATGTACATCGCTTTTTCGCCATTATCCAAAACAATATCTGCCTGGTAGAATTTGCGATTGGAACCATCTCGAATATGTTTCTCTTTTATATTCATTAAATAGTCCTTCCCTTCAATGTTTACTTGATATTCCATTATGTCACTGTTTAACTAAAGTTACCCCAAAACAATTCAATTAGGCGATTCTGCTTAATGCGGCTAAATTTGAATTTGCAAAATCAGTCTTATTAAAACATTGCTTGCCTATGAATGGAAGTTGCAATTTTAATATATAACCAAGGTCATGGACATTCGCCTTTCTTTAGTTGTACTCACCGGCGCAGGTATCAAAGCAGAAGCATTTTTTGACAAATACTTTACAAGACAATTTGGAATGAAATATATTTCCTTGCCAAGCACGAGTCCTGCAAATACAGGTACTGACTTCGACAGTATTTGCAAAAGTTGGCAACGAATAATTGCGTATATTTAAAGAATTACAGGCAACTATAACCCCCAACCGGCACAGTGTATTTATGGAACAGATACTTTGCTGTCCAAAATGTCAGTCAACCCAAATAACTGCAAACAAAAAGGGGTTTAGTGGTAAAAAAGCAGTAGCTGGAGCACTCTTAACAGGAGGCATTGGCTTACTTGCAGGAACCCTTGGGAGCAATAAAATTATTCTCACTTGCCTTGCCTGTGGGCATAAATTTAAACCTGGACAGGGAGAAATAAAAAATATTACCTCAACTGTTGAGAGTTCTCATAGTCAAATACAAAACACAACTGAGCCAACTTTTCAAAAAGAAAAAGATCAAAGAACCGGCTGTGTAGCTGTAATTATCGTACTTCTCATACTTGGATTCCTATCTGAGAAGTTTGGTTGTAACAAATTCAATGACAGCAATAAAACTGTGCCAGTAGTAACTATCATTTCTCCGCCAAAATTATCGCATGCGGATTCGACTACGATAGGAGTAGAATTGGTAAATATTTTAAAAACTGTCAATGCTGCAAATGTTGAACCTAGAAAAGCACTGAAGCAATTTAGTAAATATGCTGCCGGCCTGAGCAATTTTTCATCCAATATCTCTCAAGTATTTCAAGCGGTTAAAATTGCGAGGCATAAAATGGAAACAGCTGCTTTAGACATTTCGAATATCGTTCTACCAAAAATGCTTCCTCAACAAATGAAGGATTCTTTATCCGCTGCTCTGTCAACTATTAACTCAAGCTATTTAACGTCATCAGATGCATTCGACGAAGCAATGAAATTGGCAAAAAATCCTTCGGATAATTACCGCGTAGAGGTCTTTAGAGATGACCTGAACCAAGCAACTGAAATGTATGCACAAGCAGTATTAACCATATTACAAATTCAGTCCCAATTTAGAACGACGCAGGGAAAATGAACCGGAATCGTCGCTTCAATTACTTATCTTTATTTCAAATCAATATATCATGTCAACAGTAGCAGCGTACAAGATTTGTACCGAGGAGTCCGTCTCTAAACTTGAGAAATCTGTAAATGATTCTATCCAACAGGGGTTTCAACCTATAGGAAAATTGGTTGTTGAGCGTACTATATCCGGCGTGGGGAAACTCGCTGAACCGCGGTTTTTTCACATTTGTATAATTCCTTTTTAAAATCGTTTGTCTGATATCTAAAGTGAAATACAGAAACTTATTAATTTCCCTAGTCATAGCTATTTTATGGGGAGTCCTTATTCTTATATTTTCTTCCAATAGTAAGGCAGATTTGGGAAGCTCATTCAATCTCTTTGTTTGGCTTACCGCAACGAGATATTTTGCCCTAATAACTGGTATACTGCTTCTATTATTCCGGTTAATTAGAATCATAAAACGAACGACTGGTTTAATCTATTCTTTAATTGGAATGCTTAATACCTGTCTTGGCATTTTTAGCCTGATATTCTTCACCATTAAACCACCAGCTACCGCAGCAATTCGTGATTTTATTCCTAATCTGCTAATTGGCATTTTGATAATATTCGATATTTTGTTTCTTGAAATGGTAAGAAAAAATTAAGTACCAAAAGACAATTTCTTAGCTTTTGATAATTCAAAAAAAGCACTTACCCTATAATTTTACGGCTATATTTCATCTTTTGTCATATGACGCCAGTGTATTTCATAAGCGGAATTGCTGCAGATAGTCGCCTATTCCGCCACATTCAATTGCCAGAAGGTTTTAAATCGATACATCTTTCATGGATTGCGCCACGACACAAAGAGTCACTAAAAGAATATGCACTCAGACTTTCAGGCAAAATAAATAGGGATGAGCCATTTATTTTAGTAGGGCTATCGCTTGGAGGTATTATCGCAACGGAGATATCGAATTGCCTTAGCCCGACGGCCACAATTTTAATCTCCTCTGTTCCTGTATCAGCCCATTTGCCTCCGTATTATCATTTCGCCCGAAAACTGGGATTACAAAAGATAATTCCACCCTCATTTTTTAAATGGACAGCCACCACAAAACGGCTTTTCACTAAAGAGGCTTCAGAAGACAAAATAGTTCTAAAGCGAATGATTGCAGAAACAGACCCTAATTTTATAAAATGGGCAATTAATGCGGTCATGAATTGGAAAAATGAAACTATTCCCAACCGTCTTTTTCATATCCACGGCACGTGTGACGAAGTATTTCCTCATCAGTTTACAACGCCAACCCATGTAATTAAAGGAGGACACACACTTGTTATGAGCCACGCAATGGAAGTCAATCAAATTATTGATCAGCTACTCTTCAGCGAACCCGGCCACGAAAAATAAATAATTTCTTAGCTTTTTACAACTCGCGGTACTCTCAATGATAGATATATTTACTGTAACACTTTTCGGTAAATGGTATATTTCTCCAAAATATCTATGCCCCCTGCACTTGACAAGCTCTATTTAGAGCTAACAACGCAACTCAAAGAAATCGAGGAAAATGAGAAATCGGTATTAGACCTAGCGAAAAAATCTATGGCAGCTGTTAAGCAAGTTATAGATAGTCTACGATTATACACTATTGGAAATGCATTTCAACATCAAGAGGAAGAAATCCATTTTTTTAAAAAAATCAAACCGGCATTTTGCTGTCACCTAATCTACTACTTGAAAATATATCGTTTCGAACTGGGTTGTCCAGTAGGCAGTGCCAAAGAAAGAGAAAATTACCTTGCTAAGGTCCTCGCCGGAATCAATGACTATTTTGAAAATAATCTTAGCTTTTACGAGTATTACCGTAGTGGTGCAACCTACTTAGACAGCCAATATTTTTTAAGAATTAATCACGATTTGGAAATCAACTTAAACAGCTTTTCCACTTATGCAGATCCATATTTCTGTACTAGTCACGATTATAAAATATCGAAAATTCTTGCAAACGAGATGCTTAGCAATTATTTTAATGCGGAGCAGGAAAAACTTAGAAATAAGAGCAGCCGTCTTTCCACCCCGGTTGCTAACGCCTCTGCGATAACTTGGACCGCAACTAAAGCCGGGCTGATCGAAATTATCTACGCACTATACTCAGACGGATCGATAAACAACGGAAATGTAGACATCAAAGAAATTGCAGAATATGTCGAGCAGGCTTTCAACATAGACCTCGGTAACTACTACCGCGTCTTCCAGGAAATAAGGATTAGGAAAAAAGGTAGAACCCACTATCTCGACCGGTTACGAGAAAAACTCATCCAGCGCATGGATGATACAGATGAAAACCCACGCTAAATTACTTCTCACTCTATTCTACCGTATTCGGTTCCTCATGTGAAAATATGCTGTCTTTGACAGGATACAATTCCTTCAGTACCAATTTTGCCAGATAATTAGCTAAACGATTGCTTGCTTTCTAAAAAAATAAATTTCACCGTATTCTGATCCCGGTGTGAAAGACAGCTTTTCCGTGATCCCATATTTGTACCGTAAACAATCAGTACAAATGTTACAAAAAATTTCCTGGTCAGATTTCATTGTGTGGAGTATAACGGTCCCCCTGGTCTACTATACATATGTAATTGCCTTCTACTACAAAAAAGAGATTGTCAGCTTTTTCCAAGACTTGTCAAAAACCAATATCACCGGTCCGACTCCACCTGCTGGAAGTTTGAAAAGAAGCGAGCTCGATGCCACCTCTAATAAAGATAACACGTCGCCCGAACCAGAAATTCCTATGTCTGTCATCTACGATCTCATGGAAGATTTAAAAAATATTCTATTAGAGGCGGCTGATAAAGTCTATCACAAAGAAGAACTAATTCAAGCACTCAGAAGGAAGATAGGAAATATTCCCGCCCGTTGGGGAGCTGCTGCGCAGCAAGACGTGAATGAACATATTACGGTTGAAACCTTCGACAAATGCGGCATCAACTTAACCGTGGAAGACATGAAAAGGATTTGGGGTTATTAAAGATATCACTCCATTCACACCGAAGTGAGCAGGAAAGCCAATTGCAAAAGAAGTAGGGTGAATGGAGTTTTTAAGATTTTTTATTTACGAATCACAAAAATAAAGAGAGTGCGTATGAAAAATTGTGTGAAGAACTTCTTTAAAAGCAGGGAAAAGGAGAGCGACTCCGACTGGTCTTTACCGCTAGCAGCATTCGTTCAATCTCTGCTTCTTTTGCTCATGGCTAAAGATGGCATTGCTCAAGACGGAAACGCTGGAATACAGGCAGCCACATCTAACCTGGTAAGTTATTTCGCAACCGGCGTGACCCTTATGTATGCCGTAGGGGCAGTACTCGGACTGGTTGGAGCTATAAAGGTCTACCAAAAATGGTCCCATGGGGATCATGATACCAGTAAAGTTGCGGCAGCATGGTTTGGAAGCTGCATATTCCTGGTAATCGTAGCAACAGTACTCAAATCTTTCTTCGGTGTTTAGCTTAATCCGTACCCATGAAAATATTTAATCCTCCCGGTCCCTAGCTAAGGACATTTCAAAATTCAATTTGATTTCTGAGTCTCAAAAGATGATGCGCTAAAAAAAATGACTTGGCGTATACAGGCTCATCATGTCTTTTATAAAACAATAAAAAATGAAAACTATTCTTTATTCCGTGCTTTTAAGTATCGTTTTATTTTCCTGCAAGAAACAAATGGAGGAGGTTTCAGCAACTAGTGAGTTTTCAAAAGCTGCATTAACCAAGGCAGAAGGTTTTCTGAAAGGTCAGTTACCAGAAGCTGAATTTGAGAAAGTGGATTTCAAAAATATGATGTTTGACAAGGAGGGGGAAAACTATTTTGTCAGGCTGGCCTGGAAATCAACGGCAATTGATAAGAAATTAATTCTTCTTCAAACTGATAGTCTTGGAACTGATTTCAAAGGAAGAATTGTAGAACTTGATAGGAAAGAGTCAATCAGCAGCAGTCCTAGTTTTAATGGCAGGATCAGCATTAAGGATCTTGCTCGGCATAACATCTTACAATCGGATGTGACTGCGGGCTATGTCGAATCATTGCATCCGGCACTCTTTACAATACAGAGAACCAGCACTGATGCAATTGCCCCTGATTTGGCACTGGTTGTTCCAAAATATTCTGATGAATTGCCCGAGGTGGTAGTGGTTGGTTACATACCATCTGGGGGAGGGATATCCTTAGCGGATTATTACCTGCTTTCTAGTATCATTAGCGCCGGTAGCGGGAGTGGCAGCCTGGTCAGTGGGCCTGTTAGCGGTTCTGGCGGAGGAGCCAGTGGTGTTTCGGGAATTTATAGCCCCGCAAGTGTCGGAAAGGGTGGAAGTTCAGGCGGGAGTATTATGATTAATTATGAAAGTAGTATTTCAAAGCCTGGTATAGATATCAACGCTTACATGAAATGCTTTTCCGGCATTCCTGATGCTGGCGCGCAATGCTCAGTTACTATTTTCACTGATCTTCCCGTAAACAACAATCCGACCGAATTATTTAATTGGTACACTGGTGCCGTAGGCCATGTTTTTTTGCAGCTGTCGAAATCAAATAGTGGACAAAGCGTTACGCAGGTCGTCGGTTTTAATGCATTAAAACCATTCCCTGCAATATTTGCAGATGATTTCGTGGCAAGCAAGATGGTCGACAATGCTGGTCATAAGTTCAATGCCTGTCTCACCATGTATATTTCTCCTGCGCAATTAAATACAGAAATCAATGAGATTTTATCAACAGCCTCTGACATGCCTTATAGTATTTCCAATTTTAACTGCGTTGATTTTGCGCTGGGGGTTATCAATGCGATTCGCCCAACAAATCCATTAACTATTCCCAAATATCAAATTCCAGGACAGCCTGCCGGTTTTAACAATACGCCCCAAGGTTTATATAGGCTTTTATCGAGCATGAAGGCGATGGGTGGACCAGAGGCGATCAATATCGTGGGCGGGATGGTGACTCATGCTGGAAGCAGCCACGGTCCATGTAACTAAAATTGATGAGCATAGGCATTTCTTACAGCAGAGTCACAAGGAAAATGTTGAGCCATGGCAAATAGTGTTTACAAGATTAATAAAGGAATTAATGCGCCGATAGAATTTAAGGGTCTCAAGGCTCAGTATATCTGGTGGCTTGGCGGAGGTGTGGTAGCCCTAATGATAATCTTTTCCATTATGTATATTATGGGTGTGAACTCTTTTTTGTGTATGGGACTTGTACTTATTGCTGGCGGTTTTCTTTTCATTTACATATACAGGTTGAGTAATAAGTACGGGGAACATGGGATGAAGAAAAGAATCGCCCGCAGAAAGATTCCGACACTGGTCAAAAGCAAAAGTAGAAACCATTTTATATGGAAAAAGAATTGAAAGACATATTACCCATATTAGAAGTTGCCGGAGATGCAATAGTGTCCAAGCAGGGAGATCTGACTATCGGATTTGAAGTGAGGCTGCCTGAGATTTTTACACTTTCCAATGAGGAGTATGAGGCTTTTCATCAAAGCTGGATCAAGGCTATGAAGTTGCTACCCAGACAATCGGTATTTCACAAGCAGGATTGGTTTATTGATAGTTCCTACAAACCTGATTTTTCAAAAGAAGATAAAAGTTTTTTGTCCAGGAGCAGTGAACGTTTTTTTAATGAGCGTCCCTTTTTGGATCACAGGTGTTATATCTACCTAACCCAAAAACCCTTGAACCGGAAACTGAGTAGTTCAGTGCTTTCAAACCTGCTACGAAAGTCAATTGTGCCTGAGGAAATGTTGAGGCCCGGAACATTGCAGGATTTTCTGGATGCGACGGGACAGTTTAAAAGGATATTGGAAGATAGCGGTTTCATTGAAATGAGGCGGTTAAAGGATGTGGAGCTCATGAGTAATTACATAAACGCCGGCGTAATTGAGAAATATTGCTTTCTGTTGGAGGATGACAAATTGGTGATTAAAGATATTTCATTTAAGGATGGGATCAAGGTTGGGCACCAGCATTGTCAATTATACTCCTTGTCCAATCCGACCGATCTTCCGCCATTTTGTGGCCCGAGGATTAACTATGACAAGTTTTCCACTGACAAGACAAAGTTCAGCGTAGGATTTGCATCGGCTATAGGCCAACTTCTTTCCTGCAATCATATTTATAACCAATTTATTTTCATAGAGGATCATCAAAAGACGATCAAGCGGCTGGAGAGTAAAAAGTTGCGGCTTCAATCACTATCTGCTTATTCCCGGGAAAATGCTGTTGCAAGAGATGCTACCAATGATTTTTTAAATGAAGCAGTAGGAGATCAGCGGTTACCGGTAAAGGCGCATTTCAATATCATGGTGTGGACAAGTGAAAAAGACTCATTGAAAGATTTACGTAACCTGGTTTCATCAGCCCTGTCCCAAATTGACGCGGTACCGAAGCAAGAGCTGGACGGCGCACCGCAGGTCTTTTGGGCGGGCATACCGGGTAACGAAGCCGATTTTCCGATGAACGACTGTTTTGACACTTTCGCCGAACAAGCGAGTTGCCTTTTGAACCTCGAATCAAGTTACAAATCCTCGCTTAGCCCGCTTGGAATAAGACTCGGTGATAGGTTATCTGGAAAACCGATTCATGTGGATTTGTCGGATGAGCCTATACAAAAAGGTATTATCACGAACCGCAACAAATTCATACTCGGCCCTTCAGGTAGCGGTAAAAGTTTTTTTACTAATCATATGGTCCGATCCTACTACGAGCAAGGAACTCATGTTGTGCTAGTCGATGTTGGTCATTCCTACAAAGGACTATGTGACATGGTGGGCGGATACTATTTCACATATTCTGAGTTAAGCCCGATACGTTTTAATCCGTTTCACATCGGTCCCGGTGAAGTGCTGGATACCGAAAAGAAGGAAAGCATCAAGACGTTGCTTCTTGCACTCTGGAAAAAGGATAATGAAAATTTTAACAGATCAGAATATGTAGCCCTGTCGAATGCGCTTACAGGCTATTATGAAAGGAACAAAGTTTTCGCTTGTTTCAATAGCTTTTATGAATTTCTGAAAAATGATTTTGTACATGTACTTGAGAGCGATCAGGTGAAGGATAAAGATTTCGATGTGTCCAATTTCCTCTACGTACTTAGGCCATACTACAAAGGGGGTGAATTTGATTATCTACTTAATGCCCGCGAAAATCTGGATTTATTACAGCAACGATTCATTGTGTTTGAACTGGACAATATCAAAGACCATCCGATCCTCTTTCCAGTAGTAACCCTAATCATTATGGAGGTCTTCATCTCCAAAATGCGCAAACTAAAGGGCATCCGCAAAATGATTCTGATTGAAGAAGCCTGGAAAGCGATTGCCAGGGAAGGGATGGCAGAATATATCAAGTATCTCTTTAAAACTGTTCGTAAGTTCTTTGGCGAAGCAATCGTAGTAACTCAGGAAGTCGAGGACATTATTTCGTCTCCCGTCGTCAAACAGGCGATCATTAATAACAGCGACTGCAAGATTCTTCTCGATCAGTCTAAATACCAAAATAAGTTTGATCAGATCCAGGAATTGCTCGGCCTAACAGACAAAGATAAATCGCTGGTACTGTCAATCAACAAAGCCAATGATCCGACAAAAAAATACAAAGAGGTCTTTATTTCCCTTGGTGGAACACTTTCCCGGGTTTACCGAACGGAAGTGTCTTTGGAAGAATACCTGGCTTACACAACGGAGGAAACCGAGAAAATAAAAGTACAGGAATATGCAGCCCGGTTTGGAAGTATAGAAAAAGGGATACAGGCTTTAGCCATGGAAATGAACACCAAATGACACTCTCTTTAATGCTGATAGTATTTGTTTAATACAATAAATCATGAAACTTTTTCTTTTGATAGCCCTGCTCTTTTTTGGATCAGCTCGTAAGGCTCATTCGCAAGTTGTAATCATTGAAGTCATCAAAGCGGTCATCAACGCTGCGGATCTTGTCGTCCAGCAAGTTCAAAACAAAACAATTATTCTGCAAAATGCTGAAAAAGAACTGACCAACGCTATGTCCAAACTGAAACTAGACGAAATCTCCAGTTGGGTTCAAAAGCAAAAAGATCTATATGAACAGTATTATAGCGAACTGTCAACCGTAAAGGAGCTCATCTCTAGCTATGATAGGATAAAAAGTATTATCCATATGCAATCTTTGATTGTGTCACAATATCAATCAGCCTACGGTCTCTTTAAACGAGATAAACATTTTTCTCTGACTGAACTGGATTATATGTATCAAGTCTATTCCGGGATCGTAGATCAAAGTCTTAAAAATCTGGATCAGGCATTATTGGTGGTTAGTGCTCTCTCGACTACAATGACTGATGCTTCCAGACTCGATATCATTAATAACGCTGCCGAGGGTATGCAAAAGAATTATGACGATCTACGGCAGTTCAATAATCAGAATATTTCCTTGAGTCTTCAGAGGGCTAAGGTCCAGGGAGACACTGAATCTGTTAAACAATTATACGGTCTCAAATGAAAAAAGTAGTTATCATTTTGTGTGTGGCCCTGGCCAGCAATCAAGTCAACGCTCAATCAGATATTAAAGCAATGCTAAAACAGATTACCCTTCTCGGAATTTATATCAGGGATCTGGAAAAAGCAATCGTCATTGCAAGAGAAGGCTTAAAGACGATTGATGAAATTAAGCATGGCGAATTCAACCTTCATAATATGTTCTTCAGTTCACTCAGGTCAGTGAACCCTGCAGTAGTAAAATATTCAAAAGTTGCTGAAATTATCGTTGATCAGTTGGCGATTGTTTCAGACTTTAAAAACCTCTTGGACAGACTGAACAGCTCAGGTAAAATAACAAAAGCAGAATTATCATATGTTACTGCAGTTTATTCTCATATCTCGGATGAATGCTCGAAATCAATAAATGATTTGATTGAAGTAACCAGCGACGGCAAACTCGAAATGACAGATGGTGAACGAATAAAACGGATTGACGGGATTTACTCAGCAGTGAAAGATAAATATGCTTTTACTAAAAGTTTTACTAGCAATGCCGATAGAGTTGCGCGGGAGAGAATTCGTGAGCCAATAGAAAATCAGTTATTAAAATCACTTTATTAAAATGAAAAACAAATTGATTTGTTTGTTACTGGTGTTGGGCGTAGGAATTATGCCCATTAAGACAAGCGCCCAACTCTTTGAGCTGGAAAGACTGGCACTAGACATCGAAAAACTCCTGCAACTAAAAACTGTGCTCTCCAATCTATATAAAGATTATGAGATTCTCAGCAACGGATACAACACCATTAAAGACATCAGTCAAGGGAATTTTAATCTGCATAAAGCATTCCTGGACGGTCTGCTTGCTGTCAGTCCCTCGGTACGGAAATATGAAAGAGTTGCCGACATCATGGGGGACCAGGCTAGAATTTTTTCTGAATATAAGACCGCTTACAATTTGTTCAAACGGGATAAGCATTTTAGCGCGGATGAGTTGGTCTACATGTCAACGGTCTACGATGGCCTTATTCGTAAAAGCGAGAGGAATCTGGAAAACCTGTTGAATGTCCTGACGGCAAATAAACTCCGAATGAACGATGCCGAGAGATTAAAGTCCATCGATGGGATTTATTCAGATACCCATGATGAGATCGTCTTTCTTCGGCAGTTCAATAGTAAAACAACAAAGCTTGCTTATACCAGAGCCAGGGAACAAAACGATCTGGAGTCCGTTCGAAGCTTGTATGGACAGGAATGAATGTTACCGGAAGTAACGATGATCAATTTTTTGTGAAGAGTGAAAATCTGAGGTGTATGAAAAAGAAAAGGAATGTAAATATTTCTCACGGGCTGTTATGTTTATTCGTTTGTTTTTTGATGCCATACATTTCGACAGCGCAGGACCGCTCTGAAGGATTCCACGGACTCCAGCAGGTCCTTGAAAATCTTTACGATCAAATGATTCCTCTTTGCAGCCAACTAATAGGAGTTGGCCGCGCTCTGGCAGGTTTTGCAGCGCTATGGTACATTGCGGCCAGAGTCTGGGGGCATCTCTCTCGGGCTGAGCCAATTGATTTTTATCCGCTGCTTAGGCCTTTTGTAGTAGGTTTTTGTATCGCAAGTTTCCCAATGGTCTTAAATCTGATCAATGGGGTGTTGCAACCAACAGTCTTCGCAACTGACGCCATGGTAAACAACACAAACCAGGCACTGTTTGCGATGCTTGATGGTAAGGAACAAGTTATAGATCAGTCTGAAAACCCGGCTCTAAATCCCGAAAACGATCCTTCGCAGTGGTATCAATACACTCATCCCGACGGGGCCTCTGGATCGAACAGTTCTGGTTCCAACCCAATCGCAGATGCATTTTCGGCATTTAGTTTTCGTAATCTCATCAAAACCTGGATCGCTGAAATACTCGAGTTCTTTTATAAGTGTGCCGCGCTTTGCATTGACACCATCCGCACATTTAAGCTTATCGTCCTTGCCATACTCGGGCCTTTTGCTTTCGGTCTCAGTGTATTTGACGGCTTCCAGCACACCCTCAGGCACTGGCTTGCCCGATATATAAATGTTTTTATGTGGCTTCCAGTTGCCAATATTTTTGGAGCCATTACCGCCAAGATTCAATTGAACATGATGCAACTGGAAGCAGCCGGGGGAAACACAGATCCTTTTTTCGCAGATACCAATACCGCTTACTTGATTTTTCTTCTGATCGCTATTGTAGGTTATTTCACGGTTCCCTCCATTGCTGGTTATATCGTCAACGTTGGTGGTCACGCGCTGTTTAATAAGACGGCAGCCCTTGCTTCCACAGCTGTTTCAGCATACACTGGTATGGTCGTTCGGGAAGGCGCCAGCACTATAGCCTCATTCCAATCTTTTAGGAATTCGCAAAACGCTGGTTCAAATGCAGGAAGTGACGCTGGCGAAGAAGGAAAAAACAATTATAAAACCAAAAAACTTACTGGTGAAACCTGAGAACGGTTCGTAGCTGGTAAGTACGGACGAAAAAAATCATTGAGCGAAAATCATTAAATACCAAAAAAGTGTTTATAAAGGCAAAACATATTGATACTGCGTTTCAGCATATACGTTCTTTCAGTCTCGTGTTTCTAACCGGTTGCATTATTATTACCTGCGTCGTGGTATTTAAAAGTATAAAGGCGGTCAGTGACACCCAGTCCCGTATTTACATCCTTGCTAATGGCAAAATCCTCGAAGCCTATTCCGGGGATCGCCGGGACAATATCCCGGTTGAAGCCCGCGACCATATTGAAATGTTCCATCACTATTTCTTTACCCTCGATCCGGACGAAAAAGTGATCAACAGCAACATCAATAAGGCACTTTACCTGGCCGACGGCTCTGCCAAGAAACAATACGACAACCTTAAGGAGAACGGATACTACCGAAATATTATTTCCGGCAATATCAGCCAGCAAATCGAATTCGATACGATCGACTTAAATATATCAAGCTATCCTTACTTTTTCCATTGCGTAGCAAAAGAAAAACTAACGCGCACGACTTCTATCGTAACCCGGAGTATGATCACAGAAGGTTTTCTACGCAATGTGTCGCGCTCAGACAATAACTCGCATGGTTTCCTGATCGAGAAATGGGTGATCATAGAAAACAAGGATTTAAAAACAGAACTCAGGTAACGCGTTAGGAAAGCCACAAATTGACTAAGAGAATAATTATTCTGACACATAAAAACCATAGTCATGTCATTATTTTTCAAAAGTAAAAAAGGAAACCTGGCAGAAAACGGTATTGCCAAAAATAGGACTGACTATTTCCAGGAAGTGGTCGAAAAGAAAAAAGTCAAGCTAGCGACTTGGTTAAGCCTAAAAACAGGTGGGTACTCTCCGAATCAAAAAAAGATAGCACTAATCAGTTTCTGCTTTTTTTTCGGTGTCCTCAGCCTTCGCATTCTTTGGAGTTCTGTCGAGGTTCACCATTCTAACAAACCGTCACTTGTTGTCACGCACATCAGATCAGGTGTTCGTGATCCTTTTAAACAACACATCTCAGATTCTCTTTTTCAAAAAGCTAAAAAGGAAAAAAAATATTTGGACAGCTTACGAGTAAGTGACACCGTAAAATTCAAAGCAATCCTGCTTGCCAAACCTTATCTGATACAGAATCTAGAACTGATAGAACGTATTTACCAATCTCAAAATAAATAACGATGAAACAAATTCGGCACTCTCCAAAATTCTTGAGGAAGCGCAAGTTTATGTTAATGCTTCCTTTACTCATTCTGCCGTTTGCAATTATTCTTTTTCTGGTCTTGGGAGGTGGCAGGGAATCGAGCCTGAACTCCGGTGCTCAGAAGGTTCAGGGCCTGAATGTAAAATTACCTGACGCTCATTTTAAAAAAGGTGGTGATAAATCCAAGCTCTCACTTTATGAAGAAGCCAGTAAAGATTCAGCAATACTTAAAGAAAAAATTAAAAATGATCCTTATTACTCCACGGAACGTCAACTACCGGAACTGACCGATAGTTCGATGCTACCAATGAGCAAAATGGATGAAAATGAGACCCGGATAATGGATAAACTGGCAAAACTGAAGGCCGTTATTCATGGTCATAACGATAGCGATCCCCCGCAAAGTGAGTTGCAACGGGTACCAACCCAAAAGCAAATCGCTGAAGAACCTGAAACATTGATTTCGGGTGCCGCGGGCTCCAAAAATCGTAATCCAGATCTTGATCAATTAAATGCTATGTTGGACAAGGTCATGGCTATTCAACATCCTGAAATCCTAGCTGATAGTCTTTCGCGAGTTGCTCTGCAACCAAAACCACTGGTTTTCCCGGTTAATCTTGATAAACCACATAGCGACGCTGAAACCTTTGGAAGTTTACGGCAAAATATTCAAGACAGCTCCTTTGCTGCAAACCACTTTTATGACCTCGCTTCCGACTTTACAATTGAAAAGGATCTTGATAATACTTTTGAAGCAGTCATCGCAGAGACTCAAACCCTGGTATCAGGATCGACTATTAGGATAAGGCTCCTGGGTGACATTCGGATCAACGGTCACTTCATTGCAAAGGATCAATTTATCTACGGAATTACTTCTCTCGCAAATGAGCGCCTAAAGATTCAGTTCAGTTCCATTCGTGCAGGCAATAGTATTCTTCCCGTGTCCCTCGAAGCATTTGATCTAGATGGGCTGGCTGGAATCTATATTCCCGGCAGTATGAACCGTGAGGTGGCTAAACAGTCAGGTGAACAGGCCATTGGTTCCATTGGACTCGCGTCCCTGAATCCGTCGATAGGCGCTCAAGCTGCAGGTGCTGGAATCGAGGCAGCGAAATCGCTTCTCAGTCGCAAAATCAAACTGGTTAAAGTAACAGTTAAAGCAGGTTATATGGTTCTTCTCAAAGAAAAAAAATAAAAAATTATCAACCAAAAAATGATAAAGCTCATGAACTCAAATGAATTCAGAAATAGCCACGCACAATTGAAAGTTGCGTTATTGGCCGGCAAATTTGGGGCAGTTCTCTTAACCTTCTTTTGCTTTTTCGCAAATGCACAAACCACTATTGGGTCTTATAGTATTTCCGTGTGTTTTCAAAAGACGACCAATCTCATTTTCCCTTACAATATTCAAAAGGCCGACATCGGATCGGCAGATGTCATTGGCCACAAAGATGCAAAACTGGACAATGTCCTTTTTCTAAAAGCAAATCGAAAAGGTTTTGTTGCAACTAATCTTAGTGTATATACCGCAGACGGGAAATTTTATTCGTTTGTTGTGCAGTATAAGGATAACCCCGATACGCTAAATATTTCATTCATAAATGCCGTCCAAAACTCTTGTCCTATTTCTCAGTTTTCTGCGATATCCCAAATATCTCGTCCAACCGCCTTGGACCTGGATAGTGATGCGATACTCATCAAATCAGAACCAGGATTTATGTCAAGAAAAACTCATTACCTACAAATGAAATTGAAGCTCCGGGGAATATACATCAAAGACAATCTCTTGTGGTTTAAGCTCAGAATAATCAATAGTTCTGCGGTTGGGTACAATCTTGAATCTTTCAGAATTTATGTGCGCGACAAGCACACTTCAAAGAGGACCGCAGTTCAAGAAAATGAAATGATTCAAGCGTACGCAGATTTCGCTAAATGCATAGAAGGAGAGACAAACCGGGAACTGGTCTTTGCAGTCAAAGGTTTCACGATATCCAAAACCAAGATTTTTTTCATTGAACTGCGGGAGCAAAACGGCAGCCGGAATCTGATTCTACCTATTAAAAGCAAACTCTTGTTAAAAGCTCGGTCTGCGGTAGGTCATCAATAATTTCAAACCATTTGTACACTATTAAAATCAAACGTCATGGAAGACAAAGCACTTAAGTTTACCGAAAAGCAGTTCATGCAGGCTGGCTTCGCAGAAGCATTTACAGCCGAACTGATAAATCAATTAAAACAGGGTGTGCCCTACATCAAACATGAATTCAACAAAAATTTTGATGGAGATCAGGTTAACACCACACTCCACCTCAAAAAATCAGCCACGCAGGAGAATTACTTTCTGAACAAATTCGAACTGAAACTACAGAGGGAAGGCCGGGATCAGACTATAAATCAAACCTTTTATTTAACAGAGAAGCAAGCAAAAAAAGAAGATCCCGCTTCTGAAGAGAAGGAAAAACAGAGCCAAAAATATACTCTCAAAAAGGCGTACAACCTAACGGCTGGCCGTCCCGTCTATGACCAGATTCAACAATCCTGGCATTTGATGAATCACCGCAACGTTCTTAGCAGTGGCAACCATGAAATCAAACGATATGCTAAGAATTATGGGTTTGATCTTGAAGATGTGCTTTCAAAATATTCGATTAAGGAGCTGGTTAACGAACAGTATAAACAATCGCTCATAGATTCTCTTCATCGTGGGAATTTGCAGAAAGTAACCTTCGTAGGTAAAGACGGAAAAGAAGAAAAGCTCTATATAAGTCCAAACATCACACAGAGATCGCTCGACGTCCAAGATTTAAACAGGCAAAAAATTGCCCCTGAAAAGCTCTCTATCGAACTATACCTTTCTAAATCACTGGCCGAAAAAAATGTCCCTAAAAACACCGAAGCTGCAAATCAGCTGAATGGCGAAAAAAAAAATGAAGAATTAAAAATTTCGGGTCAAAAAATAGGTTTAGAAAATATTCAAATAACTCCCAAAAACGAGATCAAAAACAAACAAACACTAAAAGACGAAAAACCTATTAAGAGGCACCGGCAGAAAATCAAATAAATCTGAGATAGAATGGAGATGGTTGAACTCATAGATAGATTTATGAAGAAAATATCGGAAGATCCAGCGATCGGGCCGACACATATTAGTCTATACCTTGCGGTTCTTTGCAATTTCAAAGAACAGCGATACCAAAATCCAATATCTATCTACAGTAGGAATTTAATGAGACAAGCTAAGATCTCCGCAATTGGAACATATCACAAATGTATGAATGACCTGGTAACGTATGGGTACATCGGTTATACTCCATCCTACAACCCGTTTTTGGGGAGCTTGATTTATTTGCTGAACAATTAGTGGCGACTTTTAGGCTCGATACATTAGTGCATTCATTCGAATTAAACACTTATATATGGATACCGTTCTGATTCCTGGTGAGAAAGACATTAAACAGTGGGTCAAAGAGGCAATAAGGGAATACATGGATGATTTTAACAGCATTCATCAGATAAAGACTTTAAATGATGAACCGTTGTTATCCAGGGATACGATTGCTCAGTATTTAGATATTTCCCTAGTTACACTTACAGATTGGATGAAACGTGGACTGCCATTTCACAAACAAAGAGGTAGAGTCTATTTTATTCAGTCAGAAGTACGTGATTTTATTAAAATGAAGCGGCTGGGGAAATAGTCGTTGCTGATTCAAGATTTAGATTGCCAGATTTGAAAAATAAATTGCAACTTTATGATTGAAAATACTTTCACCAAAACCCAGAATCTATGAGATTCGTTCCTATCTTGATTTTGTTAACATTCCGATGGTTAAACTCACATTCGCAAACTTGTGTCGTAGCCAAAATTCAAAACAACGATACCATTTTTTTAGGCGCCGATACGAGAGTATCCCACGTTCAGTTTAACGAAACTAAAAAGAAATATGACACAATAAATTTTACTGGCGCAAAATTATTTAATACCTCTCGTTATTTCTATGGAGTGTCTGGGCTAATGATTGAGACACAAGCATCAATAGCGGATAGTATTTTCAAACTTGGCTACCCCTCTGAGCAGTCAGTTTTGTTATATCAAAAAGCCTTCTTTAACGCGTTTATCAGTCATTTAAGCAATTTCAAACTAACGACATTAGAAGAGATCACTCAAAAAGAAGGCCAGATTTGCGAAACCACTGTATGCCTCTTTGATGAAAAAAGTAGTCCTATTATTTGGACATTTACAATCGGACTAGAAAACCCGAATTCTAATGATCCTAGACTTGTTGCACTAAAGTCGCGCACAGTTTCTGATTCTACAATAGTAAATGGATTTAACGACCATGCAGGTCCTATAAAAGATGATCCAAGTGTATGGAAAAAAGGAGGTGTTAACGGGATTAGAACGCTTATTAGTTTGGAAGCAGACAAACATCAACTTGATGTATCAAGACCAATTGATATTTTTGTCATTACCAGAAATTCGCATAGTCTTACCAGATATTGAAAGTGACTATGCTGTCCCGTTGCCTATGCAAATCACCTCTTCAAAAATTTGTCAGAAATCAATCCTTTTTTTATTGAGATAATGATACCCTTTGTTTGCATTTGCGGTGGTTTCAATTGTGTGATGGCCTCCAATCGTAGGGCAGGTAATGTTGATAATTATGGCCAGTGCAAGTATTGCAATGTCAGCTTATTAAGGGATAAATCCACAGCAGTTTCCCTGTCAAGGAAAGTTGACCTAAGGTCAATTGTTAATGCATGGTACACTTTTGACGTATATGAGTGACCTAATTGCAATGTTATTATCCATCTTTCCTTTTCAACAAAATTATTCTCGCTCCTTCAAGGGTTTAAACAATCTCCATTTGGATAATCTTAGCTTGCATCCGCTATGGTTCTACAATTCCCCTAAAGATTAGTAATGTTGGAGAGTTTGAAGTATTAGTCCTTACAACAGCTGATGATTGAAAGGGTCCCGGATTGTGTGCATCATATTTCAAAACAATAATTGAGGAATCCTTAGAATGGATTGGATCTTTTGAAAAAGCTGCCACAGTACATCGGCAATCAGGTTCGACTTTGAGAATATAGAGATCTGTACCGCCGGTATTATAAATAACAAAATCTGCACTCACGGGGACATTTAACTTCTGGTTGCCTTTGTCGATTATTACTGATGAAAATTTCGTCGATGTGAGCTGCGAACTGAACGAGTCCTTCGAATTACTATTTGATTTCATGAAGAACCTTACCAGCGCGAAGCTAAAAAGAATAAGTGCGACAATAAAGATGAAGTATTTCATTTTATTAATTCAGTCTAAAAATTGGACTTCAGTTTGAATATCAAAAGAGCTGGGTTCGGGTAAGGAATTTCAAAATTGATGTGAGAAAACACATTAGGAAATCTTGTCTTGATACTTCGTTGGTTGTATTTCATCGCGGCCGATAATCTTCTCAAATCAAGTGTCATTATACAAAAATCTTCTGATTGAAACATGAAATTGGTGAAGAGAAAATTTAAGCTATCTAATTGAAGGTCGCTTGTTAAAATGTCGTGCGTTTTCAGATTGTAAAATGCTGAAGAAACATAGTCGCTCCGATAATTGAAGCCAATGTAACCATCAAATTTTATGAATGTAGAATATTGAAAACTATATTTCGATAAGTTAACACGCAGTTTTTCTTCGGGAATATCCTTTGGAACATTTTTGGATTTGTAGTCTATCACGAACAACGGTTTTGCAGTATCATTTGACAGGGTGTAAAAAGTATTTGAAAATGCAGGATTGAAAAAGATCTGTCCATTGGTTGAATAGAGTCCTCCGGAAAACTTAACCCCACTCTTAATATTACTCGGAAAGTCAAACATGCTGAATTTTATTTCATTTAAGGAATCGGTGAAAAGTATATTCTTCTTTCCTGATAGATCGCTCTCATTCTGGTTGACATAAAAGATTCTGGAGTTTGGTCCACCGATGGCAAATGCAGTCGAAAAAAACTTTAGTTCAGATTCCTTAATGAGTCTGCCATCAAGTGCAAATTCTGATAACTTTGAGGGTCTATTACATAACACCATTAATGAGTTGTGAAGGCTATCGTATTCCATATTTTCTATTCTATCAAACTCCGCCTTCCCAAGTCCAAGTTTTCCTATGTCATATAAATACCTGCCGTCAGCTCCAAACACCTTAATGGACATATACTTTCCATCCAGGATAAAGTATTTGCCATATATATAAAGTATCTTCTGAATCCCCGATGCTTCGGATATAATGGATTTTGGCGTGGATTCGAGATTAACGATAGAAACGCTATCAACAAAATGTGACAGCGATAAATGGTTGGCTTTTGAATCCAGATTTATGATGATCGAATCGCCGCGGACTATAACTCCGGACCGAGGGCTTGTGCAGGAAAATGCCAATGCAACAATTAATCCAACTAAGACGCAAAGAAGAGTGCTATCTCTTTTTTTCTGTGGCGCCTTAGCGCGGTTTAAAGAGAAAATCATAAAATGACTTGCTATTATATTCGTGTGAGTATTTTATGAATGGTCGATCAAAATCGCCCGCTAGTAGAAATTAATCTGATCTTTTCGGCAAGAATAAATTCAACATGGATGGCTGCTAAGTGATAAAATGCCGGTAAAATTAGTTTAATTTTACCAGCATTTCCCTTTGCAATTTCTTAAAAGGACAAGCAATTCTTTGTCATAGATTAAGGACAGTAGTACATTGGGATACAAGTCGAGCTACCTGCCGCGCAAACCCAAATGACATGTACACCATCCGGACAAACTGCCCACAAGCCTTTATAGCTGCGATCAATTGCATAAGCCTTATTGATCACCGAAACATTTCCTTTGCGGTCTGCAGAAACAGTAAAAATCAAGGCTGCAATAAATAAGGCAATAGTTGTCAGTTTCAAAAGAACTCTCCGTTTCATAACAAATAATTTAGGTGAAAAAATATCTAACGTGAGAAGTTAAACTAAAAGGCCAGAAATGAAATTAAATTGTCTTGCAAAATTGACTTCTTAAGTGTTAATACATCTGAAATAAAGATTTCATTTACGACCATCTAGGTACTTTGTTGATTTTTCTATAAGTGTTAATGTGTAGCTGTCTAAGCTAATAAAATGACTTCAGTGAATAAATGATTTAGGATCACCGACTTGCAACACTTTCCCCAGGTGTCTATTTTTGTGAAAGCTTTAACTCTGCCTGATGATCATGTTCCTTTATTATGGATTTTTTCTTTTGATCAACGTTCGAATTCAATATAATCTGTAATATGAATTTCGGTTTTCAAGTCATTTGATCATAACAAGTAATTTGATTATAACTTTACAGCTTCCCATGAAGGAAAACTTCAAATGAATAAGTCCCATAAAGCAATAACTAATTGAGGATGCTTAAGAATATCTTAATTCTCGTGCTTACATTGTCCAACTTTTTTCTCTTCGGGCAATCAGTCATCAATTTACGTGTCGATCCTGAAAATGCTAGAGGCGGCACCGCCTCACAAGTTTTTAGTGATGTAAAATTCATCCCGCTTGAGACGACGAAAGAAAGCTTATTTGGCCAAATTGACCAGATGGAGGTAACAGATTCCTTTTTTATCGTTTTAGACCAGCAATCCAGATCCATATTGGTTTTCACCAGGGAGGGTAAGCTCCACAAAAGAATTAAATCCCCGGGTCCTGAAAAGTATTTTAACTATTTCGCTTTAGATCGCGTTGCCAGGGAAATAATTGCTTCAAATAATTACGCCGACGGACTCTTGATATATAACTACGACGGGCTTTTTCTAAGAAAGGAGCCGTGCCCGGAGCATGTTCAGAGCCTTTTCTATCTCGGGAATAGGTCTTTTGTATACAATATTGAAAGAATATCTCAAGCCGTGCCTTCCAATAAATCTTCATATGATCTTGCGCTCTCAACGGGATATAATTCCATAACGAAGTATTTGAATCCTTACAATCCCAAATGTGAAGATGGAGAATTTAACATGATGTCTAATCCAATTAACTTTTCCGGAGTACCAGGCTCTTGTATGTTCTCTTTGCCTTTTAGTTATAGTGTATATCAGTTAAATGACACTGGAGTCTTGTGTAGGTATAATTTTATACTTCCACTTAAATATTCCCTTCCCAGTGGTTTTGATACTGGATGCTCTTTTGCCAACAAGAGGGCTGAGTATGTATACCACGATCCGGAAAATATCGACAAAATCAATTCGATTGGGAGGGTCTTCCGTTCAGGCGATTATATTTTGTTTACGGCTATTAGTTCGCATTTCAAAATAGGGTCTGACTGGAACTATGCTTACAATACGAGAAGCGGGAACCTAATTTCATTTTCAAAAGTTACTCCTGATTCAAGTTCCTCTCATCTTCCTATCCTTGCAAGTGTATTTGAAAATATCAATGCTATAGACGGGAACAATATATTTGCATCATGTCCCTCGTTCAGGCTGCTTTCGTTTAAAGGCATATCTGATCGGCCGATAGTATATCCAGATGCCTTAAAAGAATTGTTTTCAACGGGAAATAAGACCAGCAACCCAATAATCATTCTGGTCCAACTAAAATAAGGCCTTAGCCAGTGAATTTCCGCTTAGCACGAAAACCTTTTTTATTAATTCTTAACTTGGTCTTATCCGTGTCAGTCTTATCTCAAAAGAAAGATTCCACATGGGTGGGAGCGATTAGCGGTTCAGTCAGGGACTCAGCACGGAACTTTTATTTGCAGTCGGCAACGATTTCTGTTTACGGTGCCCTTGACAATGCTCTGCTATCCTATTCATTGACCAATTCTTTAGGCGAATTTCACATTAACAACCTGCCGATAAATTCGCAACTCAAATTGAGTATTAGCTATATTGGCTACCAAACTTATTCTCGGTCATTTTCGATCATTTTGGGTCATAATCCGCTTTCACTCGGAAAAATCGATTTGAAAGCAAGCTATACAGATATAGATACAGTATTAGTCAACCCACCTCCGGTAAGCATGCACGGCGACACGCTGGAATTTAACTCTGCAGCCTTCAAAATGGATAAGAATGCCGTCGTAGAGGATTTGATCAGAAATCTACCAGGCGCAGTTGTTTGGGGTGACGGTACCATTACTATCAATGGAAGGCAAATTAGTAAGCTACTGGTTGAGGGGAAACCTTTTTTTGGCGGAAATGCCAAGGTAGCAACAAGAAATATTCCAAAGGGTGCAGTAGACAAAATTCAAGTCTATCAAGAAGCCATTGATCCAAATAATCCCTTAGATTCGATTACGTCGATCAATATAAAATTGCGTAAGGGCGCAAAAACCGGCTACTTTGGAGCCTTGTCGGCAGGTTCCGGAACGAACCATCAATATGAAGCTGGCCTTACCCAGAGCTTCTTTTCTCCACGGAACGAATTAGGAGTTTACTTTCAAAGCAATAACGTTAATAAGGTAGCCGATAACATCAATACGATATTGAATAACAGCACTTATAAAGGCATAAATGCGTATGTGGAATATCAGCCAGACTTCAATATTCCTGGAAGCTATCAGCAGACCTCAGGCGGTCTTTTATTTTCTCATGACTTTATCCCGGAATTTAACCAGTATAAACAGGACCGCATCTCAACCAATTCATTCTATAACTACAAAACAAATAACACCACGTCAGACGTACAAACTACCAGTTCGCTTGGGTCCGATAGTTCTCTACGTCAAGACAATGAAAAGAATTCAATTCAGAATACTTCAAAATTTAACTTCGATACGAGGTACAATAAAAGGAAGGGCAATGATTCGTTTTATGTCGTCGCGAAGGTCAATTTGGGAGAAGACAAATTGCAGACTATTCAACAAAACCAGTCATATGATCCAGAGTCTCAACTTTTGAGTTACGATAACCAAGATGACAGTAGCAAAAATCATAGTCAGCAGTATTCTATTCAGGGATCCTATATTCACCATGGATTTGACTTACCTGGCTCAAATAAGATTACAAACTGGGGTCTCACCTATGATGCTACCTGGGGAATAAATAATCTCAATAGGCTCTTCAAGGCGAATTTTATTCACAATTCGGATTCTTCATTAGACTTATTTTTTGACAGAAAATACTATAACCAATTAAATGAATTAAACCAGGTGCTGGCCTTTCAAATTGGAGATTTTTCTGCGTGGTTATTTGGCGACAATAGAATACTTTCAAAATATCACATATTCTTAGGCAACGAAATTAGGTTTAATACCCAAGGTCAGAACAATAGCATTGAGGATAGAGACACGGCAACGAATAAATATCTGGGAAATACGTATCTGACAAAACAGGGGAATAATAAAGTTTTGGATGAACTGCCCGACTTACGAATTGGAAAAACTTTTTGGAAACTTCTGGCAAATCGCTATCAAAAGGAACTGAATATAAACGTAGATCTGAAAGGACAATTTCGCCAAGAAGACAATTCTTCAAGTCATTCATTTCAAAATTATACTAAAAGCTCCGGGAAGTTCATACCAATGGCCAGTTTGAGCTATTCGAATTTTCAATATGGGGACTATCTAAACCGCTTCAATCTAAATTTTGGCATTTCATATAATTACCCCACACCCGAGCAGTTGGTTCCTCTCGTTGACAGCGCTAATATTTACTTTGTCCATAAAGGGAACTCAGCATTATCCCCTTCACGTAAATATGAACTCTCTTTTCAGTTCAGACACGATGCGTATCGGTCTAAAAACACCTTCTTTTATGGCGCTTCCGCCCTTGGAGGAATTTCAGACAATTTCATTGGTGACAGCGTTCTTGTTGACCTTGCGGGCAGGTATATATATTATCCAGTAAATATTAACGGCAACAGGTATCTTCGACTAAGTGGATTTCTTAATAAAGCAATAAATTTTTCTCCTAGTCAATTGCAGTTTATTGCTGGCGCATCCGTTCAACTGTCCAGAAACCCCGGTTACATCGGTTATCAAAGCCTTAGTCAATCTGGAGTCAACATCTCCAATGTATTTTCAAATTCAGATTCGGTATCTCTTTACTACACTTTTAAAGATATGCTTGCAATTAACCTATCTGAAAAAGTGTCGTACTATAAATCAATGCAATCCGGATTTTCCAGTAATGAATTTACTAGCATTCAAACCCTTAGCAGTCTTGGCGTTGGGCTCAACGTAACGAAGCGCCTGTCGGTAAATACCAATATATCATATAACCGAACTACTTATTCAAAATCCAACCCGATAGGTTTTAAAATATGGAATGCTTCTGCAACTTATCGATTTTTAAAAGCGAATAATTTGGAACTTAAATTATCAGCACTAGACCTGCTAAATCAAAATAAAGGTATCATCAGCTCTGGAAATAATTCATCTTTTACATTTGGGACAGTAAATACCCTCCGCCAATATTTTATGGCAACAATCACCTATTTTCCAAGGAAGTTTGGGAAAAACGGTAATCCCAAGTGACCAAGAGAAAGTTTGAGAAGAACTATGACAGCTCATATTGCTATCATTTATCCTAGCGTCTTTTCTTCGTTCATCTTCAGTTCGGCAGAACAATAGGAATGCTATCGTTCCTCGTAAGGGTTGCGATAAACTTATCATTGCCGTATCATCATTTTAAACAACAGAATTTCAATATATTAATTTATTAAGACGTCCTGAAACGTTTTCGAGGTTTTTGTGTGCTTATTTTGTCTGGGTAATTATTAGGAGTGCCGAAATGAAGTGGTATGGAAAACGAGGAAACTACTATTAACACACCCTTTCTGATCATCCAGAAGCCTCATGAGCTTATCAAATTGTTCGAAAATCTAATCGAGAAAAAACTTAAACAATTGGGAGCGACAAGCCTTCCATTGCCTGTCACTTACTCGAGTACAGACCCTCCTTTTCTTTCTTCCAGAGAAGTTGAGAAAATATTCATGGTTAGCCGTCAAACAGTCAATGACTGGCGAAGAACTGGACAACTACAGTCTTTTAAAATAAAATCCTGGCAATTTTTTTTAACATCTATGATAAAAACAAATCCGGATTTGAAAAATAAATTGCAACTTTATAATTGAAAATAATTTCAATTAACAGCTCTTTGCAAGTCGGTCTTCAACACATTTTGTGCAAATTTTATGCAAATCGAGAAACTGTACAAGTACTATCTTGTCTAAATCACTGATCCTCTTGAGCCTCCCACGGGATTCGAACCCGCGACCTGCTGATTACGAATCAGCTGCTCTGGCCAACTGAGCTAAGGAGGCATTGGTTAATTGTGGGCAAAAATAGACAATCAACCAGTCTTTTGTAACTTGTTCCCTCTTCAATTTGTTGCCATGCAAAAAATACTCTTGATCAGCTTGCTTTTTTCCGGCTCGCTCGCCGCACAGGATGTCAATATTTCCAGGGGATGGAAATTCAAAACAGGTGATCAAAAAGAATGGGCTAACCCTGCTTTTGACGATACCGAATGGTCTTCGATAGAAATCGGGAAATCCTGGGAAAACCAGGGCTATAAAGACTACAATGGGTTTGCCTGGTACCGGCTGCATGTGGTCATCCCTTCTTCGGTAAAAAATAAGGCTTTTCTGAAAGAGAAACTGCGCTTTGATCTTGGAAAGATCGATGATGGCGATGAAGTCTATCTGAATGGTTTCCTGCTTGGAACAAATGCGGGCAAGAATTCGAATATTAAGGATGGCCCTTATGACGCACAAAGATCCTATTCGCTGCCATTGAACAATTTCCATATTTTATGGGATAAGGAAAATGTCATTGCCGTCAGGGTCTGGGATGGCGGCGGAGACGGTGGCATGTATGACGGCAAATATGGGATCAGCGCAACGGATGTTACAGATTACGTGATCATCAACACGAATGACCATGATTTTATTTTTCCTGGCGATAAAAAGATCTCCAAGAAACTCGTGCTTCAATCCTCCAGTGACCTGTATGATTTTACCGGGAAACTGAGGATCATGGTTACCGACCCCATTACGGGTAAGGATGTATTTAAACAAACCATCAGAGCCGATTTCGCCAGGACAAGACCTTTCGAATATACTTATACGACAGCCCTGCCCGAAAATAAATCTTATGTCGCACATTATTATTTTGAAGAAGACAGGAGCCACCGGGAAATTGCCGCATCAGAAGGAATTCCTTATATCCTGACGCCAAAACCCACTGCCGCACCACGTTTGAATGGTCCAGCCGTTTTCGGGGTAAGGCTGGGATCGCCTTTTCAGTATAAAATTCCGGCCTCTGGACAAAAACCGATGAGCTATGAAGCCACAGGACTTCCGGCCGGTTTGAGGCTGAATAAACAGACTGGCATTATCACCGGTGTATTGCTGTCAAAAGGAAATTTTAAAGTGAAGCTTATTGCAAAAAATAAACTGGGAACGGCCAGCAAAAATTTCAGCATCCAATGCGGCGACCTGATCGGGTTAACACCCGCGCTGGGCTGGAATAGCTGGAACTGCTGGGGACTAAGCGTCAGCGATGAGAAAGTAAGAAGGTCTGCCAAGGCCATGTTTGATCGCCTGGCTGATCATGGCTGGACCTATATCAACATCGACGATGGTTGGGAAGACAAACGGAATGAACAGGGCGACATGCTAAGCAACAGCAAGTTTCCGGACATGAAAATATTATCAGACTACGTGCATGGCCTTGGATTGAAACTAGGCATTTATTCTTCTCCCGGAACGCTGACCTGTGGTGGTTATGCGGGCAGCTATCAGCATGAAGCTCAGGATGCACAAACCTATTCGCGCTGGGGGATCGATTACCTGAAATACGACTGGTGTTCCTATGGACAGATCGCCCCGGCCAATCCTTCCTTGCAGGAATATAAAAAACCTTATCTCGTGATGCAGGATGCGCTGCAAAAAAATAACCGGGATATTATTTACAGTTTGTGCCAATATGGTATGGGAGATGTTTGGAAATGGGGTGCAGAGATCGGCGCCAGCAGCTGGCGAACGACGGGAGATATCACGGATACCTGGCCAAGCCTCTCGTCCATTGGGTTTACACAGGATAAATCTGCTCCTTATACTCAACCGGGGCATTTCAATGATCCCGACATGCTGGTCGTCGGAAAAGTGGGATGGGGCCCCGCGCTGCACAACACCAGGCTTTCACCGGATGAACAATATACCCACATCAGTCTTTGGTCGCTGCTTTCCGCTCCCCTGCTCATCGGCTGTGATATGAACCAATTGGACGACTTTACCATCAACCTCCTTACCAATGATGAAATACTGGCGATTGACCAGGATGCATTGGCCAGGCCGGCCGTCAGGATACTCGATAAGGATCATCTCCAGGTATGGATCAAGGAATTGGAAGATGGCAGCAAGGCCGTCGGTATTTTCAATTTATCTGATAGCAGCTCGCAGCCAACCATCGATTTCTCCACAATAAAACTGGCTGCTGAATTGAAATTGCGGGATGTGTGGAAACAAAAAGACCTGGGCACCTATAAAAAATCTTTTATTGCTGCGATCCCGGCGCACGGAGTGTTGTTGCTAAATGCAAAAACGGTTGCTGCTAGCCGCTAAGTATTTGTCATTCCGACTCCCGCCAAAGGCGGGACGGAGGAATCAGCGGAGAAAGCAACACGCCGAATAGCCGATTTCTCTCCGCCTTCGGCGGATCGAAATGACAAGAATGGACGGCCGATCCCGAGGACAAGAGCGAGCCGGTCAGAGCAAGTCATTTCATTAGCCCTTCTTTTCTTCGTTGTATTTTTTTTCTGCGTCTTTCGCTTTTTCAAAATCGAGCACCACCCCATTGATGCAATAACGCAGTCCTGTAGGCGGGGGGCCGTCATTGAAAACATGTCCAAGGTGCGACTTACACCTTCCGCACATCACTTCTTTTCTTTCCATACCATAAGATCTGTCGGTTTCATAAATGATGCTTTGCTTGCTGATGGGTTCATAAAAGCTTGGCCATCCGCAGCCGCTTTCAAATTTGGTATCGCTTCTGAACAAGGCATTGCCGCAGACCGCGCAATAATAGGTGCCTATTTCTTTTGAATGTTCGAACGCGCTGCTGCCCGGCCTTTCCGTGCCCTTTAGCCTGGCGATATTAAATACGTCTTTGGGTAAGATTTTTTTCCATTCATCATTGGTCAGGTTGACACTTGACGAGTCCTGGTGAGAATAGACCGGGTTATTTGTTTTTGCTGAATCCATAGTTGATTGCTTATTATTTGTTGAATGAGAATAAGTACAACGTTGAAAAGACAACGCCAGCAGTAAAATGAGTCCGACTCTGCCGATATGAGACATGATCCGTTTATTAGGGTAACAAATATACGGGGCTAAGGTTTGACAAACAGCCCTTTCTATCTTTATTCGCCTTAACACAAAATGTTAAGGGAATTTTAAAACCTGTATATTATATTTGTCCACTCACAAGGCTAGCTCAAGTATGTTCAACATTATTTTATTCGGACCGCCCGGCAGTGGCAAAGGAACACAGTCAGAAAGGCTTATTTCCAGGTATGGGTTAAAACACCTTAGCACCGGCGACCTGCTTCGGAGCGAGATCAATGCCCAAACACCACTTGGACTGGCCGCCAAAAGCTTTATGGACAAGGGCCAGTTGGTTCCTGACGAGGTGGTCATTGAAATGATCAGCTCGGCCCTGGACAACAATCCACAGGCAAAGGGATTTCTTTTTGATGGTTTCCCCCGCACTACTGCCCAGGCCGAATCCCTTGACAAATTATTGGCTCAAAAAAACACTGAAATAGCCCTTGTACTCGCCCTGCAGGTAAGCAAGCATGAATTGGTCAGGCGTCTGCTCAACCGCGGGAAAACTTCAGGCCGGTCCGATGACACCAATGAAGACATTATCGGTGCAAGAATAGAGGAATACGAAAGAAAAACCGCTGCCGTCGCGGATCATTACAGGAAATATGGCAAAGTACTGCATATAAACGGTGAAGGGTCAGTTGATGAGATCTTCGACGCGCTTAGCAAGGCCATCGATGTCAAGATCCGCGCCTGATTTTATCAGCCCCGCAAATACGCTATTTCAATTCCCCCGGAATCACCTTAATGTCCGTTTTCCTGCCATTTCGCAATACGGATATCCTGGCTTCCTGTCCGATCATTTTTTCATTGAGTTGTTTGTGCAGGTCATCCACCGAACCGATCGGTTTGTTCTCAAAAGAAACAATGATGTCTCCGTTTCTCAATTCGTTGTTGTATACAGGTTGGTCGGCCACGATCTCAAAGACATACACGCCCGTTTTCTTTTCCAGTTTATTGGCCGCGATCATTCTTTCTGAGAGGTTGACCAGTTGTCCGCCAATGCCGAGATAGGCGCGCTTGACCTTGCCTTCCATGATCAACTTGCCGGCAATATAGGCGGCCAGGTTTGATGATACAGCGAAACAAAGTCCCTGTGCCGAGATAATGGTGGCTGTATTCACGCCAATCACTTGTCCAAGAGAATTTACCAGCGGACCGCCAGAATTTCCCGGGTTAAGGGCAGCGTCTGTCTGAATGACATCATCGATCATCCTGCCGTTATTTGCTCTGAGGGTTCTGCCCAAAGCGCTCACCACGCCAGCTGTCACGCTGTGTTGTAATCCCAGGGGATTCCCGATGGCAATGGCGATCTGCCCAGGCTGTAACCTGTCTGAATCGGCAAATCCAAGGGCTTTCAAACCGGTTTCATAAATTTTCAAGACAGCAATATCCGTAGAGGGATCAGCGCCTTTCAATTCTGCAGCAATGATCCTCCCATCCGCCAGTGATACCTTAATATCTGTAGCATGCTCAATGACATGGTGATTGGTCACAATAAATCCATCAGAAGAGATGATAAAGCCAGACCCCGAGGCCGGCATCATTTGTTTTTGATTGGTTCTTCGGTCGGTGACCGGTTTTTGCACATTGATGTGCACAACAGCTTCCGCCACGCCATGCACTACCCCTGTGATGGTGTTGGAATATACATCCAGCAACTGCGCGTCGGTAGGCGCAGTAAATTGAAGAAAAGAATGATTGGTTTCCATATCCGGAAACCAATCAAAATATTGACCAATGATTTTATTGTGTCAGGATGGCATACCATGACCGCATCAAGGTGTTTATATCTCTAAAACACAAAACTCACATGCCCCATTCCCCTCAGTTGCATCCTGGTCTGTCCCCCGGCATAATGCTGACCGATCGGGCCCTGTTCATTAAACCCCACCGCAACCTTATTAAAACTGAATTCTACGCCAACCAATCCGCTTACAACATATCCGCCAGTAAACTCCACTCTTTGCTTGTTGAGCGCATTGGCCTCGGTGTTCTCATAGACTACGCCGATGTTTGGCGCCGCAGCCATCCCATGGAAACGGAACCGGTAGTAGCCGATGCTACTCGCCGTTAGTTTATTTCCATATTTATAATCCGCGGAATTGGCCGTGTTGACCTTATAATTCGCGGTCGTGTTTATTCCGAATTGATTGATCCGGATATGATGGACGGCATTGAACAAAAAATCCACGCTGCCCGTTCCGATCTGCGCATTCACATCTGCTACCGTCGTTGTAGGATCGCTGACATCCAACCTGAATGTGCCTGTTGGTAATTTTAGTCCGGCCCCTACCCAGAACTCCTGCTCCACGGAATTATTCCTGTCTGTCGTCCTTTTGGTATGGAGCAGCTGGTAATTCGCAAGCAGGGAGATGTCTCCAAGACCATTCTTATAGCTAGTGCCGTCATCATCCGCCTGTTTGTTGAAATAGTAAGGAATGAAACCCAGGATCTGCCATTTTTTGCCAATATTCCAGCCACCCCAGACTTCGATGGAATTATAATAATTGTGACTGAACTGCGTATGATCATTGGCCAGTTCAGTATGGTACTGCGCATATTGATAACGGATACCAATAAACCTGGATTTAAAATTGGGGAGTAGTCCCAAATAAAGATTTCCGCCGCCGCAGCCGCAGATATCGCATGCCTGTACAGCGGTGCACGCCGGTACAGAGAGGAGCACAATGAAAAATATCTTTCTCATAATGTAGTAGTAGATTCAATAATGAATAAATAGTAGTAAAAAATAAAGCCGGTTTGTCCTTGCGAAAATCAGGCTTGTCCGGGAGGATGAAAAACCTCAGATAACAATGTGGAATATTTGCTCAAATCCGGGGCATCGAGAAAATTACTTTCTCCACGGTTAAAAAAATAAAGGGCTGTTGCTGTTTCATAAAACCAGTCGATATCCCATTTTTCCCTCGCATGGCCCGAACCATTTTGGCCCGTATCCTGGTCTTTTTGCAATTGCTTTTTTAAATAACATTTTCCCTGGCAGCAAGACCCTGGTTTATCGCGGTTTTCACAAAGCGTTGTAGCTATAAATTGCTTGTTCAGGTTATATTGCAGCAATACGATGGCGTTGTTGAAGGAAGATCCAGCCACGGTGATCAATAAAAGCAGGGCGGTTAGTTTATTTTCCAAAACCCGGATGAGCGTTTTATGAAATGAAGAACTGCAAATGTAATGCCTGCAATTGAAATGTCAGGTCGAATTAGATATATACTTTTGGAGTAATTTAGTTGAATCATCAAAGCTTGTGTATGAATAAACTCGGCAATTATGTAACGGGCAAATGGATCCAGGGTGAGGGGGAAGGGCAAACCTTATTCCATGCGGTCACCGGCGCGCCGATCCATGAGGCATCGACGAAAGGAATTGATTTTGAAGCCGTGCTCGAATATGGCAGAAAGGTCGGAAACCCCGCTTTGCGAAAGATGACCTTTCATGAAAGAGGCAGGCTGCTGAAGGCGTTGGCCTTGCATCTAAAAAGCCGCCTGGATAGATTTTATGCGATCAGCTTTCAAACCGGCGCTACCCGCAGCGATAGCTGGATAGACCTGGAAGGAGGCATCGGCAATTTATTTTCCTATGCTTCCCTGAGAAGAAAATTCCCCAACGAAACATTTTGCACCGATGCCGAGCCCGTGAATTTGAGCAAGAGAAATACTTTTATGGCACAGCATATCTTAGTGCCTAAGGAAGGCGTGGCCATTCACATCAATGCGTTTAATTTCCCGGTCTGGGGAATGCTGGAAAAACTGGCCGTCAATATTCTGGCCGGTGTTCCGGCTGTCGTTAAACCCGCGACGATTACGTCTTTCCTTACCGAAGCGGTCGTGCGGGAGATTGTCGCTTCGGGCATTTTGCCTCACGGGGCACTGCAGCTGATCTGCGGGAACGCAGGTGACATCCTTAATCATGTTCATGCGCAGGATGTGGTCACCTTTACAGGATCTGCATCCACCGGATTGATGCTGAAAGCCCATCCCGCCATCCTGCGTGAAAATGTTCCTTTTAATATGGAAGCAGATTCGCTGAATTGCATTGTACTTGGAAACGATGTGGTTCCCGAAATGCCGGAATGGGATATTCTTATCAAAGAAGTTAGAAAAGAAATGACCGTAAAAGCAGGACAAAAGTGCACTGCTATAAGAAGGATTTTTGTTCCTGAAGACAAGATGGAAGCAATAAGGAGATCCCTGGTCCAGGCCCTCGCTCAAACGACGATTGGCAACCCGGAAAACGATCAGGTACGCATGGGCGCACTGGCCGGGCAAACCCAAAGATCAGAAGTGAAGGGCAGGGTGGAAAAATTATTGGCCTCTTCACAACTCATTTATGGCTCACTCGACAGTGTTCAGCTTATCGATGCCGATGCAGTAAAAGGAGCATTTATGAGTCCTGTTTTACTGATGAATGAAACCCCCTTTGCAAGTGAAGAGCCACACAATATAGAAGCTTTCGGTCCGGTAAGCACCCTGATGCCTTACAGGAATATGGATGAAGCCATTGAATTGTCGAAAAAGGGAAAAGGCTCCCTATGCAGTTCGATCGTGACGGCCGACCGGTCCATCGCAAGGGAATACGTACTGGGTGCCGCCGCCTACCATGGCCGCATACTGGTTCTGGATCGCGACTGTGCGAAAGAAAGTACCGGTCACGGTTCGCCGCTTCCCCAGCTTGTACACGGAGGCCCGGGTAGAGCCGGCGGAGGTGAAGAAATGGGCGGCATTCGCGGAGTTAAACATTATATGCAAAGGGTCGCCCTGCAAGGATCGCCGTCTGCTATCACGGCCATCACCCATGTTTACCAGCCGCACGCAAAGCAAACCTTCGACGAAAAACATCCATTCAGAAAATATTTTGAGGAGCTTGAGATCGGAGATACGGTCGTCACCCACAAACGGACCGTGACCGAAGCCGACATCGTGAATTTTGGCAATATAAGCTGGGATCATTTTTATGCGCATACGGATCACAGTTCATTGGAAGGAACCATGTTTGAAAAACCGGTGGCCCACGGTTATTTCATCCTGAGTGCGGCAGCAGGTTTGTTTGTGGATGCGAAAAAAGGACCTGTTTTGCTCAATTACGGAATCGATGAATGCCGCTTCCTTAAGCCCGTATATGCCGGCACCACGATCGGGGTCAGGCTGACCTGCAAAGAAAAGGTTGACCAGGAAAAAAAAGAAGATGGAGACATTGCAAAAGGCATCGTGAAATGGTGGGTGGATGTCTACGATGATACTGGAGAAAGCGTGGCGGTGGCGACCATTCTGACCATGGTAAAAAAACTCGACCAGTCATAAAGCGGATGTAGTTATTATCTTTGAGAATAGAAATCGATCATATATAAATTCTTTGTTATGATTAGTCAGATTGATGCCGGTCATATAAAAATTGAAAAGCATTCTGGCATCACATCCATTGAATTCTTTCATCCAAAAAGCAATTCATTGCCAGGCAGGTTGCTGGAAGAGTTGGCCAAAGAAATTCATAGTGCCGGACATGATGAAGACACCAAAGTGATCCTGCTGCGTTCACAGGGAGAAAAAACATTTTGTGCCGGCGCCTCCTTCGACGAATTGCAGTCGATCAAAGATAAAGAACAGGGAACCCAGTTTTTTAGTGGCTTTGCAAAAGTGATCAATGCGATGCGTAAATGCCCGCAGTTTATCGTGGCCAGGGTACAGGGCAAATGTGTGGGCGGAGGGGTGGGATTGGTCGCCGCCGCCGATTACGTCATTGCCATGAATGGCGCCGATATAAAACTCAGCGAACTTGAAATAGGTATCGGGCCATTTGTCGTTGGCCCGGTCATCGAAAGAAAAATTGGTATTTCCGCCTTTTCGCAATTGGCCATCGATGCGACGCTCTGGCGCAATGCCGACTGGGCCAGGAAAAAAGGGCTTTATGCAGAATTACATGACAATACGGAAGCTATGGATGAATCCATCAGGCGCCTGACCACTCATCTCGCGCATGCCAATCCGGCAGCAGTTAAGGAAATGAAAAAAATATTCTGGAAAGGCACGGATGATTGGGACCAACTCCTACTCGAACGCGCAGCCATCAGCGGCAGGCTGATATTAAGCGAATTTTCAAAAAAGGCGCTGCATAAGTAAGAAAGTATAAACACCCCGACGGTCGCAGACTCCGTCGGGGGTTTGGCACTCGTTCATTTTTTCTACAAATCATCATACTCATAGATCGGATCAATATGATTATTCGAATTCATTTCGAAAACAGGTTTGATGAGCCCGTCTTTCAAGCCGTATACCCATCCATGCAGTTGCGGTCTTTGTTCATGGCGCCAGGCCCGCTGAATGATGGATGTTTTGGCAAGATGTAGAACCTGTTCCTGAACATTCAATTCCGTCAGCCGGTCCGTGCGTTTTTCTTCATCCCCAATGGCATCCAGTTCTTCCCGGTGCAGCCTGTATACATCCTTGATATTTCTCAGCCACATGTTCAGCACCTGCTTATAATCGTGGCTCGTCATCGCCGCTTTAATACCGCCGCAACCATAGTGCCCGCAAACAATAACATGTTTCACTTTAAGATGGGTAACGGCATATTCCAACACACTGAGTAAGTTCACATCCGTATGGATCACCATATTGGCAATATTACGATGCACAAATATTTCACCCGGTTGTGTACCCGTAATTTCATTGGCAGGCACCCTGCTGTCGCTGCAGCCTATCCATAGGAATTCCGGAGTTTGCAGGTGTGCGAGCCGCTCAAAATATTCCGGGTCGTCCGTTGTTTTTTCGGCGGCCCAGGCTTTATTCTCAAGAAGCAATTTATCGATCGAATACATAGTTATTATTTTTTAATAAAAGTAAGTCCTTCTGATTCAATTTCCCTAAGTCAGACCAGGTTCCGAAATCAATTGGTGCAATGCCTTGTATTGGCTCTTCTTGATCTCTACCGTGATGGCCTTCAGCGGTGCATGATGCATGAATTCATTGATCACGTCAATGATGTCCTTGTCAATAAAATCGGCCCGGGTCAGGTCGATCAACACAAAAGAGCCCTCAGGAACGGATTCCAGTCCTTCTTTAATGATGGGTTTATTCAAAAAGGAAACATCCTTTCTGAAGCGCACCAGCCATTTATTAGTATCATTCACGATCATCACGGAGGATTTAAAATTACTCCGCAGCAGGAAAAATAAGGTCACGCCGGTTCCAATCAAGATGCCGATCAGCAAATCGGATAAGAGTATCGCCACGATGGTTACGATAAAAGGAATGATCTGGTCGATGCCCTTCCTGTGCAGTTCCCTGAAAACAGATGGCTTGGCGAGTTTGTACCCGGTGACTACCAGTATGGCGGCCAGGGCGCTCAACGGAATTTTATTCAATAGTCCCGGAATGAACAACACGGTTAGGGCAATGAGCAATCCATGAAAAACAGTCGATAATTTGCTCCTGGCTCCGGCATCCACATTGGCTGAACTGCGTACGATCACAGACGTTAGGGGCAATCCTCCGATCAGTCCAGATACGAGGTTTCCAAACCCCTGGGCCCGCAATTCCCGGTTGGTCGGCGTGCGCCTGTTGAACGGGTCCAGTTTGTCCACAGCCTCTATGCTCAGCAGGGTCTCGAGACTTGCAATGACCGCGATCGTGAGTCCGCTTATCCATACCTGTGGATTGTCAAGCCATTCCCATTGGGGAAAAGAAAAGAATCCCAGGAACGAGCTGAAGCTGGATGCCACGGGCAAATTGACCATATGATTCGCCGATACCACAAAGGCTGAGCCGGAACGGGCAAGGGATTCGTTGATCAATATAGCTATCGCAACGACTATCAGGGGCCCGGGAAGGAACTTTGCCATGCTTGATTTTTTGATGAAGGGTTTATCCCACAAAACAAGTATCCCGATGGACAACAAACCAATCAGCAGCGAGGCAGGAGAAAGATAATTGACCGAATAAATAAGTTCAGAAAAGGTATTCTCTTTGTCGATCTGGAGAAATGCTTCATCACCGGAAAAATTTTTATCATATCCGGCCAGGTGGGGAACTTGCTTTAAGATCAGGATGATCCCGATCGCCGCGGGCATTCCGCGAATAACGGCGTTCGGTATATAGTCTCCGATGATTCCCGCGCGAAGCATTCCGAGAACGATCTGGATGACCCCCGCAATGACGACCGACAACAGAAATGCTTCATAAGCCGGCATCTTGCCAATGCTGATGGCCACAACGGCGGTAAGACCTGCCGCCGGCCCGCTTACGCTTAACGCGGATCCGCTCAACAGGCCGACTATGATGCCGCCGACCATCCCGGCAATGATGCCGGAAAATAACGGCGCATTCGAGCCCAGGGCGATGCCTAAACACAAGGGGAGCGCAACTAAAAAAACGACCACAGAGGCAGGGATATCTGCAGCCGCGTTCTGAAACAACTTCTTCATATAATATAAATATTATCAGGTGACAAAATGATCATGCTGGCAAGCCGTTCATCGTCATCGGTTCAATGCAAAAATGGAAAAATAATTAAATCAGCAGTTGGGAGGGGGAGTAGGAATATCGTCGGCATGCCTTGCGATCAACGCCTCGGCATCATGATGAATAGAACCCTGGGCATCCCGCAACATTGAGAAAGATACCGCATGCCGGGTACCCGGAATCAATTTGTGCACCTCATCCAGGCCCGCATTACCTTTGCCTGAATCGTCCGCGTGGACAATCTCTTCCGTGAGCTGGTTTTGGATCAGCCAGCTGATCATTTGTTTTAAGGGCAGCAGCTGTATACTCAGAACGAGTACCAGGAAGAATGATATGATTTTTTTACGCTTCATGAAGAGGCGACAAAAATAATGTTCCCGCAATGAAAATGCAAAAAGTTACCGTTAAGTTTTTGAGAAAGATGGCTGCCGGCATTTAGATATTGAGCCCTCCACAGGTGCTGATGATCTGACCGGTAACGTATGAGCTCAGGTCGCTTGCCAGGAACAATGTGGTATTGGCAATTTCTTCGGTACGTCCAAAACGACCCAGGGGAATTTTTTCGAGAAAAGATTTGGAGAGCTCAGCATCATGGAGGTAATGGGTCATATCCGTTTCCACGAAACCCGGTGCAATAGCGTTACAACGGATATTCCTGCTTCCTAATTCGTGTGCAATGGATTTGGTAAATCCGATGATGCCGGCCTTGGAGGCTGCATAGCTCGACTGGCCTGCATTTCCGCGAATGCCGATGATCGAACTCATGTTGACAATTGAACCCTTTTTTGCTTTCATCATCGGCCGGATCACCTGTTTGGTCATATTGTACACGCTTTTCAGGTTAACGTTCATCACCTCATCCCACTGCTCGGGAGTAAGGCGAAGCAATAAATTGTCTTTCGAAATACCGGCGTTGTTTACACAAATGTCAATTGCAGCAAATTCCCTGATAACCGCTTCGACCAATGATTCACATTCCGCATATACGGCAGCGTTGCTCTTGAATGCCCGCGCTTTCACGCCCAGGCTCTTCAGTTTATCTTCCAGCAGTTTTGCTTTTTCTTCACTATTCAGGTAGGTAAAAACGATATCTGCTCCATGCTCAGCAAATTTCAGTGCAATGGCTTCGCCGATGCCCCGGCTGGCGCCGGTAATGATGGCCACTTTTCCCTCTAATAATTTCATAAAAGGCAGTTATGTTTGTCTGTCAAATATATTAAGTTAACTTATCAACTTATCAACCATTATACAACACAAGAATCTCCTCTACATACCTCCTGTCATTCGACAACCTCGGCACTTTGTGCTGGCCGCCCAATTTGCCTTTACTTCTCAGCCATTGAGCAAAAAGTCCCTTGGGCAGGGATTTTACCAGGGGCATGCGGAGCGCAATGTCCTTATATCTTTTGGCCTCGTAATCGCTGTTCAGGCTTTTCAGTGCATGATCCAGCTCATAGGTAAAATGCTCCAGGCTTTCGGGGTCCTTTTCAAATTCAATCAGCCATTCATGGGCTCCATTGCCCTCTTCGCTAAAATATACCGGCGCCGCCGTATAGTCATTCACGATAGCTCCGGTTTTCTGACAAGCCATGGATATGGCTTTGTCGGAATTGTCGACAATAACCTCTTCCCCGAATGCATTGATATAATGTTTTAACCTTCCGCTTACCCTTATCCGGTAGGGAAGCAGGGACGTAAACTGGATCGTATCTCCCAATAAATATCGCCAGAGACCACCATTGGTATTGATCACCAGTGCGTAGTTCTTTCCAATTTCCACATCCTGCAAACCAATGGTTTCCGGGTCGGACTTGCCGTATTCTTCAACGGGCATATATTCCATGAAAATGCCATGATCAAAGAACAGTAGCATGCCATCTTCCCGGGGACTCTCCTGTGCGGCAAAAAATCCTTCACTGGCATTGTACATTTCCAGGTAGTGAATGTCTTTGCCGATCAGTTTATGGAATGGCTCACGATAAGGCGTAAACGACACGCCGCCATGAATATACAATTCCAGGGAGGGCCAAACCTCGCTGAGGGTGGATTTGCCGGTGATTTCCAGGATGCGTTTGATCAGGACCATAGTCCAGGTGGGAACGCCGGAAATGGAAGTAACATTTTCACTGATTGTACCCAGCGCCAGTTTTTCGATTTTGTCCTCCCATTCATCCAGCAGGGCGATGCTGAGTTCGGGCGTTCTGAGCCAATGACCCCAGAAGGGAGAATTTTGCAATAACACAGCGCTGAGGTCGCCATATTGTACATTTTCATTGACCTGGCTGATGGTATGACTTCCGCCGATCACCAACCCTTTTCCCGTCAGCAGGTCCGATTCGGGATTAAAATGATAGTACATGGTCAGCACATCTTTGGCGCCTTTATAATGGCCATCCTGCAGGCTCTCTTCGCTGACCGGAATGAATTTGCTCTTATCGCTGGTGGTGCCGCTGCTTTTCGCAAACCATTTTACCGGTGTGTTCCAAAGGATGTTCTCTTCTCCGTTCATGATCCGCTGAATATAGGGTTTCAGGTCATCGTATTCATGAATGGGAACGGCTTTTTTGAATTCTTTAATGGAGAATAACCTGGAAAAATTGTACTTGCGTCCGAATTCCGTGTATTGGGCCGAAGTGACCAAGTGCTGCAACACTTCCCGCTGAACCGCAATCGGATCCTGGATCCATTGCTCGATCTGCCAAAGGCGGAGTCGGGCCAGGCGTGATATGGCAGGGCTGAGTAGTTTCATTCAGGGCAAGTTAGCTGTTAAGTTGATTAGTTGATTAGTTGATTGGTTGATTAGTTGGATTTTGATTGGCCAATGAATGCATTTGATGCCTCGCTTTCAACCAATCAACCAATCAACTTATCAACCAATCAACTCCTCACGTCCCCCTCGCCGCTTCTTCATGCAAATAGTCCTTTCTTTTCAATTCGAAATTTTTCCCGAGGTATAGCCTGCGCACCTGCTCATCCTCGGCCAGTTCTTCGGCCGTGCCATGTTTAAATATCTTTCCTTCGATCAGCAGGTAGGCCCGGTCACATATAGAGAGGGTTTCATTCACATTGTGATCCGTAATCAGGATGCCGATATTCTTGAATTTTAACCTGGCCACGACCGTTTGAATATCTTCCACTGCGATGGGATCAACGCCTGCGAAAGGTTCATCAAGCAAAATGAATTTCGGATCCACAGCAAGTGCCCTGGCAATTTCTGTTCTTCTCCTCTCGCCGCCACTTAAAGAGTCACCATTATTTTTTCGCACATGATGCAGGTGAAACTCATCGAGCAGGGATTCCAGTTTCGCCTTCTGATCCTGCTTGCTTAAGTTGGTCATTTCTAAAATGGCCTTGATATTATCTTCCACGCTAAGTTTCCGGAACACAGAAGCTTCCTGGGGAAGATAGCCCAGGCCCAATTGCGCCCTTTTGTACATCGGCAATTTGGTGATGTCCTCCTCATCGAGGTATACGGTTCCTTCATCTGGTTTAATCAATCCCACCACCATATAAAACGTGGTCGTTTTCCCTGCTCCATTGGGACCCAGTAATCCGACAATTTCTCCCTGTTTTACATTCACGGAAACCCGGTTGACTACCGTCCGGTTGCGATATGATTTTACCAGGTCCTTTGTATGTATCGTGCGGCTCAAAGCGAATGATTTGCAGCAAAAATACCAGAACTAATTGAATCGTAAGGCTTCTAAAAATACTTTAACAGCTGCTTGCGTTCTACTGCTATTGAATTAAGTTTGCGGTTATTTTTAATTATGAATGTTATTGAACACATACAGCAGACAAAAGATACCCAGGTCTCGTTCGAAATATTACCACCATTAAAGGGAAAAACCATCAGTTCCATTTATGATCATCTCGACCCCCTGATGGAATTTAAACCCGCATTCATCAATGTGACCTACCATCGCAGTGAAACCATGTTTAAGAAGAAATCGGACGGAACGTTTGAAAAGGTAGAAGTAAGAAAACGCCCGGGGACTGTGGGCATTTGTGCGGCCATCATGAATCACTACCGCGTCGATGCGGTGCCACACCTGATTTGCGGAGGTTTCGCGATGAGGGAAACAGAAGATGCCTTGATCGACCTGCATTTCCTTGGCGTAGACAATGTGCTGGTTTTACGGGGAGACGCTGCAAAAAATGAGGCCTCTTTTGAACCGGAAGCAGACGGCCACCGGTATGCCATTGACCTGCTCAAACAAGTCGTGAACCTGAACAATGGCATATATCTCGAAGAGGACATTAAGAACGGCAGCAAGACCAATTTCTGCATTGGCGTGGCCGGTTATCCTGAAAAACATTTTGAGGCGCCCAACCTCGAAACAGATCTCTTGTTCCTGAAGGCCAAGGTCGAAGCCGGAGCCCAGTACATCACGACCCAGATGTTCTTCGATAACAAGAAATATTTTGATTTCGTTAAATCCTGCCGGGATCATGGCATCCAGGTTCCGATCATTCCCGGACTGAAACCGATCACCAACAAAAAGCAGCTGAGCATGCTGCCGAAAGTATTTCATGTGGATCTGCCGCCCGACCTGTCGAACGAGATCATGAAGTGCAAAACCGATGAAGAAGTGGAACAGGTGGGCACCGATTGGCTGATTCTGCAAAGCAGGGAACTGAAGAAAGCGGGCGTTCCCGTACTCCACTATTATACCCTGGGAAAACAAAAGGTCATCTGGAACACGGTCAAGGAGATCCTATGACAATGATTCAATTGTAGTAAATTTAAGGTTCATTGTTGAATTGAAACCTGTAGCAAGGCCATGGCATTTATAGACTATTATAAAATATTGGGACTCGATAAAAAAGCTTCCCAGGAAGATATCCGCAAGGCATACCGCAAATTGGCCAGGAAACACCACCCTGACCTGAATCCAAACGACAAAGACGCCAACAAAAAATTTCAGCAGCTCAATGAAGCCAATGAAGTGCTGGGCGATCCTGAAAAGAGAAAAAAATACGACCAGTACGGAGAGCACTGGCAGCACGCAGACCAGTTTGAAAAAGCCCAGCCGCAGGGCGGTGGCACAAGACAGCAATGGCAGGAAGACGCGTTTTCCGGTGAATTCAATGAAGGCGGTTTTTCTGATTTCTTTGAATCACTTTTTGGGCATGCTGATGCCAGAGGCGGCGGAAGAAGGAATGTAAAATACCGGGGCCAGGATTACCAGGCAGAGCTGCACCTTCAATTAAAAGATGTATACCAAACACACCAGCAGACGCTAACGGTCAATGGAAAAAACATCAGGATCACGATCCCGGCCGGTGTTGAAAACGGACAGGTGATCAAACTGAAAGAACACGGGAGCCCGGGAGTCAACGGAGGCCCTAACGGTGACCTCTATATTACATTTGTGATTGGGGAGGATCCCGTTTTTAAACGCGATGGAAATGATCTTTATATGAAAGTCGACCTTGATTTATATACTGCCGTGCTGGGAGGCGATTTGATGATCGACACCCTGGCCGGAAAATTAAAATTGAAAGTGAAACCCGAAACACAAAATGAAACCAGGATCAGGCTGAAAGGGAAAGGATTTCCTGTGTATAAGAAACCGGGCGAATTTGGGGACCTGTATGTGACCTATTCTATCAAGATCCCTGTGAACCTGACCGAAAAGCAAAAGCAATTGTTCATGGAATTATCCAAATTATAATTTCAAAATTATTTGCCATGCAGGACGAACAACAATACATACCAGCCGGCGAACTTTGTGCATATTATGATGTGGAGTTAACCTTTATCAGTTCACTCGAAGAGTATGGCCTGATTGAAATCAACCAGGTTGCTGAGAAAAAATTAATCCCTTTGGATAAATTGCAGGAGCTGGAAAAATTCATCCACTTGCATTATGATTTGGATATTAATATAGAAGGCATAGATGCCATTCAACATTTATTGCAAAGGGTCAAATCCATGCAAGCAGAAGTGGATGCGCTCAGAAACAAGCTGAAAATGTATGAAATGTAAAATATGAGAAAAATTATACTCCTGTGTACCCTGCTGATTTGCGGTTACACCACGATTTATTCCCAATCTGAAGATATTAGTCTGTACAAGAAAACTAGCGTCATGATCCCCATGCGGGATGGCGTGAAATTGTACACCGTCATCCTTGAACCTGTCGGTGCAAAAAATCCTGTTCCCGTTTTGATCGAACGCACTCCTTATAGCGCAAGTCTTCCCTTTGCTGACAACTCGACCATGGGCATCCCTCCTTTTTTCCCGCACCACGATATGGCAGTCGAAGGATATATATTCGTTTTCCAGGATGTTCGCGGGAAATACAAGAGTGAAGGCAGCATGCAGATCCACCAGCCATTGATACATCTTAAAGAAAAAAATGCCGTCGATGAAAGCACCGATACCTGGGATACTGTGGACTGGCTTATAAAAAATGTTTCAAACAACAACGGAAAGGCCGGCATTGTTGGCATTTCGTACCCGGGATGGCTTGCCCTGGTCGGCGCAGTTGATCCGCATCCGGCCCTGAAAGCATCATCCGAACAGGCCTGCATGGGAGATCTGTTTCTTGGTGATGATTTCCATCACAACGGGGCGTTCAGGTTGAGCTATGGTATGGAATATTCTTATGAGATAGAATTTGATAAAACAACCGATAGCAATTTCCCCTTTAAGGAATTTGACCTTTTCGACTGGTACCTGAATTTAGGGTCGTTAAAAAATGTAAATGAAAAATATTTTCACAACAGGATCCCTACCTGGAACAATTTCGTCAACCATCCCAATTACGACAGTTTCTGGAAAAAGAATTCACCACTTGATTACGTGCAATACCCCGAAGTACCGCAATTGCATGTTGGAGGTTATTATGACCAGGAAGACATTAATGGGCCCCAGCTCATGTATGCCCATATGGAAAAAAAAGACAGCTTCAACAGGAATCACATCGTGCTCGGTCCCTGGAACCATGGCCAATGGGCCAGAGGTAAAGGCGACAGCCTGGGGAAAATTGCGTTTCAAAGCAATACGGGCGAATGGTTTCGTGCGTTGGAAAAAACCTGGTTTGACTATTGGCTCAAGGGAACCGGAGACGGAAAATTCGAAGAGGCCTATTGCTTTCAAACCGGAAGCAATCAATGGAAGACCTACAATAAATGGCCGCCGCAGGATGCCGTGATCAAAAGTCTTTTTGCCGGTCCGCATCGCAGCGCATCGTTCACAAAACCTGCCGGCACAACGGGTATGGTCAGCTTCACGAGCGACCCGGAAAAGCCCGTGCCTTACCGTATGCAACCGATCGAAGCGACATATGGAAAAGGGAGCAGGTGGAGACAATGGCATGTAGAGGACCAACGCTTCGTTTATACCAGGCCGGATGTCATCAGCTTTTGCACGGATTCGCTGGCCAATGATCTAACAGTAACAGGTACCATCATGGCCCATATTTTTGCGGCCACGACCGGTACAGATGCAGACTGGATTGTTAAGCTGATCGATGTTTACCCCGATATGGACCCGGTGAACTATCTCATGAGCGGGTACCAGCTACCAGTGGCTATGGAAGCCTTTCGCGGGCGCTTCCGAAAAAGTTTTTCCAATCCGCAACCGCTTGTTCCGGGCAGGCCCGAAGAGTTTGTGGTGAATTTACACCAGATCAACCACTGTTTTAAAAAAGGACATCACATCATGATCCAGATACAAAGCAGTTG